>Ga0214917_10004509_pt1 | contig 15447 bp, 3 predicted proteins | sample LL_1208_BB_MetaG_FD_177983 | JGI IMG/M metagenome (GOLD analysis project Ga0214917, IMG submission 177983) | Freshwater microbial communities from Lake Lanier, Atlanta, Georgia, United States - LL_1208_BB | ecosystem: Environmental > Aquatic > Freshwater > Lake | place: USA: Georgia | collected... | reverse complement strand
GCTTGCTGAGCAACCCGAGCAGGCAGCACAAAAACTGCACCAGATCCTGCGCGATGCGCCGCCTTTTCAGCTCGCGCGCTTGATGCGCGAGGCGCTCGTGGCTGACCCGAGCGCGCAGGGCGCCCTGTTGCGCAGCATGCTTCAGCAAATGACTGCGATGCGCGCAAGCGTTGCGGCGACCTATGGAGGCGCAGCCGGAGCGCCATCTGGCGGCGCTGCCGGAGCGACATCCGGCGAAGCCTCGGGAAATGGTAAGGGCGCTGTCCAAAGCTCGGGGGCGCAGGCCGCTGCGGCCGCGCAGGCGGGGGGCTTAAGCCAGGTGCTCGATTTGCTGATGGGCGAGGCAGGTGATGCCCCAAGTGCCAGCTTTCAAAGCATTGGGCCGCTTGCTAGCAGCCGCGATGGGGCAGGGGGCTTGAGCGCAGGCCAGCGCGGTGCCGATGGTGCAAACACTGCCAATGGCCAGGGCACAGCTTTCGGCCAGGGCACAGCTTTCGGCCAGGGCACAGCTTTCGGCCAGGGCACAGCTTTCGGCCGGGGCGCCTTGGTCGCTCAGCAAGGCAACCCCGCTTCGGGATCGGCGCTGATGACCCCTGCTGCCGATGAGGCTAGCGCCTTACAGCAGTCGGGCCCCGGTACGGGCGCAACTCCGGCCCAGGCGGTGCAAGGACTTGCAAGCGCCGCAGGTCATGGCGAATTTTCAGATTCAGCTGCGATGAACAATGCCTCGATGCTTTTGTCCCCGCAGCAAGGCGCCCAAGCGCTTCGCGATGGCCTGAAAATTCTCATGGACGGGCGCCTGATCTGGCATGGCCAGTTCACCCCGGGTGTGCCCATGGCCATGGAGCGCAGCGATGCCTGGCGTGCCGATCGCGACGCCGTGGGCGGCATGCAAAAGGGTACGGCCCTGCGCTTTCGTTTGAGCCTGCCCCAGCTTGGCGAGATTGAAATCCGCGCGGTGGGCTTTGGGGGCCAGGTTTCGGCGCGGGTGCACGCCCACCCGGCTGTTGCCAGCACGCTTGCGCAGGCCTTGCCCGATCTTGAAGCGCGCTTGCGCGCCCATGGCTTAGCAGGCGCGCACGTCGCGGTGGAGCCGCACTGAGATGGCAGCGTCTGATCGCTTGTTTGCCAAACCCCCGCCCCCGGGAAGCCAAAGGCCGCAAGCGGTGGCCCTGGCCTACGAAACCCATGCGGTGGCACCGCGTGTGCTTGCCAAGGGCGAGGGATTGATTGCCGAGGCTATGCTCGCAAGGGCAAAGGCGCTGGGCGTGCCGCTTAAAGCTGAGCCCGAAATGGTAAGCCTTTTGATGCAACTGCAGGTGGACAGCTACGTGCCGCCCGCGCTTTACCAGGCGGTGGCAGAAATCCTTGTGTGGGCTTACACGCTTGATGGAAGCTTGCAGGCCCGCCAGCAACCAACGGCCGATAGACAAACCGAACTTTGAGCCGCGCAAAAATCTGTTGGCAAACTTCTATCGTTTGAACGTCGTTTGCCAGAGGTCGATAGAAGATTGCAGGGGTCGATGAAAGTTTGCAGGGGTCGACGAACTTTGCCAAAGGTCGATGAAACCTACACCTGCATATTCATCACTTCGCGGTAACTTTCAACGAGGCGATTGCGCACCTGCACCATGCCCTGCATCGCAAGCGATGCCTTTTGAATCGAAATCATCACGTCTTCAAGCGAGACCTTATCGTCGCCCAGCTGGTAGGCCTGCGCTTTTGACTGGGCCGTTTGCTGCGCATCGGACACACCGCGTACCGCATCCTTAAGCAAGGTCTGAAAGTCGAGTCGCTCGCCCGAGCCCGAAGTGCCATTGGCAATGCCGCCTACGCCGCCAAGACCCGCTGCCCCGGCGACTTGGTCGGCGGCGCTTGCAGCGTTGCGTGCATGGATCATATTGGCGCGCGCCACGAGATCGCGCATGCGCGCCATGACTTCATCTGGACTTAAGCTCTGAATTGCCATGGGAAAGTGTCCTGTCTGCTTAGCGCTGTCTGCGTATCGGCTGTGATTGCCAGCCCAAACAATTTACCACCGATACGCCTCAGCTTCGGTGACATCTACGCCGTATATTATCTTGGTAAGGTCGCTATTTCAAGCCCCAGCAACATTCTTTTGCGAGCAAAAACAAGGTGTTGAGACCGGCGAAAAAAAAATTCTCCTAGGCCTAAACATTTTACGACTTATCGCCGTTAGCCATCCTAGGAGAGGTTTATTTTGACTTTAAGCAAACCAACTCAGATGTGGCATCGTCCTGCGAGTCTGCGTCGGCAAACGGCGGGTCTGTCGCTTCATCAGTATTGGTCCAAAGTTTCAAAGTTTAAGGTCTGTACTTGTTAAAATTCGCTGGGGCTAACATAGCCCCCTTGCCTGTTTGTTGAGCCAATTTTCGGCGGAGAGTTCAATGTCATCGTCCACTTACGCGATCGCAGCCCTTACCACGGCGGAAATCCGCCTTCTTACGACAACCGCGATGGCCGCGCTTAACGGCGACGAAGTTCGTCAGTTCAATGCGCTGAATACCAATCAAATCCCGGTGCTTGATACGGCGCAAATTGCTGCGATTTCAACAGCGGGTTTTTCGGGTTTGGTGGCAGCCCAGATCAGGGCGTTTGATGCGACCGCTCAGTTGCCTTTCATTGAACCGGCAGATATTGCGGTGCTTCCCGATTTTGTGATCGCCTCGATCACAACATCACAGATTCCGAACCTCACGACCGCGCAAGTTCAAACAGGCCTGACCACCACCAATGTTGGTTTGCTGACCTCTAACCAAACGGCAGCGCTGCTCACCACGCAGGTTGCTGTACTTGACTCGCAAGATCTGGCGCGCTTGAGTTCCACCGCGCTTTCGGGGCTTTCAACCGCCGCCGTGGCCTTGCTTACCACTGCACAGTTGGCAGCCATTGGCGGCACCGAACTGCCGGGGATTCAAAGCGCGGCAATTGCGGCGCTCAACACGGCCCAGGTCGTTGCGATTTCAAGTGCAAATTTCTCTGGTCTCACCTCACAGCAAATCAGTGCGCTCACCACCGTTCAGGTGCCAGTGATCGAAACGATTGATGTTTCGGTATTGACCAGTGGGCAGCTGCGAGGACTCACGACCGATGCGGTGCAAGCGCTCACCACCGCACAAATCGCTGCAATCTCCCGTACTGCAGTCCAGGGACTCACCACCGATGCGATAGCGGCGATTACGACGAGTCAGATTACGGCAATCACGCCTGATACCTTCGCTGGGCTGAGTCTGACCCAAATTCCGGCGATTGAAACGGGAGATTTGGCACTTGTCAGCTCATCGCAACTGGGCGGGCTTAGCGCAGATCGGGTGGGGGCCTTTACCAGCGTGCAAATGCCTGCCTTCTCAGAGTCCGGGATAAAGGGTCTGTCAACGGCAGGTATTCAACAGCTGAGCCCCACAAAGATTCAAGAGATTGATCCTGACACCTTTGTCGGGCTAACCTCGCTGCAGATCGGGGCCTTTTTGACCACCCAGGCTGATGTGCTCGATACGGCCGATATTGCTGCGATTTCGGCAACAGCACTGCCGGGGCTAACTTCCACCTCAGTCTCGGTCTTTGATACAGCGCAAATCAACGCGATTCAGATCACAAATATTACGGGCTTGAGCACCACCGTTGTCGCGGCGCTGCGCACCGATCAGGCGGCTGTCCTATCAGAGGTGAGCGGTTACGCTTTCTTGAGTTCGCAGCTGGGTGCCTTGGGTTCGCATCAAGTGCAGGTGCTTTCCTCTGGTTTTGTTCGCGCCCTCTCAAGCACGGCCGTGGCAGGCTTTAGCGCCAGCAATATCGTCGGCCTTACCACAGCGCAGGTTGCTGCCCTCTACCCTGGGGCTGTCGGCGGTTTGTCATCGAGCGCTTTTGCTGCGCTCAACACCGCGCAAGTTGCAGCGCTTGATGCGTCTATCTTCTCTGGTCCTCAGGTCGATCAAGACCAGTGGGGTGCGCTCACCTCGCTTCAGGCGCCCGGGATTGAGACGGCCGATCTTGCTGTTTTGGGCAACAACGCAGGCGTTGGCTATTTAAGTGCCTCAGCTGCCGCAGCGCTCACAACCACACAGGTAAGCACACTTGGCTCCCGTTTTATCAGCGGGCTCACAACGGCGGCAGTTGCCGCGCTCACCACAGCGCAAATCGTTGCCCTCACCGAGGTGGCCGTGGTCGGCTTCACGACCGCGCAAATGGTGGCGCTTACCAGCACGCAAATTGCAGCCATCGAAACAGCTGACTTGAGGGCGATGTCTCACACCCAGCTTGCTGCAATTGACGCTGCTGATTTTGCAGTGCTCAATTCAGCCCAAGCGGTAGCCCTGCAAACCATTGATTTGGATGCCTTAAGCACCGCTCAACTGGTGCAAATACCGGCTGCCTCAATTGCTGCGCTCGATTCGATTCAGTTGGGAGCGCTTGGTACCCAGGATGTGGCTGCGCTCACAACGGCGCAGATCCAAGCGATCACGTCGGCCAATATTGCTGATCTAAGCTCTTCCCAGGTGCAAGCGATCACAACCGCTGGCATTGCAGCGATGACAACGGCACAAATCCGTGCGATCCAGTCTGCCGATTTCGCAGCACTGACCACAAATCAGTTGCAAGCAATCACCTCGGCAGGTGTGGCGGTGCTGACGGCCAATCAGGTTGATACGCTCTCAACGGCTGAGGTTGCCTTACTGTCTTCGGCGCAGGTTGCAGGGCTCACCAGCGAGGGGCTAGGCTCGTTTGACACCGCCCAGGTTGCTGCTTTCACGGCCACGAATGTTTTGGGGCTAACCAGTGCGCAGTTGGCACTGATTTCTGCTGCTCAAGTGGTGGGTTTTGAGGCTGGCGATTTAGCGATTTTGAGCGCTGCCCAAGCGGTTGGCTTTACCACGGCGTCGATTGCCGCATTGCATACCGCCCAACTTGCGGCGATTACCACGTCTGCCTTTGCTGGGCTTACAACCGCCCAGATTCAAGCCATTGAATCTGGCGACATTTACGGGCTCACGACAGCGCAGGTGCAAGCACTCAGCACCGCCCAGGCAGCGGCACTTTCCTCATCTCAAATCGCTGGGTTCAGCACCACACAGGTGCAGCAACTTGAGACGGTCGATCTGGCGGCCTTTGGCGCGAGTCAATCCGTTGGTTTGAGAACAGATCAGGTGGCGATTCTCTCAACGGCTCAATTTGTGGCCCTCACCACAACGGCACTTGCAAGCCTCACGACCGCTGCGATTGCGGCGCTTTCTACAAGTCAGATTCTAAGTCTTGCTGACACGTCAATTACCGCACTGACCACAAGGCAGGCGCAGGCACTCACAACGACCGCCATCAGCGTCTTGACCACCGCACAAATCCCGGGTGTGGGCACCGACGATATTGCAGCCTTCTCAAGCACCCAGTTGTCGGTGCTATCGACCAGTCAGATTCCCGTGCTCACGACGGCCCAGATCAATGCGATTGAAGCGGTTGATATCAATGCCTTCACGACCACCCAGATTCAGGCCTTGACTTCCGCTCAGATCCCTGCGATCACCACGGCCCAACTGGTATTGCTTGATCCCGCTAAGGTCGCCATCATTAACGGTGATATCAATGCAATCACCACGGGGCAAATTGCCGAACTCACAACCGCGCAGATCGCAATCTTGACCACGCGTCAGATCCAGGCGATTTCAACCAACGAAATTCCGGCGCTCACCACAACTCAGGTGCCGATTTTTAGCACCGCACAGGTTCAGGCCTTCACCACCGCCCAGATTGCCGCGTTTGAAACCCGTGACTTTGCGGCGTTCACCACCACACAGCTCTTAGTCATTGAAACGGTTGATATCGGTGCGCTCACCACGGCTCAGGTCTTGGCGATTGGCACCACCAACATCAGTGTGTTGAGCACTGCGCAAATTGCAGCACTAAGCTCGACCAACATCCAGGGCTTGAGCGACACGCAAGTGTCTTTGTTGACAACCGCGCAGGTTGCTGCAATCGAAACTGTCGATCTTCGGGCCATGACCTCAACGCAGTTGTTGGGGCTTACGACCGCTGCGGGTGCGATTCTTTCCAGTGCGCAAATGGCTGCGTTCACATCGGCCAATATCAAAGGCATCGACAGCGACGTCTTGCCGCTTTTAAGCACCGAGCAATTGCAAGCCATCAGTGCCGGTGTGGTTGGCGGCATGACCACCGCACAGATTCAATTGCTCACCACTGTGCAGGTTCCTGCCCTTGAAACAAGCGATGTCGCCGCGCTTACCACGAGCCAGATACCGGCACTTACCACCGCCCAAGTTGCGGTGATTGAGGCTGCCGATATTGCCGTCATGAGTTCGGTGCAAATAGGCGCACTCACGACCACGCAGACCGCTGTCTTGCAAAGCGTGCAGATTGATGCGTTGACCGCAAGCAATATTGCGGGTCTTACGACGGATGCGGTTCGACTTTTAAGCACGACGCAGATTCCGGCGCTCAACACCAGAAATATTGTCGGGCTAAGCCTTACACAGTTGGATGTACTGACAGCGCCTCAAATGGGTGCGCTTGAGTCGACCGATTTGCGCGCACTCACGCTCACGCAATTGGGCAGGCTCTCGGGTACGCAAATTGGAGGGCTGAGCACCTCGAATATCGCAGGTTTTTCGCCCAGCCAGATGGGTGCGCTCAATACGGCACAAGTTCAAGGTATTGAATCGCAAGACTTTGCCGCACTCAGCCTTGAGCAGATTGCTGCCATCGATTCCACTGACTTTGCGGTGCTCACCACGGCTCAGGTCGCAGCCTTCACCACCAGCAATATCCGAGGCTTGGGGTCGGATGATTTGTCGGTGTTTAACACCGCGCAAGTTGCAGCGATTGAGTCGCAAGACATTCGGGCGCTCAATTCCACACAGCTGAGCGGCCTATTGAGCACCCAGGTTGTGACCACCACCAACCAAACGGCGGTGCTCACCACGGCGCAAATCGCGGCCATTGAATCCTTCGCGGTGCGGGGGTTGAGCACAGCGGTGATTCAGGCGCTCACCACCACGCAATTGGATGCCTTCACCGCTGCCAATATTCCTGGCTTGCGACCGGTGCAAATGGGTGCGCTCACCACGACCCAATTGCAGTCGCTCACAACTGCAGATTTCGCGCTGCTCTCGGCTGAGCAGATCGGCGGTATTCCCACCGCAAATGTGGCCTCGATTCGCACAACACAGGTGGCTGTGTTGAGCACCGGCGCCATTCGGGGGCTGCTGCCTGAGCAAATGGCAGCGATCAGCACCAACCAGGTTCAGGCCTTCAGCGTTGCGAGCTTCTCTCAGTTCGATGCTGCCCAACTGGGTGGGCTCACCACCTCAGGTGCCTCGGTCATCACGACTGCTCAGTTTGCCGAGATCCGTGCGAGTGCGATTGAGGGGTTCGGGACAGCGTCAATCCGAGCACTGAACACCAACCAGATTGTTGCGCTGAACACGGCCTCGATTCGCGGCTTGACTTTTGCGCAAATGGGTGCGCTAAACACCGCGCAGGTGCAGGCCATAGAGTCAGCAGACTTTGTTGCACTATCAAGTCTGCAATTCCGTGGGCTCACCACAAGTGCCGTTAGCGCGCTCACAACATCGCAAATTGCATCCTTGAGCGTTTCCACGGTCAATGGGCTTGCGACAGCCTCCGTTGCATCGCTCAATACAAACCAGGTGGCTGCCTTTACCACCGCCAATATCAAGGGTTTGACGGCTGATCAGCTTTCATCGTTCAACACGGCGCAGATCCAGGCGATTGAAACGCAAGACTTCAATGTGTTGAGCAGCATCCAGCTGGCAGGACTCACCACGGCGCAGGTGGTGACCACAACCAATCAGGTGGGCGTCTTAACGACCGCGCAAGTCGCGTCGTTTACAAGCCTGAACTTGCGCGGTCTGGCCACTGCGACGGTGGCGGCGCTGACCACAACCCAGGTTCAAGCCCTGACCACGAGCAATGTCCGTGGTCTTCGCCCGGATCAGTTAGCTGCGCTTAATACAACGCAGGTTCAGGCTATCCAAACTGCCGACATCGCATCGCTTTTAAGCCTCCAGGTGGGCAGCTTTACGACGTCTCAGGTTCGTGCCTTTACCACCGCGCAGATTGCAGCGCTTAGCTCGGTGAATGTGAAAGGTCTGAACACGGCACAGATTGGCGTGCTCAACTCGACCCAGCTTGCAGCTTTGAGCAGTGAGGATATTGCCGCGCTCGGTACCGATAAGTTGGCAGGTATTAGCGATGCAACCTTATTGAGCACGGCGCAAATTGCGGCCTTTGCCAGCACCAACGTTGCAGGCTTAAGGACAAGTGTTGTTGCTAGCCTCACGAGTGCTCAAATTGCGGCTTTGAGCACGTCAAATATCCGTGGGCTTTTGGCCTCGCAAATTGCGGTGCTCGACACGGCGCAAGTGCAAGCGATCGAAACGGCAGATGTTTCAGTGCTCAGTAGCTCGCAATTGGGTGCCTTCAGTACCCGACAGGCGGCAGTCTTCACGAGCGCACAGCTTGCCGCGCTCTCAAGCGTGACGATTCGTGGGATCACGACCGCAGCGATCGCTGCCCTGGGTACGGCGCAGATTCAGGCGCTCACGACAGCGAACATCAAAGGTTTGAGCCTCAGTCAGGTTGGTGCGATCACGTCTAACCAAGTCAGCGCGATTGAAACCCAAGACTTAAGTGTTTTGAGCGCCAATCAGGTCAATGCGTTTAGCCTTACGGCTTCCGTAGCCCTTACAAGCACCCAGGTTGCAGCACTCGATGCCGGTGCACTATCGGCGGCGCGGCTTGCCGTACTCACAAGCGGTCAAATTGCTGCCTTGAGTTCGGGTGATATTGCATCGCTCATCAGCCAACAGACTGCAGGGTTTACAACGAGCGGTGCGCAGGCCTTAAGCACGGCGCAGATTCGTGCCTTGCGAAGTACAGCGCTTGCCGGGCTGACAACCTCAGCCGTGGCTGTGCTGAGTACGACGCAGATTGCGGCGCTTACGACTGCCAATGTCAAGGGTTTGAGTGCGAGCCAATTTGGTGCGCTCAACACCGCACAGATTGCCGGGTTTGAGACGGCTGACTTGAGAGCCCTCACGAGCCGCCAGTTGGAGGGCCTCGGCGCAGGCACGGTAACCGGTGTGTCGACTTATCAGTTGAGTTTCATCGAAAGTGCGGCCTTCCGGGGCTTGAGCACGGCTGCGGTTGCTGCCCTCACCACGGCGCAAGTCCAAGGCTTAAGCAGTGCGAGCCTGCGTGGTTTCACCGCCGAGCAGATTGGCGTGCTCACGACGGCACAGCTCGTGGCGATTGACAGCCAGGACATTGCAGCACTCAATAGCACGCAGCTTGCAGGTATTCCGAGCACGAAGATCTCAACGCTGACCACGACCCAAATTGCGGCGCTCACGCCAGCCAATATTCGGGGGCTCAACACCGCAACGCTTGCTGCACTCACAACCACCCAGGTGCGCGCGCTTGAAACGGCTGATCTCCTGGGGCTTGGCAGTGGGCCGCTTGCGGGCCTCACGACCACACAAGTTCAAAGCCTTTTGACCTCGCAGGTTGTTGCGCTCTCATCGGTGTCGATGCGTGGGTTTAGTACTGCATCGATTCAGGCCCTGAGCACGAGCCAGGTGGCAGCTCTGAGCACCTCGAGCATGCGAGGGCTATCAACGGCACAGCTTGCCGCGTTCAATACCGCGCAGGCCCAGGCGATTGAAACCAGCGACATCGCTGCGCTGTCAGCGATTCAGTTGGCTGGCTTTAGCACGGCTGCCAAGGCGGTGCTCACAACCGCGCAATTGTCTGCGATTGATAGTCGCAACCTCTCTGGGCTGACATCGACCGATATGAGCACGCTCACCACCACGCAGGTTCAAGCGCTCACCTCGGCGAACGTGCGCGGTTTAAGTGAGGCTCAAATGGCAAGCCTTACCACGGCACAGGTTCGTGTCTTGGATACGGTTGATATCGCTGTGCTTCGTAGCAATCAGCTTGGTGCGCTTACCACGGCCGGTGCACAGGCCTTGTTGACCACGCAAATTGCAGCGATTGCTAGCGCGGGCTTGCCGGGCATAGGCTCTGCTGCGTTGCGAGTCCTCGACACCGCGCAAATTGCGGCGCTCACAACCGCTAATATCCGTGGGCTTACCTCGATTCAGCTCGGTACGCTTACCACCGCGCAGTTTGTGGCGATCGAAACGGCCGATATCGCTGCCCTTAACAGCATCCAACTCGGCGGTATCACCACGGCCCAGGTGGTGTCCTTCACAAGCAGTGGTGTTGCCTCGCTTGTGATGACGACCTCGCAAATGGTCGCCCTGCCAAGTGCCCAGTTGCGCGGTTTGGCGACTGCCACGGTTGCAGCACTCACCACCACCCAGGTGGCTGCCTTCACCACAGCCAACATTCAAGGGCTCCTCGATCACCAGCTTGCCGCGATGAATACCTCGCAGCTTGCGGCAATCGATTCCCAAGATTTGGTTGTGTTGAGCAGCGCGCAAACCGCAGGCTTCACCACGGGCAATATCTCAGGGCTCACCACCGTTCAAATCCAGGCCTTAACCACGGCAAACATCAAAGGCTTATCGGCATCGGCGATCAGCGGGCTGACGACCACACAAGTTGCGGTCATTGAGTCGGTCGATTTGACGGTCCTTGGTAGTGCGCAGGTGGCAGGGTTCACAACGGCGGGTGCTGTGGCGCTTGGGGACAGTTTGATTGCGGCCATGCCGAGTGGGGCAATCGGCGGGCTCACGACGGCTGCCTTTGCTGCACTCACGACCTCGCAGATCGCCTCACTCACGACCTCGAATATCAGAGGCCTCACGGCTGCGCAGTTGGGTGCGATCACCACGGTGCAGATTTCGAAGATTGAAACGGCGGATGTGGCGGTCTTGCGCAGCAATCAGCTCACCCAACTGAGCGCTGCTGCAGCGGGTGAACTGCTTGAGTCGCAAATCACGGCACTTGAAAGTTTTGCGCTCACCGGTCTCAGTTCTGCGGCTTTGAGGCAATTGTCCACGACCCAAGTGCAGGCCCTCACCTCATCTAACATCCGAGGCTTGAGCCCTAACCAGCTGGGACAGTTGAGGACCGATCAGATTGCTGCGCTGCAAACCCAGGATCTCGCGGGGCTCAATAGCCGGCAGATTGCAGGGCTTGATTCGACCAATGCCAGGGCGCTGACGGAGGCGCAAATCACAGCGCTGCCGAGTGCGGTGGTGAGCGGTTTTGTGGCTGAAGCCTTTGCCGCACTGACCACCACCCAGATCAGGGGTTTCAGTACCGACAATATCCGAGGTCTTGGCTCGGTTCAGCTGGGCGCGCTGACCACGGCGCAGCTTGCTGCTATCGATACCCAGGACTTTGCGGTGATGCCCAGCAGTCAAATTGGGCGTATTTCGACTGCAGCCCTTGCCGGACTCAGCACCGCACAGGTTGTGGCCTTCAATACCGCATCGATCAGAGGTTTGACCAGCCTGCAAATCGGCTTACTGAGCACGACGCAGGTGGCGGCAATCGAAACCCTCGATCTGCGGGTCATGGGGTCTGCGCAATTGATTGGCCTTGGGACAGACAATGTGTCGGGACTGACAACCACGCAGTTGGCGGTACTCAGCACGGCAAACCTGAGGGCCTTGCCAGCGGAGTTGATCACGGCCATGTCGGTCACACAGATACAGGGCTTGAGCACCGCCCAGCTTTGTGCGCTCACCGATGACCAGCAATCGGCTCGGGGCGATTGGCAGTCCGTGTTGACCGTACCGCAGTACACTGCGCTCACGGAAACACCCCTGATCTTGGATCTCGATGGCAATGGGATTAAGACCTTGTCCAAGGATGCGGGCGTGAGTTTTGATTTGAACGCTGATGGCCTCTTAGACCGTGTCGGCTGGGTGGGGGCAGGTGATGCGCTCTTGGTGAGAGATCTCGACGGCGATGGACAGATCACCAGTGGCGAAGAGCTCTTTGGTAGTGCTACAAGGCTAGCTGATGGTTCGCGGGCAAGCGATGGTTTTGAAGCGCTTGCGAGTCTTGACGCCAACGCAGATGGTGTAATCAGCGCGGCAGATGCTGGCTTTGCAAGCCTTGCCGCCTGGCAGGATGTCAATGCCGACGGCAAGGTTGGCGCTGGCGAACTTGCATCGCTCGCTTCTCTGGGCATTGTGCGTGTGCAGGCAAGTAGCCCTGCGGCAACTGCCACCTACGATCAGGGTAATCTGATTGGGCTCACTGCAAGCTTTGAGCGTGCTGATGGATCAACCGGTACGGTGGCTGACGTATGGTTGCGGATCTCCCGTGGCGAAGCGGTGGAAGCGCATGCTGCCTCGCTGGGTGATGCTTTGGCTGGGTATGGCGCCAGCAGCAGTGGTGCGTCTTCATCAGCGACTGAGCTTGCGCAAGGTTCAAAGCTAGCCGCACGTTCTGAGGCTGCGGGCCTTGCTGCTGATCCCGGGGTTGAGCTTGGTGAGGCCTTGAAAGCCTTCCAGGCGCAGTTCCCGGCAGGCTTGGTAGACCCACTTCGTAGTAGCGCCCACGTGCGGGGTATTGATAGCCATGAGCGTCGTTCACAGCGCGACGGTTGGCTTGCAGGTCCTGGCCCCTCGAATGGTGCTTGATGGTTTTTGATGGTTCTTGATGCTTGATGGCAATATCGCTTGTAAACCGTTTGAGATCCGGGATCGGATCTCAGACGGTTGGGCAGGGGCGCTTTGAACGCCTTGCCCTCGTTTGCAAGCGGCGATGCGAAAGGTAGGCAGAGAAGTCAATGAGTACCAGCACCAGTGTGGTAACAAGCCTTAGTGCGGTCGATGTGCTGAAGTTACCTTCAGCGGATATCGCACGCTTGAACACGGCTCAAATCGTTGCGCTTGACGCGACGACGATTTCAAAGCTAAGCGCAGCCCAGATTGGGGGGTTGACCACCGTACAGGTGCCCTTGTTAAGCACAGCGCAATTGCCGGGGTTGGGACTTGCAAATACTAAGGGCTTAAGTAGCGCTGCGGTTCGCGTGCTCACCACAGCCCAGCTTGATGCGCTCTCCAGCGCTGCGATTCGTGGCTTGGTTGCCTCACAGTTGGCCCAGCTTGACTCGTCACAGTTTGTTGCGCTGCAAACCGATGACATGCAAGCCTTGAGTGCTGTTCAGCTTGCTGGCATCAGGAGCTCGCAGGTGAGTTACTTCGCCACGCAACAACTCGCAGCGCTTTCAAGTGCCGGGCTCAAAGGTTTGAGTACCGGGGCGATGGCTGCGATGCGCTCAAGTCAGCTCAGTGCCTTGGCAACCGGCGCCATCAAAGGCCTCAGTGTTGGGCAACTGGGCGTTTTGAGCAGTTTGCAGGTTGCGGGCCTTCAAAGTGCACAAATCGATGCCCTGCTCTCCGCACAGCTTAAAGGTTTTACAAGCAACGTGCTTGGCGCCTTCACCACCGCTCAGATTCAGGCGCTCAGCACAGCCAATGTGAAAGGTTTATCGGCAGCGCAGCTTGCGGGGCTGAACACCTCGCAATTGGCTGCACTGGATACGCAAGACTTTGTGCAGTTAAGCAGCGCACAGCTGGGTGGCTTGAGCACGGCCACGGTGAGCGTGCTTGGTACGGTGCAACTCAGTGCGATTGGCAGTGCGGCGATCAAGGGTTTGAGTGCGGCAGCGATTGGTGCCTTGACGACGGCACAAATCCAGGCCTTGAACACGGTGAATGTGAAGGGTTTGAGCAGCCAGCAGTTGGTGGCGATGACGACCACGCAACTGCAAGCGCTTGAGACGCAAGATGTGGCACAACTCAGTGCTGCACAACTGGCAGGGCTTGATTCGACGGACCTCACAGCACTAACGAGTGCACAGTGGGCAGCGCTCAGCACCGCGAGCTTAAAGGCCTTGAAGTCGAGCCAATTGCAGTCCTTAAGCACGGCGCAGGTACAGAACTTAAGCACGGCCTACATGGCTGCGATCACCAGCACGCAGTTGGCGGGCTTTAGCACCTCGATGTTGCAGGTGTTGTTGACCGCGCAAATTGCAGCGTTGAATTCGGGGGCGCTTAAGGGGATAAGCTCGAGTGCGGTGAGTGTGTTAAATACCGCCCAGATTCAGGCGCTCAGCACGGTCAATGTGAAAGGTTTATCGGCAGCGCAACTTGCGGGGCTGAACACCTCGCAATTGGCTGCACTGGATACGCAAGACTTTGTGCAGTTAAGCAGCGCACAGCTGGGTGGCTTGAGCACGGCCACGGTGAGCGTGCTTGGTACGGTGCAACTCAGTGCGATTGGCAGTGCGGCGATCAAGGGTTTGAGTGCGGCAGCGATTGGTGCCTTGACGACGGCACAAATCCAGGCCTTGAACACGGTGAATGTGAAGGGTTTGAGCAGCCAGCAGTTGGTGGCGATGACGACCACGCAACTGCAAGCGCTTGAGACGCAAGATGTGGCACAACTCAGTGCTGCACAACTGGCAGGGCTTGATTCGGGCGATATCGCGGCCCTTTCAAGTGCGCAGCTCACATCGTTTGCCACCTCAGCGATCGCAGGCTTTAAGGCGACCCAGCTTCAAGCCTTAAGCACGGCCCAAGTGCAGCAACTCAGCAACGGGTTTGTTTCGGCCTTGGGCAGTGCGCAGTTGGCAGGTTTCAACACCACGATGATCACGGCCTTGAGCCCTGGGCAGATCGAGGTTCTGAATTCGGCATCGCTTAAAGGCATCAGCACCGCTGCGATCAGCGTGCTTAGCACGGCGCAAATTAAGGCCTTAAGCACCATCAGTGTGAAAAGCCTAAGTGCGCAACAACTTGGGGCGATGACCAGCGCGCAAATCGTTGCCTTGGATAGTCAAGATGTTTTTCAGCTCAGCAACACGCAGCTTGCTGGCTTGAGCAGTTCCGTCGTTGTTGCGCTTGGCAGCACGCAAATCGCATCACTTTCCAGTGGCGCCATCAAGGGCTTGAGTACGGCTGCGGTGAGTGCCCTCACGAGTGCGCAAGTTATTGCGCTCAATACGGCGCAGTTCAAGAGCCTGAGCAACCAGCAGATTGCGGCCTTGACCAGTGCTCAAATGTTGGTGCTTGAAACCCAGGATTTTGCGCAATTAAGCAGCGCACAACTTAATGCGATCCACAACACGGCAGCGGCAGGGCTCACGACGGCGCAGATCGGTTTACTTGGCTCAGCTGCAATCAAGGCGCTGTCAACCTCAGTCATCGCAGCGCTCAACACCGCCCAGGTTGCTTCGCTGGGCACCTTGCAGCTTTGTGCGCTGACCACGGCGCAAAAGGGCGCCTTGAGCACCAGTCAAAGGGTAGGCTTGAGCACGGCGCAGTTGAGTGCGCTCAGCTTAAACACCCCGCTCATGGTCGATCTGAATGGCGATGGGATTCACACGCTGTCTCAAGCTGCTGGCGTTCGCTTTGACCTTGATGCGAACGGCGCCCAAGAGCTCGTGGGTTGGGTGGGTGCGGG
>Ga0214917_10004508_pt1 | contig 15447 bp, 8 predicted proteins | sample LL_1208_BB_MetaG_FD_177983 | JGI IMG/M metagenome (GOLD analysis project Ga0214917, IMG submission 177983) | Freshwater microbial communities from Lake Lanier, Atlanta, Georgia, United States - LL_1208_BB | ecosystem: Environmental > Aquatic > Freshwater > Lake | place: USA: Georgia | collected... | reverse complement strand
CTGCCCTGGCCCGATGACGGCGGACCGGCGCGGGCCGAGGCATTCGATATCGCCCGCCGCACGGCGGAACACTGGTGCTGGCAGCCCCCGCGGGCGTCGCCACCGCCGGCGGTGACCCGCGCCGACTGGTGCCGCGACGACATCGACCGCTTCGTGCTCGCGCGGCTCGAGGCGGCCGGCCTCGCCCCGGCCGAGGAGGCACCCCGTGCCACGCTCGTGCGGCGCGCCGCCGCGGCCCTCACGGGACTGCCGCCCGATCCCGCGCTCGTCGCCGGTGCCCTCGCCGACCCGGCTCCCGACTGGTTCGACCGGGTGGCGGACGCCCTGCTCGCCTCGCCCCACTTCGGCGAACGCTTCGCACGGCACTGGCTCGACGTGACCCGCTATGCCGAGACCCGCGGCCACGAGTTCGACTATCCGATTCCCAACGCGTGGCGCTACCGCGACTGGGTCGTGCGGGCGCTCAACGACGACCTGCCGTACGACCGGTTCGTGCGGGAGCAGATCGCCGGCGACCTCGTCGAGCCGCGGCTCTCGCGTGAGGGCGGCGACGAATCGGTGGTGGGCACGGGCTTCTGGTTTCTCGGCGAGGAGGTGCACTCGCCGGTCGACATCGCCCAGGACGAGGCGGATCGCGTCGACAACCGGGTCGACACGTTCGGCAAGGCGTTCCTCGGCATGGCTCTCGGCTGTGCCCGCTGCCATGACCACAAGTTCGACGCCGTGTCGGCCGCCGATTACTACGCCATCGCCGGCACCGTGATGTCGAGCAGCTACCGCCAGGTGCCGTTCGAGTCACTGCTCCACAATCGCCGGGTGGCGGCCGACGCCGAGGCGGCATCCGCGGCGGCGCGCGGGGCACTCCTGCCACTCGTGGCGGACGTGCTCGAGGCATCGGCTGACGATCTCGATGCCGTGCTTCCCCCGGTTGGGGATGTGGCGGCCGCGCGGGCGGCGACGCGGCCCGACCCGGACGGGAGCGTCGTCATCGCCGACTACACCGGCCGCGTGGCACCCGCCACCCCGCTGATCACCGACGCAGCCGCCTGGGGCACGACGGCGGTCTCGGCCGGTCACCCCGTGGTCATGCCACCCCGCGACGGTGCGAGCGGGACCGTCCGCCTGACGAGCGTCGGTGCCGCGTCGAGCGACGCCGTGTGGTCGATGACGAAATCACTCGGCGAGCGCGATCCCGGCGGGCTCGGCCGCGTGGATCGCGCGGGCCGCGTGCTGCGCACGCCGAAGGTGCGCCTCACGCAGGGCGTCCTCTGGCACCGCGTGCGTGGTCACGTCCAGATCGCCGCGATCGTGGACGGCCATGTGATGATCCAGGGACCACTCTATGGCGGCACCGTGCTCGACTCCGACACGAAGGGGGAGTGGAAGTGGATCCGTCAGGATCTCACGCGCGACATCGCCTGGGACCGCGGCCACGTCGTGCACGTGGAGTACGCACCGATCGCGGGCGCCGTCGAGGTTGCCGAGGCGGTCGCCGCTCCGCGCGAGCCGCCACGCACGGAGCCGCTGCTCGCCGCCCTGGCCGCCTCCGACCGGGACGTGGCCGTCGCCGGCCGGGTGATGCTCGACGGGGCGATCGCCGCCTGTCGCGCAGGGTCGCTCGAGGGCGTGCCGCATGCGGCGGCGCTCGCCGTGCTCGCCAATCGACTCCTCGACCGGCCCGGCCTCGACTGGTCGGCTGGCCCGGCCCGACGCCTCGCCGAGGCGGCCGCCTCGGCGGCGACGGCGCGGGAGGCGATCCTGGCCACCGTGAAGCTCGAGTCGGCCACGGCTCCGGCGATCCTCGATGGCAACGGCGTCGATCAGCACGTGCTGCTCAAGGGTGCGGCCGCCCGTCGTGGCGACCTGGTTCCACGCCGGTTTCTCGAGGCCATCGACGGGGCCGACCAGTCGGTCTTTCCGGCCCATACGTCCGGTCGGCGCGAACTGGCAGACCGGGTGCTCGACGCGGACAACCCGCTCACGGCCCGCGTGGCGGTCAACCGCGTGTGGCACTGGCTCTTCGGCCGCGGCCTCGTGCCCACGCCCGACAACTTCGGCGTCCTGGGCGAGGCGCCGGCCGATCCGGCGGCACGCGCCCTGCTGGATGCCCTCGCCGTGCGTTTCCGGGAGGAGGGCTGGAGCGTCAAGAAACTCGTTCGTGACATCGTCACGAGCGCGACCTGGCGGATGTCGAGCACGACCGACCCAGAGGCGCGGCTGGCCGACCCGCGGAACCTGCTCTTCCACCACCACCCCCTCCGGAGGCTCGACGCGGAGGCGATCCGCGACACGATCCTCGCCGTGTCGGGACGGCTCGACCGGACGCTCGGTGGGCCGCCGGTCGAGGTCTTCCTCACCGAGTTCCACGACGGCCGCGGGCGGCCGGCGAGTGGTCCGCTCGACGGCGCCGGTCGCCGCAGCATCTACACGCGCATCCGGCGCAACTTCCTCCCCGGATTCCTCACCGCCTTCGACATGCCGGTGCCGTTCCAGGCGATGGGGCGCCGCAACGTGACGAACGTGCCCGCGCAGGCGCTCGTGCTGATGAACGATCCCTTCGTCGCCGAGCAGGCGACGCTCTGGGCACGGAGGGTGCTCGCCGACGCGCCCACGGCACCCGAGACACGGATCGCGGGGATGTACCGCGACGCCTTCGCGCGGGATCCCACGCACGACGAGCTGGCCGCGGCGCGGGCCTTCGTCGAGGCGCAGACCGCCGCGCACGGGGGGGCCTTCGCCTCCGACCAGCGGCAGGAGGCCGCATGGGCGGACCTCGCCCACGCGCTCTTCAACGCCAAGGAGTTCATCTTCGTGCCCTGATGCGGGCCTCGGCCGTCGCTCCGGCCAGGCACCGCTCGCGCCGCAGAGTCCGCCGATGCGTCATCGCCACCACTGCCGTCGCTTTCGCCCCGCTCCGCTGTCGCGGCGCGACCTCCTGCGCGAGGCCTCGTGCGGCTTCGGCGCCGTCGCGGCGACGACCCTGCTCGCCGGCCGTGCTGGTGCCGCGCCGGCCGGTCTCCACCACCCGGCCCGCGCCACGAGCGTGATCTTTCTCTACATGGACGGCGGCGTCTCGCAGGTCGACAGCTTCGACCCCAAGCCGCGGCTCGAACAGGACGCCGGCAGGAACCCGCGCGAGCTCTTCAAGGTCGATGCCACGCAGTTCAACAACGTCGGCACGCTCCTGCCGAGTCCGTGGCGATTCCAGCGCCACGGCGCGAGCGGGATTCCGGTGAGCGACCTCTTTCCCCACATCGGCGGAGTCGTCGACCGGCTCGCGGTGATCCGCTCGATGACGAGCGAGTTTCCGGAGCACACCAACGCCAACTACTTCCTGCACACGGGCTCCGGCCTGCAGGGCCGCCCGAGCATGGGCGCCTGGACCACGTATGGCCTCGGCAGCGAGAACCAGGAACTGCCCGGCTACATCGTGCTCAACGGCGGCCTCATTCCCCCGGGCGGGCTCGACAACTTCACGAGCGGCTTTCTGCCGGCGACCTACCAGGGCTCGGTCGTCCGGCCGACACCGACCGGCCTGGCGAACGTGGGGCGACGCGAGCCGGCCGCGGCGCTCCAGCGGGCGAAGCTCGACCTCGCGCGCACGCTCGACGCCGGCTTCGCCTCCCGCCTCGCCGGGGACGGCGCGGCCCCCGACGCGCTCGACAGTGCGATCGCCAATCAGGAGCTCGCCTGGCGGATGCAGACGGAGGTGCCCGACCTCCTCGATCTTTCCGGCGAGACCGTGACGATCCGACGTGCCTACGGGATCGAGAGCGAGTACGAGCCGACCCGGATCTTCGCCGCCGAGTGCCTGCTCGCCCGCCGCATGGTGGAACGGGGCGTGCGCTTCGTCGAGCTCACCTGCCCCAAGGTGAGTGGTGATCGCTGGGACCAGCACGGCAATCTCAAGGCCGGCCACGAGAACAACGCGCGGGCCGTCGATCAGCCGATCGCCGCGCTCATCCGCGACCTCGAGGCCCGCGGACTGCTCGACACGACGCTCGTCGTCTGGAGCGGCGAATTCGGCCGCACGCCCTTCGCACAGGGGTCGGACGGCCGCGACCACAATCCCCAGGCCTTCTCGCTGTGGATGGCGGGGGGGGGCGTACGCGGCGGGATCACGGTCGGCGCGACCGACGACTACGGCTACCGCGTCGTCGAGAAGCGCTTCATGATCCACGACCTCCACGCCACCATGCTCCACCTCCTCGGCATCGACCACACGAAGCTCACCTTCCGCTTCAGCGGCCGCGACATCCGCCTCACCGACGTCTACGGTCGTCTCATCGAGGACGTGCTCGCGTGACGGGACGGGCGGCGTCGTCCCCGGCGGGATGCCCGTGCGGCACGGCGTCCTCCGGGGGGCGAAACGGCACGCACTCCAGCAGGAGGGGGACGAGTGCGAGCGACCCGGTCGCCGAGAGGTGGTCGTCGTCGTAATAGAGGCAGTGCCCCCGGTCGAGCACCCGGCTGCGGCCGCCGGCACAGCCGAGGATCGGCCAGGGGTCGAGCAGCGTGACCGCCTCGTGGGCGGCCGCGATCCGATCGAGGATCCGTCGCGTCGTCGCGTGACGCGTCAGGTACTCCGCCTCCGTCACGCCGAGCGCGGCATCGATCGCCGCCTCGTCATGGAACAGGCTCGCCACACTCGCCGCCTGCGGGATGTTCCGCCGGCACTCGGGAATCGGCAGCAGCACATACACCCGCCGCACGCCGTGCCGCTCGAGAAACGCGATCGTGTCCTCGAGCGCCGCCTCGAGGGCCGCGGGCCCCGTGCGCCGGACCGCTCCGTCGTCGTGCACGATGCCGATCTCGTCGAGTGCCGGCGTGGGGTGCTCGGTGGGCATGTAGCCCTCGCTGTCGAGCGTCCAGCGCCTGACGAGGAAGACCGCGTCGTACCGCTCCGTCTCGACGAGTCGCCGCAGGTCCCGTTCGTGCTCGGCGCGGCGCGCGTCGGCGCGGGCCCGGTATGCGTTGATGAGCGTCGGCCCGAAGACAAGCCGGCCGGGGACGTCGGCGACGACGGCGGCACGTGCGAAGGCCGGGCCCACCGCCTCCGCGTGACTGTCGCCCACGAGCAGGAAGCGCGGTGGTCGATCGGACGGTCCGAGGATCGCGCCGGAGGCCAGCGTGGAGCGATCGGTCGCGCCGGCCGCCAGCGTCGCCTGCCGGTCGGTCAGCGCGAACGGCGTCCTGAAGCACTGGCTCGGCAGCCATGCCCCGACGAGCGCCGCCGCCACGACGGCCGCCTGCGCGCCAGCCGACCGCGTCGCGAGCCATCGACGGCTCGGGATCTCGACCAGTCGCCACGACACCACCGCGAGCCCCAGACCCACGAGGAGGGCGGCGGCGGTCGCCCATGCCGGCAGTTCGGGCTCGACCGAGAGTCGCCGGGCGATGACGAGGACGGGCCAGTGCCAGAGATACAGGGAGTAGGAGACGAGCCCCACGAACAGCGTCACCGGATGCACGAGAACGCGCGTCAGCCCGGGCCGGACGACGAGCCCGTCGCCGCCCGCGATCCAGGCGGCGGCACCGACGACCGGCGGCAGCGCGGCGAACCCCGGGAAGGTCGGGTGCACGACACGTCCATACGTCACGGTCGCGGCGACGATCGCGACGAGGCCGCCCAGCATGAGCCCCCGCTTGCCTGCCTGGGAGTCCGGCGACCACCCCGTGGCCGCGAGCGCGCCGCCGGCGAGCAATTCCCAGGCACGCGACGGCAGGAGGAAGAACGCGGCAGCCGGGTCGTCGTGGACCGTCAGCTCGCAGAGCACGAACGAGCAGGCCGCCATGCCGCCGAGGATCCCGCTGAAGCGTCCGGGCCAGCGGCGGTACACGAGCGCCGCGAGCCCCGGATAGACGAGATAGAACTGCGCCTCGACCCCGAGCGACCACGTGTGCAGGAAGACCTGCGAGTGCGCCGGCAGGTCGAAGTAGCCGGTGGCCCCGCGGAAGTGGATGTTCGAGCACATGAGCAGGGCGGCCCGCGTCGAGCGCCGCAGCGACGCGAAGTCGTCGACGGCAAGCCCGAGGCCGTGGCAGACGAGAAAGACCACGAGCACCATCACGGCCAGTGCCGGCACGATCCGTCGCAGCCGGCTTCCGTAGAACGCACCGAGGCTGAATGCGCCCTCGTCGACCTGCGACATGACGATGCCGGTGATGAGATATCCCGAGATGACGAAGAACACGTCCACGCCGACGAACCCACCCGCACATGCGGGCGCGTGCGCGTGGAAGAGCACCACCAGGAGCACCGCGACCGCCCGCAGGGCGTCGATGTCGGGTCGGTAGATCATGGCGGACCCGTCGTCAGCCGTGTCCGCCGCCACGCGGCCGCCACGCGGCGGCATCGATCGTGCCACACACGGCGTGCGGCTCCGGCAGCACCCGGGCGATCTCGCCGACGCGCATGCCGAAGCCGGGCCCGGCGAGCGTGCCGAGGTCGATCCGACCCCGACGCCGCGCGTAGAGCCCAGGATGCACCCCGGCCTCCGTCACCGACGCGGCCGGATAGAACTGCATGGCATTGGTCTCGACGCCGGCGAGCGTGTCCGCGTGGGCCGCGAGGCGCGCGTGGGGGATCGCGGCGAGCATCGGATTCGTCAGGTCCTGCACCATGAGATCCATGCCGTGCGTGCGCGCCCAGGCCAGCGAGAGGAGCGCGCCCGACTGCGTCTTGCACGTCTTGAGCGCTACGCCGTTCCACCCGAGGGCCCGGCCGCGGGCGACATGCCGCCAGTCGTGCGCGCTCTCGTCGAGGAAGAGCCGCGTCCGCGTGGCCAAGGACCCGACATCGATCGCATGCGCCTCGAGATCGTAGGGGAAGGGCTGCTCGACGTAGAGCAGCCGCGCGGCGAGGTCGGGGGACGCCGCGGTCACGGCGTCGAGCGCGGCGTGGACGTACGACGGGTCGGTGACCGTGCAGTTGAAGTCCGCGCAGAATCGCGCCACGCCGTGGGCGAGGCCGATGCGGCCCACCCGCAGCAGCCGCTCGATATCCCAGTCGAGGTCGTCGCCGCGCAGCTTCACCTTGAGGCATTCGAGGCCGTCGGCGCGGATCCAGTCGGCGAGCAGGACGGGGTGCCCGTCGTCGGGTTCCGCACCCGTCAGGTCGCCCGGCTCGAGCGGATCGAGACCGCCCACCAGGTGCCAGGCGAGCAGCGACCGTGGGGGATCCGCCACGAGGAAGTCCGCGGGCCGGCGTCCCGTGAAGCGGGACCGAGCAGCCGGATCGAGCGCAGGCCCGAAGAGGTCGGCGAGGTCGCTCGCGAGGTGGTCGGCGCCGTACGTGCGGTAGGTGTCGAGGCCGAGCGCCACGCCGTAGGCGTCGTGCACGGCGAGGTCGACGGCGCTCGCCGCGATGAGGGCCGCGAGTTCCGGGACCGGTCCGGTGGCGGCGTCACCCGCCTCGCGTGCGAGGCGGTCGAGCGCCGAGTGACGAAACGCGACGCCCAGCTCGAGGGGATGACCATCGACCCCGAGGCCCGTGAACGCCGCGGCACTGGCGGCGGCGACGCGCACCATCGCGTCATGTCGGGCGTCGTACGGGAGACGCGCCGGCCAGCCCCACTGCACCGCCAGCGGCGTCTCGCCCCAGCCGATGCCGCGGCGACCGTCCCGCGTGCGCACGTCGACGACGACCCGCGCGCACGTGACGCCGTCCACGACCTGCGCCCCGAACTTGAGCGGCACGCGCGTGCGGACGGGCAGCAGGAAGAGGGCGGCGCCGGTGACGCGGACGTCGGTGGAGAACGGCACGGGATCTCACCCCTCGCAACACGTCGTGACCCGGCACTCCGCCCGGCGCCACTCGCCGGCCGACGAGGCCCGTCGGCGGGAATCGGACCCGAATCCGCGGATCATAGAGCAGATGTCACTTTTGCTGGAGTGATGCCGGGGCCGTCTGGACGGGCAGCTCGGGGGTCGGCGAACGCTCGGCGAGCGTGTGGCCGCCGGGGCACAGCGAGGAGACGTGTGCCGCCCCGGTGCCGGTGCTCCACGTCCGCCGGATCCGCCCTCTGTGGGCCGCCGTGCGGACCGCAGAGGGCGGCGTTCCCCTGTCGACGCGCAGAGGGTATGAAACGGCTTCGTTTCCGGGGGGCGGCCGACCATGACGAAGCCGAGTGGAGCGCACGACGGGTCGCCGCCGCCGGCCGTGCGCGCGAGCCGCACGGGCCTCGTGCTCTTCTGGATCTACGTGCTCCTCTACGGCGGCTTCATGGGTCTGGTGCTCGTGCGGCCCGACCTCCTGGCCCTGCGGCCGTTCGGCGGCGTCAACCTGGCGATCCTCGCGGGGCTGGGGCTGATCGTCGCCGCCTTCGGGCTCGCGCTCGTCTCGATGCTCGGGCGCGACACACGATGAGCCACGAAGCCTCCTTCGCCGCCGTCGCGATCTTCACCGCCTTCGTGCTCGGCGTCCTCGGCCTGTCCTTCTGGCTGGGCCGCCACGGCCAGTCGGCCGCCGCCTACTACGCGGCCCACGGGCAGATCCACTGGTTCGTCAACGGCATCGCCTTCGCGGGCGACTACCTCTCCGCCGCGTCGTTCCTCGGCATCTGCGGAATGATCGCCTTCTCTGGCTACGACGGCTTTCTCTACGCGATCGGCTTCCTCGCCGGCTGGATCGTGGCCCTCTTCGTGATCGCCGAGCCGATCAAGGCGCTCGGCACCTACACGCTGGCCGACGCGCTGGCCTCCCGCTTCGGGAGCCGCGGGATCACGCTGGCCGTCGCCATCTCGACGCTCGTCGTCAGCATCTTCTACCTGATTCCGCAGATGGTGGGGGCGGGCGCGCTCGTCACGCCGCTCCTCGGTCTGCCCCACGCCGCCGGCGTGGTGCTCGTGGGGGTGGCCGTCACGCTCATCGTCGTCACCGCCGGCATGGTCTCGACGACGTGGGTGCAGTTCATCAAGGGCTCGCTCCTCGTGCTCTTCTGCGGGCTCCTGGTCGCGCTCATCCTCGCGCGCGGGCTCACCGTGAACACCGGCGACCTCACGCCGCAGGTGCGCACGGTCACCCCCGACGGCCGCGTGCTCGTCGACGGGAAGCCGCAGTCGCGGGAGCACGACCTCCGTCCGGTCGGCACGCTCTCGGCCCTGCCGGCGCGGTACGCCGGCCGCACGACGACGGGCCCGCTCGGGCCGCTCGAGTACTTCTCGGTGCTCGAGGACTCCACGATCGTCACCTGGAAGTCGACGCGGACGGCGGATGACCGCGGCGTGCACGTCACCTACGAGCCGGTCACGCGGTCGGGTGCCGAGCTCCTCCAGCCGGGCGGCTCGTTCAAGGGGCTGCGCAGCGGCCGGCTCGCCGACCGCCTCGACTTCGCGAGCCTCATGCTCGCGCTCTTCTGCGGCACCGCGTCGCTGCCGCACATCCTCATCCGCTACTACACGGTGAAGGACGCGGCCGCCGCCCGCAAGAGCACGGTGACGGGCATCGCGGCGATCGGCGTCTTCTACGTGATGACGCTCTACCTGGGCCTCGGGGCGATGACCAGCGGCGCGCTCGACCCCACCGACTCGAACATGGCCGCGCCGCTCCTCGCCAAGTCCTTCAGCACGACACTCTTCGCGCTCGTCTCCGCGATCGCGTTCACGACGGTGCTCGGGACGGTGAGCGGCCTGATCATGGCGGGCAGCGGTGCGGTGGCCCACGACCTCGTCTCGAGGGTCTGCGGCGTGCCGCTCACCGACCACGAAAAGGTGCGCTGCGGAAGGATCGCGGCCGTCTGCCTCGGCGTGGTCGCGATGGGCCTCGGCATCCTCTTCAAGGACTTCAACGTCGGCTTCCTCGTCGGCTGGGCGTTCAACATCGCCGCCAGTGCGAATCTGCCCGCCCTCGTGATGCTCCTCTTCTGGAAGCGCACGACGGCCGCGGGCATCATCGCCGCGGTGACGGTCGGCATGGTGGCGTCGCTGGGGTGGATCCTGCTGTCGGCCGACACGTTCGAGAAGGTGTACGGCCTGTCACGCGACCTCGCTCCCGTCCCCTTCAGCCAGCCGGGCCTCGTGACGATCCCGCTCGGCTTCGTCGTGCTCGTCGTCGTGTCCCTCCTCACCCCGCCGCGGCCGGCGCGGTGACGCGGATCGGGTGCCGAACGCTCGACACGGGCGCGGGACGCCGGCTCATGCGACCGGGGGGGCGACGAGGTTCGTGCCGAGCGGATCACCGAGCACGACCATGCTCTGGAAGTACTCGATCACGCGCGCCTGTGAGACCGCGAGGGCGGGCCACTGCGGCCAGTCGAAGGTGTCGTTCATGAACGGCCGAGTCTGGTCGTGACTGAGCACCGTGAGGTGGTTGAGATCATGGGCGATGGCCACACCACCGATGCTGAGCCAACCGTGGCAGCGGTCATGCATCCAGCCGGCGTCGTGCGGCTCCATCTTCAGGGTATTGACGAAGGTTCCCACGAGGCCCCGTGCCACGAGAAAGTCGGCGAAACCGACGTGCCCGACCCGCCGCACCGTGGCGAGCACGTCGGCGGCGCTTCCCAGGCGGGCCGTCCGCTGGATGTCGGCGATGATCTGCGGGTCGAAGGCGGCGTCGCGGATCCAGCCCACCTTGGCGCCCTGCATCGCGTAGTAGAGCCCCACGCCCGACAGGTCCTGGCCCGACGGCGTGGCATTGTTCGTGAGGCGGTTTGCGAAGGCCCAGCGTCCGACGGTCTCGAGCGTCGCCTCCTCCAGTCCGAGGAACCGGCGCAGCCCGTTGTACGCGACGAGCGCCTCGGTCGTGATCGGCGTGCGACCGCCCTCGAGGTCGGCGAGGTGGGTGTGGTCGCTGCCCGCCGATCGTCCGAACGCCGCCAGGTCCACGAAGGAACCGGCCACCGGAGCCGGATCCGCGTGGTCCTGATCGTGGTCGTCACCATGGTCGTGGTCGTGTCCTGACGGCGGCGCCGGCTGGACGGGCGCGGGCTGGACAGGGGCCGGCTGCACGGCTGCGGGCAGGGGCGAGACCGGGAGGGCCGCCACGGGTCCACCCGGTGGCGGTGCGGCCGGCGGCGTGACGGCGCCCGGCATGGGCCTCAGCAGGCCCGTGCCGAGGAACTCCACGCGCAGGTTGCGAAGCTGTGCCGGCCCACCGGACGAGCGCGCGGTGAAGCCGAAGGTCGCGGCACCGCCGCTCCCCAGGCCGCCATTCCATGACGCGTTCGACACGACGTGCGTGGTGCCCGTGCGCGCGGCGATCACGCCGTTCCAGAGGCTCACGATCTCGCCATCGAAGTCGAAGGTCGCCTTCCAGCCCGACGCGCCGGAGCCCGCCGTGTTGGTCACCGTGACGTCGCCGTTGAAGCCGGTGTTCCACGCACTGGTCACGGCAAACGCCGCCACCCCGGCAGCGGTCGCGGCCGGGCGTGCCGCCACCCCGCCGACCCCCGGTTCGGCGGCTGATCGCGTGCCGAGCACGCGTGCCAACGCCGTGCCGGCCGAGGCGTCCTTGAACATGAAGTTCGACATGCCGAGTGCCGAGAGAGGCACGCCGGAGAGTGTGTAGGACTGTCGCATGGCGGGAATCGAGAGCACGGCGCTGCCGCCACGTTCCCCCAGCTCGAGATCGTCGCCCCGGAACCAATCGAGCGCCAGCACGTCGGCCGACGGACGGAAGTCGGCGAACGTCAGGTTCTCGTTCCAGGACCACGTGATCGCGAACATGCGGGGCGTCGCGCCCACGATGATCGGGCCGACGGCGTCGATCCCGGGAACACACCCGTCCGTCGTCAGGAGGCATTCCTCAGCCGCGTGCCCCTCGTGGCCGTGCGGTGCGCTCGGCACCTCCCCGTCGGGGCACGCGACGTCCATGGGAGTCCCCTCGGCACACAGCATCGCGCGGCGTTCGAGCGGTTCGGTGGCGAGGGGCGTGGGGCGACGCCCGAGGTAGCGCCCGGAACGCCGGCGCACCGGCCGCCATGCGAGGTGGAGATGACGAAGCGTGACTCGGGTGAAGGCGTCCATCGTCCGGGTTCCTCGTGGGTCCACAAGCGGGCGGGCCGCATGCGGTCGAGCGGGCCGGTGCGGACACGTTCCGATCGCCCTCCGACCCGTCTTCACTACGCCGGTGACGCGGGATGGTCGTTCATCGGCCCCGGATGGCCACCGGGCGGTCGGGCCACGCCGTGCCCCGCAGGCCTGAAAGCCCATGCATACGGCATCCCGGCGCCGCCGCATGGGGTCCCGGAGCCCGCGTCGTCGTTCATCGACGATTCACGCACGCGCGGGTCGCACACGGCCCCGGTCGCGTCACCCGGCGACGACCTCGAAGATGCTGCCGGTCTCGCGATGGCTCAGGATCAGCTTCCGCCGCCCGTCGGGCAGCAGCTCCGACTTCACGATCGCGTGTCCGTCGTGTCGTGCGACCGACCGCGCGATCCGCGGTGCGGCCTCCCCCCGCCACTCGAGCTCGACCGGCTCCCAGCGACGGCTGCGTGCCGACCGGTAGGCCGCGTCCATCACCGCGTTCACCACGTAGCCGTCGTAGAAGGTCTCGCGTGGCGCGCCGCCCGTGTCGAGCGCCGTGAACATGTCGGTGAACATGTCGACGTACCCGAGCTCGACCACCTCGTCGCCCACCGGAAAGAGCCAGCCCTGCGTCGCCTCGACCTTCTCGGCGACGTAGCCCCCGCCGCCACCGCCCGAGTACACCTCGAAGCCGGTGCGGAGAAAGTGGTCGAGGCGGATCGTGCCCTCGGTGCCGGCGACCTCGTCGCGCAGGTCCATCCCCCCGCGGAAGGTCCAGCTCACCTCCAGCTGGCCGATGGCGCCCGACTCGAAACGCACGAGCACGATCGCGTTGTCCTCCGCCTCGATCGGGTGCACGAGCGTGTCGGCCCAGCACATGACCTCGACGGGACGATTGCCCTTGCCCACGAACGTGCGGATGATCTCGATGCAGTGGCAGCCGAGGTCGATGATCGCGCCCCCTCCCGCCTGTCGGGCGTCCCAGAACCAGGCGCTGTGCGGCCCCGGATGGGCCTCGCGCGACCGCACCCACGTCACGTCGCCGATCGCGCCACGCCGCACCGCGGCGGCGGCCTTGAGCGTCTTCGGGGTGTAGACGAGGTCCTCGAGATAGCCCGCGAAGATGCCCGCCCGCTCGACCGTGTCGAGGATGTTCCGGGCCTCCTCGGCGCTGCGGGCGAGCGGCTTCGTGCAGAGCACCGCCTTGCCCGCCGCCGCCGCCCGCGTGACGGCGTCCTCGTGCAGATGGTTCGGCAGCGCCACGACGACGACGTCCACCTCCGGGTGGCCGATCGCCTCGTCGAGCGACGTCGTGCTCGTCGGGATGCTCCAGCGGGCCGCAAACGCCCCCCCGCGCTCTCTGGATCGGGAGAAGGTCGTCACGATCCGATCCCGGCCCCGCTGGCCGTGGAGCGCCATCGCGTAGAAGTCGGCGATGAGCCCCGTGCCCAGCATCGCGATCCGGTGTGCGTCGTTCATCGATCCTCCGGCGAGGGAGCGGGCCGCGGGAGCGTCACGGTGCGGCAGCGCCCGGCCGCTCCATCGGCACGACGACCGGCCAGCCCGGATACTCCCGGGGCCGGCCCGCGTCGCGCTCGGGAAAGCGCGGCTGGCAGTGGAAGGTCACGGTCCCTGCTCGAAAATCCCACACCGAAAGACCGAAGCCGTCGCCTCGCTTGCGCTCATCGGTGCGATCCTCCGGATTGGCGTAGGCGACCATCGTGATCCGATTGCCGAGACCGTCGAGATAGTCGCCTGTCCAGGGCAGGGGGCTGCCCGGCACCGGGTTCGCTCCCGGCCGCTCGTCCTCCGGATGCCACCAGCGGCCGTAGATCGTGTTGACGAGCGCGGGAGACGTGAACGACCACGGGCCGTCGCGATGCGCGTGGATGCCGTGCTGCACCACGACGGCGAGGTGCTGGTCTCCGCAGAGGTGCACGGCGCCGGCCCGCTTCATGATCCGCAGCGCCGCGTTGCGGCCCGACTGCGGCCACCCGTTGCAGTCGAGGTCGGCCAGGAGCCGGTTGTCGGGCTGGCCGTGGAGGTGGACGGCCCCGCAGAAGGCCGTCTGCGAGAGCACCGCCTTGGCCCGCACGCCGGTCGTATCGCCGGCCCAGCGGGCGAGCCAGTCAAGCTGCCGCGTGCCGAGCAGTTGGAGGCCCTCGAGATCGATCGCACGGCGATCATAGGCCGGGTCGGTGATGTGGTCGGGACGAGGCCCCAGCTGTGGAATCGTGCCCAGCGGGCCCGTCTTGAACTTGCGGTCCTCGAGGATCGCGAAGTCGACACCTCCGACGATGAGGCGCGTGAAGTAGACCGTGATGCCCTGCTCGACCGGTACGGGATCGACCGGATCGGGCAGGTGCCAGGTCTGCTGCCGCTGCACCATGTTGACGTAGGAGGCGGGATAGAAGTAGCCGCCGTCGGCGCCATCCTTGCGGTCGGCCTTCCGGCCCGCCTCGCCCCACAGGTTCGGGTGTCCCACGTCGTGGTCGTCGGGAATCGTGACCGTGGGTCGGTCGCGGATCACGTCGCGGAACTGCAGGCCGAACTCGATCCAGCCCACGGTGTGCTGCGTGTGGCGATAGGTCTGGTCGCCCGCGAAGAAGAGCAGGTCGGGATCGGCCTCCCGCAGGCTCGCCACGAGCTCCCCGCGCGGGCCGCTCGTGCTCGAGGAGTTGCAGCTCATCACGGCGATCACGAGCCGATCGCGTTCACGCGGGTCGCGGCGGATCGTGCCGGTGAACGCCGCCTCGCTCCCGTGCCGCACGCGGTAGGGGACGTCCCGCGACGCGTCCCACGACGCGACGCGGAAGTGGGCGTCCCAGCCGGGATAGAGCACTTCCGCCCGGGCCGTCTCCACCCACCCGTCGCCCCGGTCCACCTCGAGCACGGCCTCCCGCGGCTCGCCCGGCTCGAGCGGATAGAGCTGGGCCGTGAGCTTGAGCGTGCCGACCCCGCCGCCCGACGGCACAGCGACCGTGTAGAGCGCGAAGGCGATCACCTCCGACCGCGGCACGTCGAGCGGAAACGGCCGTGCGTTTCGCCCCTTGCCGGCGGCGGCCTTCCACCACGCACCCGTCGCCCAGTCGTCGAGCGCCGGAGCGTCCGCGCCGAAGGGATGCGGCGGCGGCACGTCGGGCACCACCTCCGCGGCCCTCCCGGGCAGGGCCACAAGGAGGAGCCACACGAGGGCGCGACAGGAAAGGCGGACCGTGCGTGCCCTCGGACCCGACATCATCAGCCTCGTTCGTGCCGCTGCGACACCCATGCCCCGCTCGCGTCCGGCGACCGCGAGGGCGGTCACGCGCGAGATCGTGGCACCCGCCACGCTCCCCGACGAGCACGTACTATATCCCATCGTCGGTGGGCATCCCGGGCGCGTCGTGCCGGATGACCGCGCTCGAGCCCCGCGCACCACCCCGAGAGGAGTCGAGGCGAAGGGGGTCGGCGAACGCTTCCCGAGCGAGCGGCCGC
>Ga0214917_10004507_pt1 | contig 15450 bp, 12 predicted proteins | sample LL_1208_BB_MetaG_FD_177983 | JGI IMG/M metagenome (GOLD analysis project Ga0214917, IMG submission 177983) | Freshwater microbial communities from Lake Lanier, Atlanta, Georgia, United States - LL_1208_BB | ecosystem: Environmental > Aquatic > Freshwater > Lake | place: USA: Georgia | collected... | reverse complement strand
ATGGCGAATGGCGCAGCGAATTGCCAATGCGCCAGGTCAAAGACGACGAGTAAACATGTCATTCACCACGAATGGTCTGGTCTGTGCACATCATCATTTGTATTCAACTTTGGTTCGAGGTATGCCCGCACCAAAGAACCGCTCAAAAACTTTTCTGGATATCTTGAACAACATTTGGTGGCGCATAGACGCCGCTCTTGACAACGAAATGATTTATTGGTCAGCAATGCTCGGTGCAACTGAAGCACTCATGAGTGGCACAACTTGCATCATCGATCACCATGAGTCGCCTAATTGCATTGAAGGCTCGCTCACAACCATTGCTGACGCCTGCAAAGTGGTTGGGGTGAGAGTCAACACCTGTTATGGCGTAACTGATCGCTGGGATGACGACGGTCAATTACATTCGAAAGTCTCACCGTTATCCAAAACGACCGAAGCGGCACAGCGCGGTCTCGCTGAATGCGATCGATATCTCTCTGCAGGTGGCAGCGGAATGATTGGTGTTCACGCAGCATTCACTTGCGCCGATGAAACACTTATTGCAGCCGCCGAACTAGCGCAGAAGCATTCAGTTGGGGTTCACATCCATGTTGCCGAATCAACCGATGACGCCCAATCTGGAGCACGTATCGAGTCGCTCGCACAAGATAACTGGTTACTGATTCACGCAGTTCATCTTGATCGTAAACTGAAGGGTCGGATCGTTCACAACGTACGGTCAAATATGAACAATTCAGTTGGGTATGCGAAACCAACTCAGTGGTCAAACAAAATTCTCCTTGGCACCGACGGCATTGGTGCCGACATGATTGAGGAGGCTCGAATTGCTTATGCTCGGTTGCGCGAGTTCGATGTCACTGCCGAACCGAGCACCGTCTGGCGATGGCTAGACAACGGCCACGATTTGTTCACTGAAGCAAAAGATGATGTTGTGACATTCAACTACGACTTCGCCGATAGCCCTTGGCATGCAGCCTTCACCACAAATATGACTGCAATTGATGTTGAAATCAATGGTGAACATGTCCTGGTCGACGGGTTGCCGACTCGCGTCGACATATTAGAGGTACGCGCAAAAGCACACGAACAAGCCCTACGGTTATACGAGAGGTTGTCATAGCCATGAATCAAGTCGCCCAATCCAAATTTGCGCGCGTCGCGCTGTATCTGCAAGATGCACACAAAATTTCAGAGGGTATGGAATTTTCGCAGTATGCCGAAAGCAAGGGGTTTGAGGCCGTTTGGCAGGCAGAAAGTCGACTTGTTCGTGAGGCAACGGTGCCAATGGCCGCATTCGCTTCATTCACCAAAACTCTTAAGGTTGGCTCTGGCGTTGTCGACTGCTGGAGCCGTAACCCTGCCCGCCTGGCGGCAACATTTTCGACACTCGACGACCTTGCACCTGGTCGAGTAATCCTCGGCATCGGTGCGTGGTGGGACCCCCTCGCAGCAAAGGTAGGCATCTCGCGCGCGAAACCACTTCGTGCGATGCGTGAAATCGTCACGTCTGTTAGAGCATTGCTGAATAACGAGACTGTCAATTTCAAAGGTGAATTCGTTCATCTTGATGGCGTTGAACTTGATTATGTCTACCAAGAGCGTCGACCTAAAGATGTGCCGATTTATATCGGCGCAACCGGTATGCAAATGATGGAACTAACTGGTGAAATCGCCGACGGTGTCGTGCTGAACTATTTGGTATCGCCCGAGTACAACCAAAAAGCCATGGAAGCATTGACGGTTGGCGCAGATCGCGCAGGGCGCTCGGTTGAATCTATCGATCGCCCACAACTCGTGGTTTGCAGTGTGCACGAAGACCGAAAGACTGCTCTCGATATGGCACGACAAATGGTTACGCAGTATCTCGGCCAGCAACCACACATCATGAAGGCATCTGGCGTGCCGCAATCACTGCTCGACAAAGTTGGCTCGGTGCTTACATGGCCAGCAACACACGAGCAAGTTGTCGCCGCGTCAAAGCACGTACCCGACGAAATTGTTCAAATGCTGACTGCCAGCGGTACTCCAGCAGAAGCGCGACAACGAGTAACTCACTATCTAAAAAATGGTGCGACCTGCCCAATTTTGTATCCACTTGGCGATGTCAAAGCAATGATCGATGCATTTTCTAATTGGGATGGTGTGTCGTGAGCGTTCAAGTGCCGCGCACGTTGGATGATGCGCTGAAAGCAATTGCAGCGAACCCGTCAGCGCAACTCATTCAAGGGGGCACCGATCTAATGGTTGAGATAAATTTTAACCATCGCAAGCCAACTGATGTCATTGCTCTCAGGCGAGTTGACGAACTCAAATCGACACAAATCGACACCAAAAATATGCAAATTACGATTGGCGCAGGTCTGCCGTATCAAATGATGGAGCGCGGCGAAATCGCTGAGCACGTGCCCGCACTTGCTCAAGCCGCTCGAACGGTTGGCTCACCTCAAATTCGAAGCGCCGGGACTATCGGTGGAAATCTCGGTACATGTTCGCCCGCCGGCGATGCGCTGCCTGTGCTGAGTGCTCTTGACGCGACTGTAAATCTGCAAACACAAAAAGCGTCTCGCACAGTATCGATTCACGATTTCATGATTGGAGTTAAACGCAACGCCCGAATGCCGGGCGAAATTATAGTCTCAACTACTTTGCCGATCGTTTCTGGCTGGCAGGGTTACGCAAAAGTTGGTGTGCGAAACGCCATGGTTATTTCTGTTGCCTCGTGCTGCCTCGTTGTTGATCGCATTAACGGCACGATCGCGGTCGCACTCGGCGCAGTTGGCCCGACAATAATTCGATGTCGAGAAACTGAGTCTTGGCTCGCTAAACAAATTGATCTAAGAACCAATCCGACCATGCCCGATAATTTGTTGCAAGAATTCGGCAGTCGTGTCGCAAATGAATCAAAGCCGATAGACGACCATCGAAGCACCGCTGCTTATCGCCGTCACGCCGTTTCTACGCTCTCGCGCCGATTGTTGTTGAGGGCACATTCGTGATGAATGCAAACACAGAAATTTACAGTCTCACGGTGAACGGCAAATCACATCAGGTCAAAGATTCTTGGGTTGGTGAGAGCTTGCTTTATGTGCTTCGTGAGCGTCTCGGTCTGCCAGGGTCAAAAGGTGCATGCGAACAAGGAGAGTGCGGTAGCTGCACCGTAATCATGGACGGCGACGCAGTCTGCTCATGTCTCGTTATGGCCGCCACTGCAATTGATGCTGATATTCGCACAGTTGAAGATCTCGCGAGTGACGGTGTGCTCACAGAGGTGCAACAAGCATTCATCACCGAAGGCGGAGTTCAGTGCGGCTTTTGTACGCCAGGTCTCGTGGTCGCAATCGAACATCTTCTCTCAAAGAACCCTGAGCCATCTGAGATCGAAATAAAAGAAGCGATTTCCGGCAACATTTGTAGATGCACTGGTTACGGCCGAATTTTCGAGGCCGTCGACAAGGCAATAACCGTTCGCAAAGTCAATCGAACATGAGTTCTGCTGTTGACACCTCGACGCGTCGTGACATTCTCGGTGCGTCGGCTATTCGCCCAGATAGCTCGGCAAAGGTGCAAGGAAAATTCGAATTTTCATCAGACTTGCATGCAGAAAACATGTTGTGGGGTGCAACTCTGCGCAGCCCACACCCCTACGCGCGAATCATCAGGATCGACTTGTCGGCGGCTTACAAAATAACGGGTGTTGAGGCGATCATCACCGCCGAAGATGTACCTGGCAAAAAAACTTACGGTCTGATCTCAAGTGATCAACCAGTATTTGCACAAGACTACGTGCGCTATGTTGGAGAACCTATCGCGGCGGTGGCAGCCGACCACCCAGAGACTTGTCGTAGAGCACTCGCTGCCATCAAAGTTGTTTATGAGATTCTTGAGCCATTGACCGACGGAGACTTGGCAACATTGCCATCGACCCCCGCAATACACCCTGACGGCAACGTGATTCGCCGTCAGCAGATAATCACTGGCGATCAAAATTTGCAGGGAGAGATTGTCGTCGAAGGCACGTATGAAATCGGCATGCAAGATCAAGCGTTTCTTGGCCTAGAAGCAGCCTTGGCGATACCCGACAGCGGCGGCAAAGGCATCGAGATGTTTGTTGCCACCCAGTGGCTTCACGAAGACCAGAAGCAAATTGCTGCATGTTTAGATTTCGAATGTGAAAATGTGCGATTAACTCTCGGCGGTGTTGGCGGCGCGTTCGGCGCTCGCGAAGACATCAGTTTGCAGGTGCATTGCGCGTTGCTCGCGCTAAGAACATCTCGACCAATCAAAATGCAATACGGTCGTGAAGAATCGTTTTATGGACACGTGCATCGCCACCCGGCCAAAATTTCAATTCGTCATCATGCCACGCGCGAAGGCGAAATATTACGAATTGAGGCCAGGCTTGTTTTTGACGGTGGCGCCTATGCGTCGACTAGTTCAGCGGTTTTAATCAACGGCATCACACATATACAAGGTCCATATCGTTGCCCTAACGCGACGATCGACGGATACGCAGTTCGCACGAATAACCCACCGTGCGGAGCGATGCGGGGGTTCGGCGTCGTGCAGGCATGTTTCGCTCACGAAAGTCAAATGGATAAATTGGCCGCAGCGTGCGGCCTGTCGCCTGTCGAGATTCGGCTACGCAACGCAATGGTCACAGGAGACAAGTTGATCACGGGGCAAATCATTGAAAGCGTTGCGCCAGTCGCCCGCTGCATTCGTGAAACCGATGCAATTGAACTTCCAGAACCGTTGGCAGAATCTGCGAATCAACTCGAATTCGTCGGTGGGTCGGGTTTGACGTCACTTCCACAAAACATCGTGCGTGGCGTCGGCTGGGGTGTATCGATAAAAAATCTGATGTATAGCGAGACCTTTGACGACTTCGCAACCGCAAGATGCCAACTCAAAGATGGCGTGGCAACCCTAAAATTTGCAACAGTCGAGGTTGGCCAAGGTTTCGTCGTTCTTGCTCCACAAATCGCACGATCTGTCTTGGGTGTAGATGATGTCGTTCTAGACACAGTCGATACTGGCATCGGCTCGGCTGGCAGCACCTCTGCATCTCGACAAACATGGATGAGTGGTGGCGCGGTTGACGGCGCTTGTCGCCTCGTACGACAGCGATTATTTGAACATGTAGGCAAGAAATACAACATCGATCCATTGCGACTGGTTATTGAAGACACCGACGTTGTCGACATGATCGGAGACTTCCGAATTAGTGTCGTTGAAGCGTCGTCCGGTGTCTTGATCGATGAAACTTTTGAACATCACCATCGACCAACCGAAGAACTCGACGAGAATGGCCAGGGCAATTGCCATGTCGCGTTCGCATTTGTCGCTCACCGTGCCGTTGTCGACGTAGATGTCGAACTCGGTCTGGTAAAGGTGATCCAGATAGCAACAGCACAAGATGTCGGCCGAGTGTTAAATCCGATCGCAGCACTTGGTCAGATCGAAGGTGGCATCGCCCAAGGTCTCGGTCTTGCAGTGATGGAAGAAATCGTTCTTGACAACGGCAAAATGCGAAACCCAAGTTTCACTGACTACTTGCTGCCTACTGCCCTCGACGCGCCCAGCGTCGTGGCAGTAATGATTGAAGAGCCCGAACCACAAGCGCCGCTCGGCGCAAAGGGCATCGGCGAGCCACCTTGTATTTCGGTCACCCCGGCTATCGCCGCAGCAATACGCAATGCCACTGGCAAAGAATTATCTCGTGTGCCAGTTCGGCCACAAGATATTTGTTTTTAAGTTTTTTACTCGGCTGAAGCAGCAACGCTGATCAAAACGCCACCGACTTCACCCGGGCGTGCTTTAACTTGGTCAGGGTCGGCGGCATCAAATTCTGGTGAAACGAAGTCGGCGTCGACATCGGCGTCTCGTGCCAATTTGCTTACCGAGCGTCGCTGCGAAGGATCAACCAATGAGATCACCACGCCTTTCGATCCCGCTCGCCCAGTTCGACCCGAACGATGAATGTAATCTTTGTGATCAGCGGGTGGGTCAAAGTGCACTACACATGGGACATCATCAATATGAATGCCACGTGCAGCAACATCGGTTGCGACCAAGACATTGGATTTTCCGCGACGAAATTCTTCAAGTGATCTCTCACGCTGTGCCTGGCTCTTATTGCCGTGAATAACTGACGAGCGAACACCTGCATTATCAAGTTGCTTTGCAAGACGATCGCACCCGTGCTTTGTGCGACTAAACAGGATGATTCGTTCGTAATGATTTACAAGTTGTGAAATCGTCGTAACACGATCGTTTCGACCAACAAGCCAAAACTTATGGTCAATATCGGGCTCGGCTTCTTGCGACTTTGACTCGTGACGTTTTGGGTTGTTTTGAAACTCTTTGACAACTTGAGAGATGTCACCATCTAGCGTCGCTGAGAACAACAGAACTTGACGCTGCTTGGGCAGGGCTCGCAAAATTCTTCGGACTGCCGGCAAAAAACCCATATCAGACATGCGATCGGCTTCATCGAGAACGGCTATCGTCACTGCACTCAACGACATGTCACGACGCTCTAGCAAGTCTTCGAGCCGACCTGGTGTCGCAACGATGATGCTCGCACCACGGACTGCCTTAACTTGAGGTCCATAACCCGCACCGCCATAAACAGACGCCACGCGCAAGTCAGTGCCATCGCAAAGCATGCTGATCTCTTTTGCAACTTGAATCGCCAACTCTCGAGTTGGCACAAGAACTAAACCGCCTGGCTGCCCTGGTTTTGACTTTTGCAGTCTTACAGCTAAAACGAGACCGAACGCGATTGTTTTTCCGGAACCAGTAGGTGCTTTGCCACAAACATCAAGTCCGGCCAAGCCATCAGGCAACGCAGCTTCTTGAATCTCAAACGGCGATGCAATACCTCGACTTGATAATTTGTCGGCGAACTTCTTTGGTACACCTACATCAACGAAAGTTTTCATGACTAATCGCCCAAAACATTCTGGACGTATTGGTTGGCAAACCTTCGATTTGGGTCGACTGAATTTCTGACCTTTTGAAACAAATCCCACTGTGGGTATCTAGACGCCAAGCTATGCGAGTTCTGAAAGTGCAACTTACCCCAATGAGGTCGGCCCTGATACGAGTTCATGATTGATTCAACTTCTTTGAAATATGGCACAAAATTCATTCCTTTGTAGATGTGAACTGCGATATACGCAGACTCTCGATTACTCGCTGTACTTAGCGGAATCTCATCTGGGGCTGTAAAGCGAACCTCAACAGGAAAATTCAGGAAGAACCCACTATCTTCCACCATTCTACGGACTCGATTCAATGCTTCCTCGCAGGCCTCTCGAGGGATCGCATACTCCATCTCATAGAAGCGAACTATTCGTTTACTGGCGAAGACTTTGTAACTCACATCGCAATATTCACTACGCCCCGATGATGGCAATGCTTTCGCCAATTTTGGGATGAATGCTGGTTTTGCCCGACCGAGCATGCAGAGAGCGCCGAATGCATAGTTCTCCATCAGCGTCTTCGAATACCAATTTGAGATTCGGCTCATTGGTTGAGCTGGCTGATCGGTACGGTTGTTTCGCTTCGTCAACGCCCATCCGGTATGTGGCACCCAAAAAAATTCGAAGTGATCGTTGCTTGTCACATGATGATCAAGTTTTGCCAGAACATCATCAACTCGCATCGGCTCTTCTATAACTTTCAGATTAAATGCCGCTACAACCTGAATCGTCAAAGTACTGATTAGACCCAACGCACCGAGACCTACTCTGGCGCAATTGAATAGGTCGACGTTCAGAGCGGCCGAGCATTCGACGACGGTTGCATCGGCCAAAACTACTCTCATTGCAATGATTTGATTCGCAAGACCGCTGAACTTGATACCAGTACCGTGGGTCGAAGTAGAGATCGCCCCAGCGATTGTTTGATATGCAATGTCGCCGAGATTTTGCATCGCCAAACCGTTTTGACTCAGAATTTCGTTAAGTTTGGACAGTTGAATGCCTGACTGCACGGTAATCGTCTTCGCTTGTCTATCAACTGCGACCACCTCGTCGTAATTTGAAAGATCAACCAAAACATCTTCAGCCAATGCCACGCTCGTAAAACTATGACCTGAACCAACGGCCTTAACTCGCAAACTATTTGCCGCTGCAAAAGCAACGACTCGTTGAAGTTCGACTTCACTCTTTGGCATATATTGACAAATTCTTTTAACAGATTGATTTCCCGCCCAATTCGACCAATTCTTCGTGCGGTTTTCAACCTCTATTTCTGTCGTCATCTTGCTCGCTCGACTAATCGCCAATTTGTCAGGCTTCTCACACCGATTACCACTAGCGCGAGTGCCAAAATTGTTCCCAAATTACTGAGCATATGAAAGCCAAATGCCTTGCGTATAAAACCACTAGAAAATCCTGCCAATCCCCCGCTGAAACTCATCAACAAGTCTGCCGCGCCTTGCACTGTGACCCTTGAATTCTCCGGCACCGACTCAACGAGAAGGCTTGAGCCGCCGATCAGGCCGAAACTCCATCCGATACCCAACAACCAAAGCGAGGGCCAAAGCAAAGTCGCAGCGTCACCCGCAAGAGCCGCCATGACCGTTGCCGCAACCAACAAAATTCCGCCAAGTAAAATTGACAGCAATTTTCCTTTACGATCGGCAAACTTACCGATAAGTGGACTAAAAGCATACATTCCCGCAATATGTAGCGAAATTGCATATGGGCTGACACCTTCGTGACCATGCAGTTTTAGGTGCACAGGTGTCATCGTCATCACGGCAACCATCGTGACTTGCGATATCACCATTGAAGCCAGCGCAACTCGAGCGTTGCGAATGCTTTTGATCGTTCCAAGTGCAGCGCCCAGGTTCGGTGTGACAACACCGACGCCTTGCTGTGAATTCAATCCTCCACTTACCTCAAGTGGATCTGGTCGAAGGCGAATCGCAACATTAATCAGGGCGAACACAAAAAAACATGCCGACGCAATCCAAGGTCCGGCATATAGTGACCAGCCAAAAACGTCTACACCAATTTGCTCTGCCGGCTTGATCAACACGGGGCCGAGAACTGCCCCAAAGGTCGAGCCAAATAATATGTAACTCATCGCCTGGCTGCGTTTTTCGGGTACCGCAAGATCCATTGCCGCATACCGTGACAGCAGATTCGACGCCTGCCCTGACCCGTAGAGAAATAACCCCAAGATGAACATTGGCAGCGAACTACGGTTGACAGCGAACCCCGCAAGTAAACCGCCAGCTATTGCTAGCGAATAGCCATATTGCAAGCCGACGCGACGACCCTTGCGACTCATCTTTCGTGCCAGCACTTGCGACATAAACGCCGAACCCATCGTGAACGTCGCACTCGATATTCCACCCCACGGCGTATCTTGGCCGAGAATATCTTGAACTACGAAGGCTCCTACTGTGACTGCCGCCGACAATGCCGCAGCCGCAACGACTTGTCCAGCCAACAAAACTCGTAGCGTCTTTTTTTGCAACGCAGCATTATCAACCGACTGCATCAAAAACCGATATCCACTTAGGCAAGAATACTCTGCATGATCGTTACGGTCTCTGACCGAATTGACGACCAATCAACTAATTCAATTTGTGTCGAAGGTGGGACTTGAACCCACACGCCCTTACGAGCGCCAGCCCCTTAAGCTGGTGCGTCTGCCAATTTCGCCACTCCGACTTGCATTAAAAATCTATCTAGTTTGTAAGCAACAACCCCAACGCGATGACTGTAATAACCCACACAAGTGCCAAAACAGTCGTAATTCGGTTCAAATTACGCTCGGCTGCCGCCGAACCGAGCGCCGCGCCTCCGCCACCGCCGAACATGTCCGACAAACCACCACCTCGACCGCTGTGCAAAAGCACACCGACGATCATTGCAAGCATCGCAACGACATTGATCACAATTGTTACGTAGGTGACTATATTTCGCACGCCGAAATTCTACCTTTAAGACTCAGGAAAATGGCACGCCGACATCTGACCGCTCGGCCGAACAGTGAGCATCGGCTCTTCTTGCCCACAAACATCTTGCGCCTTCCAACAACGGGTTCTGAAGCGACAACCTGACGGAGGGTTCACAGGTGAAGGCACATCTCCCTCGAGCATGATTCGATTGCGTGCCCGTTCAGTTTTTGGGTCAGGCAGAGGCACGGCAGACAACAAGGCTTTTGTATACGGATGCGTCGGAGTTGCATACACCGCTTCTTGATCACCAATCTCAACGATCTTGCCGAGATACATGACAGCAACACGATCGGCGATATGTTGCACTACCGATAAATCGTGGGCAATAAATATGTAACTCATTCCAAGGCGCGACTGCAGATCTTCAAACAAGTTGACGACACCTGCTTGGATGCTCACATCTAATGCAGACACAGGTTCGTCCAAAACAATTAGTGCAGGGTTCAGCGCCAAGGCTCTCGCCACACCAATTCGTTGTCGCTGTCCACCCGAAAATTCGTGCGGAAATCTTTGCGCGTGATCGGCAGACAGGCCGACCAACTCGAGTAACTCAATTACTTTGTCTGAGTGATCGCCGGGAACACCCTGCACTACCATCGGCTCAGAAATTGAAGCACCAATCGTCATTTTCGGATCAAGAGATGCAAACGGGTCTTGAAACACAATCTGCATTTTTCGCCGCAATGCCCGCATCTCCTCGAATTTCAGTGAGCCCAAATCGTGACCTTCAAATTCAACGCTGCCTGAGGTCGGTTCAATCAAGCGCAAGATACAGCGACCGACTGTGGTCTTGCCTGAGCCCGACTCGCCGACTAGACCAAGAGTCTGACCCTTTTCAACCGAAAATGAAACATTAGTGACTGCTTGAACTATTCGTTTTTTTCGTCGTGCACCGTTGTTGACTCGCAATTCAAAATTCTTTACGAGGTTGGTGACTTTGAGCAATTCATCACTCATAGAAAGATCTCGTTCTTCGGCAGATCTCGAGCACGAACACAAGCTGTCTGCAAATCACCAAAACCGACGAGCGCCGGCATCTCACCCTTGCAGATATCTGCCGCAAATTCGCACCTTGTATGAAATGCACAACCACTCGGCGGGTTCAACATATTTGGTGGAAACCCTGTTATCGGTTTTAATCTTTGCTTGCCGGGTCGTGGTAAAGAAGCCAGCAAACCTCGGGTATACGGATGACTTGGATGATCAAAGAGACTTTCAATCGTGCCCTGTTCGACATTGCGACCCGCATACATCACGTTCACACGATCGGCAACTCGCGCAATCACACCGAGATCGTGCGTTATCAACACGACTGCAGTTCCAAAACGCTCTTGCACGCGCTCAATAACTTCAAGAATCTGAGCCTGAACGGTCACATCAAGTGCCGTCGTCGGTTCGTCTGCAATCAGAACTTTCGGATTGTTGGCAATTGCAATTGCGATTACCACGCGCTGACGCATACCGCCCGAAAACTCGTGCGGATATTGCCTAGCCCGATCGCCCGGCTGCGGAATTCCGACGATGTCGAGTAATTCAATTGCTCGTTTTTCAGCTTCGCGACCAGAAAGATCCTGATGCGAGCGCAACATCTCAGATATCTGATCACCGATACGGTGCACAGGGTTCAATGCCGACAGCGGATCTTGAAAAATCATCGACAGCAATCTTCCACGTATCGAACGCATTTGTTTGGCGGATGCTCCGATTAGTTGTTCACCAGCCAAAGAGACTGAACCTGTCACTCGCGCTCGCGCGGGCAACAACCCCATTGCGGCCAAAAAACTCACCGACTTGCCTGACCCTGATTCACCAACGACACCAAGCAATTCACCCGCTGAAACATCTAGGTCAACGCCACGCACCGCTTCTAGCGGCCCCGACGGTGTATCGAATGTGACATGCAAATCGCGAATCTCCAGGACTTTTTCACTCATCAAACGCCCCGATCGAGACGAGGGTCAGTCGCATCGCGCAGGGCATCGCCGATGAAATTGATGCTCAAGGCGATGATGATCAACACCAAACACGGAAACACCGCGAGCCACCAGTACCCAGTCTGCACGGCACCTTTGGCAGCTCCGACGAGTATGCCCAATGAAGTTGCGCCATCGCCCGCTTGCGGGCCATAGCCGAAAAACGCAAGAGTCGATTCGCCAATGATCGCTCCAACGACAGAAAAAGTCAACGCGACCATGATCGGACCAACAGAATTCGGCAACAAATGTCGAGTAATGATGTAACGTCGCGATGCACCTACTGCGCGTGCCGCTTCGACAAATTCACGCTCTTTGAGTGAAAGCACTTGCCCGCGAACAATGCGCGCAACCCCCATCCAACCAAATAACCCGAACAAAACGATGATGAATCGAACCGAACTCATGTCACCCGTAATCGGTCGCAGCCACGGCAGCGCACCAAGAACATTTCGAACCACCAGCAAAGTCACTAAAAATGGAAATGCCAGAAATAGATCAGTGACTCGCATCATGATGTCGTCGAACTTTCCGCCACGAAAGCCAGCGATGGCACCGACGAGAGCGCCGAGCGTAACCGAGATAATCGCACTGGCGAGACCAATCAGAAGTGATACCCGAACACCGTAAATCAAACGGCTGTAAAGATCTCTACCGATATCGTCTGTGCCAAGCCAAGATTTTGCGCGAGGCGTCAAAAATGAATTAGGCGGTGCTTGAACTGATTCATTGACGCCGTAACGAGCGGTCAGTGGCGCAAGAATCACGAATAATGTCAACACACCAATGATGACGCAACTCGCTACGGCCGCCTTGTGCGAAACAAATCGCCTAAAAGCCATCTGACGTGGCGAAAGAACATTGGGACTCTGCTTACTCAAGACGGATTCTCGGATCTAGCCATGCGTATGAAACATCGGCGATCAGATTGAAAAACAATACCGAAGCGACGATCACCACCATCCATGGCATCAACAATGGAAAATCACCCTCGCCGAACGATTTCAAAAAATAAAGCCCCATACCGGGATACGAAAATATATTCTCGGTAATGATCAAACCACCAACTATCGAGCCAACATCGAGCGCCGCGATGGTGACAACAGGTATCAAAGCATTTCGCATGCCATGTTTGATCAGCACTCGGCGCTCACTTATGCCTTTCGACCGGGCTGTTCGCATATAGTCAGAATTCAAAACATCCAGAAGTGATGAACGCATGTATCGGCTATAGGTCGCAACAATTTGAATCGCCACTACAAGCGTCGGCAAGGCCATGAATTTGAGCATCAAAAATAAATCAAAACCAGTGTGACCGGCTGGGTAAACACCCGAGGTGGGAAAGAGACTTTCACCGAACCAGCGCTGCCAATAGACGGCAAACAACAGCTGAAACATAATCGCACTGATAAACGGCGGGATTGAGATGCCAACAAATGCACTGGTGTTGATAAACACATCGCGCTTTCCGCCTGGACGTAATGCGGCCAACACGCCGGCGATCAGTCCAAAGAAAATGCCGACGATTGTCGCAGCTGAGCCAAGCCGTAATGTATTCGCCATGGCGTCCTTGAGCGCTGGCCAGACCTCACGACGACCTTTGATGCTCCGCGGCCATTCACCGGTCACAAAATTTTTCAACCACTTGAAGTAGCCCTGAACAAAATTCGGATCAAGTCCATTTACGTCGATGTATTCGGCGATTTTTGCGCGACTTGCACGCGGGTTTACTCGCTTATAACTAGCAACCGGATCGGTGCCGATGCGCAACGCAAGATAGACCAGAAACGTCACTATCAAAAGAGTCGGTATTGACCACGCAACCCGCCGCAAAATATAACGAAACATCAACTACAGCCTTACCGATATTGGCACGCAAATGAAATTACAGGACCGCACATTAATCAACCCCAACAAGAAAGGTGCGCCGACCCAGTTTTCACCGAGCCGACGCACCTATCTCAAATTATCTTGCTATTAAAAGCGATTAGCTCTTAATTTCAACTTTTGCCTCACCAGAAAGCAGGTTCGACAACACGTACTTACCATCATTGGTAGTTACGTATGCGCCTGGCAATACCTGGAACGCGGTAGTCCAAACCATCCACGAAGAGTTTGCACACTCAGTGATTGGGTTGAGACACTCTGGCCATTGCTCTGCACCGAACACGATTTGTCCGTCACCATCGAGATCTTGCCAGAGGTGAATGTTGTTGAATGCCGCATAGTTGTTAAGTTCGGCGTTCCATGGACCGCCGACCTTGTCAGTGCGTGCAAAACCCGACTTCGGGAACTGCATCAAAGGCAACATCACATGATCTTGGGCCATCAGCCTAAGAACTTGCTTGACTTTGTCTGCGCGAGTCGTTGCATCGGCATCAACATCTGCTGCGTAAAGAAGATCTGACGCCTCAGTATTGCACCAACCTTGACTGTTCTGACCGATGTTGCCATTGGCCTCTGTTGGGATCAGGTCACAAGCAAACGAGCTTGTCATATATGCAGGGTCTGGCGGAGCTGTCGAAATGTACATCGCCATGTCGTAGTCCAAACCCGGCAAACGCTGCTGGAAGTAACAAGCTGCATCGCAGTTGTCTGCGCGCACTTTGAAACCTGCTGCATTGAGCAACGGAATCAAATAAGCCTGTGTGCTCTCACGACGGGTGTTGCCCGTGTTGATGATCCAACGAACGTCTGGAACCTTGCCACTTGGGTCAACCCAATAGCCATCGGTGCCTTTTGTCCAACCATTTTCGGTCAACAAAGCTTCTGCTGCTGCTGGATCATAACTGTTGGCGAACTCATCGCCTACGCAATATGGTCCAGGCACCATTGGGCCGCACTGAAGCAATTCTTTACCACCAAGAGGAATGTAGATCTGCTCAAACAATGCTTCACGATCAATTGACATCGAGAATGCCGCACGGAAGTTTGGATCTGCAAAAGGTCCGCACTTCTGTTGGAAGTAGAAACCTTCGTAGTCACCGCCGTAATCAAGATTTGTTTGAATGTTGTCTTGCTTCACTGCTTCTTCGATGCCCGCAAAAAATTGTGGGTAGATGAAGTCAACTTCGCCTGCTTTGATCGCTGCGATTTCAGTGTCGCTGTCTGCTTTTGGCACGATAACAAATTTCTTTGTGACAGCCTTGTCGGTGCCCCAATAATTTGCGTTCGGCTCAAACACGATTTGATCTGGGCTCCAAGACTTGATCTTGTATGGACGACCCGAGAACGGAATGTTGTCTGCGAAATCTGCAGATACATCTTTTGTGTTTTTAACGGATGCAGCTTTGATGATGCCACCAAACAGACCACGCCACGGTGCGTAGACCGATTTCAAGGTGACAACAACTTGCTTGTCACTTGTACCAGCTTCTACCGCTGTCACTTGATCGTAGCCAGATGTCGAAATTGAACCTGGTGTGTTCAATGATGCTTCCCATGTTGCAGCGAAGTCGGCAGCCGTAATTGGCGAACCGTCATCCCATACCG
>Ga0214917_10004506_pt1 | contig 15453 bp, 11 predicted proteins | sample LL_1208_BB_MetaG_FD_177983 | JGI IMG/M metagenome (GOLD analysis project Ga0214917, IMG submission 177983) | Freshwater microbial communities from Lake Lanier, Atlanta, Georgia, United States - LL_1208_BB | ecosystem: Environmental > Aquatic > Freshwater > Lake | place: USA: Georgia | collected... | reverse complement strand
GTAGAACTTCACATACCCGCTCATCTCGAGAGTGTAATTACCGAAGTTTCCGATCTTTACGACAATGAAGTCGCTCCCCGCGAGCAGGCTCTAGATCATCTACTGAGCGACCAATCAAAGTTCCTTGATGAAACTGGTCGGTTGCATCAAGACATCATCGCTGCTCGCCGTGAAATCATGGCAGCTGCTGGTGCAAAGAACATCTACAGCGCGCATCTTCCTGAATCGCTAGGTGGCCGAGGATTAGGCCGCGAAGACATGATTTATGTCGAAGAAAAAGTCTACGGATACGGCGTGGGTCTAAATCCTGCGCTTTTGTCCTGGTCCGAAGGTGCTACTCCACGCTTGTTACATGCTCACGCACACCAGAAAGAACAATTCACTGATCCATTGGTAAAGGGATTAAAGACCAGCTTGCATGGTGTGACTGAAACTGGTGCTGGTTCAAATCTCTATGACATGAAAACCAACGCAGTTCGTAAGGGCTCTGACTGGGTACTAAATGGCACAAAGGCTTACATCACAAATTATTTTGATGCTGATGTCGCCCAAGTATTGGCAATCACAAATCCAGGTGGCGGTCGCAAGTCCTTCACTTACTTCATGTTTGATACCAAAGAATACGCATCAAAGGGCTACAAGATTGGCAAGCTTTACCAAACCATGTTTGGTGATGGCTACACTGGCGAAATTCATTTCGAAGATATGGTGCTTCCCGAGAGCGCGGTACTTGGTGAAGTAGATGGCGGTTTTGACATTGCCGTTATGTCCTTTAACTACACCCGAATGCGCCGTGCTGGTATGTGTTCAGGTTGGAATAAGTACCTGATTGAAAAGACATTAGAGCGAGTAAAGACTCGTATTGTTGGTGGCGAACCACTTGGAGCTAAGCAAGGTATCCAGTGGATGATTGCAGACATGTATTTGGATTGGCAGCAAACTCGTTCCTTGTCTTTAGACGTAGCACGCGCAATCGACACTCCTGGTCCATGGTGGAACCTACCGCGTCCAAGTGATGAAGTGCGACGTATTTGTGCGCTAAAGCTCAGCAACGATGAATCGTTCTATCGAGTGGCTGATCGAGCGCTACAGATTCACGGTGGTTCCGGAGTTTTGAGAGACACAGATATCAACAAGCTGTTTCAAATTGCTCGTAACCTTCGCATTCCAGGCGGTACTGATGAAGTGCAGCGCACCACTATTGCCGAAACTCTCGGCCTACGATTCAACTAGGAGTAACCATGTCAAGCAACGAACTTTTATCAGTTGAGATTGGTACTTGGGCGCAATCCATTTCGATAACTGATGTGCCCCAGCACGTTCAGGATCAAGCCTTGCTCAATATCCTTGATGCAGTAGGTATCGCATTCGCTTCAACTCATTACGAATTTGCCACCCGCAGTATTGCGGCAACCGTAGCGTTGGGCTCTGGGCCACGCGGCGCAATTGCTTGCTCGGAACGGTTTAACGTGCGCGACCAAGCAATGCTTAATGGCATTTTGATACATGGTCTAGATTTTGATGACACTCACGTTCCTGGTGTAATTCATGCAACTGCCAGCGCTCTCCCAACTGCAATTGCAATTGCGGATGACCGCGAACTTAGTGGCAATGACTTGGTCTTGGGTTTCCTAATCGCATTAGAAATTGGCGCTCGAGTTGGCACTGCAGCTAACGGCGGTTTCCATGCCCAAGGTTTCCATCCAACTGGTCTTGCTGGTGCATTCGGTGCGGCCGCAGGCGCGGCGAAAATGCTTGGCCTTGATGCACATGGCATAGCGAGTGCCCAAGGAATCGTTGGCTCCCTAGCCTCGGGCTCCATGGAATTTCTAGAAACAGGCGCTTGGACTAAGCGCCTGCATCCAGGTTGGGCTGCCGTTTCTGGTATCACTGCTGCAGAACTAGCTAAAGCTAAGTTCGAAGCACCACTTGCAATTTATGAAGGACGCTTTGGCCTCTACGCAACCCATACCCCAGCTGGCCATGACCTAAAGATGAATGCAGTAGCAGCTGACTTAGGTTCCGCATGGGAATTGATGCGAGTTGCGATTAAACCATATGCCGCCTGTCACTTCACGCACGCCTGCATAGATATTGCAATCGAACTTGTAACTGAAAACAATCTAACTGCCGATGACATTGAGTCTGTAACCACAATCGTGCCGTCTCAAGTTGTGCCAGTAGTTTGTGAACCGGCACAAGCAAAGCTCACTCCTCGCAGTGACTACGATGCCAAGTTCTCGTTGCCATTCATTGTGGCTACTGCTATCGCAAAGCGGCGCTTCACTTTGGCGGACCTTGATGATGATTGCCTAGTTGATCCGCAGCTACTGGAATTAGCAGCTAAGGTCTCGTACCAAAATGATCCGAATCCAACTTTCCCTAAGTACTTCCATGGCGAAGTAATCATCCAAACTCAGGATGGCCGCACGCTTCGTAAGCGTGAGGACATTAACCGCGGTGCAGATGAGCGGCCTCTCGCAGCAAGCGAAGTTGAAGCAAAGTTCCGAGACAATGTTGCATTAGTTTCCGGAACTGATGTCGCTGATCGTGTGCTCAACGCGGTTATGTCGCTACCGACAACCAAGAACTCACGTGATTTCGTTGAGGCCTTAACAATTAAATGACACTTGACGTAACGCGCTTAAGTCTTCGGGATTTAACTTCATGTGGTGGATGCGCGGCTAAGGCCGATGCATCCCTACTGAGGTTGCTTCGTGGTGCAGCCTACGACCAACAAGGATCTGACACTCTTGTTGGTTTAGCCGAACCTGATGACGCCGCTGTTACTGCAATCAACGAAACCACATCACTGATAACAACCATCGACTTCTTTCCCCCGGTAGTTAGTGATCCCTTTGATTACGGATATGTAAGTGCCTTGAATTCGTTGTCTGACATTTACGCCATGGGTGGATTAGCAAAAACTGCATTATTGGTTTGTGGCTTTCCAAAGGAAATCGACGATTCAGAAATTGCTGAGTGTGTGTCGGGAGCAGCGCTCGCCTGCAAGGAAGCAGGCGTTGAAATACTTGGTGGGCATACAGTTCGCATAACTGAACCAATTTTTGGACTAGCTGCAACTGGATACGTTCATCCAAATGAAATTTGGCGCAAAACTGGAATTAACGATGGTGACTTGTTAATGCTTTCCAAACCACTTGGCGTTGGAGTTTTGCTTTCAACTCGTGAGCCAAGTGATGAAAAGGTTGCGCTCGAACAAATGAAGATTTCAAATCTGAGTGCCCGCAACTCCCTAGTTGCTTTGGGGCCAGCGGTACACGCTGTTACTGATGTAACTGGATTTGGGCTGGTAGGTCACCTCAGCGAAATGCTTGGGAATTCTGCCCTAGATGCCAAAGTTCGACTACCATCGCAAGCCGTATTGCCACAAGCCCAAATGCTTTTCGAATCTGGAAAGCGAACTTCGGCAGATACCCGAAACCGCGGTGCATTAGACCGAGAAGTTCTGGGATTAACCGAAAGTCACTACCAGGCAGCGTTGTTTGATCCACAGACCAATGGTGGCCTGTTAGCCAGTGTCGATCCTGACTTTGAAATCCAACTCGTTGAACAAGGATTTATCACGATAGGTAAAGTTGTAACTGGCTCAGGGAAGATTGAAGTTTTAAGTAATCAATAACTAGTTGAAGGATAAACAATGCCACGTCCCCTTGAAGGAATCACCGTTCTCTCCCTTGAGCAATTCGGAGCGGGACCGTTTGGCACCGTGCATTTAGCAGACCTGGGTGCACGCATTATCAAGATTGAGGATCCAAGTTCTGGTGGTGATGTTGGTAGATACGTTCCTCCGTATGCACATGAAGAAGACTCATTGTTCTTTGAGGCATTCAATCGCAATAAGGAATCTATTTCGCTAGATCTTTCAACTGCAGCAGGCCGAGCTACATTTGAAGATTTGGTTAAGCAAAGTGATGCTGTCTACTCAAATCTGCGCGGCGACGTTCCTGCAAAACTCAAGATTACCTACGAAGATCTAAAGCACTTGAATCCAGCAATTGTCTGTTGCTCGCTGAGTGGTTTTGGCATGAGTGGTCCGCGCTCAAAAGAGCCTGGCTACGACTACATGTTGCAAGGTTTAGCTGGCTGGATGTCACTAACCGGCGAGCCTGACGGTCCACCAACAAAGAGTGGGCTTTCCTTGGTGGACTTCTCAGGTGGCTTCGTAGCGGCTCTGGCTTTGGTCAGTGGGATTCATGCAGCCAGACGCGACGGAATTGGGATGGACTGTGATGTATCTCTTTATGACACAGCGCTATCCATGACTAGTTACATCGGGGCATGGCACCTATCCGGCGGTCACGAGCCGATCCGGCACTCGCACTCGGCTCACCCTTCCTTAGTTCCGTTCCAGGTTTTTCAAACTAAGGATTACTGGATTGTGATCGGCTGTGCCAAAGAAAAGTTCTATGAACGGTTATGCGAAGTTATCAATCGTCCAGACCTTGCCACAAATCCCAATTTTGCTAACTTCACAGTTCGATATGAAAATCGTGATGCTTTAGTTTCACAGCTTGACGATATCTTCAAGACGCGAACCACTGCAGAATGGCTTGCAGATTTAGTCCCAGCTGGTGTTCCCAGTGCACCCGTAAACACTATCGAGCAAGCCTTTAAGGAAGATCACACTATTGCTCGAGAGATGATTGCTCACAGCGATCATGAATACTTTGGCAAGCTGCGCACACCTGCTTCGCCAGTAAATGTCGGACCAAAGCGCCAGACCTATCAACGGGCGCCAAAACGTGGCGAGCACACCATCTCGGTACTAAAGGAATTACTTGATCTAACTGACGATCAAATCAAGGCGCTTGAAGCTACTGGTGCGTTTGGACAGTCCAAGTGACCGCTTGGGATGGCGCGGCTTACGACGCCTTGCCTCTTCCGCACGAACAATGGGGTATCCGAACCATAGCTGCCCTGAATCTTCAGCCAAACGAAACTCTTCTCGATGCAGGCTGCGGTACCGGCCGAGATGCGCAATTAGCGCTGGAGAAACTGACTAACGGCTCACTGGTATGCGTGGATCAAAGCAGCACCATGCTTGATCAATGCCGAAATCGATTTGGCCAAGACACCCGCGTACGCATCTTGGAAGGTGACTTGGATAAAGCTCTCCCCGTTGGGCCCGGAAGTATCGATGCAATCATGTCGGTGGCTGCGCTGCACTGGCTCGCGGATCACAACAATGTTTGGCAGCATTTCTATACCGCCCTCAAGCCAGGCGGCCGGATTGCCACAGATTGCGGTGGCTTTGGAAACTTAGAAAAAACTTTGGCCTTAGTGCCCCAAATCGATCCAAACATTAAGTTTCCCAACTGGTACTACGCAAATGTTTCCGATACTGAGGCCCTACTTAATGAAGCTGGCTTTGTGGACATAGAAGTGAGCCTTCGTCCGCATCCAACACCACTTCCGGATAAGGAAACTCTTGCCACTTACCTAAAGACTTTAGTTTTCCGAGAGTGGACTGAAGACCAGATTGCCAAGATGTCAGATTTGATAACTGATAACAGTCTTGACTATGTTCGACTCGAAGTTCGAGCTCGCAAGGCTTAAGTGACTGACAGAAAAATGAAGATAGGTGTTTTGTCTAGGAGAGCACCAATTAGTCAGCATGCAGGTTCAGCACCAACTATTGAGCATGTGGGTGGCCTCACCAGAGTTTTACCAGCTCTTGCTGAATTTGCTCACATCGACTGGACGGCAGTTGCAACTCATACTCAACTAGGTTTGCCAGAGCGTTACTCGTTCGCACAAGTTTCTGGTCAGAATTATCGACATCAGATCGATGTTTTTCTATCAGAGGTAAATGGCTCGGAACTAAACCAAAGCGATTGGTTTTGCGCTCAATACATTTGGCCACTTTTGCATGGCATGGCTATGCCAGCGGTCGATGTTGAAGTCCTGGAAGCCAACTTTGACGCAATAAAATCTGTATGCAATTCGATGTCAGCCGACTGCATTGACTTTGGCAACGCTGGCTATTTAGTTAATGACTTTCAACTCTCTCAAGTTCCAACTGCTCTGAAGAAACTTGATCCAGCAAAAACAATTACCTTCTTTTTGCATACGCCCTGGCCAAAATCAGTTCCGGATAATGAGAACGCAATCAAGGTTCTTGTATTCCTAGCCACTGGAATGCTGTCTGCCGACGTAATTGAGTTCCAAACTCAAAGTGATCTTGCTGCCTTCGAAAGATTTACACTTGGTTACCTGCCGGCTGAAGTTATTGGCAAAGAACTCAAAGTTAATCCCGTATCTGTCAATGTCCAGCTGTTGCAGGAGCAGGCTAGGACTGCAGAAACTTCAATTAATCTTGAACTAGATGACATAAGTTACGTTCACATTGCTCGCAGCGATCCAATAAAGAACACGCTTTCGACTATAAAATCTTTCACTGCTCTAGTGCAGGAATCAACTGACTCACCAAAGCGAATGTTCTTGGATTTGTTTATTGTTCCATCACGTCAGCAATGGGCGGAATACCAAATGTTGCTCGCAGAGATTGAAAACTGCGTTGTGGCCTGTAATTCTCAAATTAGTACGGCCCACTATCTTCCAATCAGACTGCACACCGGCAACGACTACAACCGAGCAAGTCAGGCTCTCGCGCGGTATGACTTCCTGATTGCGTGCTCGGTCGCAGATGGCCTCAATCTGGTGGTCAAAGAAGGGGCGGTTTTGAATAGCCGAAACGGTGTCATCATCAGTACTGAGAAAGTTGGTGCGATGGCTGAAATTGGGAAGTTTTGTGTTGTTGCTACCGACGCTTCAGAAGCCGGAATTACCCAAGCCCTACTGAAGGCTAAAGATCTCGATTGCGAATCACGTCGAAAAATGTCAACTGAACTTAAGTGTGTTATCCAAGAATTCGATTCGAGTAATTGGGCCCGCAATATCCTTGCAAACTTTAGGGTTTTAGAAAAGGTTTAGAGCTCAGGATTTATTGGGCTGCAGGCTCACATCAGTAATGTGAACAGCATTTACATCAACTAGATTTTGATCCAGATTCAACAAAGCAAACTTCAAGCGATCGATGTCAGACAAATTTCCCTTATTGCGAGTGCGAACATCAAGTTCAACAGTTACGCGCAAATCTTGTGCTTGCCCCACTGTGACGCCAGCAGCTTTTGCCATCTTGTCGGCAACTATTGAAGTGATCTCGCCACGGGCAACCATAGCTGCCAACGATGCAGCTAGTTCAATCTTCCACTGGTCAGCATCCTTTGGACCCAAGTAAACCGGTTCGTTGTTTCCAACATAATGCGGACGCCAAACAAAGAAGGAAGTTAGTTCACCCGTTGGAACCAAAGTGAATTCACGATCTACCTTGACTCGGCGTGGACCTGGGTAAGGCATTGGAGTGTTTTGCACACCAATGGTGTGTGGGAACCAGCGGAATTCGCGCTTAACGAAACCAACTGAGTGCGGTGCCCAAACGAATGTAGATGGTTGCTTCTCGTACTGAACCGCTGGTGGCGCCGGTGTTGGCCACTCAACTTCAGTCTTGTAACCGATTTTGTGTGGCGACCAGGTGTAGTTGCGAGTGACGTGAAGGTAAGGTCCCTTTAGGCCATTCATGTGAGGGCGCCAGACGAAACCGCGCTTGATGCCACCGCCCTTTCGGGTGCCCAAGTAACTCAATTCAACAATCTTTTCCGGTGTTAATTCTCTGCCGGTCAGCTCTGCGACAACTTTGCCTTCAGCAAAGATCAGCACTCGGTTGCAGATGTTGGCCAAGTCTTCGTGTTCGGCTGAAGCCACAATGACACCAGACCCACCACGGGCTGCATCGGCAATCTTTCCAAAGATGGCTGCCTTGCTACCCACGTCAACACCTTGAGTTGGCTCATGCAGCAGCAGAACGTCTGGCTTAATTTGAATCCACTTAGCAAGCAATGCTTTTTGCTGATTGCCGCCCGATAACTTGCGAAGCTCAATTCCTGGAACTGGAGGCTTTACATCAAAGCGACGAAGTAAGTCGCCAACATCATTCTTGAGTTTGTTGCGACGCAAGCGGCCAGCAGAGAAGTACTTGCTAAGCACTGGCATCCCAACGTTGTCAGTAAGAGTTGCAAGTAAAACACCGCTGGCACCCGTCCGGTCACCTGGTAGCAATGCCACACCCGAGTTGACTGCCTTGCGAGGGGTCAATTCTTCTTTTTCATACTTCTTGTTCTTGATGGTGATCGTTCCATCAGTATGTTCAATTGCGCCAAATAATGCGTAAGGGACTTGATCATGACCAGCACCCATAAGGCCAGTCATTCCAAGAACTTCACCACGACGAAGCGTGATGTTTAGCTTTGGAATTGAACCAGCCGCCATGTTCTTGGTTTGCAGGACAACTTCTTTTGATGGTGTTGGAATGTGGTCAGGATAAAAAGCGTTTAGCGATTGTCCCAGAATCATTGCAACTAAGTCAGCTTCTTTGGTTTCCTTGGTATTAACCGTGGCTACTTTACGACCATCGCGCAAAACTGAAATTCGATCAGTTAGGTTCAGGATTTCATCTGTGCGGTGACTGATGAAAACAACGCCAGTTCCTTGTCGTGTCACTTTCTTTACTGCATCAAAAAGTTTGTCTACTGACTCACTTGGCAAATATGCAGTCGGCTCATCAAGGACAAGCACGTGGCCTTCTGGATTGGTTGCAATCTCGCGAATCGCACGCGCAATCGCGACAATTGCTCGATCAACTGGAGGCAAGGCACCGACCGGAGTAAGTGGATCCCACTTAAGTCCGAACTGGGAAAGTTGATAGGCAACGGCGCTTTTTTCATCAGCCCATGGAATTTTTGAAAGACCAGAACGGCGCCAGGTTCCAAGCCGTAAGTTTTCTAGAATGCTAAATGCTGGAACTAGGCCTAAATCTTGGTGAACGAATACCATTCCAAGTTGCGCGGCATCGCTACCACGAAGTGGCAATTCAATGTCTTCACCGCGAAGTTTTAACTTTGTGCCGCGATCTGGGTCATGAAAACCGCTGAGAACTTTGATCAGAGTTGATTTACCGGAACCGTTTCGGCCAACTAGGCCATGGATTTCACCGGGACGAACGTCAAAATCAACATTTGAAAGCGCTTTGGTAGGTCCAAAAGTTTTGGACAGGTTGGTGAACTCAAGGACTGGGCGGATGCCGCTGTCATCGGTCACTTTTAACTCCTACGCGCTAAATCTAGAGACTTAAAAAATTTTATTTCTCTTGCGAACTTAAAGAAAAGTGTGACTGGTTGAAGTCATTGCTGACTTCAACCAGTCACAACTAATTACTAGCTAGCGGTCCAGAACTTTGCGAATTCAGCTGCAAAGTCGATTCCGTACCAGTTAACTGAATCTTCTACAGTTGCATCGATTGAACCAATGTTTGACTCATCGAACACCTTGCAACCGATGCCGTAGTTGTCAGGAACTGCATTGCCGGTAAGCAGGCGAAGTGCAGCATCAACTGTGGCGTAAGAGAACCAGTCATTTGGACAACCAACATCCATCTTGACTGAACCAGTGCCGATTCCAGCAGCAACTGCAGGAGTCATGTTGAATGACGACTGAATTGCGGTGGAACCTGCAGCGTCAAGACCAGCGCCGGTAGCGATAGTCATGCCGTCGTAGATTGGCATCAAGTGAGTGATGGTTGGATCTGCTGTAACAGCATTCTTTGCAACACCATCAAGTGTTCCATCGAACCATGTTGCAAGCGGTGCATCCTGGTAGTCAACAATTGCATCTGGGCAGTTTTCGGCCGTACGTGACTGAATTGTTTCAATCATGATTGGGCTAGAAGCCTGACCTTCAGATCCCCATACAACTGCGTTACCGGCGCCAGCACCTGTTACACAGAACCAGTCAGCCATCAAGCTTGCTGCAATTGTGTAATCGAATGATGGATCTGCGGCAATGCCATCAGCCACTGGAACGCCAGGTGCGGCGGTCTGGTTGGTTGTCATTACAGGAATGTCACCCAAGTCAGCTAGTGGAATAAGTGCGGCTGGAACTGCGTTGGTGACGATTAGGTCAACCTGGTCAGTTACTGCCTGTGCGAAGAACTTAGGTAGTGGATCAATAACGCCACCAGCGTCACTTGTCTGTGTGACAGTTACGCCCTGTGACTCAAGGCCAGCCTTGATTGTGTCTGTCCACTGCTTCAATACTGGAATCTGGTCGTTGATCGAAATCATCGCAACCTTCTTGCCAGATGCAGCCGAAGCGTCAAACGCATCGCCTGGGTAAGCAAATGTTAGTGAAGCAGCAAGTGCGGCATCATATGCTGCCTGTGCTGTCGCCAAACCATCTACTACTTCCGCAGTTGGGCTTGCAGACTCGGTAGGTGCTACTTCTTCTTCAGACGAGCTAGAGCAACCGCTCAAAACTAGTCCAGCAGCAAGCGCGGCGGCTACGAAGCCGTATCGCATTTTCTTTTGTGCGTGCATTAGACGTACCTTTCCCGTTGTTTTGATTCAGTCACTCGACCGCGACCGAAGGTTGGATGCCACCGTGGCTACGAGCACGCCAATAACAAGCGCGAGTCCGTAGAACACATCTGTAATCCAAACCTCGAAGCCCTTGAGCTGTAAGCCCGTGATTCCGGTTTCGAGGAAATATACAGCTACAACCGTTCCCCAGACGTTAAAGCGTCCTGGCCTGATTGCAGTTGAACCTAAGAATGCTGCTGCGAAGGCAGGCAACACATATGACTTACCGATGCTGGACTGGGCAGCACCTGCTGTCGTTAGAACCATGGCACCAGCAAGGGCAGCCAAAGTTGAGCAAAGAATCAATGAGTAGTACCTGTAAGCATTAGTGCGGATGCCTGCCAGGCGAGCAACTTCGCGACCTTGTCCAACGAAGTAAAGCTGACGGCCAATTGGAGTGTGTTCCAAAATGTACCAAGCAATGAAAGCCAGAATTAACATGAACCAGAATGCTGCGTAAAAGCCAAAGATTCTGGTTTTGACAAGGGCTACGAATGAAAAAGTTTGCACACTAAGTGTGGTGTTGCCGGCGACGCCACTTACCATGCCGCCAAGGGCTGTACCCGTACCAAGTGTTACGACCAGCGATGGGATCTTGCCTTTAACGCTGAGCAATCCATTTATGAATCCAAACAGGGCTGCAAAAACTAACGCGATCAAAATTGCAACCGGAAGTGACACTCCATGCTTGGTAGCAAGCCATGCTGGAATTGCGGCACCCAATGAGACTGCGCCACCGATTGATAAATCAAATTCACCCGCAGACAGAGCAAATACCAAACCAAGTGTTAGCAACACGGTCGCAGCTTTTTGATTCGCAATGGATGTGACATTTTGCCAAGTTGGGAAAACTTCAGGCAATAAGAAACTGAACACCAGGAATAGAACTAGCCAAGCGACCAAAATTGCATAAGCCTGAATTCGGTAACTTGTTGATACCGCAGCGCTGGTGTTGTCTTTGCTGCCTTTACGACGAAGATTTAACCGGCGTAACGAAACGGTCTGCGACACGTATTCTCCCTATTCCCTCGGTTTAGATCATCTCAAGAAACGACTTCCGATGAGTGTAAGTCTGGGGGAAAAAAAGCGCGAATGCAGGCAAATTCAGGAACTTTGTATACAACATTCAGATAACAGCGGATAAAAACTCAGACAATTAAAATCCGAAATGCGAGAATCATCCTTAATTAGTAGGCAAACACTGGGACATTTCCAGATGCCCCTCGGCGCAACATAAACCCAGAGCATCGTGTTTTGTATACGAAACGCCAATTCGTGCACTAGTTTTGCCATGTATCTGTTCTAAATCAGGAGGTTCCGTGAAGGTTTCTGTAGTTCAAAGCGGCAATTGCACTCAAAATGTGTCTGAGAACGTCGAAATGCTGCTGGAACTCTCCAAACAAGCAGCAACTACCAATCCTGATTTGATTCTGTTGCCAGAGCTGGCAACGACGCCATATTTTGCCGCAGGCGACAAGAGTCCAAAGTATCGCGATTGGGCTGAACCGGTGATTGGTGGCGCATCGACTGCAGCCTTTGCGAAGTTTGCAAAGGATCACAACACCGCACTTGGGTTCGGTATGTATGAAATTGATAATGATGTTCGCTACAACTCACTTGTACTTCTTAATCGCAACGGCGAGGTTGTGCATGGAAAAACTCATGATGGAAAAACGTATCCAGCATTTCGCAAACTAACCGCACCTTCGGTTCACATGCCAACACTTGATGTACATGAAGATGAATACTGCACTGCGGGACCAGGACCTATGAACTTTGATCTTGATGGAGTTTCCACTGGTGCATTGATTTGTTACGACCGTGCATTTTCTGAGCCATGGATGGCTAACCGTGCACTTGGTGCTGACGTTGTTTTGCTTGCGGTGTCTTCACTAGGTTGGCGTGAATCTTTGTTCATCAATGATCTTCGTTTGCGAGCTATGGAGATGGGCGTCTTTGTTATTGCATCAAACCGATCTGGCGAAGAAACCTGCGGCGGAAAAACTCATGACTTCTTTGGACGTTCTTGCGTTATTGCTCCAACAGGTGAAGTGCTTGCCGAAGCCGGTGGCCACAACTACCCAGAAATCATTCATGCCGAACTAGACATGACGTTGCTAGCTAAGGCAAGAAAAGACTGGCCAGTTTGGAACGATCGTCGCCCCGACATTTACTCGTGGATGTACAGGTAAATCCAAAGCGAGTTACTTGATAATTCCTCTGGAACGTAGATCAGCTAACTTTGCTGCATCGTAACCAAGTAGGTCTCCATATACTTCGTCAGTGTGCTGGCCATGTGCTGGTCCACTCCAACGAATTGATGGCTTGGTATCTGAAAAGAACGGGAATATGTTCTGCATTGGGAATTCTCCAACGCCTGGAACATCAACGTTGATAATTGATTCACGCGCTTGAATGTGTGGATCAGCAATCATGTCCTTTGCTGTGTAAACCAAACCGTGCGGAACTTCTTCTTCGATCAAGTGATTGATCAAATCTTTCATTTCCCAGGTCCGGCTCCAGTCTCCAATCATGGCATCTAGTTCTGCGGTGTTATCGCCTCGCGCGATGTGTGTTGCATACTTTGGATCATCAGCAAGTTCTGGCTTACCCATTGCATGGGCCAGGCGCTTGAATACCGTGTCCATGTTTGCGGCGATCAAAAGCATTTCGCCAGATTTAGTTGGGTAAACATTGCTTGGAGTAATCTTTGGCAATACTGATCCAGTGCGTTCGCGTTGGTAACCGCCGATTGCCCATTCTGGGATCAAAGATTCCATGTAAGCCATAACTGATTCATAAATGGAAGCATCTATGACCTGGCCCTTGCCGGTCTTTTCCTTTGAGTGCAATGCGGCCAATGCGCCAAGCGTTGCAAAAGTTGCAGCCAAGGAATCACCAAGAGAAATTCCAGCGCGCGCCGGCATGCGATCTGGTTCACCAATTACATATCGGAGGCCACCCATTGCTTCACCGACAGATGCATAGCCTGGACGTGGAGCGTAAGGACCAGTTTGTCCGTAGCCGCTGACACGAATCAGAATTAGGCCTGGATTGATTTTGGACAAAACGTCGTACCCAAGACCCCAGCGCTCAAGCGTTCCTGGACGGAAGTTTTCCAGCAGCATGTCGGATTGCTCAACGAGTTCCTTAACGATCTGTTGTCCCTCAGGGGTACGCAAATCCGCCGTTACACACTTCTTGTTGCGAGCCGCGATTGGCCACCACAGTGACTTCCCGTGAGCCTTTTCCTGTCCCCAGTCACGAAGTGGGTCTCCGCGCTTTGGGTCTTCAATCTTGATGACTTCTGCGCCGTAGTCACCCAAAAGCTGGCCACAGTAAGGTCCGGCAAGTAATTGACCTAGTTCAACAAGTCTTAGGTCACTCAGTGGTCCAGTCACGGTTCATCCTTTTCGATCGACTGCTCTAGTTGTATACAAAATTTAACCTATTCGCTCCCAAATTTCTAAAAAACCCGATAAATCTGGGATATCCAAATCCGAATTCAGGTGGACTTGTATACCATCTCGTACGAGAATAGGCCTATGACTGCGACAATACCCACTCCTCGTCACGATATTTCCATCATTGAAGTGTCTCCGCGAGATGGCCTTCAAAACGAGAAAATCCCACTTTCTGTTGACCAGCGCATTGATTTGATCACCCAACTCGGAAATGCCGGAACTAAGCGGATCGAGGCAGTGGCCTTTGTTAACCCAACCCGAGTCCCTCAGATGGCAAATGCCGAAGAAGTAATGGCAGGACTACCTCGCGATAACGGTGTTTCCTACTCTGGGCTGATCCTCAATCGCAAGGGTCTAGATCGGGCACTTGATAGCAAGGTAGATGAAGTTCACTTGGTTATCCCAGGCACTGACGAGATGAGCTTGGCGAATCAAAATGTCACGGTTGCCGAGATGCTGGTTTTGGCTAAAGAAGTTTCAGATGTCTGCAAAGAAGAAAATGTTCCACTAACCATGACGGTTGCAGTTGCCTTTGGTTGCCCATTTGCTGGCGAAGTTCCAACGGACCAAGTCGCTAGAGTCCTCGATGGCATGGTTGGACTTCATCTTGCTGAAGTTGGCCTGGCTGACACCATCGGCGTTGGCGTCCCATGGCAAGTACGTGCGTTAGCTGCTGCGGTGAGGGAGCGTTTTGCGACCGAACCAATGCGCTTACACCTGCACAACACTCGCAATAACGGATATGCAAACGCACTTGCTGGTTTAGAAGCGGGCGTCGTTGGATTTGATAGCAGTGTTGGAGGATTTGGTGGTTGCCCATTCGCGCCAAATGCAACAGGAAACATTGCAACTGAAGATTTGAACTACATGCTTGAGCGTTCTGGTGTTAGCACCGGCCTAAATCACGATGCGTTGGTAAGTACGGCATCATGGTTATCGAAAGTGCTTGAAAAAGATGCACCCGCACTACTTGGCCGCGCTGGCCAATTCCCAGCTAAGGAAACCGCATGACAAATATCGCAGTCGTTTATTACTCAGCCACAGGCAACATTGCAGCAATGGCTAATGCCATTGGCGAAGGTGCTGCGAGCGTTGGGGCCGAAGTTCGAGTCCGACAAGTAGCCGAAACTGCGCCAGCCGAAGCAATTGCAAGTAACCCAAAATGGCAAGCACATTTTGATGCCATGGCTAACGAACCGCTTGCCACCCTTGATGACCTGGAATGGGCTGATGGCATCGCACTAGGTAGTCCAACGCGCTTTGGTGGACCAGCATCGCAACTTAAGTCTTTCCTCGACACAACTGGTGGACTTTGGTTCAAGGGTGCGCTCGTAAATACTGTCGGTACCGCTTTCACGACTGCATCAACTGCACATGGCGGCCTTGAGTCAACAACCTTGGCTATCAACAATCACTTCTACCACTGGGGTTCGTTGATCATGCCGCTTGGTTATGGCGATGAGCATGTCAGCAAAGTTTCGGGGAATCCATAC
>Ga0214917_10004505_pt1 | contig 15454 bp, 30 predicted proteins | sample LL_1208_BB_MetaG_FD_177983 | JGI IMG/M metagenome (GOLD analysis project Ga0214917, IMG submission 177983) | Freshwater microbial communities from Lake Lanier, Atlanta, Georgia, United States - LL_1208_BB | ecosystem: Environmental > Aquatic > Freshwater > Lake | place: USA: Georgia | collected... | reverse complement strand
ACTTATTCACATCGTGCGAAAATATAATTTGACGAAGGGGGTTGGTGATTCGATAGTAGGGGCATGAAAGAAACCAATACACGCACCGAATCCGCCCCGGTCAAAGTGGGCCAAACTTACGGAAACCGCTTTGCGACCCAAGAGTTGCAGGCCGACGGCACTTGGATCGTCTATAACGAGGTCACGGGGCTTCCCGTTGGCGAGTGGGTCGGCGAAACCGGGGAGCGAAATATCAGATACTACAAAACTTATGCCGAGGCCCGTGGCGAAGTTGTTGCCATGTACCAGCACTATCGGAGCCTTGAATAGTATGGGGGCCTCGAAAAAACATCCTTTGGATCGTGCGTTGGAAAATATCGAAGAAATAAAAAGGACTAATCCCGACCGTTACAACCGTATCATAAATCGGTGTTGGGATCGCTATGCTGACGAGATTGTTGGCGTATGCCTTCGCTATTGGATGAAGAAAAATCAGTTGACGCCAACCCCCTTTCTGAAAGAGTCCAACCATGACCAACATTATCAAACCAAACGAACCCGCACCCATCACCGTCCAAATGAGCCGTGACATGGCGAAAGGGCTCGCATCCATCCTCGGAGAATATGCGACCCGAATCACTATGCCCGAGTTCAAGGAGGACATGACCGAGGACCAGAAAGCCGAAGTGACAAAAGTTTTTGAAGAACGGAAAAAGTTTTCCGCTTCCATCGCAAACTCCCTTTGGACCGAGGCCAATAAATGAATAAAATCCGTATCGCATCCCTCACCTACGCCCAACTTCGGGCGGATCGGGCCAAGGTGGAATATGAGATCGGATCGGTTGCCAAGTATTTGAAAACCGTAAAAAAGCGGAAAATCAAATTTAAGGAGTTCACTTTGTTCATCGACGATTCTTCCCGGACGACTCTCCCCCGGCAGGCGGTGTTAGATCGCCTTGGGGCCAATTGGGTCCGGGCGCATGAGAAAACCACCCGATTCAAGGTGATTCGTGTCGTGGAGAACAAAAAATGAGCTACCGAGCCGAATTTTTGTACCCGGACCTCCGGGACTATATTCAGATTGGCGGGGAGTTTGAAACCGTAATCGGGGCCGTCCGGCTCTGTTACGATTTGAAAAATCGCCAACCCTATATTAGCGATTACCGGGTCGTATCCTCGGAAGGAAAAATTGTGTTCACCCGTGGGAAGTCATTGACTCAAGAACCCCGTTTGGTAGGGAATTGAGATGGACTTAACGCCTCGCAATCAAATGTTGGTTGAAACCCGGGCCTATGAGATAGGGCTTTGTGCAACGGGCCAACCTCTAAAAATGATGCCGATTGAAATTGCCATCATCCCGGAGGTCTATCCCCTCGGCCCCATCCCTCGCCTCGCAAACATGGTCCAACGGTACAATGTTGCTCAATACGACCGCTTATCCCAAAAGGGATATTCACTAAACCTAATCAAAGGAGAATATGAAAAAATTGAATCCTGAAACTTTGGACTTTTTCCGTACTGCCGGGAGGCAGGGCGGGCTTGCCCGTAACCCTCGGAAAAAAACCGCATCGCTTGAAAACTTAAAAAAGGCCCGTGAAAAACGATGGGCCGGAAAGGATAGAAAATGAGTTGGATTGAAATTGTTGGTCGTTCGTTTGTCGTATTCTTTTGCCTGACGGCGATTGTCAACGCTGTGCTAGTTTGCAAAGATTTAATGGCCGGAAAGTGGGATGATGAAAATTAACCAAACCCCTACCCCTACCCTGATTTCCAAGAGAGATTCACTTCTTAAATCTTGGGCTACCACTTACACTATTGAAAATGAGAAGAAAAAGGTTAAGGACCCGGGGAAAGGTGACGAGTCGCCGTCGCTCTATTTCCGCCACATTACCGAAGAACTTTTCCGGCGAGGTGCGTCGTGAAAGGATACGAAAGTATCAAAGTAGTAAAAACGACCGAGGGGCCGTTGAATATCACTTTGGCGTGGGATGGAAAACGGCTTTCGGCCTTCACCTTCCTGAAAAAATCGAAGCCCGCAACAAAGAGGAGAAAACAGTAATGGCTATTCGTGGAATCTATTGTCACCCGGACCATCGGCCCGGGACTAATCCCCTATTTCAAAAATTTTGGCTCTATCTTGCCCCCTTCATCGTTTGGGACAAGGATGGTCCGAAAGGATTCATTAGTCGGAATAAAGCGATGGATTTTTACTACAAAGTGTCCCGGGAAATGCCTCCGCAGGGCATCGCATCCATTGAGCGTAAGGGTTGGTTTGTAAAACCCGAATGAAATATATTTTCGAGGACTTATCGGAGGAGGAGGTGTCTTTAATTATCTCATCCCTTTTCCGGGAATTGCACCTTGTCACCGGGAGAAAGCATTACAAGGCATCGGCCATAAAAGCCGTTATTAGTAAATTGCAGAATCAAAAGGACCGAAAAGAACCTGATGGACCTAGATTCCGTTGCCGTTTGGACTGAACCCCGTCCGATAATGACCGCCCGGGGCGGTACACTTATCCGTACCGCCCGCCCGACAACCGGGTTTTGGTCGTTATGGGCGAGATATAAAACTTATCTCCGCAAACACGGTATCTCTCCCCGGAAACTTCCCGACGGCACTTGGGAAGTGACGCATTTCATGGACGGGCAACTCCATGAATTAGCCTTGGAGGACGCAAAAATCGACTCCTCCGGCCTCCTGAAATGGCAAGTCGAGCCCATGACCCGGCTTGTGGAAATCCTGAAAACGAATCTTTCGGCGGTCGATTCCAGTTCGACCGGGGTTGGGAAAACCTATACTGCCTGCTCGGTTGCCAAAAATCTCGGGCTCGCCTTGGGCGTTATCTGTCCGAAAGCGGTTATTCCCTCTTGGCATGATGCGTCGAAACATATTGGGACCGAAATCAAATTCGTCGTCAATTATGAGGGTTTGAAATTTTCTGCCGGAGAAAAATATATCGTATGGACCCCGATGGGCTACCCGGTTTGGAAAATCTCGGAGCGTGACCCGGTGTTGCTCGTATTCGACGAGGCCCACCGTTGTAAGGATCATAACCTTTCCAAAAATGCTCTCATGCTAATTTCAGCGGTATCTCAAAAAATCCGGCATCTTTTAGTATCCGCCACGCTCGCCGACTCTCCCCTTCACATGAGGGCGGTCGGATATTCCCTCGGGTTACATAATGGCCGAAACTTTCAAGAATGGATTCGGTCGCTTGGGTGTTGGAAGGATTCAAATAACCGATGGCATTTTACCGGGGGAGAAAATTCCATGAAAAGAATCCGATCCTCCATATTCCCTTCCCGGGGCGTTCGCATCCGGGCCGACGATCTTGGTAAGGACTTCCCCACGACTCTTATCACGGCGGAGGTTATCGAGGCTTCCGGGGCCGACAAAATCTACGAATCTTTACAGAAAAGACTAGAAAAAGTGCAAGAACAAACGGAAAACTATCATAAAACGGTACTTACAGAAGTTCTTGGAGCCCGTCGGCGTGTAGAACTTCTGAAAGTGCCTAGTATGGTGTCACTTGCGAAAGATGCGATAGAACAAGATAATTCGGTGGCAATCTTCGTTTGCTTCAATGAAACCGTGGAGGCGTTAAAAGAGGCGTTAAAATGCCCCGTAATCACCGGAGATACCCCTCAAAACGAGCGTAACCGCATAATGAAGGTATTCAGGGCTGACCGCATCCCGGCGGTCGTTCTAAACATATCTGCGGGCGGAGTGGGTATTTCGCTTCATGGAGCCCGTCAAAGGCTTTCCCTGATCTCCCCTTCTTGGTCGGCTATTGACCTTATTCAAACCATAGGCCGGGTTCGTAGGGCCGGGGGAAGCCATTCTGTGCAGAAAATTCTATTTGCCAACGGATCGGTCGAGGAATCAGTTTGCGCCCGGGTCCGGTCCAAGGTTGGGTGTATTGAAACCTTGAATGATGGTGACACTCAAGGAATTACGATGAAACGCCCGCCTACCCCAAAACCTTCTTCACCCAATGATACCCCGGAGTCCCGCCCCAAAGTTCGTCCGCAATTCTCGCCGGGGAAACCGGGTCAGCAAGCCTACGCCGACTCTCTGCCCGAGATGCACGATGCCTCGCAAAATAAGAGGACATCCGTTTCACGGTCCTCATAGAAACATTCACCCGGTTGCATAGGTCCCGGCCCCGGGCGACGCCGACCGCCGTTCCCCCTCGCTTATACTTACGGCGTTTCGCCAATCCCCGACACGCTACCCGGGAAACGGATTTCGGTGGGCGGGGGTTTGTCCAAATCTTTTCGGAACCCTTTTTCTTCCACAATTTTAGCAAAAGATCGTACAACTTGTCGTAAGGAAGATACCTTGCGACCTCATAAAAATCCCTCACTTCCTTGTCTTTCGACAATATCGCCCATTGTTCTAGGTCAAAAATATCGGGCTCCCACCCCTCAACCGGGTTTCTTCCCAATCTTCTCCGGCATTTAGACAAAGCAAACCCGGCGTACCGTGACGGGAAAACCTTGAACTTCTTTTTCACTTTTCGATAACAATAATCTTTCATAAATTTTCTTTTTCTTCTATTCCAAAAACTTTTCCCATCAAACGGAAACCCATATCAATGTCTTTTTTTGTTTTTGAGTCGATTTCAAAATCTTCTCGGGTTGCTGTTTTCAGCGTTTTCCTTTGCCAAATCGGAGTCATAGCCGTTGCACACGCAGTAAAAAGGTGTGCAACTGCCTTTTTCATGGCTTTTAATTTTTCTTCGTCGGTCACAATAAATCCGCCTGAATTAAGGGACGATTTCGGTTTTGACTTCGATCACTTCGGCCTTTTTCGCCTTCTTTATTTTTTCTTCCAAGGAGTCCGACGACATAGGCGAGGTCTGGATAATTCCTTCCTTTTTCGTACCCGGGGGTTGGATCATAATTGGAAGTCCTCGCCTTCGACCTCGTGGGAGGTAACTTACTTTCCACCCGGAAGGAAAAACCAGCGAGAGCAAAAGTTTCACCGATGCCTAAAGTATCTATACGCTTCCGCTTGTCGGAAACGCCGGAATACTCCCGTTCCCTCCCGGGACCCGTCGATGTTTGTATTTCCTTCAACTGTTTCGATCATTCCATTCCCGCAAACCTTGGTCACGACAAATATATGTCCAAAACGGTCGAGTTTCGGAAACCACACCAAACCCCAAGAACTCCGTTCGGGCTTGTCGATTTCGAGGGAGGATTGAGCCCATGAGGGCGTCCATGCTCCGAATCCGGGCTTTCCGATTTGAGAACACCCCCAATGGACAAAGGAGGCACACCAAGGCTCCGGGTCGAGGATTCCGGCTGAACGAAGATATTCTCGCACCCGAACCCCGTCGTTTGAACCGGGGGGTTCTTCACTAACTCCAATTTCACGCTCGAGGACATCTGCGAGTTCATCTGCCATAAACAATTCCGATGCCAAGCATCAAAATAATAAAGAGCCCTAACAGAAAAAGCTCGAACGAATCCCGTGTCCCTTTAGTGATGATCATAACATTCTTCCGACTTTTTTCGAGCGAATGTAATTTCGGTAGGCTACGCCCGTGAGTTCTTCTCTTTCTCTATTCAAAAATCTTCGTACCCTTTCAAGGGCTTGGATTTCTTCGTTATTTTTGCCCACCCTATATGAGTCAATACTGCTTTGTAAAAAGTAGTCAATTTCGTGAATGACCTGATGAATCAATAGGTGTTTATCGTATGGTATTTTGAACATTTTCATATTTTATCCTTTTTACGGTGCGTTCCCATTCATAGCAATCACGGTTACTTCGGTCACAAACGCCCCCGCCAACCCGTCCCGGATCACATCTTTACGGAATCCGGCCACATACATTCCCCCGGCCATGATCCCGGCCCGCATAAGGTACGACAAAAACATATCCACAATTTTGTTTTGTTGGACCGCCTCGATGGAAGGAAGTGCCTTGTCCATGTTATCGCCGAACTTGGACCATAACCAAATCCCGGCTTGCACCGCCACCGACCCGGCAATCGCCCGCATCACGGGCCGATCCTTCTCCCCGGCAATCCGCATCCCGGCCCAAATTTCCACGGCCCTGCCCGCCGACCATAGCAACATCGTTGCCGGGTCCCGCATTTCAGTCGCCGGGGTGATGGGTCCGTTAGCCATGATATTATCGTCGCCTTCTCCGGCGATTCTCTGCTAATTGGTGTTCATCTTTCGATTCAAGATATTTAATCAATCCAAAAAGTCTTTCGGCGTTATCCTCTGCTTTAGACAAAATTGATTTAAGCCCCTTTACATACGCATAGTCTGAAATATCCACAAAGGCGTTATGAGCCAAAATAATCCTAGAAAGCATTTTCTTTTTTACTGAATCACTTACTTGAATCATAAATTCAATTTGCTTTCACAACCCGATCAGAAGATTTGATAATTTTCACAGATTTCAAATAATCTTCTAGCCCGGAAATGTCATTCTTATTCCGCATAAATCCGTCCTCAAAAATACCTTCGCCAAATTCGACAACTGTTTTTCCGTTTGGGTCCCTTACATCGGCACTAAACTCTCCACGCTCGTCGAGATTGATATAGTATTCGTAGGTTTTCCCGCCGTTTTTCTTAATCTCCCCACAATACCCTTCCGCCTTGGCGTCGGCGATTTCACGCCGGATTGCTTCGTTCACTTGGTAACGAGTTTCCACCGGGAGTTTCTTCCAAGCCATAATCGCCATCTTCGCCGGAGTTCTCCACTCAAGGTTCGCAATCGTGATGGCACACCAAGCAACCTGATTCATCCGGGGAGAGGCTAGAACCCGGCAAGCGGAATCAAACGAGCCTTTGCCGTAGCTTCCGTTGAGGAGCCAACCCACACGCTCGGCGATTAGTTTCTGATCGTTCATAAGATCATTGAACCATTCCCGGGCATTTTCTTTTCGTTCGGCTAGGGGAAGTTTTTCAACTTCCTCCATTTGCTTGCGAAACATGGCAAGCTCACGCATTTCGTAGGAGTCCATCTTTACCTTGCCTCGCCCCAAGCCTTTGCCTCTGCCTTTTTTACATATTCAGCCCCTTGTCGAAGGATGATGCCATAAGCGTCTCGAAGCCTCCAAGCTGATCTCATGCGTTGCTCGATTCCGGCCCGACCCATAATGTCATCTAATGGAATATCTGCATAACTATTTCCATACCCATATTGAAGCGGATAGAAAATCTCCATCTCGCTCGGCATACCAAAATTTATTATGGCTCTCGATGCGAAATAGGTGTTGCCATAGGTTTTGTCTCTCCACAATTTGCCGTAGATGTCGATGGTTTTAATCTTTTTTATGTCGATTGATTCACCCGGATTCGCCCGCAAGCCCCGGGGAGCAATCAACGGGCCGTAGGCACGAATAAACGACTCAAACCCGGCTAGGGTGGAATACCACCTCATGCCACCGTGCTTCATATCCATCTTATCCCGCCTATAAACATCCTTGCCGTCGGTTAGGTACTGCATCCCGCTTCGATACCCCAAAACCTTCATAGCCGGATTCCTCCGAAGGCCCCGGCGTTTATTCATTCCAAGTTTCCTCCGAAGGGTTTTCGCCTTTTTATGAAAAAGACTTTCCGCCTCTTGAATGGTATAGGCTTTCACCGTCATGGATGGCCCAGTACCGTAACTAATCCGAAATGATTTTTTCTTTCTTTTCATATCTTTCCTTTCAGGTCGAGGATATGATGGTACACGACCGCTTTGACTTGTGACAAGGATTCACTCATCGGAATCCCAAGGGTCCGGCGGGCGAACATCACGGCCTTGGGGTTGCCTGAACTTACAAGGCGATAGAGTTTCATCATCTGTTTTAGGCTCAACCCGTGGGTCCGGTGCGACATCATACCGTGGGCGTACATGGGTGGGTTGCGTCGAATCTGTCTTGCAATCGAACTTTTAGGCAACGCACTTTTTCTATAATAAGTAGTAGAAAATAGTGTCACCGGACCCTGATACCACCCGGCCCGGTGCAACCTTTCAGCCTCTCTCATCCCGGCCATCGTAGTAGTATCTACCCGGCGTGTTTCGGTATTAAACGGACCGAATGTTGGCTTGTCGAAAGAGGAGCGCATGGGATTTCGCATTAACTCATCACTTTCCACATTTGCGAATCTCGACTCCAAATCAATTTTCAAACTTCTTGGAAGAAAATTCCAACCCCTAGAAGCAAACAATTCTTGGCTTCTTGGTGTGCTTTGCCTCCCCCTTGGAGATTCCATAATAAATTTTAATTTTTGCGATGGAGTCAGTTTTTTCCAAACATACTCACCCTTGCCCACAAATCGAGGCGTGGGGAACGCCCTTCGGCTGTTCGGCAAAATGCTTTTCTTTCCCGAAAGCTCATCCTCCACATCGGGATTGATTTTTTTCAGTTGCGCCATCGTATAGCCCTTTCGGATCAAAAATCTCACCGATTCTTCCAAGTCAGGGCCACCAAGAAAATATCCCTCCATCGGACGGCGAACTGTTTGAAGGGCGATCCGGGTACGATGGTCGGGATTCCCCACCAATCTATTCCCATATCGGGACGATGATTTTCTTGGGTCGGAATTATATATTTTGCCCGCATAGCCTTTTTCAACAAGCACCTTCATTCCCTCATAAGGATGGTCCGTAGTCTCGGCTACAAAATACTCCTTTCCCGTAGTACCTCCCCCTCGCCTTTCCTTTGTAGTGAAAAGAATCCGAAGCACCTGACCCTTTTTCAATAATTGAAATTTTCCGCTTGGCGTGTCGTGATAACCCGTAGTTTTGGCAACTAGAAAACCGCTTTCGGGGATATAGGAAGTGTAGCCCAACCCTTCATTTCTTCTTAAAGAACGATTCCCCACAATCCTCCTCAATGTCCCATAAACATACGCCCCGGTACGCTTTGCTCCGAGGCGGAGTTTCTTGGCCCGTTTCATTAGGCCACGCTTAATCTTCATCACTCGCTTTTCTCTCATGGACCGACGCTTCCGATTTTCTTCGACTTTCTCTAGTAGCCCCAAAGAATCCGCAACTTCCTCGGCTTTATCTTGGGCTTTGTCAGTCGGATCATCAGGGCTTTCAATTTCAACATCCGTACTTCCATCTTCGTAGTATCGAACATAAGCGGTGTGCGAAATTCCATCGTGAACAAACTTGAATCGCTTCGATTCATCTGCCGATTCTTCTGGATTCCTACGCAACCGCTTCCGGCGGACAACTTTTTTACGGGTTTTCTTTTTCATTATGGAAAATACAAAGTGAACTTAAACTTGTTGCCCGATCCGCTGTGACTAAAAACACCGAACGGATCGGCTTCTTCGTCAACTGAAACGGTGATTTGAGGCATCCGTTCATCGGTCGTCATAAGCGAAAAATTATTAAGTTCCGCAATCGCTTCAATTTGCTTGAGCGTATAGAGTCTCGTTTTCATTGATTTTTTTGCCATATATTTCTCCTTTAATACAACCCCGTCCCGGCCCAAATCGCTTTCATGCGAGTTCGGTCGGCCCCGGAGAGTTCCGAATCGTACCACTCCGTTAAAGTTCTTGGGAAGGAAATTGATTGTTGCGTCCCGGGGAACAAACTCACCGTCGAGGCTCGCTTCCCAAACTTCGACGCCACGGCAATTAACTCTTGCGGGCTCAAACCTTGAACCGCCGAAAATAGGCTTTCCGTGTCGGTTCCCCACATGTTCATCGAATTGTATTCCCGGTCGGCGATGTCCTGATACACATAGTCAGGTTGAGGCAACCCGCTAGGCAGGGGAATCGTCCCGGGACCCGTCAGGTCGAATCCGGCCTGCCCGCCTGCTAGTTTCGTATAAGCCCACCAAACTGCGATCCCACCCGCAATCCAAGGGAGAAACGCCATCACCTCCGCTGTTCCTATGCCTTTCAATGCTTTGGAGGCATAGGACCGGGCGGAGGTAGTAAGTGATTTGCGAGCCATGTCACTCTTTCCGACCGTTGAGGGCTTTGGGAATATGATAGTTAGCGAGAAGGGCTACGACGCCGATCACCGCCCCGATGAGGGCGGAAACCGCAATTCGTTCCCATGTCATTTCATCTTTATTCATTTGACGGCCAACTTTCTAACGATGGCATCTTGTTGACCGATAAGCATATTCACTTTTTCTTCTATGTTCTTTACATCCCGCCGAAGTTCATAAAGTTCAGGACGAAGTTCCTCCCGAACGCTGTTTTGCATTTGCCAAAGCGCAAAAACGACCGCTAGGATGGCCCCTAGTGATAGGACGGTCCTTCCGATGTCGGTCGGCGTGTGGGTTGCTACTTGAGTTTCCATGCGACAAATGTTCCGACGACTACAAGTATTCCCAAGAGAATTGAAGTCAATTTCCAAATCGTTATTAGCCGGGATTCCGACTTTTCTTGTTCCTTGGCTACCGTTTTGGAGAGGGTGGCTATGACGACCTCTTTCTCCCGGAGGGCGGTTTCGGCATCCCGGACATTACCCCGAATCTGCTCAAGCTCTTTCCTGATCCCGGGATAGTCGGCAATCAGGCCCCCAATTTGAGCGTCCGCCTTGCCCAAGTTGTAGTTGCCCGACGGCGTACTACAACCGACTAGGAGCGCACAAAGTAGGCCGTAAGCGTGTAGGCGAATATGCGGGAGCCGTTGGAACATAGATAAACCCCTAGCTGGTCATTTGATTTTATCGGAATCCGTTTAGAATCTGCATCATAAGCAATCGTCGTTTGACGGCTTATGGGTTCCGTATTAACCGGAGGAGTTGGGCTAATAACATTTTGGCCCGGAAATTCTAGTGTAGATATAAGAATTTGCGCTCCACTAAAATTGGTTGTCGTCCCCCCGGCAGGGATTGAAAGCTGATCTCCTGAAACCTTGGCAACAATCGCCCCGTTTGGGTCCCCCGGGCTATATACTTCATAATCATCACCAACACCCGCAAGCATAAAGTGGATTCCAACAAGATACCCATCCGTTTCAAACTCTATAAACGAAGAAAGTTTATATAGCGGGAATGTTATTGCGTTAAGAGTCTCACGCTTGGCAATCGTCCGGCTTTGAATAAATTTGTCGAAGCTCATGCTTTATATGTAATCGGTTAAGGCCGGGAGTCTAGCGGATTCGCTGAATAGGATGGGTAAGTAAAATTGATGGTCGAAGTCGCCTGATCCACCCCATAAACATAATACAGAGGCGGGAAAACTTTAATGTTCAAATCGGTATCCATCACTAGGGCGGAGGCCGGGAAAAGGTCGCCCGGTACATACTGATAGCTTGGTCCTCCTAAAGCAACCGTTTGAGATTGACGATAAAAGGCTTGTAGATTCCCCTCATCATTAAACCCGTTTAAGGCGGTCGGCGGGGTTGGAATTGTACCTCCCGTTGGGAACTGAAGTAACGGTGCGCCCGCAAATGGCGTAGGCAATATGTTGTAAGGGGTTTGCAACGCCGTAAGATTATCGTAAGTAAAATTTCGATTAGTCACGGGCTTGCCTCTTGGAGCGTTAAGAGTCACATAATAGTTCGGAGGCAAAACGATGGAACTATCATTATATATGGGGGTATAGGCTATTTGCAGTACCCCGCTAGGTGGCGGAGTTCCTAACCATGCAAACCAAATTTTTAACTTAACATTGAAACTAGGCAACTGCCCGGCGATTAAATTTGCCTTGCTTATGTTATAGACTTTTTCTCCAAAAACTTGAAATCTTGCCCCCGTATAACCGCAATCATACGGATTGGGCATCGGTACGGAAAAGTTTTGTGAAAAACCCCCAGCCGGAATTGAAGTTGCGTTTCCAAATGGGTTAAGGAATCCAGTAAGTTGACTCAAGCCAAACGAAAAAGTAGATGGTGTACCCGTTTGAGGTGTTGTTGTAACATTCATCCCTATCCTATACCGAAATGCCCCGCTTGGACTAGAGCCGTCAGTCGTAGTCGCATCTTTAACCGCAAAAGAAAATGCTGGAACCAATCTCCCCGCATAATCTAAAACCGACATAATGTTGCTCGGGTTCAGGGCGATAATTTCCCCGGCCCTAGCCAAGCTCGACCCGTGGAAATTTCCTATGTAACTCGCCGACAATACCCCGGGGTTGGGCGAGGCGACTACACCTAGCGAAGTAACTGTCCCAAGTAAGGTACTCGCATCGGCCCGGGAAATTGGGGTTGGCTCATCTATGAATATAGCCATTAACCGATCCCCAATTCGGAATCTACTACGGAAATGAATTGTGTGATTTTGTCGGGATCAATTAAGTTGGTGCTAACAACACTACCATTCTCTAAAGCCATCCTCTTATTTTCTGTCGCTTCCTCCGCTATGCTTTGCAGAAGAATTTTAATGATGATCCAATCGTTCGCATCGTAATTCATTTTGATAGAATTATGAGAAATTATCTTCCGTTGGGATATAGTAAGCCGTCAAAACTGCCGACATAAGTTGTCCGGCCACGCCCGACACCCCGGGAACATTTGCGGTTTGGAAAGCGTAAAGAGATAGGGTGCTTTGTGAATTTACAATCTGTACCGCATTTTCAAGCCCGAAACTCAAACTCGCCGACCGGGTGTTTGGATTGATGGTCGTCGAGGTCGAGTTTTGATGGGTAAATACAGAAAGCAAAATTTGCGAGTCCGGGGTTTTGGGATTGCCTACCGTTGCAGTTGAGGTGTAGGGAGTCGTGTCAAAATTCAATAAGGGGGTGTCGGCAAGGGCGCAGAAAAACCCGCAAGGCTTGGTTTGGGTGTTGACGATGGAAGCGGAAAGGGTGACGCCGATTAACCCGGCTTGTTGGGCGAAGTTGAAGGATGCAACTTTTTGGCCCGTCGGAAACTCCGCATAAATAAATGTTGAAGGCGGAACAGTCGTCGGGGAAACATCTATGAGAATACTTCTTTGATAGATTCGACTTTTTAGGTCGCCGGGAGATTGGCTCGGTCGAATAGCTTCGGCGATCCGGGCTAGTTCCGCATCTGAAAATGAAAGTTTTAGATTGTCCGGGAATTGTACTTGTGCAGGGGGCAGTTGGATATTCCCAACCCCCTGAACAAGTGCGCCCGCAAGCTGGTCAAGTTGCTCGGAGGAAAACTGTGCCGTCACCGGGCCGGACTCCGTTGAAGGAGTAGTCACGGTCCCGGTGGCGGGCTTGGCGTTCCTCATCAGGGCGGAGGCGACGCCTGCGAGAAGGAGATCGCCTTCCATAACTTACAATTTTTCGATTTCGGAAGCTACGGCCTTTTCGACATCTTCGTTCGACCATTCACCGTAATTCTCGCCGGAAAGTTCCGGGAGTTCAATCGGACGGCCAAGCTCACGAACGAACGCCCGGACCTTCTTTTCAACGGGAAGGTCAACGATGCGAACGATGGTGACTTTTTCGAGGTCCTTGGTCACGGCGGGGGATACGACAACTGTTTTCTTTTTCTTCAATTCGATTTCCATTTTATTTTCTCCAAATTTCTAGGTTACGGTATTTTTGTTCCACCAATCCTAATATCGCCCGGGCCGACTTCGGTACGGGTTCAACCTTGGACCTGATTGAGTGTAACCCCTCAATCCGATGGATGTTTTTGTCGTCCTCTTGGGTATATTGGGCGACGCTCTCAAAGTCGTGTGAAAAACCCGGAATGTCAAGAAAGTCGTATATTCCTTTCATGGTGTCACCGGGGCGGGCTGTCAGGTCGTCAAACTCGACAAAATGGATACGATCTGCATAGCCCCGGGAAAGAGCGTCCTTAACCCGGTTATAGGCTAGGCCGACGGGTTGGCCTTGGTCGGCCCATAACTCGCACCTACCCTCGACGGTTTGTGCCTTAAAGTAGTGGTTTCTTTCTATCTCCCATTGAGATTTGCCGGAAGTCCTTCGCCATAGCTTTTCAAACGAGGCGAGGATTTCCGCCAAATCCCTGACCGGACAAATAATTTTACATTTTTTACCTATAATAAATTCAATCATTTCAATTAGGGAAAGCCATCCCCGGCCCTTATCGACGATCAAACTTTTATCAGTTTCGACATAAGCATGAAGCACACCCACTAAAACTCGGTGAAGTCTTTCATAGTCAACACCTTCGGCCTGATGTTCGATTAGCTTGTCCCATTGGTTCCTTATCCCGAAAAGGACATCGTGGAGGCCGGAGGTTGCCCGGGATACATGGGTGTCCGGGTTTTGCGCTAGGATGTTACAAAGGAGGGTCGAACCGGATCGGGGAAGCCCGGAAATGAAAGCAAAGTTTTTAGCCATGCCCCGTTTTAGGGCATAAGGATTTGAAGTCCACGGAAAACCGCAACCCAACGCACCGTATCTAAAGCAGAACCCAAACATAAAATTTGAAGCGAATCATTTACATTGTCTGCGGTGATGGTGACATTCCAAGTAGCGTCCGTTTCGTGATCGGTTGAAATCGTGGATACATGAGCAAGCGTTGTAGTTCCGCCAACATTCTGAATTAGAACCGATCTTTGATAAACCGCATTTTTTGTTCCAGCTTGGTTGAATCCGGAAATAGTCAATACGCCTGAAAGAATACTATTGTTTGTGACGGTGAATCTACTAATTGCGCCGTCCAAGAATAGAACCTCCGGGGTTACTCCTACGGTCGTATTTCGAGCAACAAACTCGACCGATTGAGCATCGCCTTGTTTTGAAAAATATCCCGATGCGTGTGCTACCATACCATAACGGTCTGCCAATCCCTGCAATCCACCTATAACCGTTGCGCTATTACCAGTTGCGGTGTTAGCACCTCCACCCGCCACCGTTGTATAGACATTCGCTCCGTTGTTGTTTGATCCGCCACCAATCGTTGCATAGTCGGCTGAAGCGGTGTTGAATCTTCCACCCGCCACCGTTGTGCGATAATTCGATGCGGTATTATCCTCTCCACCCGCCACCGTTGCTCCGTATGCACCCGATGCGGTGTTGTTTCGCCCACCCCCCACCGTTGCATATTCAGCCGATGCGGAGTTGGTGTACCCGCCCCCGACCGTTGCGTAGTTACCCGATGCGGTGTTAACTCCTCCACCCCCCACTATTGACCTAACGCCCGATGCGGTGTTGTTATACCCACCCGCCACCGTTGCGTAGGAATTCGATGCGGAGTTGCTATACCCACCCCCCACCGTTGATCTATTGCCCGATGCGGTGTTGCTATACCCACCCGCCACCGTTGCGTAGGTCGCCGATGCTTCGTTGCTACTCCCACCCCCCACCGTTGACCTAACGCCCGATGCGGTGTTGTCTTTCCCACCCGCCACAGTCGAAGCGTAAGCTGATGAACTATTAAATAGTCCTGCGCCAATAAACGAAGCAGGCCCCGAAGCCGAATTTTGGTATCCTCCACAAATTGCTGAATCAGTATAACCCGATGCGGTGTTTCCCGTTCCACCGCAAACGACTGAACCTTGTGCCGATGCGGTGTTGCCGTACCCACCCCCCACCGTTGCGTGGTCATCCGATGCGGTGTTCTCTCTCCCACCCGCCACCGTTGCGTAGTCATTCGATGCGGT
>Ga0214917_10004502_pt1 | contig 15456 bp, 14 predicted proteins | sample LL_1208_BB_MetaG_FD_177983 | JGI IMG/M metagenome (GOLD analysis project Ga0214917, IMG submission 177983) | Freshwater microbial communities from Lake Lanier, Atlanta, Georgia, United States - LL_1208_BB | ecosystem: Environmental > Aquatic > Freshwater > Lake | place: USA: Georgia | collected... | reverse complement strand
CCATCGACGCCAGGATCAGTGCCGCCATCCATCCCACCTTCCGCCCCGCCAATCGCCACCCCATCCAGCCCGTCAGCCAGATCACTCCCGCAAACGCCAACGCCGAGGGCAACCTCGCCACCCACTCTGTCACCCCGAAAACCCGATAACCGATCGCAGAAATCCAGTACACCAGGGGCGGTTTGTAAAACTGTTCAATCCCATTCAACCGGGGCACGAGAAAATCGCCGGTAACAGCCATCTCCCGCCCGATTTGTGCAAATCTCCCCTCATCCGGCTCCAACAAACCAAAGGAACCCAAAAAAGGGAATGCCACGCAGGCGGCAAAAACCGCCAACCCCCACCGATCCCTACGGGTCATTTCCCTGCTCATCCGCTGATCATGCCCGCCTCAACTTAAACTTAAACTTAAACTTAAATCGGCTTCTATCCTCGCTTGAAACCTCAAGAGTTGTCCCCGAACATCAAATTCTATGTGCGGCATCGCAGGATTCACCACCCATCGCCACGCCCCGGAACAACCGGGGGCGGCACTCTCTGCCATGACCCGGGCCCTGCAACATCGTGGTCCAGATGCGGAAGGCGCCTACACCGATCCCGCCGTGCACTTGGGACATCGCCGCCTCAGCATCCTGGACCTCGCCGGCGGAGCACAACCCATGTCCTCGATCGATGGACGCTGGCACATTGTTTTCAACGGCGAGATCTACAACTATCTGGAACTTCGCCGGGATCTGGAAGCCCGTGGAGCCGCCTTCCGCACCCAATCCGACACGGAAGTTCTTCTCCAGGCGTGGGCGGAAGACGGGGTCGACTGCCTTCCCCGCCTCAACGGCATGTTTGCCTTTGCCATCTGGGATTCCCGGGAAAAACGCCTCACCCTCGCCCGGGACCCGCTCGGAATCAAACCTCTCTATTACGCCAACCACCGGGGAGAACTTCTTTTTGCGTCGGAACTCCGCTCCCTCCTGACTTTTCCAGGATTCAAACCCGGGCTCGACCCCGCTTCGGTCAACAAGTACCTCGCTCTCGGTTATATCCCGGCCCCCTCAACGGCCTATGCCGGAGTCCGAAAACTGGAACCCGGCCAGATGGTCACCTGGTCCCCCGCCGGACGACACACCGAATATTTCTGGGATCTGCCCATCGAAGACAATCCGGTCGGCGCCGGTACTTTCGATGAATCCGCGAAAACCACCCGCGAACTTTTGCGGGAGGCCGTTCGTTACCAGCTCCGCAGTGATGTCGACGTAGGCATCCTTCTCAGTGGGGGAATCGACTCCAGTGCCGTCGCGGCCCTCGCCGCCCCCCTCGCCGGGCGCAAGCTTCATTCTTTTTCCATCGGCTTTGAGGAAGCCTCGTATAACGAACTCCCCTTTGCCGAAGAAGTCGCCCGAAAGGTCGGCACGGAACATCACCACCAGACCCTGACCCCCAAGGACGTTGTGGGAGCCCTTCCCGCAATTTACCGCGGTTTGGACGAACCTCTTGGCGACGCCTCGCTGGTTCCCACCTGGTTTCTTGCCCGTCTGGCTTCGGGCAAGGTGAAAACCGTGCTCGGAGGGGACGGAGGGGATGAACTTTTCGCCGGCTACCCCAGCTTTCAAGCCCACCTTCTCGTCGAGCGCCTTTCCTTCCTCCCCGTCGGCGTCCGGGTTGCCATCAACCATCTGATCCAACGCCTTCCCGTTTCCCATAACTACAAGAGCCTTCCCTTCCTCATGGCCCAATTCCTCAAAGGTCTGGGCCTTCCCGCCGAAATCCGGTTTTTGCTTTGGATGGGCGCTTGTGGAAATGCGGAACGCCACGACCTGCTTTCGCCGGATATTCGGAACGAGCTTCACCGTCACAACGCCTTTGAGGATGTCACCCGTCTCGCCTACCGAAGCGGCCTGTCCGGCGGATTGGAACGGATTTTTTACCTCTGCACCAAACTTTACCTCCAGGAATGTGTTCTCACCAAGGTGGACCGCGCCAGCATGGCCCATTCCCTGGAGGTCCGCGTTCCCTTCCTCGATCCCGACCTCGTCACCCACGCTTTCTCCCTCCGGGCCGACTACAAGTTGCGCGGCCGCCAAACCAAACTGATCCTTCGGGAAGCGCTGAAAAAGGATCTACCGGAATCCATCCTGCAGAGAAAAAAAGCCGGCTTTGCCATGCCCGTGGCCGCTTGGCTCCAACAAGATCTAAAGAGCTGGGCTCAAGACCTGACCGACTCCTCTTTGGTAGGTTCCACCGGGATTCTCGACCCTGCAGCCGTCCGAAAAATGACTCAGGAACATCTCACCCGACAGGCCGATCATCGGCGATCTCTTTGGGCGGTTCTGGCCTTCCTTGCTTGGTGGAAAGAAGCCCGATCCGCCTAAACGAAACTAGATTTTTCCCGGGCGGATCACCGTATCCCGACCCTTTTTCAACAACGCCGGATAATCCGCATTGGCATTCAGTCCCCGGCTTTCATGTCTCTGGAGGGCCGACTCCACAATCAGGGCGGCACAAAGGGCCAGATTCCGCAATTCGAGCAGATCCCCCGTCACCCGGAAGTTCCAATAAAATTCCTGAACCTCCTGCAACAGCAACCGCAGACGGGACTGCGCCCGGAGCAGCCGCTTTTTGGTTCGGGCAATCCCAACATAGTCCCACATCAATTGGCGAATCTCCTTCCAATTGTGGGTAATCACCACCAGCTCATCCGCATCATGGGCCTTGCCCTCTTTCCATCCAGGAATCCGCTTCGGTTTGGGCAGATGAGACAGATGGGCAGGCAGATTTTCCGCCGCCCGATGGGCCATGACCAAGGCTTCCAAAAGGGAATTGCTCGCCAGACGATTGGCTCCATGCAAACCCGTACAGGCCACTTCACCGAGAGCCAGCAAGCCGGGCAGATCCGTGCTTCCGTCCAAACTCGCCGGAATCCCGCCACACTGGTAGTGCGCGGCAGGTACCACCGGAATCGGTTGATGGGCCGGATCGATGCCTAATCCGCGGAGGGTTGAGGTAATCGCAGGAAAACGTTTTTCCAGAAACTCCGTTCCCTTCGTTCGGATATCCAAATATACACAAGCAGCTCCTGTCTCTTTCATCTCTTCGTCGATCGCCCTCGCCAGAATATCCCGCGGAGCCAGGGACCCCCGTGGATCGGTCTTGCGCGTGAAGTCTCTGCCCTGCGCATCCACCACCAATCCGCCTTCTCCCCGCAAGGCCTCCGAAATCAAAAAAGTTGGCGCCGCAGGATGAAATAGACAGGTCGGATGGAATTGAATGAATTCCATGTTCATGATGGCCACCCCGGCCCGATAGGCCATCGCAACACCATCGCCCGTGGCAATGGGTGGATTGGTTGTGTAGAGGTAACACTTTCCGCATCCGCCCGTGGCCAAAACCACCACCTTGGCCGAAATCGCCAACACCTTTTGGGAAGCTCCATCCAGAACATAAATCCCCATCACGCGGTTAGGGCCCGCAAGCTTCATTTTTTTGGAAGTCACCAGATCGATCGCCACCATGTCTTCCCGAATCTCAATACGGGAAGACGCCCGCACCGCGGAGAGAAGCGCTTTTTCCAGCTCCCTCCCGGTGATGTCGCCCGCATGAAGGACCCGGCGCTTGGTGTGTCCTGCCTCTTTCCCAAGATCCGGCTCGTTCCCGACCCCGTTTTGACGCTCGGTAAACCGAACGCCCAGTTCAACTAACTCCGCAACGCGGGCCGGGCCATCCTTCACCACTTGGCGAACCACATCCTCCCGGCACAAACCCGCTCCCGCCGCCAAAGTGTCCCGGATATGCAACTCGGACGAATCCTCCGCCGATGTGACGCAGGCAATCCCACCCTGCGCATAGTTGGTGTTCGATTCCGCCGCGTTCTTTTTTGTCAAAAGAAGGACACGGGCATGCTGCGAGGCTTTCAGGGCAAAGCTCAACCCGGCGATTCCGCTCCCCACAACAACCACCTCGGCCTCAAATTCCTGACTTGGTCTCCCAGCCATCGTTGGTATCTTTCTTTCTTTGTTGGAGCTGTAGCTCAATTGGTTAGAGCACCGCCCTGTCACGGCGGGGGTTGCGGGTTCGAGCCCCGTCAGCTCCGCGGTATTTCACGCAAAACCCCCCGTAGAGATGCCGGCTGGATCCGTTCATCTTGTAATTCCTCGTCGTAGAACAGCTGCCATGTGTACCCGACATACTTCGCCCCTGACCCCACGCGGACTTCCGCCGAAACGCCCCTCACCCCATCTTTCTCTCCCAAGGGCGGCCCTTTTTCCCACCGGGGGAGGCCTGCCTCGCATTTCTTCAAAACCCCATCCACCCCACGCTCATAGAAAATGACCTTCACCAAAACCTTTCTCGCATCCAGTCCACCCCCTCCGCTCACGGCCCGCACTTTCCAGGTCACCCGTTGCCCCCCTTCTGCGGGCTGGTTCTCAACTCCGGCGAGTGCAAGCTTTCTCGGATTTTTCGCCAAATTCTCCTCTCGTTGCCGTGCCACCTGCTCGAGCCGGATTCGTTCGTCGAGAATTTTCGAACGGGCCAGTGCCAGCCTCCGGATCGTCCCACCCTCCTCGCTTCGCTGAATCAGTTCGCGCCAGCGCTGGAGCGCCGCCGGAGCATCCTCCCGGGCCTCCGCCAACAAGGCGGACGAGACACGTATCCGGAGGTTCCCGGGTTCCTTGGTCTGGGCCTGGGCCAGAAGTTTTTCCGCCAAATCGAATTGGCCGCGATTTTGCAAGTTCCTTGCCTGCTCCAAAAGCTCTTCAGCCTGAGGGGTGGCCGAACGGGCCGCCGAAACCGTTAACCGGATGCTTCCTTCGGGTAGAGGCAGGTTACCCAAGGCCTCTCGGGACTCTTTTTCCCGAATGGCTTCCTGCGCAGCCGCCTGGGGATCCAAAGACCATTCATTCGAATTTCCGGATTCGTGATGACGAAGATAAAGCAATCCCAGGAGAACAAGGATTTGAGCCGCCACCAAGCCACCGGCTGCCCAGAACCACGTGCGTGACTTGACTTCACTCATGGGGATGGAGCGGCAGGCGGGGCAGATGCCGGTGGCGTCTCACGCGGTTGCACTCCGTCCTTCGGAATTCTGGCCTGCCAAAAACGGGTCAATCCACCCCACCATTCCCCCGCTTTCTCCCTCTCACTACGGAGGATTCCTTCGGGCGTTTTTGCCTTCACATAGGGCCGCAGAAAAAAGACCGAAAGACAAAAAAAGACCTGCAGAAGAAGGATTCCTGCCACCAGATAAAGGGCAACCCCATACAGTTTGGGTCGGAGGCGGGCCCGCCCATCTTGGGGGGGATTTTTTAAAGACGGGGTCATTTCATGACCCTAACCCAAACCGTGGGCGCGTCACCTCTGGGATGCCGGGTGGACAGCCTCTGCCGGAAGGACCCCTGGATCCCTTTTCAGCATCGCGAACTGGTCCCGATCGATCTGCCCGGCAAACTCTTGCCCTTCAACCCTCACCGGGGCGAAACCATCCGCCCAGGCGCGCCCCACCGACATCTTGATTTTTTTGCCCTGTTCCCCCTCGATCACGATTTCCACTTCATTTCTCACAAAATCCGCCTTGGCGGGAATTCCCGTCCACCTCAAAACGGAAAAATTTTTGAGCCCCTCGGCGTATTGAGCCACTTCCGGAAGATCGACCTCAGACCCCTGCGCCCGCCATTTCCCATTCGGCCCAAGATGATATTCCTTCCTCACACCCCCGACGACCCAGATAAGCCCGCGGACGGGACCAAAATCCTCCGAAAGAATGTTTCTTGGAAGCCAACCCAAGGGGGATTCAGGAATGCTTCGGGCCAGATTCAAGGGAACTACTATCGCGCCGGAGGTTGTCGAAACCTGGACAAAAACCTCTTCCTTCGTCTCATCCCCCAGCTTCAGGGTTTCCACCCGATTCGTCATCCCCTGAATTCCGGGAGTTTGCGACCATGTCAACGTGACGGTCTGCCTGGGTTTGTTCAGTCCCATCCGGGCTGGATCTTCCGTCGAAAGAAATCGGTTTGCCCGCATTCCTCCCAGGGAATCCAACCAGGCATGAATGGCAACATCATCTGCTTTCCGCCAAACCCCCGCCCATTCCATCCTCCACTGCTTGGACTCCTTCGTCCGCTCCAACCGATAATCCCCCCCTTTCCCTGCAAAATCGATTCCCCGGATCTCATCGGCGTTCGTGAAGGTCACGATCCGTTTATCACGCACCCTGTCCGCTAATTTTCCAATACCATCCACAGATGCCTTGGGCAGAAGAAAAACCGAGGGTTGATCGGAAACTCGGGCAAAGACCCGATTCGTCTCCTTGGGGTCCACGAGCCCGATCTGCAAAACCCGGTTGCTCGCCTGGGTGCGGACTTCAAAGGACTGGACGGGGGCGTTCAGCCCGTAAAGAGCCAGATCCCCTCCAGAATCAGAAACAAAGGAAGATGCCTTCAGGGCGGAGATCTCCCCTAGGACAGTGTTGACCGCAGTGGGATCCGCGGAAGCTTCCACCGGCTTGGAGAGAATCCACTGCCCTCCTTTCTTTTTCACCTCCACCTCCAGCGTCCCCTGATGAAGCAACAATTCCTGCACATCCGGCACCTGCAGCGGAAGAACTCTCTTCTCCCTCCAACCGGTCAGATCTTTGTCCATCGCCTCGGTCAACTGACTTTGGACAACCGCAATCTTGTCTTTTTGCCCGTTTTGTCGGACCCGAACATAGACCCCCCCGGGAATCGGCGTATTCCGCCCAGTTTCAATCTTCAACTCACCCTCCCGGGTCCCCACCACCAGGGTTCGGGTCGGTTGCCCCAGCCCAAAACTCTGAAGCAGAGCCTCTTGTTTTTCCCCAGGAGAAAGAACCTGCAAACTTTCCACAAACCGAACCTCGGAAAGCAGTTGCCCCACGGTGGTCGCATCCGCATCCCCAACAATCGGCTTCTCCAACCGCCAGTTCCCCTCGCCTTTTTTCCGGAAAATAAAAGTCCCTTTGGGACCGGTCAGATCAATTCGATCGGCCTCCCTCACCGGCAGGTCGGTGATCCGGCGTGATTCCCGTGCCATCCGCTCGGTACCGGGAACTTTTTTCTGAAGAAAACTCAATGTCCCCAGCATCAGAAGCAAAAGGCCGACGGACACCATCAAGGACCGTGTGCTCATCCGTGGATTCGATTAACTCCGCCGGCGCCACCAGACCAGAAAACCCAGAACTCCGGTCACCAGTGGAATCCCCAAAAGGGTGGAAAGCATGATCACTCTCTGCTGGTCGTCATCCAGGGAAACAGAGAAGTCCTTGGGGGTCTTGGGAGAAATCCCAAGGGATTCATTTCTCCCCAAGATCCATTGGATTGAATTCACCATGAAATCCACCTCCAACGGGGAAATGTTCTGGTTGGAAAACGCGGATGCTGAACCCACCACCACCGCCCGCAAGGCCGGAACTTCCTTCCCCTTGTCACCGGGAGCGGCCCCATCCACCGCTGCCGCGACGGTGAAAGGCCCCTTCCGGTCTTCCGATTCCACGAAATCCGTCTTTTTCCCGGGCGCCAGGGGCCAGCTCTTGGCCCAATACCGATCCGAGGTTTCGACAAGCATTTCCGCCCGGGTCGCCGACCCGGACGAAACAGGCTTCAGGGTGATCGAGCGACTGGCTCCCAGACGAATCGATCCGCCGACATTTTCCATCCAGCGAATGGCCGGATGGGCGGAAAATCTGGTTCCGACCGTCTCCTCATTGACTCCTTGCGTCAGCCCGCCGGTACCCAAGATCGCCACTTTGCGGAATATTTTATCCGCATCCACCGTGACGCCGTATTCAGCCAGAATATTCTCCAATCCGGTGGGGGCGCCCGGATCCAAAAGAAGAAGGATTCTCCCGGGCTTGCCCAAGTAGGCCTGGAGGGTCGCCACCGAAGCGGCGGGCAACTGAAACTTGGGTCCGGCGACCATGACCAGATCCGCATCCGCCGGGATCCCCTCCTGCTCACCCAATTTCAGGGGCAAAAGCTCGACATTCTGTGAGGCCAAACGCGCCGACAACAGCGAATATCCCGCCGGATCCCGATCGCTCGAATTCAGGTTATATTCCCCAGCCCCCTCGGTCACATAAACCTTGGCCGGTTTCCCTTGGACCAGGGCGCTGATGGCGGAAGATATTTTCTCTTCCGCCTGAAACGATTTCACCCGGGCTGCTCCCCCCGACATCATCGCTCCGGAATCAATATCCGCCATTTCCGCCACTTTGAGAATCCTCGATCGGTCCCCATACTGGACCAAAATAACGTTTTCGTTGCTCGTGAGTTTGAACTTTTCCGCCAGTTTCTGGGCCAATTGAAAATCAAGGTAGGGTTGCACCAACTCCACTTTCACCTTCCCCCCGCCATGATACTTGTAGCCATCCAGCAATCTCTGCACGTCATCCTGAATCAGGCTCCCGGTCGTGTCCTGTTCGGGCGCCAGAAATGCCGTCAGTGTAACCTCGCCCGGAAGGTTTTTCAGGAGATTGAAAGTCTGCCCGGACAACTCCTGAAACCGATTGATGGAAAAATCAGTCCGGATGTAGTGGCGCCACCCGATGTAATTCACCCCTGCGACCAGACAAAGGAGAATAGGCAAAAAGAGCCATTGATTGATCGTCTGGGCACGACGTTCCTTGCGATAAGGAGAAAGGGGAGGAGGCGTGGGGCGGTTCATTGGGGGCTCATCCATTCAGGCGTCGACCCGCCATCACTTGCCTTGTGAGAATCAGGAAAAACACTGTTCCGCTCAGATAAAACACCACCGGTCGGGAATCGAACAAGCCCGCGCTGAAAGCCCGCATTTGCTCCAAGGTGAAAATATAATTCAGCGCCTCCCTCCAACCGGGATCCCTCACCAAATAGCTGACGAATCCGGAGAAGAACAAAAGAGCAATCACCGTGAAGGAGATCATCGCGGAAACCGCCTGATTCCGGGTCAAAACCGAGGCAAACAGACCGATCGACAGGTAAAGCATCCCCACCAGCGTCACCATCAGATAAGAGAATCCCAGCGGGATCCAGGCAATCGGGACGGAATGATGCGTGATGAATTGAAAAATCGCCAGACCCACCAGCGAAGGAATCCAAAGCAGAAGATAAAAGAAAAGGGCCCCGAAAAACTTGGACAGAATGACATCCCCGTCCAAGACCGGAGCCGTGAGCAGCATTTCAATCGTACCGGTCTTATATTCCTCGGAAAAAAGCCGCATCGTCAGGATCGGCACAAGAATGATCAACAGAAACCAAAAATGAAAAATATAGAAATAAATCTGCATCACGGTGAACTCCTTCACTCCCTGCCCCAGATAAGCCACGCATTGGCTGAAGCTGAATCCATTGATCAGCGCCATGCAGGTCATCAGCACCCACGCGATGGGCGAATGAAGGATCGCCCCAACTTCCCTTTTCCAAAGAATCCAGAAGGCTCGGGTCATGGCTTAATCCTGGGTTAACTCCACAAACACATCTTCCAACCGGGCCTTTTCCCTTCGGAATTCCCGCAGGGGCCAGTTCTCTTTTTTGATCAAACCGTCCACTTCCCCCCGGATGTCCTTGCCGGGCGCGGCCGTGACCTCAAAAGAGATCCATTCCCCGGCCCGGTTTAATTCCACAACCGAACTTACTTCCGCAATCCCCGAAAGCTTCTGCTTGGCGTTTGCCGGATCAGCCTTCACCTCAATTTGCAAGGCCCCCGCCTGCACCCGTTTTTCAAGATTCGCCAAGGTATCGGAAGCCTCGATCTTCCCCCGATTGATGATGATCGCCCGCCGGCAAACCATCTCCACTTCGGATAAAATATGGGTTGAAAGCAAGATCGTCCTGTCTTGGCCCAGTTCCTTGATCAGTTCCCGAAAAGATCGGATCTGATGAGGATCCAACCCGGCAGTGGGTTCATCCAAAATTAAAAGGGACGGGTTATGCACCAAGGCGTCCGCCAGCCCCACTCTCTGGCGAAAACCCTTGGAAAGCGAACCGATGATTTTTTTTCTCACTTCGGTCAATCCACACTGATCCAGCACCAACCCGACCCGATGCTGAATCTCCCCACGGGGAACCCGCTTGAGACGCCCGCGATATTCCAAAAACTCTTCCACCCTCATTTCCGGATAAAGAGGCACATTTTCGGGCATGTACCCGATTCTTTGGCGAACGAGCAGGCTCTCCTCCGGCAATTTGGCTCCCGCCACCTCAATCTGGCCGTCCGTGGCCGGAAGATAACCCGTCAACATCCGCATTGTCGTGGATTTGCCCGCGCCGTTGGGGCCAAGAAATCCGACAACCTCCCCTTTTTGAACCGAAAAAGAGATCCCCCGAACCGCCTCTCCCCCCGCGTATCTCTTGGTCAAATTCTTAACTTGGATCATGGCGAATCTTAAAAATTAGAAACCTTGGGCCAAAGGTCAAGTGAACCATTCGGGGGAAAGCGCTCGACAAGACCTCGACCCGCCGTTTCCCTTTGGTGTGCGCATTATTGCCGTCGTTAACCAAAAAGGAGGCGTGGGAAAAACCACCACAGCCATCCACCTTGCCGCCGGGGCAGCCGAAGCAGGTCGCAGGGTTCTCCTTGTCGACCTCGACCCCCAAGCCAACGCCACCAGCGGACTCGGTCTGGAATTCATCCCCGGAAAAAGTCTTTATCCGGTTCTTCTAGGCCAGGCACGGGCCATCGACATGCTTCAAGCCTCCCGGCAACCCAACCTCCAGATTCTGGCTTCGGAACTCGATCTCGCCGGAGCGGAAATCGAACTCGCCGGACTCCCCAACCCACTTCTTAAAGTCCGTGAAGCGCTCCACCCCCTTCGGCATGACCCCGCCTTTGATCTGGTGATTCTTGACTGCCCGCCCAGCGTCGGTCTCCTGATGACCAGCGCCCTTGTCGCGGCTGAAAAGATCCTTGTCCCCGTGCAATGCGAATATTTCGCACTCGAAGGAGTCGGAAAAATTCTGAACCTGATCGAACGCATCAAGCAGGGCGGCCTCAATCCCTCCCTCTCCGTCCTCGGCATTCTTTTAACCATGTACGATGCCCGCACCCGACTCAGCCAACAGGTGAGCGAGGACCTCCGCAAGCATCTCGGAGAACAGGTCATGCAAACCATCATCCCTCGGTCGGTTCGGCTGGCCGAAGCTCCCAGCCACGGAAAGACAATCTATGAATACGACTCTTCCGGCGCAGCTGCCGCCAGCTACCGCCAGCTCACTTCCGAGTTTTTGACCCGCCTCTGATCTCCCGGATGCCCTGAGGGGTTCCTACCAAAAGCAGATCGGCCCTGCGCTTTCCAAAGACCCCCGCACAGATCACCCCGGGGATCCCTTCCAGTTCCTTCTCCTTTTTGACCGGGTCGGAAATCCTCCATCCATGGACATCCAGAATCTCTCCCCCGTTATCCGTCAAAAAACCCTTCCTCCACACCGGCCGCCCCCCCCTCCTGCGAACCTCCCGGGCCACCTGTCCCCGCGCCATCGGCACAACTTCCAAGGGAACAGGAAATTTCCCCAACCGCTTCACTAATTTCGTCTCGTCCACAATGCAGAGAAACTTTTTCGCCGCCGTCGCAATAATCTTTTCGCGGGTCAATGCACCCCCGCCTCCCTTGATCAGTCTTAATTTCGGATCTGCTTCATCCGCCCCATCCACATAAAGACTCACCTTTTTGGCCTGATTCAAATCCAACACCCGAATTCCCTTTTTGCGCAAGGCCTTCTCCGTGCCCTTCGAACTTGGCACCGCACCTCGAACCCATCCCCTCTTAAGCCCCTGAATGAAATACATCGTGGTCGAGCCAGTACCCACCCCCAGCACGCATCCTTTGGGCACATGGGCCAATGCGGCTTCCGCCACCGTCTTTTTCAACGTCTTTTGATCCATTCTTCTTTTCTGTGTTTTTTTCACGGTTGCGTCAATCTATCCTCTCCACATGCCGCCCACCCATCTCCATCTCGACTGCCCTTCCGGCATCAGCGGCGACATGTTCTGTGCCTCCCTTCTGGATCTGGGGGTCCCGCTCGACCTTTTCGAGAAAACCGTCGCCTCCCTCCATCTTCCCGAAAAAATTGTTTTAAAAACCGAGAAAGCGCTCCGCGGCGGCCTCGCCGGCACCCGTTTCATTGTCGAGACCCCGCACGATCACGCCCACCACCACCATCACCATGCCGAGCATAGCCATGATCACGGACGTTCCTGGGCCCAGATTCGTGATCTACTCAAGAAATCGAAGCTGGATGCCAAGGTGCGTGACTCCGCCCTTGCCATGTTTCAACGCGTGGCTGAAGCCGAGGCCAAACTCCACGGCGTCCCGGTTCAGACCGTCCATTTTCACGAAGTCGGCGCGATTGACTCGATCGTGGACCTTGTCTGTGCCGCCGCCGGAGTCCATCACCTCAAGATCAGCGAAATCACATCCTCTACACCCGTCGACGGGACCGGAACTATCCAATGTGCCCACGGCAAGTTCCCCCTCCCCGCCCCTGCCACCGCCGAAATTCTCCGTGGCATCCCTATCCGCCAACTCGATGTGCCCCACGAACTCACCACCCCCACCGGCGCCGCCATCCTCGCCCACTTCGTCAAGAAGTTCGGTGTGCTTGAATCTTTTGCTGCGGATTTGATCGGCTACGGCCTGGGTACCCGCGATCTTTCCGACCGCCCCAATGTTCTGCGGGCCTTTCTGGGGCATCTCTCCTCGCTTTCCCCAGAGGCCACCGAAACCGTTTACGAAATCCGCACCCACCTGGATGACATCACCAGCGAGCACTTGGCCCATGCCATCGATCGGCTGATGGCAGAGGGAGCCCTCGATGCCGCCGCCTCCCCGCTCCTCATGAAAAAAGGGCGCCCCGGGCATCTTCTCACGGTCCTCGCCCAACCAGCGGACGCTGAAAAACTGGCCGCTATAGTCCTCCGTGAAACCACGGCTTTCGGGCTTCGCATGGAAAGGGTCGAACGCCGGACCCTCCGGCGGGAGGAAAAAATCGTGCCCACTCCCTATGGGCCTGTCCGGGTGAAACTCGGTTATCTGGGGGATTCCCTCGTTCAGATTCATCCGGAAGACGCGGATTGTCGAAAAATGGCCTCCTCCTCCGGTTGCTCCTATGCCGATGTGGCCTCGTCGGCCCGTTCCTTGGCTCGTGCGACCGTTTGACGCCCTCCCTCGATCTTCCTATCCTTATCCTTCAACCCCAGCACAGGAGAAAATCAAATGGCCCATACCTATCCCAATCAGCAGGAAACCCTTCTCGCAAAAGTGAAGGGAAAAACCGGAAAGATTTCCGATAAAACCCACGAGGAACACCTCAAACTTTACACCGGTTATGTCAACAAAAGTAACGGCATCCTGGCCGAGCTCGAGAAAATGGGTGTGCCGGACCCCGCCAACCCCGCCGTGGCCAACCAGATCTTTTCCTCCGTAAGGGCCCTGAAGGTCGATTTCACCTTCGCCATCGGCGGACTGAAAAACCACGAACTCTATTTCTCTATTCTTGGGGGCGACGGCAAACCTTCCGACCGGATCCTCAAACAGATCGATCAGGATTTCGGCTCCTTTGATAATTATAAGAGGGACCTGAAGGCCACCGGAATAGCCGCCCGTGGCTGGGCTTGGACCGGCTACGACCACGGCACCAAAAAACTCTTCAACTACATCGGCGACGCACAAAATACCTACCCTGTCTGGGGCGTCACCCCCATTCTCGGGCTGGATGTCTATGAGCACGCTTATTATGCCGATTTCCTGACCAACCGGGGCGGTTACATCGACGAGTTCATGAACTTCGTTGACTGGAAAACCGTTGAAGCCCTCCTGCCGAAGGCCTGACACCCTTTCCCAACCAACTTACGGCAAGGTGCGCCGGATCGTGCTACCCCACGGATCCTCGCGAAGCTCTTGGATTTTTTTCTGCCGGACTAAAACAAGTTCATCCCGCAAAAAATCCTCCCACGGATCTGCGTCGACCCATCGTTCCGCATATCGATTTCCGCGTTAATTTTGATCTCTATGCAAAAACCTATGCCCTGTGGCGGGACCAAAACTGGTTTCCGTCCCGTGTGGTTATTCTGGGGGTTGGACACCGGTGCCCGAGCGAACTTGCCTGCCTTCCAGCCGGTTTCAAAACCCCCTTGGGGGTAGTGCAACCCGATCAGGAATTCTTTTCCTCCCTTTCTTCCGGTTGCCCTTTCCCCATCGATTCTGAAGCTCGTGGATTTCAGGGCGAACACTCGATTGAATTTGTCGTCATTTGGCTTCAAGCCCTCCGGGACCTCTTTTTCCCCAATCGCACGTTCACGATCCTCCCCATTCTTTGCGGGGGTTTTCAAGATGCGGTGGAGACGGGGACACCCCCATCCCCCACTTCCCGGGAATTCCTGTTTTCCAAGGCCCTCGCCGGAATTCCCCACGACCGGAATACCGCCTGGGTCGCCAGTATCGACGGGTGCCACGTCGGTCCGCGTTTTCAGCACCCCTTTGCCGCCGACCCAAAGATCCAAACGCAGGTATCATCTTGGGAGAGGAAATTATGGAGTCTTGCCTGCACAGAAAGACTGCCCGAGTTCTTTCAGCACCTCGGCAAAAACAAGAACGGATTTTACTTCGACGGAGTTGGAGTCCTCCACACGCTCCTTGCCTGCGAAAACCTTCGTGCCAAAACGCATCCAACCGTTCAGTGGCACGAACCCTCGGACCAATCAATGGTCAGCTTCTCCCGCGGCCATTTTCTCCCTTGTAACTGAATCCAATGAATAGGTTGGGGATGTAATTCGGTATTCCTCGGCTCGCAATAAACCCCGTTTTCTGACATGATTACTTCATGTCGTTGAAGTCCTCCTCATATTTAAATCGAGAGCTCAGTTGGCTGGAATTTAATCAACGCGTTCTTGAGGAGGCTCAAGATCCCACCCAACCCCTCCTCGAGCGTCTTAAGTTCCTCACGATTGTGAGCTCGAACCTCGACGAATTTTTTGAAATCCGTGTCGCTGCCCTAAAACAACTCGTCGAAACCCGCAACGATGTTCCCGGACCTGATGGACTCCACCCACAGGAAGTCCTGACCGCCATCCGGGCCCGAGTCCTTAGAATGTTCGGCGACCAGTACCGCCTTCTTCATGAAACCCTTCTCCCCGCTCTCGCAGAAGCCGATATCCATCTCCGTCCCATGCAGGGATTGGATAAAAACCGCATCGATTGGGCCCGGGACATGTTTCGCAGGGATATTCTCCCCATCCTGACCCCTCTCGCTGTCGACCCCAGCCATCCCTTCCCCCAGCTTTTAAACAAATCGGTGAATCTCGCCGTTCTTTATTCCAAACCCTCTCAACGCGAAATCCTCCGGCACGCTTTTGTCCAGGTTCCCCGTGGCATTCCCCGGCTCATCCCCCTCCCTTCGGAGAAATCCGAGTCCAGGGAATTTGTGCTTCTTTCCGAACTGGTTCGTTATTTTGTTCAAGAGGTCTTTCCCGGGATGA
>Ga0214917_10004500_pt1 | contig 15460 bp, 14 predicted proteins | sample LL_1208_BB_MetaG_FD_177983 | JGI IMG/M metagenome (GOLD analysis project Ga0214917, IMG submission 177983) | Freshwater microbial communities from Lake Lanier, Atlanta, Georgia, United States - LL_1208_BB | ecosystem: Environmental > Aquatic > Freshwater > Lake | place: USA: Georgia | collected... | reverse complement strand
TTGGTTGCTCCTCGCGGTATCAGACTCCCACTTCCAAAAACCGATCCAGAAGTTTTTACGTAGTCTCCGTACACCGTTCCGCGTTCCACTTGCGCGCCCCACACGTAGATTCCGTAGCCGTTGCCAGCGTCATACGAGACACCAACGTAGCCTGGTCCGTAAAGGGTGTCTACTGTGGATCCAATGTTTGGAGATATTCCAATCGACCTACTTATACTGGATGTAATGTTACTATCGGTGGTGTACACAGGCACTACCACTCTCCACCATCCGTCTGCAAGAGGAATGGTGTGCACTCCAAGCGCACTAGTATTTTCGGTGACTTCTCCGGTTTTCAGATCCACTACTAGTTTTGAAAATTGTCCGTAGGAAGCGTCTTGTATTGAAACGTGTTTTCGTTCTGCGGCTTTTGCGTGAAACGAAAACACAAGCGGTCCGGGTCCAATAGTCGATCCAGCAACCCCTGTTCGCAAATTTTTGTAAGCGGTTTGCCCACCAAATTCCCACAGTTTGTATGCAGTAGTGGATCCGTCTGGCGCAGTGAAGCCACCACAAACGCCTAATAGGTTTTTGGTCCAAAAAGCATTAGAAAAGTCTTCGCTGTACGTCAGCAGATTTTGTCGGCTGTCTTGTCCTAGTCCACGAACACCAGGCTGCGGTGTTATGAGTTGGTTTTGATCTCCAAACTCGGTAAACTCACCCACACGCTTAATGTATTTTGTGGCAACGCTTCCTAATTCAAACTGTGGAGAAGAAACAAGTATTTCTGTGTTGTTAGTGCCGTTTTTGATGAGTGGTGTGGGCGTAATTGGCGTAGAAGCCACCAGTACACACCGTTTCCACCCGTCTGCAAGACTCTCCATGTAGCCACTGCGGAATCCACCAGATGGTACGCTAGCCACAGCGGTAAGCGTGTTCGTATTCAAGTTAAACGCATACCCAAAATTGTTGCCACCGCCGCCAATAAGCACATCTAGTGTGAAACCAACTTTTGGTTTTGCGTACACCGAAAAAGTGTACCGAGTGTTGACTTCACCGGCGCCTTGTGATACGAAATTATTTCCTGTATTAGTCCCCAAAAAAGACCACACAGTTTCGCCTGTATGAAAAAACCGTTCTGCGGTTTCGGTAAAGTTTGTAGGAGCCACTAACGCTTTACTCCACGAACTTCCAAAGTTGCTTGTACTAAACAATTGCCCCACAAACGGTTTGTACAGGTCATTGTCACTACGCAAACAGAACACTGCAAGATTTGTGCGTATCCGCTGCCCACTGACTGATTGTACATCTTGTCCCACGGCGGGTCGTATGAATGCATCCCGTCCAGAGTACCCAACACCCACAATATCAAAACTTGCGCTGGCTCCAGGTGCTGTTGCTCCAATAGTTGCGGTGGAACCGTGCAGAATTCTTAATCCAAAAGTGTTTGGAGTGTTTTCGGTCAAACTCTGTGCTTGTAAAAGCACCACATACGACCCACTAATAAACTGTTGAGGATTGGTAAAAAAGACTCGGTGAACACCCACGCAGTCTTGAGAGTTCACTCTCTCAATTTTTGATATTCCAACACTGTCCACAATTACAGGATTGTTTGTGCCGTCGTGTTCGTATACGCACCACGCATCTGCTGTTGGACGCGGAGTGGTGGTGTTTACGGACGCGGTGTTGGTTCTGTAGCCCTTTTTACCTACGCTCATAGCACAAGCACCTGTAGTTGAATGCCGGAGTCAATCGGAAGAACTCTATTCAAGACTTCACCTATCCCTGCACTGGTAGTGTCACCAATAGTGTTATACCAAAAGTTATCGGTTCTGTGGAGAATATGACTGCCTAAACGAACCCAAAATCCGTTTCGTGTTTTCGGATACTGATTGCCAAACAAACAGTGGGCAAACAGTGGGCGTGGACTAGTTGATCCAACATCAGAATCAGCGTATCGTCCGCTTGCATTTGTTGCCACGGGCTGTACAAAAACTCTGTACCTATTATTTTCCAAAGGCGTTACAAATTTGAAAGGTATGGCTCCCACGTTTCTGCCACGTAGATCAGTAACCCCACCAACAGCGTCGTGTTGGTTTTTGAACGCTATATCATCAAACCCTAGATTGAACCCGTTTATGAAGTTGAATTGTGTCATTCTCGCCTGCTGATTGGTCACGACTTGTATGCCCGTATGACACCACGCTTTTATGACTTGTCCTGCTCCAAAAAAGTTTCCCATTGAACTAGGCATTACAGTTCCCTCAAAAGTTGTGCCATTTTGGTGTTGATTGGCAGTTCTGCCACTCGCAGACCGTCAAACACTGACCGCTCATCTATGTAGTCCAAGTACAGCAAAACGGTTTTTAGTTCTGCGTGAACATCGGATTCTAATTTATGAAACAGCATACGGGACGCAGGGTATCTACCGAACACATTTCCTAAAATCACTATATGGTTCAGCAATAGTATGGGGCGCAGTCGTCCTGTTCTGGTGTATTTTTTTAAGAGGCGTTTCACATATTTGATTTTGCACAGGTCTTCCGTGAATTCTGTCATGCCTGAGCAATCAGGGTTGCTGTAGTTTCCCATTGCGTACAGCATGAATGTATCACGTGTTAGTTGCTTTAATTCCATGATGATGAATGCTCACCAATTACAAACATTACCAACGCATATTGTGTTTTTCAAGACGGGACTTGATCGCCTTCTGCTTGCCGATCACATTAGCCGCGCCTTGGTGTGGACTTGGCTTCTTGGCTTTCTTGCCCTTGGCAACGGCTTCCTCCACGGACTTGATTGCGCCCTTGTGAAACCGCTTGCCCTTACCGCTCTTGTCTGCCATTGCAGCAGTGGGATCGGGTGCGGTGAGGGGAATGCCACCCATAGTCTCGGTGTATTCCTTCATGGGCTTCTTCTTCGCACGGAGCATGGCAAAGTCCTGCGAATCCAGTCGCTTGTTCTTGTTTACATCAAGTCGCTTCTGACCGCCCACTAGTTCTTCCTTCACGCCCATAGCCTGCTTGATGCCCTTGACGGCATTTGTTTGCTGCTTGCCCGTGAGTTGCTTGCCACGGGTGTGTCCGCTCAACATGGACGAGAGTTGCGAACCGCGCTTGGCAACATATGCGTCTTTCGTCGCCTTGCTCAATTCGTCAATCTGCTCGGCGGCTTCTTGTACTTTATGTTTTGCCTTCAGTTTGCTGACAATAGCATCCAACTTCTTGCTTTCCTTGCGGGCATAGTTGTGATACCGCACGGCTTGTGCATGAACTGGAGACTTGGCTCCTGTGGGAGAAACAGCATTTTTACGGGCTTCTGCTGCTGCGCTTCGTGTTCCGCGAGCGATCACTGCTGCACGCTCGGTGGACGATAGGTTTTTGTTGCGGTCATTGAGCGAGGTCATCATTCGCTCGCGTTCACGGTCAAACACTTTCTTTTGAGCGGGTGTTACGGCTTCCTTAACGGTATCTCCCGCCTTGTGCATCTCGTCAATCTGCTCGGCGGCTTCTCTTACAACCTTGTGACTAGGAACGGTGATGCTGCCGTGCTCGCCCACATCAACCACATAGCCACCACCGTGCTGCTGCGCCTTGCCGCTGCCGCCGCTATCGTGGCGAACGATCCTTCCGCGCACCATCTTCCCCTTATGGGGAACCTTTACCTTTTCTCCCGCCTTGTGCATTTCTTCAATGGGTTCGGCTTCTTCCTTCACGGGCTTGCCATTCTTGCCGTATAGTTTTTTAGAGTGGCGTTCCCCCATCCCCTTTAAGAATAGTTTCTCATGTTTTCTTCGTAGACTAGGAGTACTATCTTTTGACAATTGCTTTTGTATTTTGTTAAGTTGTCCTGACCATTGCTTCTCTCTAGCAGCAGTCTGTGCCATCTCGTCCAGTTCGGCTTCTTCCTTCACTGGCTTCTGCTTGCCCTTCACTACCTTGCCGCCGCGACCGTACAGTTTGGGCGAATCGTATTCCTTCGTGTCACGCGCAATCAGGCGGCGTGAAGCAGCATCGTACTTGGCTTCCTGCTTGCGTCCGCGAGTACCAGCCTTGCCGCTTTGAGTCATTTTGGCAAAATATCCACTCTGAGCCTTGTCTTCTGCTCTCTGAATCTTTCGTGCCATCTCGCGCTGACGAGCAGGAGTCTGTGCCATCTCTTCAATAGAGTCGCCGTCATGCTCCACGCCCTCTGGCATGACCGCAATCTGCGGCTGTAGTTTGGCGTTCACGCGGTAGAAGCCGTCTTCCGCAGGCTCCACCGTGACCACAAGCGCAAACTCCTTCATGCCAGCGTTGGGGTTAGCCTTGCCGTCCATTCGGATTCCACCAGTCAGCGCATCAACACCGTCCACGCGACCGAACAGGGTGGCGTTCAGCGTGAATGTGCCAGTGGGGTTGCTCTGCCACATCCACGGAGTCCACGGGAAGTCAATCATAAAGAGATTGAGGCGTGTGCGAATCTTGATCATGGCTTCAGCGGTGTGCTGATAGGTGTAGCGACCAAGAGCAGCGAGAACACCGTTGATCTTCTGAATGGTGTCCGCATCGTGCTTTACCCCACCAACATCGGTGTCAATGCCGCGATTGGGATAGCCCGTGAGGGTTTCCTTGTATTCGCTCTCGTTCAGTTCGCTGCGGAATGCCTTGAATCGCTTTTGTTCGCTCATTTGATTTACCTTTTACTCTGTGGTTGTGTCTGAACGGTAGTCTGTGTCGCTTGCTCGCTTGGAGCCGCTGCCAGCCTTCTTGCGGCGATCTGCCGCCCAATACATCTTGCCTGTCTTCTTGTCCTGCCGCGCCATAGGATGCACGGAAGTCCTCTGTGGAGGAACAGGCTTGCTCATTTCAGCGGATGACTTGGCGTAGTCTGCCTTTGCCTTCTTCAGTTTGGCTTGGGCAGGAGAGCCTTCCCACTTGGCTTCATCCAACTCGTCCATGAATCCAAAGAATGTCTTGCCCTCGCTCACGCTCTTCCACCCACCGCCGTGTTCGTTGTACCATTTCACTGCCCAACCGTTCGCGTAGGCAGACGGATACACATCAAACTTGGCGCGAGCCTTGGACTTCGCTTGCGCCCACAGTTCAGGCTTCGTGGGCTTGTTCTTCTCCATGAGGGCTTGTGCGTCCTCGCAGAACCAGAACAAGTCCATGCCTTCCTGCGTGGGAACCTCAAACGATTCCTCCACGGTTTCCTTGCCGAGCGTAGCCTTGAACGCATTGAACAGTGTAGGTGAACCCGTAATCTTCTTCACCATTGAGTCCATCATGGTGATCATCATGTCGCGGTAGATTTTGGAAGAACCCATGCTTTTGGCTTTGGCAGGAGACTCCAATGCGCGGCGGGCTGCAATCACATCCTTCTTCTTCACCAGTCCGCTGCGGAGAAGGGTCTTCTCGCGCTCCTTCTCCACGCCTTCAACCACCGTGGTAGGTTCCTTTGCAAGGGACGAGCGGATGGCGGTGTACAAGGTCTTGTTGTTCAGTACACGATCCACCACATCCATGAGGATTTCCTGCATGAGCAGACGGTATGCAGGATTCTTCATTGCCTTATCGGGATCGGCAAACAGGGTCATGGCGCGGCGAACATTGTTCTTGGACACCAAGCCCATGCGGAGCAGGGTGTTTAGTTTAGATGCGATGGCAGGGGTTTTGCCCATTGGTTCCATAAGAGTCTCCTGTTGTCCCTTTATTTAGATTTCTTCAGATGGCTCGTCATGCGGGGAGCGTTGCCTTTTCCGCTGCGATCCGTTTCGGGTTCCACCCGCCTTTTTTGAATCACGGCGCGTTTCCGCTCTTTCGGAGTCATCTCACCCACTGTTTCAGGGGTTTCGCTGCTGACTTTGTGGAGGGGGCGGCACTTGGGATACTTGCCTTTGGAGGTGTCAGAGCGACCACACGGGGGATACTGACCCGTCTTCGGGTCTTTCCGCCCACCAATGTTCACCCATTTCTCCTTGAACCACCGCGACAAGTCCTCGTCTATTTTACAAGGCGGCGTGGGGAATATTTTGTTATGCTTGGAGAACCCACCCGTCTGACCAGGCGTATCGGGTCGCCGCTTGTACTTGTCGCTCTCCATGAGGCGTATAGCCGCAGCGGAGTACAGGTCTTGGAAGTCAATCCCTTCCTTCACCGTCTTCTTGCGCTTCGCGGGAGCCGCCGCCATGCCACGCTGCAAGTCCTTGAACAGGGCAACGGTGTCCCGTTGGTTTGCACGGCGAGGCATACCGCTCTTGAATGTCGCCATGTCGTTTGCTGCCACCGCAGCGCGGAGTTTGGACGCGCTCATGCCTTGTACTCCTTTTGCGTCCTCGTTGCGCTTGCCTGCGCTCACGATGTTCAGCGACTTCAGTTTCAGCGGTTCCGTAGCCGTAGGCTTCATCATGTCCTTGAATGCCTCGTATGCACCCTCACGGTCTTGACCGCCGACCAACAGCACATGATCGTATCCCTTGTCCGCAAGCCAGTACAGCATATCAACGGGATTCTTGATGTTTGCGTTGTCTATGAAGTTGCCTTCAGGAAAGAACTTCTTCAGATACCCAAACTTCTGCTTGGGTGTCAGAGGATTCTTTTTAGGATCGTTGGTGCGACTGCTGAACATGGCGTGTTCTGCGCCATGCTTCTTCGCAGCCTCCACCACTTTGTCAACGAGCAGTTGGTGACCAGAAGTTGGTGGCTGAAAGCGACCGAATGCAACCACGATGGTTTTGCCTGGTCGCGCAGACTGAGATTTACCTCTAACCTGTTTTGCCACTGGGATCACCTCCGATATTGCACTTCTGACACCAACTGCTCGTTACTCTTTTTTCCAAGACTTCTCTACAGTGAAATTGCTGCGCGAGAAGTCAAGGCGGTCTACTAGTTTGACGGCTGCGTTGCTCATGCGGTCGATTGCCACATAGCCTTCGGGAGCGGTAACACGGTATCCCTTGCCGTCCTTTACGAATGTTCCCACCCCACCCTTGAGTGAGGATAGTTTGCTGACAATGCTCATCTTCAGCACGGTCAACGCATTATGTAGGGCGAAAACCTGATTGATCTGGTTGCGATTTCGCTTGATCCAGTCCATGCTCGGAGTGGTCTTTGTGCTTGGCTTCTTTCGCGCAGTCTGCGCTTTCTGTGCCATCATTGCCAGCAACTGATTCACATCGGCATGACCGCTGCCCATGTTTGCGCGGACGAGTCCGTTGATGTAGGTCTTGATTGCCATTTTCACGCCTTCGTTTCTGCTGATCCCGTTCATCGTGGTCTTCAGTGCAGAGGCTTGCTGCGTGAGCGTGTCTATGCTGCGCTCTACCGCTTGACGATCACGCGCAGAGAACAGTCCGCTGCCGTCTGCCACGCGCAGAGTTGCATTGTCGTACCACACATCGCGTGTCTTCTTCAGATACGAGATGTCGGGATTAAAGCGAGCCACCATTGTCTGCAAAGAGTTGCCCTCGTATGCGGTATGGAACACGATGCCGATCTTTGCGGCGGCAATCCGCTGTCCGAGTTCGCTCTTGGGATCAACCGCGTAGGTGATCGTGTTTGCGCGGAAGGTGAGATACCGCTTGCCGTCAATCGTTTCACGCTGCACCGTGTCGCTGTCAAACAGCAGATCGCCTTGCAGCACTCCACGAATTCCCAGTTTGGAGAAATGCTTCAGAGCGAGTTTCAGTTTGGCGTTGAGTCCGTCTGCGGGGTGATTCGCGTCAATGTCCGCATTCGTGAAGTTCAGTTTGGGTGTCACATTGAACACGCTCTTCGTGCCAACGAAAAAACGACCGCTGCTTGGGTCTATTCCGCAGATGATGGCGGGTGCGCCGTCCCACTTCACGGTGATGTCGTATGCGGTTGGCTCGTTTGCTCCAAACACATCAAGCACCCCACGGATAGCAGATACGGCACGACCGAATCCTGCGTAGCCGCTGTTCAGAATCTCGTCTTCAAGATGCTCCAAGTGGACATTCTTGCCACTTTTTGCCTTGAATGCTTCTGTGAGATGTTCCGTGAATCTGATCAATGCAGTCCTCCGCTTCCGTATTTAGGAAACTGCGACTGCCTGTTCCTCGCGGTATGTACGGATTGCGTCCACCAAATCTTCCACATATTCACGGGGATCGGCTGTGAAAACCTGTGATCCACCGTCCTCCACGCCGATCAGAATGGCAATATTTCGCAATTCCTGACCCGTGCGATCCTGCCACATGAGAGCATAGGCAGTGGCTTGCATGAAGTAGTCCTGAATGGCATCTTCCGACTTCGGATAGTTGGAAGACTTGAAGTCAATAACAGACGGAACTCCGTCAAATTCACCGATGCAGTCCGTCCGACCAGCGAGTCCCACTTTTTTAGACCAGAGCGGGACTTCAATGGCGAATATCTTGCCGATGCGGTCAATGTCTTTCTGCATGGACACGAACATATCCGCCTCGGTTGTACCAATGGTCGCGGACGAACCAGCCCTTGCCTCAACAAGCGAATCTGACGCGAGACTGTTTCGGAGATAGGTTTCAATGAGCGAATGTAGTTTCGTGCCACGGGACAGTACCCTCTTTGATTCTTCAGGATTTTCACGCCGCCACTTTGCAAAAAACGCCCGCTTTTTCCATCCCGTCACGGTGGTCACGGACGGAAAAAAGCCGTCAGGAGTCTTGTATCTCCTGCCCTGCGGGGTTTCAACGCTCTCTATATTTTCGTTGAGGCTCACTAGTTCATGCTGAAAGGTTTTCATGCTTTACTCTTCTGGTGTTTCGTCCACGATCTCTGTGCCTTCAGGGATTTGGGTATTTGGCTTGGGTGCTTCGGGAATTTTTGTCTGATTGCGCTGCTGCCATATATTGGCATCACGCCACTCGGGATTGTTTTTTTGGTTCTGCTGAACCCATGCAAGATACTGTCTCATGTTTGTCATTGGAGTCTCCTGTAGTATGTAGGCTTCTTGTTTCTATTTATGAAAACTCTTCGTCTATTTCACGCCACTCTCGTAGAAAGCCCTCGCAGGCTTCCACATATTCTCCTGCGCTTTCGCTGAAAACTGAAAAAACGGAACGGGTAAAAGGATGTGCCGCACCGTGTAGAACCAGTGCAGGCAGCAGTATGCCCGCTGCCAATTCGTGAATGTACGAGTATCGTGTGTCGTAGCCGTTTTCAGCCAACTGTTTGGATGCTATGCCGTGCAGCGATTCTTCAAACCGTGCGCGATTCGCGGGAGACAACTCTCCAACAGAAGCCAGCGCAGAAGTGGTTATCTTGTCCACGCATCGTGCAGACGCGCCTTTGATGGAGTAGTCGCAGTCTTCCTTGATGTTCAGAAATTCAAAAGGCTTTACCTGTTCTCGTATTTTGCCAAGCACGGAATGGTATCCGAACAGGTCAACCGCTTCTCCGTTTACGCGCACGAAATCCGTGCGCTGCATGGCATAAGAGAGGCTGCACACCCTGTTGAATGCTTCACGGGAAGAAAACGATTCTGCAAATACGGATTGGTTGCCATGAGTCCAGCAACGCATGAGGCGCGAATACTTCGGAGTAAACCGCAGTTCCGTGTTTTCGCTCTCCACCACAAGCACCACCGGCGATTCCCGTTGGCACAGTGCTTCAACAACAGGCATTGTCAATGCAGTCAACGAGCCGCGACCCACGCTGCACCACAGGCACAGCGGCTGATTTTGGTTTGATACCGTGTAATGCACCCATGCGTTTCCGTTTCGCGTGGAAACGGTCGCTGTTCCGCTGCCTTCACCGCGTTCATCATGTATACGCATTGGTCACCGCTTCTTTCGTGGTCGCAGCCCGAATGTGAGTCGCTTGCGAAGTGAGAGTTTTCGCTTTCTTTTGGCTTGCGCTCGCTTTCCGCGAGACTTTCGTGCTGTTCGCTTTGCAGTAAGTTTCATTTTACGCAACTGTCCCGCAGGACGCTTCACGCAAGTTCGCGGTCCTTTTTTCTTGAAGCCAGGAGCGCACTTGAAGATAATGCGCTTCTTGCCCTTGCGTACCACTATCTTACGCTTTGCAGCGACCTCATTCAACATCTCGCTCTCTACTTCAAACTCTTCTTCTATTTCTTCGTTCTCTTCCACCTCAACGGTAATGTCGGCTTCTTCAACAGGATCAAGAATGTAGATTACTCCGTCTTCCTCTTCCCACTCAATGCCTTCCTGCTCCAAATAGTCAACGACATCCTCGCGGGAGAAGTTCGGCATATCAAGCACGATCTTCTGCTCGGTAAGTTCGGCATCAAACTCTTCGAAAATCAGTCTTTGCAAAGAGGAAAAAGCATGGTCGCGCAGGTCTTTGAATGGTTTCATTTCTCTCTCTCCAATATGTAATTTACCGTTCCTTGGCTCGCATCAATGTTCGTATACGCGGACTTCGTTCCGATTATTCTCACAGATCCCTCGCCAGATTTCACCACACTGAACCTGATTTTCCCGCCGCTCAATTCTTTCATGTTCAGGTTCACCTGATAGTATCCCTTTGCGCCAAGAATTTTCTCTATGGCTTTTATGGATGCACTGTCATTGTTTAGTTCTTCGGCAATCACTTTGGAAAAGAATACTGTGGTGGAAGAGTCAAGATTTTTCAGAGCAGTTGCGTCCTTTAGTTGCTTCATCTTGGTTTGCAACTTTTGAAACACTGATCTTACCTCTGTGGAGTATTTTGATATCCCATCCTTTGCCTTGAACTCTTCAAACAATGTGTACGAATCACTTAATTGAGTTTTGCTTACTTTCAATATGTCTCGTACTCCGTACTCGTAAACGAGTCTCTTTGATTTGGTCTTCAGCGATGCTTGATTGATGCCGATCCTTGTTGCCGCATCCAAGATTTTTTTCAGGACCGATCCGTTTGGAGCGTATTTGGGATTTTCAATCACCTTGCTGAACAGGTTGGCAAAGAAACTGGCGGCGGCTCCCTCTCCCGCTTTTGATGATACAGGAAGCATCGTTCCATCTGCTAGTTCAACAATAGAGTCAACACCTGTGAAAGACTGACTGACAGGGAAGATCACGCTCTTTATGCTTGCAGCAGCAAAGGGGTTCTCTCCTTTGATGTATTGCTGAGACTTCTTCCCGTCCAATAGACACATCGCAATGCTTATTTCACCGATGTACTTGAATTCCGCTCGTTCTTTATCTGATATGGATCCGTACCATTTTATCTGTGACGGATCAAATTTGTCTGTATCAAAGTAGTCTAGCAGGCTTTTTTTGAAATTGGGAGACTGTTTCAGCAGAAGATTTTTTGACGCATTCCTATGGCAAACCTCTGCTAATTTTTTCGCACTGGTAAAGACAATACAATCAACATCCTTTTGCCCAAAAACATTCAACTTCTTGATGGGTTCCCCCTCAATCATGTTGGAGGTCTGTATTCCCAAATCTATTCGTCCACTCTCTTTTGGTTTAGCCAGAGAGTCTATGTCACAAAGGTAGGTCTTGCTTTCGTACTTTACTGGAAGCCATGCTTTTACTTTTGGATTCGTAAGTGTCCCCGATGCATACGACAAGTATTCCTTCTTGTCCTTTATCTCAAGCAGCGTAACTAATGTTCCCGCAGGAATAGTCTTGGTAACTACTTGTGTTTTCACATCTTTCAATTTGGCAGCACTCTTCACGGGAACTTCTACATCGCCCTTTCCCTTGAAGTACTTTTCCCAAGCAGATAGTCCCGCTGTACTAGCCACGGTTCACCTCACTTCTTTGGAGCGGGCTTCTTGATTCCTGGACGAATCTTTGCGAGTTCATCCTTCGTGAGTTTGCGAATCTCGGTGATGGTGATGCGTCCCACATCACAGAAGTCCGCGCTCTCCCAAATGAGGTCAGCACCACGATCAAGCAGTGTGCGGTTCGTCTTGGGGTTCACTACCTTCAAGCCAACGCCAGACACGCGCAACTCCACGCGGCTGTTGCCGACCATGTATACGATGTCGCCCATGTAGCGAACCTTCTTCACCTTCACCGATGTCTCCTTGCCGTCACGCGAACCGTAAATCTCAAATGTGGTTCCCTCTGGCTTGGACTCAACGGTCCGCATCAGGTCAGCAGCGGTCTTCTCGCCACGCTCAACGGCAAGACGCGCCCTTGCGTTCATGTTCACCTGTGCCGCAACGGAAATGGGCTTCACGCCCATCTTGCCGCCAACGGAACCGCCACGCTGCACACGCGCACCGTACCCAAATGTGTCAGGTTCATCACTCGCAATGCGTGGCTTCTTGAACTTGGCTTTGGCGGCTTCGTTCAGCGACTCAACAATGTTCTGCATACGCTTTGCGCCAAACTTGCTCATGGTCCATTCCTTCTGTTGTTGTGGCTTTGCCTGTGGCTTGTTTTCTTTGATGCCAAGTCCCTTAGCAATCTGTTCCGATGTCTTCAATTCCGCATCGGAGAAGTTCTTGCGAGTGGGCTTGCTGTTGCGGTCTTGATTCGTTATTCCCATTGCGTGTTGGAATGCGTTGGAAAACGCAACCATCTCGTCAATGTCAACATCCTTGCCGCCCTTTTTGATGTTGCGTGTCTTCATTCTCATGTCTGCGCCTCTGCCGTTTGCCATGTCTGCGCCAATCATAGCAGCCCAACGGTGGTGACCGTCAATCACATAGCCACCTGATGTAAAGATGGGAGCCTTGAGGCGGGCTGCTTCTGACCCGTATGTCTTTGGATCAACTTCAGAAGCAGCAATCGTGCTGTACATTCCTGCAATCTTTGATCCCTGCATCTCTGTTTGAATAGGTCGGAGAGTAGAAGGATTAACTTCCACATCATCCACTTCATAACCAGCGTTCTTCAGTGCCTCTATGAATTTCTCTTCAAAGTTTACTTCAACCGAACCAATTTCTTCGGGAGAGGGGTTTGCAGCCTCCACCTCTTCATCGGTCACATCTTTCTTCTGTTCTTTCGTGGGGTCATCCGTCTTGAACTTGTCCTTTGCAGCACGAAGACGCTTGGCTTGCTTCAATGCTTCTTTATATGCAACAGAATCGGTTCTTTCTGTGTCAACGATTCCCGACAACTGCGGCATCTCTGGACGCTTAATTCCCTTGTCTGTTTGCTTGCCTTCACTGTCGTAACAAAAGCCTAGTGCAGCAAACATCTTGGAACACGGTTCGTGATCAATGACATCTCCACCCATTCCCGATTGCAGAGCAGCGTGGTTCAGTTCTGCAACATAGGCTCGTTCTGCTTCTGCATTGCCAGTGAGCGATTCGGAATCGTCTTTCGGACCAGTCATCTTTCCGCTCTTGATCGCGGACGCAAGCATTTTAGACTTTCTTATGCTCTTGGCTCTGTCTTCTTCAGTCTTAAACTTTGCCTTTTTTCCTGTCTTCTTGAAACCAGCGTTGTCCTTACCTGTCTCACCCTGCCCTTGAGAGTCAAAAGGAGACTGTGGATCTTCTCCTGCTACAGACTTTACTTCTGGGTCTTCCGCTGGCTGCTGTTGCGCTTGTACAGGCTTTTGTTCTGCACCTTTTTGACTACCTTGCGGTTGTGCTGTACGCTGCGTATCAGGGGTTGCCGCTTGCGCTTTGGGGGCGACTCCTCCTGCGGGTTGAGGAGCGGGTCTTGTGGCTGCGGCTGCTGTGGGTCGTGCATTCGCTGGCTTTCCTCCTGCGGGCTGCTGAACTTCGTAACCGTCCCTGTCCAATTCCACTCGGGTGGAAGTATCGCCTGGTGAGTCAACACGACCAGCAGGCTTGAACTGTCCGCTGACCCAAGCCTTCGCGTTGTCTTCTGAATCAAAGTAGTCAACAACGCCGTCTTTGTTTTTTCCACCGTATGACCCGCTTGCGGTCTGCCATGTTTCGCCTGGCTTGCGACCACCGCTGCCCTGCTGCCGTGATTGTGCGGGTTTCTTCTCCGCAGGCTTTGTGGGCTTGGCGGCGGCTTGCACCTCAAAGATGACAGTGCGTAGGCTCTTGTATGGTTCAAGGTCTTCCATGTTAGACTCCGTAACTGCGAGTAACGGCTGTGATCTTGTTGATCTGTTCCGCAATTTTTTCTGCTCGCCCTTCCCACTTGATGTACGGCTTTTCGGGATTCTTCATCAGATTAGTTAAGAGAGGCAGAATGAGGTGTTCAACTGCTTGGAGTTTTTCCCTGCACTCTTCTCGGGTTGCGTTGGCGCGTTCCTCTACTTCATCCACAACCTGCGCGAAAGTTGCTGGCTTCATTGCGACTACGGCATTTCGTAAATCAGCAATCTGTGCGGTGATTGCTGCCATTGCATCAGGTGAAACAGACGGTGCGGGAGGAGTTGGGGGCGTTGCCGCCAAGCCCAACTCCTCCTCGTCTACCGCCGTGAAGCCAAAATCAAACTCTTCAGGCATTTGATCGGATCAAGAAATGGTTCCTGTTGAACCATCCGCACCACCAAAGAACACACAGGCAGTGAATCCGCCGTTTACGGCGTTTCCACCACCGAACACTTCAAATGTAGTGCCAGCAACGCCTGCGGAGGTTGTGATGGTTGTGTCTTCACCGCTGCGAACAAACTTGCGGAGGTAGATACCAATAGTAGCACCATTAGCAAACGAAGCAGCGGTGATTCCGTTTGGACGGGTAAGACCCGCTGGATTTTGCAACCGTGCAGTAAGGTTTCCTACGGTAAACTGCACATTGGTAGTCATTCCTGCGCTGCCGAATGGAGGGAAACCAGCACCAGTGGTTAGACCAGTAATACCAAAGCCAAACTTCTTGGCTAGTTTTTCAGCCTTTACTGCACCAGTAAAACCTGATACCTGTGCTGCGCCGAATTTTTGATACCGTTCAGAAAGAATTGCTGCAAGACGAATTGCTTTTGCCTGCTCGGGTGATCCTGCTGTGAATGCCATAAGAGTTCTCCTTTAGGTGATTTTGGCTTGTCGGTATTATTTAGTAACGCCAGCGTGTTCCCGTTGGCATTCTATTTTTCATTTCCGCCACTTGTTGTTGTCTTTTGACCTATTGGTGTGCCGAGCCACCAATCGCAGGTTGGACGGACGCGAATCTAGTGCGTTTCCGTTCTTGTGGTCAATCTCTTTGCCGTCATTGCTCCTGCCCTCCCGACCCATGCGCCGCAGCACACGCTTACGCGCAGTCTTCTTCTTCATGGCGCGGCGTTGCTTGGGCGTGGGATTGTCGCCACCGTACATTTTTGAGTATTCGGCTTTGTAGTCCCGCTCCTCATGCACTCCCTGCTTGGACTTGTATTTCACCAATCGGGTGCGGAGTCTGATGTGGGGGAACTCGGACTTCAGTGTTTTCGCGTACTGGATGTTCTTTTCGTTGTCGTCAAAAAACTCAATGTCGTTGTAGCCTTGCTGAATCGCAGTCACCAACCAGTCACGCTTTCGCTGTGCAATGGATGTGTGCGTGGCTTCGGCATGACCCACCGTGAACACGGGAATGGTGATGCCGATACCCTTCAGCCAACGCTGCACTGCTGCTCCGTCTGCGCGTCCTGTGAGAATCACGGTGTCCTTGCCCTGGGCAAGAACCTGACGCAGCACC
>Ga0214917_10004499_pt1 | contig 15464 bp, 9 predicted proteins | sample LL_1208_BB_MetaG_FD_177983 | JGI IMG/M metagenome (GOLD analysis project Ga0214917, IMG submission 177983) | Freshwater microbial communities from Lake Lanier, Atlanta, Georgia, United States - LL_1208_BB | ecosystem: Environmental > Aquatic > Freshwater > Lake | place: USA: Georgia | collected... | reverse complement strand
AAAGTGATTTTATTTCATATAGGCTACCAAAACCTGAGTCTAGAATAGGTACAAGTATAAAATTAACTATATCACCATCAAGGCTATTCATAACATATGTTGCCAGCTCAGAGAAATAAAACGTTTGACCAAAATCCCAATTTTCTATTGCAAAATATTCATCTATAGCAACCAATATCCTAGACTTTAAATTGTTATCGTTAGTAGTTCTATTTGAATTTCTAACTGCCTTAAAAATGGCCTGTAATTTTAGATCGGCTTTATTACCAAATAAAATTTTATATCTGGCAGGGTGAAAAATTATTTCGTCGCTTATTGATTTTATCTCTTCAAGATATTCTTTGTAATTTTGCTCTAGGCTAGAAATAGATGGTGGCAAGGGCATAGATGATGACCTACCTTTAATATAATTAACAAATTCATTATGATATGAAGTAGTTAAAATATAAATTTCAATAATGTTTGTTTTACTAGGATCAAGTCTAAATTGATTACCGCTGTTATGAACATAATGAAATTTTAAATTAGATCTACCTGATCTACAAATATAGGAATCTGTAAAAACTAAAGATGATAATTGTGAACTCCAATACTTGACAATTTTTAAATTTTTAATATAAAATAATTGCTGATCTACTTTGTCATCGTCTAATAAATTATTTTCAGTTTCTAAAATTATAAAACTTTCATCTGACAACCTAAATTCGTTTGTATTATTATATCTTTTAAAAAGCACATAATTATCTCCTACTATATCATCAAAACTTTTTGGATCTGATATAACACCACCGGAATTTGAATACAAACTTACTCTTACTCTATTAGTATAAACATATCCATCAGATTCAATCACTGAACCATCTATTTGATATTTCCTATCATTTCCTATAGTAATAGCAGCAACAGTTGAAGATAATGGTGATAGGTTTAACGCTAAAATATCAATGCTATCTTTTATTACTTCATTTGTTACATAATCATAATTTTTTTGACTAGAATCTAAAAAGAAAGCAGTCTCGTTTTTACTTTCAAAAATATATTCTAATACTCTGTACCTTACATTATACTGAGTACCATTCCATACAAAGGCAATTAACCAACTTGCGTCAAGATTTTGATCACTGGCATTTTCTTGAAAATCTAAACTAAAATTAGCTAATAGATTTAAATTAGAATTAACAATTATTTCCCATTGACGAGTTTCTTTGTTAATTGTCAAACCAAAATTCCTAAATGTATTACACTGAACAGAAATTTCATTTTCTAGATCAAATGGTAAAATTGATTTATAAGTTGCTATAATTTGTGTCGGTACAGCCGAGTCGGGAATGTTTACATCAAAAATTATAGGTCCTGTACCATCATCTAATATTGTAGCACCGTCACCGACTATTCTTACAATGTTGGCCCAAATATATCGTTTTCCGCCGGCAGGTAGTTGATAATAAATCTCAGAGCCTGTAAATCCTGTAATAACTTGGCTAACACTAAAAAATATTTTATTTTGAGATTTTGAACGATAGGAATCTATACTATCCTCAGGAATTTTTGTAAAAAATAAATTCCTAAATACTGCATCATCGATGCCCTTATTTTCAGTTAGAGCTAAATTAACCCAAAATTTTAATCCTTCAAAATCTGGATCTCTAAATAAACCATACCTGATGGCATTATTAATAGTGTAAGATGCATTGCCAGTATATAAGGGCAAAATGTTTAAAGTTTTTACATAATAATCTTTAAAAGAATAACTGCCTCTGGCTGCAGAAACAAATTTTAATAAGTCAAATCCCAAGTCACTTTCATCAGAGATAGTTTGAATGTTGTTATTTTTATCAAAATATCTACCTTCAGGGGCTTCAAATTTAATTTGAGCGCCTACAGAAATGTATCTTAAATTATTGTCTGTTAAATCATAACCTACTACATAATTACCTGATTCATTAAAAAAATAGCCTCTACTTTCATTAGAAGATCTATTAACTGCTCTAAATTGCAAATTAAGATTTGCAACATCAATAACGGCAAATTTTTCGTTGTAAAAAGACTTCATAGAAGAACTTGCTACAATATCTGCTACAGAACGTTTTATAGCTGTAAGTGCCTGTAATCTATTATTAAATGAAAAATTTATAGTTTGTTCATTTTCTTCTTTAAACAAGATTCCATCTGAACCAAAAATATTTGTTTTGCTATAGTACCCAGAAACATCACTTAAATCAAAATATCGACTTATACCGCTAGAAATTCGATTTATACTTTTTACTTTTAAAATATCAGGACCAGCAGATAGGGGAGCAATATTGTAATCCTCCCCGGTTACCATTCTGTTTTGAAGATAATAATTTTGAGGAGCTTTTGCTCTAATGTCAGAATTAGATTCTGCACCTTGAGCATTTGCCACAACATATTGAAGGCTTAATGTTATTTGTAATGTGTTTAATTGATTTGAGCTATTTAAATAAGGTACAGAAATAATTATACCACTTAGTAGATCAGGTGTTATTGTGTAAGTTAATCCATTACTCTGTCTATAAAAAAGTCTAAATTGACCCTTTGGTAGTTGACCAAAAATTCCATCGGCAAAATTTAAATCTATTTGATCCGAATTCCTAGATGACACAGCATATAAAGTTTTTATATTTTTAGAAATACTGTTATAAATTACATTACTTCCTGTTAAAGCGTCAACCTTGGTCCACAACGTATCATAATTTCCGTCTTTATCTAACTGCCATAACCATATATCTGTATTGTTAATATTAGAAACATTTACACCAATAATTTCATTTGGTAAAGGAGTTGTAATATTAAAACTGCTAACATTAAGGGTGCCTTGTCTAAAATGAAAAAAGAATCCTGTATTGGCACTACCCGAACCTTTATTATCATTTTGATAAATCATTGTCAAAGGATTATTAGGCTTAGGTGGTAATTCGTATATATAATCTTTATCCTCAAAAGTAGCAGAACAAATATCAAATGTCATATTTGTCCCATCTATAGATGTGCTAAAATTATATATAGGGACATCCTCATTCGCTGTATTGATGGCATATAATTCAGTTAGAATACCATCTATTGTTTTACGACTAGGTGATCTACCAAAATTTGTTGTCATTGAAGAATTTAAAATGGTTAAGAACTGCTGATACCATTGAGGATTATTAAAATCATTCCATAAAATTGTGGTATTCGCTAAATTATTTCCATTAAGATCAAGAACACTATCAGTCGTTGAAAGACTTACAATTTTTAAAAAACCATTTGCAGGAAAGTTTCTACTAGGATTATAACTAATTAATTGAGCAAGCCTAAGAATGCTATCACGCCTCTGTGCAGTTTCTAAGAAATTTTCTCTGGCATTTAGATCTAATCTAAAACTTAAATTTTGTCCAAGGTAAGCAATCAAGTCAACTAACGCAATATACTCGCTAGATTCTATATAGTCATTAAAATCTTCGGGGTAATTTTCTTGAAGATATGAGATCATTACCCGCTTTAAAGTTTCAAAATCATAGCTTTGGAAATCAGAATTAGTGACAGATTTATAAATCTTTTTCCAATCTTCGCTTGTTAAAAATTGTTTTTTCTGTGTTGCCATAACTGTATTTATTGACTATATAAACTACTATTTTAATCTACTCTTAGTCCTACTTTTTGATCAAAAGCCAATCTCATTGTAGATGTTTCATTAGTTTCTTTAACAAGTAAAGTTATTTCAACAAGATATCCTTGCTCGTATTCATTAATAATAATCTCCAATGGTATTGCTCTAGGATCGTACCTACAAATTTCATTAATGTCGTTACTGAGCAAATCTCGTATTTGAGGAGTAAGCGGCTCCATTATTAAATCCCAAATAATAGTTCCAAATGAAGGATTCATTAACCTCTCGCCCTTCCTTGTATTGAAATGATTTAAAATATCTTGTTTTATTAAGTCAAAATCATACAATCTAGACGATTGTCTATTTGGATCTAAAGAGCTAAACCCTTTATAAATTTTTACCTTAGAAGCAGGTTGCTTTATAGAGTAGCTGTTTGCAGTAATTTCTATATTTTTGTAAGGCATAGCTTATTTATGGTCCTGCAGATCCTGTACGAACTGGGGTTCCACTACTATCAGTCAATATTCCGCTTTGCCCTGTACCTACAATATTCCCTTGTAATTGTGCCAAAAAGCATTCATAATAACCTTTTTTCCTTGCTTTTATATCGGCAGTATTATATCCTACGCTTGCACAGGCGGCCTCAAAGTAACCTGGTGAATTTTGATCAGCTTTACACCTTTTAAGTAGATATTTTACACTAACTTCAGCAGCAATATTAGGATCGTTTAAAAGTTGAGGATTATTGATTAGATCATGTCCAGTTTCAGTTGTATAAGTTTGATAATTACCTCTGCCAGTAATTTGTATATACCCTCTACCTATATATTTTCCACCGTCACCCGCCTGAGTATTACCCAATCCTCTACCTTTGGCAGATTGATATCCATATAAAAATTCAGGTAAGCTATTATTAGGATTTCCTGCATATTGTTGAGCAAGTGCTTGGTCTCCTTTAAACACACTGGGAAATACCTGAAGTAGCCTAGGAGCACTATAATTGAAGTTTTCTTCAACCGTTTTCCATCCTGTTTCTCCGCCAGCAATTCCGAGTAATGCAGCAACCGCATACGGACTTGTAAGTCCGTATTTTCTACAGGCTGCTTTAATTGCTTCTATACCTTTTTGAGCTGTAGAATTATTAATTTCCTTTGCAAACTTAGGATCACAAGTCCCCGGAGTAATTTCAGGTTGATTAGCAGGTTGTTGCGGATTAGAGGCTCCACCTTCTTTCGTTTTAGGATTGGGTGGAATACCGCCACTTGACCTATCTGCTAAAGTCACATCTGTTGCCTCAGGACTAAACTGTTCTGGATTAACATTTTCATGTTGATCCCAGGGCTCGTGAGTTGGAACACGTTGCATTATACTCCTAATATTTTCCGATCTATAAAATTTGCCGTTTTCCCAGCCTTCTACTTTTTTTCTGTTTGGAAGACTGTAGATTGCCAAAGGCGGTGGCGTATCTGCAGAAGTGGCAGTTTCAGGTGCAGAAGCTGCTGGTCCATTTAAATCTATTCTTGAACCGGTAAACAGAATATTACCATTGGCGCCTAAATTAATACTACCGTCTGTTCCAATTTTCACATGACTTTCACCTGCCAAATCCAATCCAGCGTTTGCACTTGCTATGAGGCTTTGACCACTTAGTATTTCTAAATCATTTCCTGTTGTTAATTTTAGATTATCTCCTATAAAGTAATCGTGATCTCGTCTAACTGAAATTTTTGCAGAATCATCAACAATTAAAAACAAATTTTCAGAAACATTAACTTCCATATTTTTACCAGTTTTAATATGTAGATTCCTTCCTGCTTCTAGATTAATATCTCTATCTGCTCTAAAATTAAAATCTTGTTCCGTATGAATACTAATAGAATCCTGGGCAAAGATATCAATCTTACCGTTACTGGTCATTTCTATCCATGAAGTTCCTTTGCTGTTTGCAATATAAATTAAGTCTGAACTATTATGCAATAAAATCTGATGACCTGTCCTAGTTCTTATTCTTACCAGCTCGTTTAGTCCGTTTACATCACCGTCATCCATTACAAATGTAGTTCCTCCTAACCTACTAACTGGAGCTTCTTTCGGTGCTGTGTTTTTAGCTTCGTAGCCAATCGTTCCTTTTTTACCTCCTGGCGACTTATCTAACGGACCAGGAGTGCTTATACCAAAAACTCCGCTAGGAACTTCTCTTCTTGCCCCAGAGCTGGTAACACCTCTGATTGTATCTTTTAATAATCCTTGATTTAGTAGCCTGTCAGCGAAAGGATGAACCGGTTTAAGTTTGCCGTCTAATGTTACTCCTTCTTTAATAACCTTTTTTAAAACTTCTGCTACAGGTAGTTTATCAACTCCATAACGTCTTCTCTGCTCCTCAGTCATAGCTACCTCTTTAGATGAAGCTATTCCTGGTATCATATGATTTTGAAAAGTATCTTGAACACATCCAAACCAGTAACATTGATTAGGATCGCCGTCGATAAAAATAACCATTACCGTAGCGCCTACATCTGGGGGTATCATCCAAAAACCATAACTTTTTTGAACGTCGTTAAAACTTTGTGGATTGTTACCTTCATATCTTATTGAAGTAGACCCCATAAAAGGACTGCAATAACTGGCTATGTAAGTTTCGGTTTGAATTCTGACTCGTCCAGGAAGATTCTTAATAAGAGCTACTTCCAATCTTCCCATATAGATAGGATCTAAATGTCCTGTTATCTCTGCCAGAAAAGGACCAGGACTTGGAGGACTAGATCGTTGTCTCGTTTCAAAACCATGCATAATTATCCTTTTCCATATCTTTTAATAATTTTATCTAATGGACTCTGATCTTTACTCAAGCTGCCATACAAATTTACAACAGATTTTTCTTGATATATATCATTTATAAATTTATTGCCAGTTAGTGATGCGTATTGTCGACGTGAGGTTGTCAATCTATCATCCTGGTTAATCTGATCAAACTTGTCCGTGCCAATATAACCGTCGGTATATAAATTTCTTTGATAAGACGGAACATTTTCTAATATTGAATATTTGTCATTGTCACTTATAAAATTTTGGCTAATATTGCTAACTGTCTTTTCTCCGTACATTGCGGCCATAGAATTTTTACCTCCAGTGCTTACTTTAGACTGCATGTAGCTAACTGAAATTTCTGGATTAGGTGCAGTCGTATACGGTTGGCTAGGTGGGAGATTTTTAATCTTATCTCCACTTATATAGTCTAGCGCAAGTCCTTCGTTATACGCCTGATTGAGATTGATGTTATCATAAATTTGTTCAAATTTGTCTATCTCTATAACACTTTTACTTTTAAATTTGCTCAATCCAGAAAGTTTGGTAGGATCAAACCCAGATAAGGCTGCTTTGCCCAAAGGATCAGTTGCGCTGCCTAACAACGCAGTTGTCTTAAGTAAAGATTGATTTAATAAACCTCCGGCGTATCCTGCCGAAAATCCTGTAACTTTGCTGATGTTGGCAGATGATAAATCTGATGATAGACCTGCAACACGTGATAATCCTTCACCTATTAAGTTAGCATCAGCAGATGTAATTTTATTAATAGCACCTTCTCCAATACCTGACCCCGGATTTACAGTTCTAGCAGCATTAATTAATTCTGAACCAACAATATTTTTTGCTAGATTCTGTGCTTCTGTTTTAGAAACAGATGACAACATGTCAATAGTAGACTTGACTTTTACAGCATTTTCTAAACTAGATTGCCCTAAAAATGACAGACCTGAAGCATTTAATCTAATATTGACTGCAACATCTTCAGGAAGAGGCATGTTTAACGCTGCCGCTGAGGAAAATAACCCTCCATCTCTGCTTAACCTACCCAATGTTTGTTTTTTAAGACTGGAGGTATCCCCGCCAAGACCTCCGGGGTTATTTGTAAAATTAACTGGCTGTCCTGGTAAACCTGAATCAGGCAGTCCTCTCTCTAATTGATCTGATACAGAACTATAATTTTTACTAGCCGCTGGAGGTGAAAAATCACTTGTATCTGATACTCCTAGATCAATAGGATTTGGATATTCTCTAACAACATCTGCAGGATCACTTGGTTCTAAATTAACATCAATTATTTGTCCAGGAACCCTAATAACTTGTAATCTTTGTAAAAAATTACCATCCTTAAAATTACTCTTTGCGGTATGTACCATATAGACACCACTAAATGGAACCCTATTAGCATCGAAGTACATCATACCACCATTCTCAAAACTATTAATATCTATTGGATTTCTAAAATTTATACTGACTAATACCTGACCATTTAGGTGTGCTGCTTCTCCGTCAGATGTTTCTCCATAACTGATTTGACTGGGATTGTAGTTTCCTATTCCTCCAGTGACAAGATATAAAGGATCCCCTATTATTTCAATCTCACCAGTCAACACACTTGTACTATTAATTAATTTTTCGTGCATTCCTCTAGCTAAAACACTGTATGGATCAGTTATAGGCAATGCAGCATTATACCCACTAGGAGGTTTTACTGATGTTGCTGTAGGATCAACCCTTTGAGGTGGAGGGGGTACGCTTTGTTCTTGATTTCCGTTGGCAGCTTGAGTTCTAATTTTTACCTCTGGGCTTTCGCTATATTGCGCTGCATTTTTTGCGCCTGGGTATTCCTTGTTACCTAATGCCGCAGGTATTGCTTCGAAATATAAATTATTAAAATTTAATTTAAAATTTTTAACATCTACATTTAAACCAGTATAGATATAATTATATTCTCTTACAGTTAACTTTTTTAATTTTTTTTCATCAACTTTTTGAGATTCATACATCGGTACACTTGTATAATGTACTTTAAAAGGACTTACTACATAATTAAAATTTTGAAAGGGCTTCTTTGTATCAGGATCAATCGAACTTTTATTTGTAACTTCAACTCTTATTAAGAAATAGTTAACCATACCCGAGTCATCAGGTATACTTCCTTCCCCCATGTCCTTAATCATTTCACGTATATATTCGCTATCTCTTACAATTGCTGAAATAATTTCATGAAGATTACTGTTTTCCGGAAATTGCACAGCCATATCCTTGGGATTATACTTGATAGTTTCTGGACTTTTTTGTTGTTGATCTGGGGTAGGTTGTGTAGCACCTGTTACATGATATGCATTAGGTTTCGATGTATCTGCAGGATTAATCATTTGAAACAATGTATTTTCTTTCCCAATCTCTACAAGTTTGGCCGTGGCAATTTTGCCGTTAGAGTCATCTACCCAGCTATTGCCTGATAATTTTTTAAAAGATATAGAATAGCTATCATGGTCAGTTTTGCCAGTTTTGCTTTTTTCATCTGATTTAATCTGCTGATTTGTCACAGCTTCCATTAAATTTTCTAATATTTCCTTAACGTTTTCGCCAATCATTCTAATTGATTTTTTTAACAGACCTGCTTGACCGAATGCCTTTTCATTATATGGAACTGCATTACAAACATACCGTGTACCTCTTTCTGTAACTTCTACCTCCAACCCAGTGAATCCAAACACAAAGTATCTAGAAGCATTGTCAACAATTTTAGGATCAGTAAATTGTTCCTGATCATTATCGGGATATCCTATAAAATCTAATTTTAGAATAAAACTTGCGCTGGCATAATTTGTATAACCTGCTGCAATAGCACTTATGTGTAGGGCCTCTATAAATCCGTTGATACTATAAGGTTCTAGTACTTCAAATCGTATTTGCGTGGGCTGTGTTGTTCCACCATTTGGAGTAAATGCCATTATTGTTTCTATTTCTAGTCCATCAATATACATATCAAATCTACCAGGACTGTCTTTATTAAACCCTTGAATCATAGAAATATCACGGTCGGCATCTTTTACAATCGTTGCCTTTGTGGTTTCATCAATGCTGCTACCACTTCTATTGACACGATCACTATTTTCTTTAATGGCATTAGTGCTTACAGAGGAAGGCCCCTTACCACCAGATTTAATAATAACCAAATCTAATTCACTTTTCCTATAACTATCAGGACTATTTGCTTTATCTTTAGAAAGTGCAGCCAAAGTTATATTGTATGTGTACGACCTATATTTGTTTAAAACATTTTTTTTGCCAGAAAATTCATAAAATTGTTGATTATCAGCATCTTTTTTACCTTGATTAATTGTTTTACCGTCAGATGCACTTTGAGTTTTTCTTTCTGTCTCCGGTGAATTATTGTCGCTGGGACTCGTAGGTACAAATGCACTTTCGTATCCTGTATACTCATAAGACATATTTTATAACCCTAAAGATTTTTTAATAACAGACAGCTTAGGTAGATAAATTTTCAATCCAGATGTCATATCAAAAACTGGATCTTTGATCAATTCCTTATTTCTCAAGGCAAACACCCACCATAGTTTTTGGTCATTGTACAAATCAAAAGCGAGTAAATCAGGCCTATATTCATATGTGCTAGTTATTTCAAATAAAATGTCGTCCGACTGAATAGGAATATCTCTCAGATTTAAAATATCAAGATATCCATTTACAACTTTGGTAGTGTAGTAAGGACTGTATGAATTATACGATGCCATTAAATAAATCCTTTTCCTTTGAACTCACCTGCCAAATATCTATTAACTGAGAATTGTTGCATTTCATCTCTGCTGTACATTGGGAGACAAACTATAGAAATTGTAGATATTACAGGGACACTAGTTATATTGTTTGTGCCAAAATCTGATTGTTGCGAACCTGTATTTACAGTAAAATAGTCAACATTATCTGGGAACTCAACTCTATAATTTGTAACAACCACAGGTATATTATCAAACATACTAGATCCGTGACCACTTAACCTACAAACTGGGGGAGGAGCACCACTATCTGGATCACCTGATCTTGCGCCACCAGATCTCATTTTGGTTATGGCACGCAGCATAACCATAGTTGCTACATAGATTCTTGCATCTGTCTCATTTTGGACACTAAACTTTCCTGTGATATTAATAGGAGTAATACTACTTCTTTGATAAAAATTAACAGGAAAATTTCCATGTACCGGATTTACACTTCCGTAATCAGCTTTGACTTCATATTGAATACTAGGAGTATACGGAAATATAATACCTTCAAATATTGATAAAGGTTCTGTTAAATTTGTAAAATACTTAGGGGGAATCCTTAATTTAACTCTTAGATCTTTATCTAATTTATTACCTTTTCTGTCTATTACAGATATTGATGTACTTTGTATAACCTGTTTTTCTGCTCCAAAAGGAATAGAAAGTCTTCTATTAAAAGAAAATCCGCTCTTATTTCTTGTTTTATCGAAATCAGTATCATCTGATGTATTGACAAGGCTAACAAGACTGGAATTCTGATATAATGTTTCTGTTTCTGTTTCGCTCGCTGATTTATTTGTAGCTATTGATGAACTGGCTAAATTTATAGCAGTATTATATGCATCAATATCTTCAAGGCCTAACGGGGTGGCATTTATATTAAATGCAGGTTCTGAATAAATTTGTCCAGCATCAACGCCACTTTCAACTGCTTGGTTTATTGCACTTTCAATGGTATCACCTTTGGAAATAATTCTATTGTTGACCCTATTCTTCACATTCCAAGATCTGTTATCATTGTCTTTGACAACGGCAAATAGCCCGTTTTCACTTCCTGAAGGTATTCCGTTAGAAAAAACGGCAGTTGAGTTTAAAATTGTCATATCAGTTAATGGTTAATTAAGTTATTTACCTTATAAATAAACTACCACTTTTTGTCGACTTGACAAATACCTTTTTAGAAATTATATTGTTTTTAAAGGAAAACAATTATAAAATGACCACTACACTAAGAAAAGTAAGATATCTTAACAATAGAGATTTATTAGAAGAAATTCATAAAAGTAAATGCACTTTTTCAAGCTTTACCAGTAAAGATTACCAGCAACATGATATAATAGTACTAGATGTTAAAAAAATAACTCAAAAAATTATACTAGAAGCTAAAAAAAATAGAGCCAGAAGAATTGGTTTAAAAAACTTCCTAACTAGCAAAAAAAACGGTGATAAAAAAATCAAACTCGGCGATGTTACTCCGGACTTTAAAAAAATAACAAAAAACGAGTTGGTCTTTAGGGTGATGACTTTTGAACACATACCGTTAAGTCCTGGCAGAAAGAAATCAGCTAAAACTCAATCAGACAGTTATGAGAAAGTAAATTTTCCTCCTTTTCAACATTGGAAATTTAATGAAGAAAATGAACTAGTTTGTGTAGGCAAAAGCCATTGGAAGGGTGGAGTAAAAACAGGAAAATTTTCCAAAGACCACGGACGTATTACTGAAGAGCTTGGACGTATGTTTATAAAACTTTCAGAAAGATATGCACAGCGTAGCAATTGGCGTGGGTATACTTACATTGACGAAATGCGTGGACAGGCTATTCTACAATTAAGCCAAATTGGTCTACAATTTGATGAATCCAAATCAGAAAATCCATTTGCCTATTATACCGCAGCGGTTAATAATTCTTTTACCAGAATTTTAAATATCGAAAAGAAAAATCAAAATATTAGAGATGATCTACTAATAGAAAATGGATTAACACCTAGCTCAACAAGACAAAATTATCAAGAATTTGCAGACGAAATCGCACGCCAAGCAAATTTATACAAAAATAGTAGAATGCCAAAAAGCTCAGAACAGGACGTTGAAGATGAAGAACCAACTTCTTGACTTTTATAAACATAATTTGTTATTATAAGACAAGGAGACTTTATGGCATTATTTAAAAAGGTAGCGTGTTTTACCGACTTACATGTAGGGGCTAAATCAAACAGCACCCTACATCTACAAGACTGTGAAGAATTTGTAGATTGGTTTATAGAAAATGCAAAAAAAGAAGGATGCGAAACTGCGATTTTTCTCGGAGATTGGAGTCATAATCGCAATAGCCTCAATCTTTATACTCTTAACACCAGCCTAAGATTGCTAGAGAAACTAGGTTCTGCTTTTGAGCAATTCTTTTGGTTTCCTGGCAACCACGATTTATTCTACAAGGACAAGCGAGACATCCATAGTAGTGCGTTCGGACGCCACATACCTGGCGTAACTGTAGTAGAAAAAGTTACTACCTTAGACGACGTCACACTGGTTCCTTGGCTTGTAGGAGACGAGTGGAGACAGATGGCCAAAGTCAAGAGCAAGTATGTGTTCGGGCATTTTGAGTTACCAAAGTTTTTTATGAACGCAATGATACAGATGCCTGACCACGGTGAACTACGTGCAGAAGACTTTGACGGTCCGGATTATGTGTTCAGTGGACACTTTCACAAAAGGCAAAGAAATGGCTGTGTAATCTATATTGGCAATGCCTTTCCACATAACTTTTCAGATGCCTGGGACGATGACCGAGGTATGATGACTCTAGAGTGGGGTAGCGAACCTAAATTTATCAATTGGGAAAATGCCCCAAAATTTAGAACCATCAAACTCAGTGATCTTATTGATCGTAAAGATGAGATTATGAAATCAAAAATGTATCTACGTGTGAATCTAGATATTGATATCAGCTTTGAAGAGGCTAATTTTATTAAAGAAGAATTTACTAGAGACTATGACATTAGAGAAATCAGTCTCATACAGGATAAAAATAACCTAGAAGGATCTTTTGAAGACAACCCCGATACCAGTTTCGAAAGTGTTGATCAAATTGTTTCAGAACAATTGGTTAATTTAGACAGTGAGCAGTTTGACAAAAAGATGTTAATGGATATCTATAATGACCTTTAAAATACAGGCACTGACAGTTAAGAATTTTATGAGTGTGGGCAACCAAACTCAGGCCGTTGACTTTGATCAAGAACAGTTGACTTTGGTGTTAGGATCTAATCTAGACCTGGGTGGCGATGACACAGGTTCCAGAAATGGCACAGGGAAAACTACAATCATCAATGCTCTAAGTTATGCCCTATACGGACAAGCCCTGACCAACATCAAAAAAGAAAATCTTATCAATAAGATCAATGGTAAAAACATGTTGGTAACTGTGGAATTTAAAAAAGCAGGTTTTAATTATAGAATTGAACGTGGTCGCAAACCTAACATTCTAAAATTATATATCAATGAGCAGGAAATTGAAACTACCACTGCCGAAGATGAAAGTCAGGGTGATAGTAGAGAAACACAAAAATACATTGACGGTATGCTGGGTATGAGTCATACCATGTTCAAACATCTTGTGGCTCTCAACACATATACTGAGCCATTCTTGGCCATGCGTGCCGCTGATCAACGTGAAGTGATTGAGCAATTACTTGGTATCACTATCTTGAGTGAAAAAGCAGAATCGCTGAAAAATCATATCAAAGACAGCAAAGACAAGATTAACAAAGAAAACTTTCGTATTGAAGGCGTCAAGACTGCCAACGAGAATGTTCAAAAAAGCATCGATAGTCTTCACATCAAAAGTGCTGCTTGGGGAAACAGACATCAAGGTGAACTAGAAAATCTAGGTCGTGCCATTGTCAATCTCGAATCTGTTGACATTGAAGCAGAATTACAGGCACACAAAGATCTGGCTATATGGTCGGAGAATGATCGTAGGCTAACACAACTTAGGAAACAAAAAGCCACTCTAGAAACTGCTGTCGTGCAGGCTGCTAAAAGCGTAGACAGGTATAGCAAAGACTACGACATGCTGATGAGCAAAACGTGTCCATCATGTAAACAAGGGTTACAAGATCATAATCACGAAGATATGATCGAAGAAGTTTCTAAGAATCTAGTAGATGCCAATGAATATGCCAGCAAAGTAACACACGATTATGGTATAATTGTCAATGAAATTGAAGCAATTGTCAATCAACCCAAGAAACCCATTGTTTTCTATGACACAGAAGCAGAAGCACTTGGCCATAAGAATAACTTAAGTAATCTAGAAAAAAGTTTATTAGAAAAGGCCAGCGAGTCTAATCCCTTTGACGAACAGATACAAGAACTACAACAGACTGCCATTCAAGAAATTGATTGGACCGTGATTAACAATCTTACCAAACTCAAAGATCATCAAGAGTTCTTGTTGAAATTGTTGACAAATAAAGACAGTTTCATACGTAAACGTATTATTGATCAAAACTTGACTTATCTGAATAGGCGACTGAGTTATTATATCGATAAACTAGGCCTGCCTCATCAGGTCATATTCCAAAATGATCTCAGTGTAGAAATTACTCAACTGGGACAAGATTTAGACTTTGACAATCTCAGTAGGGGCGAACGTAATCGACTGATCCTATCAATGAGTTTTGCTTTCAGAGACGTATGGGAAGGCTTGTATCAGCCTATTAATTTATTGTTCATTGATGAATTAGTAGATTCAGGTATGGATTCTGCTGGTGTAGAAGCAAGCCTGGCGGTATTGAAAAAAATGGCCAGGGAGCGCAATAAGAATATATACCTTATTAGCCATAAGGATGAACTACAAGGTAGAGTCAATAATGTGCTCAGGGTGGTCAAAGAGAACGGTTTTACCAGTTATTCCAATAGCCTAGAATATGTCAACTGAAAAATTAGATCAATATAAAAAGCTTTATTCAGAATACATCGAGCTAAGTGTAGATTTGCATAACTATCATCAAAGCTTTTTAAAATATCAAGGAAAAAAAACAGGTTTATGTTGTAAAAGAGCTATAAAATCCATGCGTAAAGTTTTATATGATATGGAGAAACTTAATATAGAGGTAAGGGTAGAATTTATCAAAAACTGGCGTGCAGATGTAGAATCAAGAAAAATAAAATTGCCAGATGGAACAATAAAAAGAAAAAGGAAAAAAAATGGACAATTCGAAAGAACAATTACAAAGACAGTTTGAAGAAT
>Ga0214917_10004498_pt1 | contig 15469 bp, 11 predicted proteins | sample LL_1208_BB_MetaG_FD_177983 | JGI IMG/M metagenome (GOLD analysis project Ga0214917, IMG submission 177983) | Freshwater microbial communities from Lake Lanier, Atlanta, Georgia, United States - LL_1208_BB | ecosystem: Environmental > Aquatic > Freshwater > Lake | place: USA: Georgia | collected... | reverse complement strand
GGCGTGCCAACGCTGTTGCAATGCCTTGACCGCGTCCACCCGCAGGACCTCTTGGGCGGCCAATTGCTCGGCCTCGGCGATCAAGGTTTGGCGGCGCACCACGCTGGCTTGTTGCGCCGCTTCGATGGGTGCACGGGCCGCTTGCATGGCTTCGCGCCAGGCCGTCTGCATTTCTACAAAGGCTTTTTCGCTCAAATGGCCAGCCTCGCGCCAGCGGTTTTCAAATTGCTGCAATTGGCGCGCCACCGCTTTCCAGTCGGGGCCTTGGGCTTGGCTGCTGGCCCAGTGGCGCAATTCATCGATCAATGCTTGGCGCTGGGCCTTGTGGGCGGCGGCCTCGGCGCGCACCTTGTCCAACCACTGCTCCACCACTTTGTGGGCCTGGTTGCAGGCCTGGTCAAAGCGTTTCCAAAGGGCATGGTTGGGCAAACCACCTTGATCGGTTTGCTTCCACTGCTCGCGCAATTGGCGCAAGGTTTCTTGCATTTTGCGACCGCCCATGGCGGGCATGGGCGGCGCAGGCTCGACCCCTTCGGCCGGTGGCGGCGCGGGCTTGAACAAGGCCTCGGCTTTTTGAACCAGTTCGGTGCGCAATTGGTCGGCGCGCCAGCGCTGCCAACCCTCTAACTCGCCAGCGGCCAACAACACCTGATCGGCATGGTGCTGCAATTTGTCATCGATCCAACGGCCATGCTCTTTGAGCGCTTGGCGCAAAGCCTGGGCCGCGCCCGCACTGGCTTTGCCGTGGCCTTGGGACACCTCCTGCTCCAGGGTGTGCAACACCGCTTGCACCGCAGATTGGGCACTGGCGCGTTGCGCCGGGTCCACTTTGGGGCGTTGCGGCACTGGGGCGGCGATAGCGGCAGCAGCGCCCCGCAGGCTGCGGATCTGATCGGCCCAGGCGGGCACAGGTGGCAGGGGCAAACTGGCATCGGCGACGGCCATTTCAGCCTGCGCCAAAGCGTCTTGGAAGGCCTCCCAAACCGCTTTGAGCTGGGCCCCGCAGGTGTTCAACATGGGTGCAAATTTGGCATCCACACTGGCCCAATTGGGCGAGGCCATCAGGGCGAGGGCATCGCTTTGCCAGCGCAACCAATCGGCTTGTAAGCCCTCTCGCTGGGCCAAGGCATCGGACACCGTTTTGGTCGACAACACCTCAATGCGCTGGGTCATCAGCACGCTGGCCTCGCGGTACACCTGGGCGTTGTGTTGCAGGTCTTCAATCGCCTTGACGCGATCGGCCAATTGGGTTTTGAGGCCGAGCAAGGGCTCGCGCGACAGTGGTGCGCCGGCTTTGGCTGCTTCACGTTGCCAGGCCATGGCATCGGCCAGGTTGATGCGCGGGGCGGCCAACAAGACCTGCCCGCGCTGGGCCCACTCTTGGGCCAAAGCTTCTTGGCCGCGGGCGCGGCGCAATTCCTCGAGCTTTTCGCGCAAGGGCTTGGCTGCGCCCTTGTCTTTGGCGCTGAGCTCTTTGTAAACCTCTTGCATGTGCGCCACACTGGGGTCGCTGGCCAGCCAAGCGCGCACACAAGCTGCGCGCTCAGAGGCGGTGGGGGCGGTGAAAGCACCGCCGGTCAGCCGGTCTAAGGCGGCAGTGTCCATGCTGCTGGCAGAAGCGTCGGTCACAACAATCTCTCAATTCTCAAATCATGGGGTTGTCCATGGTGCAAACATCCGCTGGTTCTGGCCATCCAGTTTGCCCCGGGGACTTGAAGGCGCGTATTGTCGCCGCAGTGTGCCCCCTGCGGTTCAAGCCGCCCATCACGCCCCACTGTAGAAGCCCTAAAATACGTCTCGGTTCCTGGGCAATTTGCCAGACATCCTGACTTTCCCCGGCACCCGCTCTCATCCCTGCCCTGAGCCCCTGCAGGCCTGTGGCCCCAGCCCATGAGCCACCCAATCGCCACTTCTTTCGGTCACGAGCTTCGGCCACCACCTTCGGAGACCTGCCTTTGAAATCTGTCATCCAAAGCGCCAAACACCTGCTGCACAGCCTGCGCGAGGGCGTCATGACCCTGTTGGAGGACATCGGTCATGGGTTTTTTCTGATCAGCCACAACGGCTTTGCCCTGGTGGGTGTGTCGGTGGTGCTCCTTTGCGCGTTGCTGATCTTGCGCCCCGAATTGCGCAGCAGCAGCGAGGCCTTGCTGATGTCTTGGCTGCAAGAGCGTCAGAGCGACTCGCTGGGTTTTGCCACTGACATCGACGCGGCCGACCGCGCCACCGCCAACGACCCGCGTGAACTGCCCAAACAACAGGCCAATTTGGCCTATTGGCTCAGCCGCAAATACCGGGTTGCGCCCGAGCCCCTCAGCGCCTTGGTGGCCGAGGCCTATGAAGTCGGACCGAGCAATCAAATCGAGCCCACCTTGATCTTGGCGGTGATGGCCATCGAGTCGGGTTTCAACCCGTTTGCCCAAAGTGCCATGGGCGCGCAAGGTTTGATGCAGGTGATGACCAGGGTGCATTCCGAAAAATATGAGGGATTTGGCGGTAAATTTGCCGCTTTTGACCCGGTGGCCAACCTGCGTGTGGGCGTATATGTGCTCAAAGAATGCATAGCACGGGCGGGTGGTTCCGTCGAAGGCGGACTGAAGTTTTATGTGGGCGCTAGCAACAACGAGGCCGATGGCGGCTATGCGCAGAAAGTCTTGGCCGAGCATGCACGCTTGTTGCTCGTGGCCTCTGGTCAATCCGTGCCGGCCAGCGAACCCAGCGAAGCCCCAGCGACCGCCTTTGAAAAACTGTGGGATCGGGTACAAAAATTGGGTCTCTTGCGCTGAGTCATCCATCCTGGCTTGGCTGTGATCGCGATCTTTTCCATTGCGTTATCCGCTTGTCTGCACTGGCTTGGGCCCCAATGGCCCGTCTGTGTCGTAAACTCTGGCCCGCACGCAACTGGCGATAGGCGTGGGGGTTGCGCCCCATCGCTGACGTGGATCGCGGCCCTTTGCCAGGGCCCCACCACTGGGGAGCGTGCCACCTGAGGTCAGGTGTTTTGCCGTTCGCCTGGGCAGCTTGTGCGCAGCCGTTGGCCGCGCCGGGACTCTTCATTTGAAAGACTGCCGCCATGTTCCATCGAAACACCTTGGTTGAACAAACCGACCCCGAAATTTGGGCCGCGATCCAAGCGGAAAACGCCCGCCAAGAACACCACATTGAATTGATCGCCAGCGAGAACTACGCCTCGCCCGCGGTGTTGGCCGCGCAAGGCTCGCAACTCACCAACAAGTACGCCGAAGGATACCCAGGCAAGCGCTACTACGGTGGTTGCGAGAACGTGGACGTGGCCGAACAACTCGCCATCGACCGGGTGAAACAACTGTTTGGCGCGGATGCGGCCAATGTGCAACCGCATTGCGGTGCCTCGGCCAACCAGGCTGTCTTCTTGGCCTTCTTGCAACCCGGCGACACCATCATGGGCATGAGCTTGGCCGAGGGCGGTCACCTGACTCACGGCATGCCATTGAACATGAGTGGCAAATGGTTCAAGGTGGAAAGCTATGGCCTGAACGCGCAGGAAGAAATTGACTATGACGCCATGGAAGCCAAGGCGCGCGCCACCAAGCCCAAACTCATCATCGCGGGCGCATCGGCTTACAGCCTGCACATTGACTTCGCCCGTTTTGCCAAGGTCGCCAAAGCCATCGGTGCCATCTTTTTGGTGGACATGGCCCACTATGCGGGCTTGATCGCCGCAGGTGTCTACCCCAATCCCGTGCCCCATGCGGATGTGGTCACCTCGACCACCCACAAAAGCCTGCGCGGCCCCCGTGGCGGCATCATCCTCATGAAAGCCGAGCACGAAAAAGCCATCAACAGCGCGGTGTTCCCCGGTTTGCAAGGTGGCCCGCTGATGCACGTGATCGCGGCCAAAGCCGTGGCGTTCCGAGAAGCCCTGCAACCGGGCTTCAAGGACTACCAACAACAGGTGGTGAAAAACGCCCAAATCCTGGCGCAAACCCTCACCGAGCGCGGCTTGCGCATCGTCAGTGGTGGTACCCAAAGCCATGTCATGTTGGTCGACTTGCGCTCGAAAAACATCACTGGCAAAGCCGCAGAAGCCGCCTTGGGCGCAGCCCACATGACGATCAACAAAAACGCCATCCCCAACGACCCCGAGAAACCCATGGTCACCAGTGGCGTGCGCATCGGCACACCCGCCATGACCACCCGTGGGTTCAAAGACGACGAAGCCCGAGCCACCGCGCACCTGATCGCCGACGTGCTGGACCACCCGCACGACGAGGCCCACCTCGCGGCGGTGCGCGCCAAGGTGCATGCCCTGACCCGTCGCTTCCCTGTGTACGGCTGAGTCCAGATGAAGTGTCTTTTTTGCGGTCATGTGGAAACCCAGGTCATGGAGACCCGCATGTCCGAAGAAGGCGACTCGGTTCGCCGGCGTCGCCAATGCGCGGCCTGCGAAAAACGCTTCACCACCTACGAGCGGCCCGATGTGAGTTTCCCGGCCGTGGTGAAAAAAGACGGGCGGCGCATTGAATTTGACCGCAGCAAATTGCGCGCGTCCATGAATCTGGCGCTCAGAAAATGCCCGGTCAGCACCGAGCAAATTGACAGCGCTTTGGAGCGCATTGAGGAAAAGGTGCTGGCTGCCGGCCTGCGCGAGATCAGCTCCAACCGATTGGGCGAATTGGTGATGCGCGAGCTCAAAAAGCTTGACAAAGTGGCCTATGTGCGCTTTGCCAGCGTCTATCGCAGCTTCGAAGACATTGACGAGTTCAAGTCCTTGGTGGATGAGTTCCGCCGTTGATGCCTAGCGCCGGCGCACCGACTCCACCCCCAGCACCGAGCGCACGGCGGCAAGCACCTTGTCGAGCCGCACCGAATCGGTCACCTCGACGGTGAAGGTCATCCATGCGGTGCCCTTGACGGACTGGGTTTGCACCCCAATGACATTGATTTTTTCGCGCGCCAACACCTCGGAAATATCGCGCAACAAGGCCTGGCGGTCTTGCGCTTGCACCTGCACGTCGACCGGATAAACCGCTGCCCCCTGGCCCGGGCCTTGCCACTGCACCTCGATGGCGCGGCCGGGTTGGCGCAACAGCATCTGCACAAAGTTGGGGCAATGGGCGCGGTGCACACTCACCCCTTTGCCCCGGGTGACAAAGCCGCAAATCGGGTCGGGCGGCGCGGGACGGCAACAACGCGCCAACTCGGTCATCAGCGCTTCAATGCCCACCACCAATACCCCGCCGGTTCGGGCGCTGGCGCGCTTTCGGTTGAGCTTGTGGCGCAACCAGTCATCGCCGGCAGGGGCGGGTTCACTCGGGCGCAGCCTGGTCTCGATTTGGCGCAATGAAAATTCATCTTTGCCCACCGCCTCAAAGAGCGCGTCGGCACCGACAAAACCCAACTGGCCAGCCAGTTCTTCATGGCGGGTGGCGGTTTTGCCTTCGCGCTGGAGCAATTTCTCCACCGCTTCGCGGCCACGCGCAATGGTTTCTTGCGCCACCTGGGCATTGAACCAAGCGCGCACCTTGGCACGGGCACGGGCGCTGACCAACAAGCCCAACTCGGGGTTGAGCCAGTCGCGCGAAGGGCCACCTTCTTTGGCGGCAATCACCTCCACCGTTTGCCCGTTTTGCAGCGGTGTGCTCAGTGGCACCATCTGTCCGTCCACCCGAACGCCTCGGCAGCGGTGGCCCAGGTTGGTGTGCACCGAATAGGCAAAATCCACCCCGGTCCCACCCACGGGCAATTCGACCACGCTGGCCTCCGGGGTGAGCACGTAAATGCGGTCGTGCTGCAGCGCTGGGGCCTGTGCGCCGGTCATCTCGCGCTCCCAGGCGAGCAACTGGCGCATCAGCGCAATCTTGTCGCTGGCCGCCTTGGACGCAGCCACGCCCGCATAGCCCCGGCTGCCCGCTTCCTTGTAGGCCCAGTGCGCCGCCACGCCCAGCTCGGCGTGCTCGTGCATGGCCTGGGTGCGGATTTGGATTTCAATCGCTCGGCCTTGCGCGTCGCGCACCACGGTGTGCAGCGACTGGTAGCCATTGCTTTTGGGGCGTGCGATGTAGTCGTCAAACTCGTCCACCAAGGGGGTGAAACGGCTGTGCACCCAACTGAGCACGGCGTAGCAATCGGGCACGCTGTCGACCACCACCCGCACCGCGCGGATGTCAAACACCTGGTCAAAGGGCAGCGACTTGCCACGCATTTTTTTGACAATGCTATAGATGTGTTTGGGCCGCCCTTGCACCTGGGCGGCCATGTGCTGGGCCTGCAACTCGGTTTGCAGCCGTTGCACCCACTCCCGCATGAAGCTCTCGCGCTCGACGCGTTTTTCGTCCAGCATGGCGGCCACCTCGCGGTAGGTGGTGGGCTCCAAAAAACGAAACGACAGGTCTTCCAGCTCCCACTTGAGCTGGCCTATGCCCAGCCGATTTGCCAGCGGTGCAAACACCTGCAAGGTTTCTTGCGCCAGGTCGGGTGGCACCGGTCTTTTCGTGGCCGCCATGTGGCGCAGGGTTTGCAAGCGCGAGGCCAGGCGCAACAACACCACGCGCAAATCGCGCGAAAAGGCCAGCAGCATCTTGCGCACGTTCTCGCTGGCCATGACCGCGCCGGTATCGCCCCCGGCGGCGCGCATGCCCCGGCGGGCTTGGCGCTGCACATGCAGCAGTTTGTGGGTTTCAATGGCCAAGCTGGCCAAGCCCTTGCCAAAGGCCTTGCCCAACACATCGGCAGGCTGGCTCAAATGGTCGCAGGCATACACCAAATAACAAGCGGCCTGCAAGGTGGCCGATCCACCCAGACCCGACAAGATGTGGGCCATGGCCTGCGCATGCTGCCAGTTGTTTTCGGCCCCATCGAAGGTCTCGCCGACCAACAAAGGTTGGGCCAAGGCGCGCGCGCGCTCCAGCAACCCCTCATCCTCGTCGGCGACCTGATTCACCAGCGACATCACCGGCAGGTTGGGTGCGGCTGTTGGGGTGGGGTGGCTGGCGGTGGCGGGCATCCTGGTTCTGTGTTGCACTCAACTTAGCAAGAAGGAGACCACTGCATCGACCTGGTCGCTGGCCACCAAAGTGGGTGCATGACCCACACCTGGCAACTCCACGCGGATGGCACATGGGCCTCGCGTTTGCATGGCCTGGGCCACCTCGGGGGTGAGTAAATCCGAGTCGGCACCGCGCAACAACAGGGTACGGGCTTGTATTTGGTCGTACAACTGCCACAACACGGCCTCGCCCTGCCGCGCAGCCTCTGGCGTGAGGGCAAGCACGGGCTGGGCCAGTTGCGGGTCGTAATGCAAGCGCCAACCGCCTTGCGCCACAGGCTTGAACATGGGCGTGCTCAAGGCCAGCCATTGGGCATCGGTGTGCGGCCCAAAGCCAGTGGAGATTCGGCGCAGGTGTTCGGCCCCGGCTTGCAAGCTGTCAAAGTGCCCGGTTTGTCCGATATAGGTGCGCAAACGCTCGATGAATTTCCAAGCCACCACCGGGCCCACATCGTTGAGCACCAAACGGGAGATGGGCACCCACTGCGGGCTGTGGGTTTGCAAATCCGTTTGGCCCGCCAGCACCATGCCAATCAGCCCGCCCATGCTGGTGCCCACCCAATGCAACTGTGCGATGGGGGCTTGAGCCTGCAACTGGGCCACCAAGGCCAGCATGTCGGCCGCATACGTGGGCACTTGGTAAGCCAGTGGATCGCTCAACCAGTCGCTGTGGCCACGCCCAGCCACATCCGGGCAGATCACCCGCAAGGGACTGCGTGCGTGCGCGCACAAGGCCTGCGCCAGCCCATCAAAGTCACGCCCTTGGCGGCTCAGGCCATGCACACACACCACCACATGGGCGGCCTGCGGATCACCCCACTGCCAATACGCCATGCGCCTTTTGGGTGCGCTGGTGCTGGCCGGGTCTGGGCAAATGACAAATTGCAAATCGGGGGTGGCACAGGCTGTGGTGATCACGTCGGGCTCTCAGGTTTTGGCCATGCAACAGGACCGCTTCAACGGCGGTGGTTTGGAGCTTGATTGTCCGACCTTCTCGCCCATGGGCAAGCGCAGCATGCCGTCCAAATTCGTTTCATTTCCCACCAAATGCATGTTGAAATATATTTAAAAAATAGTATTAAATTACAAAAAAAATGATAATTATTCGAAAGTGTACATTTAATCACAAATAAATATGAAAAAATAATATTAGTGGTTAAATTTCGGGCAAAAATGACAAAGTCAATTCAAATGCAAACAAACCTACATTTATACTAATGTCAAAGAATTGGATAGAGACAACAAATTCATGACAAAGAAGTTGATTTGGTTGTTGGACGGCGAGCAAACCAGCCTGCAGTTGCTGACCCATTTTCTGACAAATGCGGGTTTTGAGGTCTTATCATTGCCACTGGCCGAGGACCTGAATCGACAGATGGGCCAAGGTGGTGCACCAGATTTGCTCATTTTGAGCGGCAACTTAAGCGATGAAAATGGTTTGTCCATCGTGCGCCGACTGCGGGAGCAAGGCCATGATTGGCTTATTTTTATGCTCTCAGCCAGCTCCGACCCGATCGATTTGATTGTGGCCTTGGAGGTCGGGGCCGACGACTTTTTGGTCAAACCGGTGAACCCGCGTGAATTGCGGGCGCGCCTGCAAGCCCATCTGCGTCGCATCGAACGCAGCACCCAATCCCGCCCGCCACAGCGCGTCAAGTTTGGCAACTTTGAGCTTGACTTGACAGCGCGAAGCTTGGAAAAAAACAAACAGCCGGTTCACCTGACCACCCGCGAATTTGAGCTGTTGCGCGTGTTGGTGAGCCACCCGAACCAGCCGATGGATCGCCAAACCTTGGCCATGAAGGCCATGGGACGACCGCTGGCCGACAACGATCGCAGTTTGGATGTGCAAGTGGCACGCTTGCGCAAATTGATCGAACCGCAAGCCGATGAACCGCGATTCCTGCAAACCGTGTGGGGTTCGGGTTACGTGTTCACACCCGGGCGCTGATCAAGGCCACGGCACGCGCCTCCATGCTGTGCCCCAAGCCCACGGGGCCTAGCTTCTCAGCAGTTTTGGCCTTCACATTGACCTGCTCCACGGCCAAGCCCAAGGCCTGAGCGATGCGCTCGCGCATGAGTCCAATGTGCGGCGCCATGCGCGGGGCTTGGGCCACGATGGTGGCGTCGATGTTGCCAATTTCATGACCGGCTTGCTTCAAGCGCTGCCCCACCGATTGCAACAATATCAGCGAGTCGGCACCCCGGTGCTGTGCATCGGTGTCAGGAAAGTGGCTGCCAATGTCGCCCCAGGCGGCCGCACCGAGCAAAGCGTCGATGATGGCGTGCAGCAACACATCGGCATCGGAGTGGCCGAGCAAACCTTTGGGATGGTCAATCACCACCCCGCCCACCACCAATGCCCGACCGGGCACCAGGGCATGGACGTCCCAACCCTCACCAATGCGCAGCTTGATCGTCATGGCAAATCCTTGTGTGTGTGCGTCTCAGCGCGGGCGGCCAACACGGCCTGCGCCAGGGCAAAGTCGGCGGGATAAGTGACCTTGAAATTGTGGGCCGAGCCCTGCACCAGCAGCGGTTGCAGGCCCAAGCGCTCGATGGCGCTGGCCTCATCGGTGATGCCTGCAAACCCAGTGTCGGCCACTTTGGCCAAGGCATGCTGCAACAAGCCCAAACGAAACATTTGGGGCGTTTGCGCCAGCCATTTGTGCGCCCGCGGCACCGTGGCCATGGCGCGCCCATCTCTTTCGCTTTTGAGGGTGTCTGGCAAGGGCACGGCGAGCAAGCCGCCCACCGCATCGCCCTGACAGTGCTGCAACAAGGCGTGCACATCTTGGGCCGTGAGCAGACATCGCGCCGCATCATGGACCAGCACCCAGTCGGTATCGGCCGCACCAGCCAAACGCAATGCTTGCAACCCAGCGGCCACCGAAGCGGCGCGGGTTGCGCCACCCACGGGCGCATGTCGAAACCCGGTTTGTGGCCATTGCGCCCAAACCTGATCAATCTGCTGGTCGTCTGAGGCCACCACCACCAGGCCTTGACCCATGCCCGGCAAAGCCCTGAAGGCCAGCAGACTGTGCACCAAAAGGGGGACTCCGGCCAGGGGTTGGTACTGCTTGGGCAACAGGGTTTGGGCGCGGCTGCCCTTGCCCGCGCAAGGCACCAACACATGCCAAGGGGTGTTGCTGGGGGGTGGGTGCATGGGTTCGATCAAAGCGCTGGGGTGGGTGCATTCTAAAATCGCCCTGCACCACCCCACTCCTTTGGTTTGGGGTGAATTGTTTTGTCTGTGAAATTGCACCATGCACATCCCCACGCTGAGCCCTGGAAAACGCCATGCCCTGCCCCGACCAGCGGGCAGTGCGGACGCTTTGCTGCTGGCCCAATGGGCGAGCCGCGAAGGCGCGGCCAAGCGTCCGGTGGCGGTGGTCACGGCCCAGGCCAGCGATGCCCAGCGTTTGCTTGAAGAAATGGCTTTCTTCGCCCCCGACTTGCGCTGCGTGTTGTTTCCCGATTGGGAGACGCTGCCCTACGACACTTTTTCGCCGCACCACGACCTGATCAGCGAGCGCTTGGCAACGCTGTGGCGCATCTCGCAAGGCGAGGCCGATGTGGTGCTGATCCCGGCCACCACCGCCCTCTACCGCTTGGCCCCTCCGTCTTTTTTGGCCGCTTACACCTTTCATTTCAAGGTCAGACAAAAACTCGATGAAGCGGCCCTGCGCGCACAGCTCAGCCTGGCCGGGTACAACCATGTGACCCAAGTGGTCAGCCCCGGCGAATACGCGGTGCGCGGCGGCTTGATCGATCTTTTTCCCATGGGGTCCTTGGTGCCTTACCGGGTGGATTTGTTCGACAACGAAATCGATTCCATCCGCACCTTTGACCCCGACAGCCAGCGCAGCCTCTACCCGGTGCCCGAGGTGCGCTTGTTACCCGGGCGCGAGTTCCCCATGGACGAGGCCGCACGCGCCAAGTTCCGCAGCCGCTGGCGCGAAATGCTCGATGGCGACCCGACCAAAAGCCGGATCTACAAAGACATCGGCAACGGCATGGCCAGCGCCGGTATCGAGTATTACCTGCCCTTGTTTTTCGACACCACGGCCACCGTGTTTGACTACCTGGGCGCGAACGCTTTGGTGGCTTTGCATGGCGACTTGGATGCCGCCCTCGCGCATTTCTGGCAAGACACCCAGGAGCGCCATCGCCTGGTGCGCGGCGACCCCGAGCGGCCTGTGCTGGCGCCGGTCCATTTGTTTTTGAGCGCCGAGGCCTTCTACACCGCGGCCAACCACCACGGGCAACTGGCCTTGCGCGCCCACAGCAACGATGGGGTCGACAGCGCCTGGGTGCAAGGGCTGAGCGGCTTGCAAGCCTTGCGCGGCGCCAGCGACCCGCTGCTCAACCTGAAAAATCACGCCGCTGCCAGCCAGCGCCGGGTGTTGATCTTGGCCGAGAGCGATGGCCGGCGGGAAAGCCTGCTGGACTTTGTCCGCGCCAGCGGCTTGAGCGTGGCGGTGTTTGACGACCTGGCCGCGTTTGAAGCCAGCGATGCGCCCTGGGGCATGGCCACCGCCGCCTTGCAACAAGGCTTTGCCTGGTTGGAGCGGGGGCTGGACCTGGTCACCGAGACCGAGCTGTTTGCCAGCAGCCCCGGCGTGCGCCGCCGCCACCGACAAGAGCAGGCCAGCGATGTGCAAGCGCTCATCAAAGACCTGGCCGAGCTGAATGTGGGCGACCCGGTGGTGCACAGCGCCCATGGCATTGGCCGCTACCGGGGCTTGGTGCACCTGGACATGGGGGCTGCGCCGAATGCCGATGGCAGCCCCAGTTGGCAAGAGTTTTTGCACCTGGAATATGCCGATGCTGCCGTGCTGTACGTGCCGGTGAGCCAGTTGCACCTGATCAGCCGCTATACCGGGGTGAGTGCCGATGAAGCGCCGCTGCATCGCCTGGGCTCGGGCCAGTGGGACAAAGCACGGCGCAAAGCGGCCGAGCAAATCCGCGACGTGGCCGCCGAGCTGCTCAACATCTATGCCAGCCGCGCAGCGCGCACCGGCCACGCATTTCGCTACAGCGCAGCCGACTATGAGGTGTTTGCCAACGACTTTGGCTTTGAAGAAACCACCGATCAGCGCGCCGCCATCCATGCGGTGATCCAAGACATGATCAGCCCGCGCCCGATGGACCGCTTGGTCTGCGGCGATGTGGGCTTTGGTAAAACCGAGGTCGCCTTGCGCGCCGCCTTTGTGGCCATCACCGGGGGCAAGCAAGTGGCGTTTTTGGCCCCCACCACCTTGCTGGCCGAACAACATTTCCAAACCCTGACCGACCGTTTTGCCAAGTGGCCCGTCAAGGTGGCCGAGGTCAGCCGCTTTCGCTCGGCCAAAGAGGTCGGCGCCACCCTGGCCGGCTTGGCCAACGGCAGTGTGGACATTGTGGTGGGCACGCACAAGCTGCTGAGCGAATCCGTCAAATACAAAGACCTGGGGCTGCTGGTGATCGACGAAGAACACCGCTTTGGCGTGCGCCACAAAGAAACCATGAAGGCCTTGCGCGCCGAGGTCGATGTGCTGACCCTCACCGCCACGCCCATCCCACGCACCTTGGGCATGGCCCTGGAAGGTTTGCGCGAACTGAGCGTCATTGCCACCGCGCCGCAGCGGCGCTTGGCCATCAAAACCTTTGTGCGCGACGAAGGCCAGGGTGTGATCCGCGAGGCGGTGCTGCGCGAGCTCAAGCGCGGTGGGCAGTGCTATTTTTTGCACAACGAGGTCGAGACCATCGAAAACCGCAAGCAAAAGTTGGAAGAATTTTTGCCCGAGGCGCGCATCGCCGTGGCCCACGGCCAAATGCCCGAGCGCGATTTGGAGCGGGTGATGCGCGACTTTGTGGCCCAACGCTTCAATGTGCTGCTGTGCTCGACCATCATCGAAACCGGCATCGATGTGCCCAGCGCCAACACCATCTTGATCAGCCGCGCCGACAAGTTTGGCCTGGCCCAGTTGCACCAGTTGCGCGGCCGCGTGGGGCGCAGCCACCACCAGGCCTATGCCTATTTGATGGTGCCCGACACCCAAAGCCTGACCAAGCAAGCCCAGCAACGGCTGGACGCCATCCAGCAAATGGAAGAGCTGGGCTCGGGCTTTTACCTGGCCATGCACGACCTGGAAATCCGGGGCGCGGGCGAGGTGCTGGGCGAAAACCAAAGCGGCAACATGCACGAGGTCGGCTTTCAGCTCTACAACGAGATGCTCTACGAGGCGGTGCGCGCCCTCAAAAATGGCCAAGAGCCCGACCTGCTCAAGCCCTTTGCGGCGGTCACCGACATCAACTTGCATGCACCCGCTTTGCTGCCCGAAGACTATTGCGGCGACGTGCACCTGCGCCTGAGCTTTTACAAAAAACTCGCCAGCGCCCACACCAGCGACCAGGTCGATGCCCTGCTGGAAGAAATCGTCGACCGCTTTGGCCAGCTGCCCCCCAGCGCCCAAACCTTGATCGATGTGCACCGCCTGCGCGTGCTGGTGCAACCCTATGGGGTGGCCAAGGTCGACGCCACGCCCAACGCCATCTTGATTGCCTTCAAAGCCAACGCCCCGGTGGACGGCATGCGCATCATCCAGTTGGTGCAAAAAAACAAGCACATCAAGCTCGCGGGCAACGACAAACTGCGCATCGAACGCGCCCTGCCCAATGCACACGAACGCGCCCAACTGGTGCGCGAGGTGCTGCGCTCCTTGGGTGAGCCTTTGGCCCCATCGGCACGGCCTGCGACTGCCAGTGTTTAAGTTCATAAACATCCCACTACCCAACCAAAAACCATCCTCATGGCTGACTATTTTCTTCTTCACAAGTGTCCAACCATATCGCCAGTATTTCTTCTGCATATTTTTCATAGGTTTTGTTTTGTCGAGAATACGCGGTATTTTCATAGCTATTTCTGATCGTCCTTCCATTCAGAACGTATGGTCCTTTTGCTGAGGTTTCTTTCTTTAGTCGTTCGATTCTTTTCCATAAATCAGGCATATTCCTGAATTCCATTGAACCAATCACCCGAATATCTGCCATAGCGATACAAACCCGCGTCCTGACATCACCTTTTGCCGTAGCGAGAGTCCGCACCGCTTGAAAAAGTCTGTGATTGCCCAGCATTTTTTGTCTCCCTGTTTCGTACTGTGTATGGAGAAGGTCCTTTTGCTTACCCGCTTTTGCTGTGACGTTTATGGCTGCACGATCCATTTAGTTGCTGCAAGTCTTCTGAAACAGGTACCGTCAACACAGTCTTTTGCTGCCCATAAAATTTAGCTAAACGAGTGCAAAACTTCTAAAAGAATAAAGTGTCAATGAAAGTCCAACAATGAAGGCAGATGCTGAAATGAGCCTTAGCCAAATAAGGATTTTTCTGATTACATGAAAGGTGGAATCCCTAATATTTAAAAATTCGTCCACATTAACTCTCAAGTTAATTATCTTATTAACTATGAGTTGAAAGCGATGTCTATCTCTTGACGATACCCATTCGGAAAAAAATTTGAAAATTAACAAAACTACAAGTCCAACGATAAAGCTGCAAACACCATAAAAATGAAACCGATCAGCGAACCCTTTACTCTGAAAAATACCAATACACACAGTAGCAGCTGAACCATTAGCAAGCCAAAGATGGCTTATCAAATCATTTATTGAGTTGGTTTCGCTTTCTATAGATTTTTCAAAATACTTAGCATGAAGTCGTTCAAACTCCCTCAAATCTGATTGATTTAACTGATTTAGCTTTAATCCCACCGGCAGTGTAAACATATAAACCTCAAAAAATAATTTTTATTATACAAAAGATTTCACTTGTTTTGCAAATAATCAAAGCCAACTATCGCAAAGAACGCACTCAATAGAAACAAATAAATCTATAAAACGATACAATCAACCACCCCAAAAGATGCACTAACGATACAAATGCCAGACCGCAACGATGCAATCATCTTGGCCTGCGCCACCCAAGGCGGTGCTTTGCCCAGCCTGGCCACCGCGCAGACGGGTTTGTCGCGGGTAGCCGTGTCGCGCCGTTTGCAAAAGCTGGTCGATGGCGCTTATTTGCAGCGCCACGGCAGCGGAACTCGGCCCAGCTACGCGCTGGGCCCGCATCGGTTTTGGCTGGCCACCCTGCCCCGCTTGGACGTGGCCCGCAGCGGAGGTGAGATGGCGGTGTGGGAGCGCCACCTGGCACCGCTGCTGGGGGACTTGCGGGCCAATGTCAAAGGCCTGGCCAATACGGCCTTCACCGAAATGCTCAACAACGCACTGGACCATTCGCAGGCTCAACAAGTGCTCATGGGCATGCACCTGAGCGCGGGTCAATTGCAACTGGTGGTGGCCGATGACGGCGTGGGCCTGTTCACCAAAATCACCGAATCGGCCCAATTGTTTGATCCGCGTTTGGCGATTTTGGAGTTGGCCAAAGGCAAATTCACCACCGCC
>Ga0214917_10004497_pt1 | contig 15470 bp, 13 predicted proteins | sample LL_1208_BB_MetaG_FD_177983 | JGI IMG/M metagenome (GOLD analysis project Ga0214917, IMG submission 177983) | Freshwater microbial communities from Lake Lanier, Atlanta, Georgia, United States - LL_1208_BB | ecosystem: Environmental > Aquatic > Freshwater > Lake | place: USA: Georgia | collected... | reverse complement strand
ACTTCTCGCTGACCCCGCAGCAGCAGGCTCGGTTGGTCGCCTGGTTGGATGCGGGTGCGCCGCGCGAGGCCGGAGTGGATCCTCTGGAGACCGTGCCCCCTGCGGCGGGTTTGTGGCCCATGGGCAAGCCGGATGTCGTCCTCAAGATCGCCACCCAGCAAATCAAAGCCACGGGGCAGATGCCCTACGCCTACGTGACGGTCACCAACACCCTCAAGACCAACGCCTGGTTGCGGGCGGCGGTCATCCGGCCGGGCAATCGCGCCGTGGTGCACCATGCACTCATTTTCTACATCAAGCCGGGTTCCATTTTTCAAATGCTCGCGGATTTCCAGGCGATCCAGGGTGGGTTGAATGGCTTCTATGCGGGCTATGTCCCGGGCATGGACCAGCGCGAATACCCGGCTGGGACGGCCAAGTTTCTGCCGGCCGGCGGTACTTTTGTCTTCCAGATGCACTACACGCCCAACGGAAAGGCCACCACCGATGCCACCGAGATGGGTCTTTACTTGAGTTCAACTCCGCCGGCGATGGAACTGAAGACCGGGGCGGCCAATTCGACGGCCATCGACATCCCGGCTGGCGCGCGCAATCACCGCCTGGTGGCGGAGCGTTCCTTTGACAAAGCCGTCGATATCCATGAGCTGAGCCCACACATGCATTTCCGCGGAGACTCCATGCGCTTTGAGGCGTTCCTGCCCGATGGTTCGTCGCAGATCTTGCTCAATGTCCCCAAGTACGACTTCAACTGGCAGGCCTTGTATCGGTTGTCGCAGCCGGTCCGTCTTCCGGCGGGGAGCCGTATTCGGATTTCCGGTGGATTCGACAATTCCCGTTGGAACCCCTTCAACCCGGACGCCAAGTCGCGGGTGCGATTTGGTGAGCAGACCGACGACGAAATGTTCATCGGCTACATCAACTACTCCGAGGTGCCGTAGACTCCGTCCACCCGTGAGACGGTACGGTCCCGGTGGTACGGTTCCGGGCTCATCGGCAGCCGGCCGGGCCGATTGAGCCGGCTTGTCGATGAGCGCCCAAAATCAACGTGGGTGACCGGACTCCGGGGCGCCTTCGAACAGCGGCACGATCTGCATGCCTGGCACTGTCACAAGACCGCGATCGGTCAGGCGGATCTCCGGGATCACCGACAGGGGTAGGAGGTTGAATCCCATGTAGGGCAGGATGCAGCCGGCTTCCTCCCAGACCTTCTTCAGAGCTGCTGTTTCCTGGGCCACTTCGCCCGCGCGCTTGTCGGAGAGCAGTCCGGCGATGGGCATTTCCACCAAGGCGAGCACGTGGCCGTCGCGCACCACGCAAACGCCGCCCTGGCACTTCCGCAGCGTGTCCACGGCCAGGCGCATGTCGGCCTCGTTCTTGCCGGCGACGATGAGGTTGTGGGCGTCGTGCCCGACCGAACTGGCGACCGCGCCGCCGCTGAGCCCGAAATCCTGCAGCAGGCCGTAACCGACTCCACCATTCTTCCCGTGCCGTTCCACCACCGAGAGGAAACACCAGTTGGGGTGGGCCGCGAGCGTGGCGGGCCAGTCGGCCGCCGGCGTGAAGGCCACCTTCTCGTGGAAGGTCAGAATGCCCGGCAAGGCCACTCGTAGAACGTGGGCGGTGCAGGGGGCCTTCGGAAGATCGGGAATGAGGCGGACTCCGTCGGCGATATGGACGGTTTTGTAAGCGGCGGCCGGGTAGCGGTAACGGTCGGACAAGGCCGCATCCAAGGTTGGGGTGACCTTGCCGGATTCGACCACGAGTTCGCCACCGTACCAGGTGCTTTGTGGTTTCAGGTCGTCATTCAGGAGCACCACATCGGCCCGACGCCCCGGGGCCAGCCCGCCGAAGTCACCGTCCATTCCGTAGCGGGTGGCCGGGTGCAGCGACCCCATGCTCCAGGCAGTCACCGGAGCAATACCGGCTTTCACCGCCTCGCGCACCACCCAGTCGAGTCCGAAGAGAAAGAGGTCGTCGGCATCCCGGTCGTCGGTGCACACGCACACCCGCTTGGGGCTGGCTCCGGCCCGGGTGACGGCCTGAATGGCCAGAGGCAGGGAGTGCCACGGCGTGGCCGGATTGCCACCCCGCAAAAAGATCCACACGCCGGCCTCCAGGAAGTCGGAGGCGATGTCCGGATCGATGGACTCGTGGGTGTCGGTGATGCCGCTGGCGGCGCAGGCGCTCACGAATTCCCGTCCGTAGATGTGCCCGCAGACCGGTTTGCCGCGCCGCAAGGCCGCCGCGAGGATGGCGTGGCTGCGCGGGTCACCCATGGCGACGTGCACAAAGTCCATCTTCTCGCCCAGCGCCGCGGCCTCGGGCCAACGGTCGAAGAGCGCGCCGATTTTCTCGGCGGTCAGGTCGCCTCCGGCGGTCTCGAACTGCGGACCCGTGGCCGGCACGGTGCTGGGGACCGTGAGGAAGATGTTCAGCGGGGCTCGTCGGGCGTCTTCCAACATCCACTCGATCCCCTCGGCGTCGCAGACGTTCCCGATCTCATGGCTGTCGCAGAAAATGGAGGTGACGCCGCTGAGCAAGGCCGCCTCGGCATAGGCGCAGGCCGTCATCATCGACGACTCGATATGGATATGAGGATCGACCAAGCCGGGAGCCAGGATCCCGCCGCCTGCATCGAAGAACCGGGCCCCGCAATTTTTGTGGCACGAGCCCGCAGGCTTCACAGCGGCGATGCGGCCGGCGCTGATCCAAATTTCCCGCTGGTCATGGATGCGCTCGGTGTAAGTCGAAAGCACCCGAGCCCCGGTGATCACCAGGTCCGGGGCCTGCCGCCCCATGGCCACTGCGGCCAGGCGTTGGGTCAGGGTATGCAGCGGGGCGACGGAGAAACGGGTCAGGGTGCTCATGCTGGGGGTGTGCCGCCGGGCACGAACTCAGTCCTCGACCAGAAGGCTCTGCGAGTCAAGGGAGGGAGTGCCCGGGAGCACCGAGGATTCGTGAGCCTGACGGGGATGCGGTGGATTCCGGGTCGGAGAGTCACAGGAAGCGACCAAGCTCGGCTCGGCCTGTGCAACCGGCCCGTCGGGCTCGGATCAGAGCCGCTCCGAAGGCGACCCCCAGAGTGGTTGCCAGGCAGAACCCGGCCAGGGCGACGGTAAGCCGCCAGTCACCGCCCCAGTGACGCAGTCCCCAGAAGGACAGGGTAGCCGCCGATCCCGCCGAGAGTGCGGCACGGGACCACGAGGCCCTCAGTTTCGTCCAGAGAGGCTGGCCGCTGGCCTTGGCGAACTCGAAGTGCAGCGGTAGCAGCGTACTGCCGGACGAACCGGCAATGAAGGCGAGGAGAATGCCCGTCGGTCCCAGCCACAGGCCGAGGGGCACACTGAAGGCCAGGCAGCAGGCCAGCTCGCGCCGCATCAACCGGGCCAGCAAGTCCATGTGGCCGTGGCCGAACATCCAATAGCCCGGATGCGAGGCGATGCCTGTAATCAGGTAACGCAGGGCGAAGAGCGAGGTGAGCAAGGTGCCCCCGGAGAAATCCTCAGTCTTGTAGTGGGCGATGAAGGCCGGAATGCAAACGGCCGACACGGCCATGGCCCCGCCCCAGAGCCATCCGTTGAAGCGCAGGACGCCATCGGCGATCAACTCGGCCTTTTGGGTCTTGGCCGCCAAGATGGGCCAGACCGCCTCGTCCGCGGATTGCAGGAGGAGCCGCAATTTGCTGAACAGGTTGGCCACCACCAGGTACTGGCCGACGAGTTTTCCTTGGCACAGCCAAGCCACCAGAAGCGCATCGAGCGTGTAGACCAACAGCGTCCAGAATTGGAAGCGCATCAGGCCCGAGGAGTCGGGCCAGAGTTCCTTGAGTCGCGCGGAATCATCCGCACTCCAAGAGAAGTCCAGCAGGCGGAGCCCGGGTGCTGCAGCGCGGATCAATGGGATGGCCAGGCCGATGGCTGCAAGGCTCGGCAGGCTTTGGGAAAGCACGAAGGACCAGACACCCAAGCCGATCCGGAAGCCCATCCACAGAATGCCGATCGACGCCCAAGCCATGAAGAGTTGCAGCATGAACATCCGGCGCTGTTGGCCCAGACCGGTGAGCAATTGCAGGAAAGCTGATCCGAGAGCCACCACGCCGCTGACCGCGCCCAGCAGGGGGTAGAAGGCCCATGGGAGGTGCAGCGATCGGGCATTGGGAGTGAGTGAGTAGGCGCAGAGGATGACCGTGCCCAGCACGGCCACGGCGGCGCAGAACCACGAGTAGAGTCGTTGGCCGAACTGCAGCATCCGCACAGTTTCCTCATCCCGTGCGCGGCCCAGGATTCGGCGGTTGAGGGTGTTGCGGAATCCGCCGTCGAGGGCGGGCAGACTTCCCAAGACCAACAAGGCGGCGCTGATCAGCCCAAACAGCTCCACCGAATCGAACATCCGGATCGTCAGGAGCGACACCAGAGCCCAGGAAAGGTAGGCTATCGCGCGCCAGAAAACGGTTTGGACAAAGAGGGAGCCCAGCACTGCTGTGGACCCTATCAGTGGCGATTCCCGGCAGCCATTGCTGTCTTCCATGGTTGGGTGACCGTGAAGAAGCCTGGTGCGTTCAATTTCTGTCCTCGGCCGGGTAAAGGATCGGCAATGGAGAACCTGGTCGCACCGGGCGAGGCCTTGTCGGCGAGGGGAGTGGGGGGTCCGGTTGGACCGGCGTTGAGCTCGTGTTGGGCTCGTGTTGGGCTTGCCTCGCCGGAGGCTCTCCGGTAGTCCCGTTGCTTCATGACCGTCGATGCTTCGATTCCCGCTTCTTCCCAGCGTGGGCGCATCCTGGTCATTCGCGGAGGGGCCTTGGGCGATTTCATTGTCACGCTGCCCGTGTTGGCCGCATTGCGGAACCAGTTCCCCCACACCCGACTGGAGGTGTTGGCCTACCCACAAGTGGCCTCACTGGCCGTCCGCGCTGGCTTGGCGGACGCGGCGCACGCCATCGAATCGCGGCCACTGGCGGGATTCTTTGCCCGCAATGGGGCGCTCGATCCAATGGAGTCGGAGCGCTTTGCTCGTTGCGATGTGATCTTCAGTTTTCTGTACGATCCGGATGAGCTTTTCCGCGACAACATCGCCCGCGTGACCTGCGCCCAGGTCATCCAAGGTCCTCACCGGCCGGAGGAGTCGACCGGAGTTCCCGCATCGATCCAATTGCTCGCGCCCTTGGAACGTCTGGCGATCTTCGATGCCGACCCGGTGCCGCGCCTCCGCTGGGCCGGGATGGGGCCGGGTGTGGAAGGGTGGGTCGCCCTGCACCCGGGCAGCGGCAGCGCCCGCAAGAACTGGCCTTTGGAGCGCTGGAAGGCTCTGGTCAGCCGTTGTGTGCACCAGACCCATTGGGGGTTGGTGCTCATCGGTGGCGAGGCCGAGGCCGAGGCACTCGACAGCCTGGAGGCTTTGATTCCGGCGTCGCGTCGCCAGGTCCTGCGAGGCCGCCCTCTGGAATCGGTGGCCGAACAACTCTCCCGTTGTCGAGGGTTTCTCGGGCATGATTCCGGGATCACCCACCTTGCGGCGGCCGTGGGCACTCCGTGCCTGGCCTTGTGGGGGCCTTCCAACGAGTCGGTTTGGAAGCCGGGCGGTCCCGGGGTCCAGACCGTGTCGCATCCCGGTGGATTGGCTGATCTCGGACTCGATGCCGTTTGGCGCGCCGTTGCGGATCGATTCTCGCCCATCTTGAGCACCTCCAGATGCGGTCCCCGATAGGGAGATTGTCCACGAGGTTTTTCGAGCGACGTTGCCATGGAGTCTCAACTGCTCCCTCGATGTGGTGTTGATGGAGGCGTGCCATTGAGGCCTTCGAGCCTGACTTGGGTCGGAATGGATTGTGGTGAAACTCTGAAAAACCCGTTGCAGATCCGCGGCAAAACAGGCTTTGTTCACCGCTCCGGTCGCCAGGCCCATGCCTCGACCGGTGGCTCGAGGCGCCGAGGTGCCTCGGCCGTGAGCCTGAATGCGGAGGATTCTGAGAGGAGTTTCCGCCAGGTCCGGGAAGGAGCTGAATTTTGAAGTGAGCGAAGTCAAACTGAAGAAGGGCGAGCCCGTGGATCGCGCGCTGCGCCGCCTGAAGAAGAAGGTGGACCGCGAGAACACTCTCCGTGACGTACGCATGAAGCGTCATTATGAGAAGCCCAGCGAAACCAAGCGTCGAAAGATGAAGGTTTCCAAGTTCTCTGCGATGCTGTCCGCCCGTTATGCCGACCTTTGATGGTCGATAGCGAGGTGACGCGCTGTAAGGCGATTTGCATTAAACAGGGCCGAATGCTTTCCTTCGTGAACGCATTCGGCCTTTTTGTTTCCGGACAGGAGTCTGGATCCCTGACTGTAGAGCCGAAGGACTTCACATCATGTATTCTCTATCCACCTGCTGGAATTCGAGCCGCCATCAAGACGGAGGCGATATGCTGCGGGAGATCCGAGACCTCGGTTTCGAGTACGCCGAATTGAGCCACGGTGTCCGCGTCAGCCTGGTACCAGGAATCATCGACGCCGTGGAAGCGGGCGTGATCAAGATCAGCACCCTGCACAACTTCTGCCCGCTGCCCATGGGCGTGAACCACGCCGCGCCCAACCTCTTCAAGTTCTCGGCCTCCGAGAAGCGCGAGCGCGATCTGGCCTGGAAGCACTCGATCAAGACCATCGAGACGGCCGAACGCCTCGGGGCCAAGTTGATCGTGTTGCACTCCGGAGCGGTCGATCTCTCCGGTTTCTTCGGAGATCCCCATTATCAAGACAAGCTTGAGGCCCTCGCTGCGGCCGGAAAGCAGGACTCCCCCAAGTACGTCAAGCTACTGGCCGAGTTGGAGCAGCGTCGCGAGGCCCGCAAGGAGCAACCCATGGAGTTGGCGGTCGACATGATCCGCCGATTGGCCGAGGTGGCCGGCGAGAAAAACCTCCTCCTGGGTATCGAGAATCGGGAATCCGTCGAAGAAATCCCCTTCGACCACGACATGCTCTTCTTCCTCGACCAGTTGCCGGACAACGTCCGCTACTGGCATGACTGCGGACATGCCCAGATTAAGCACCAGATGGGTTTCATCGACCACCGCATGCACTTGGAGAGTTTGTCCGAGCGCTTGGGTGGTTTGCACATTCATGACGTGGTGCTCACGCCCGATGGAGCCCACGATCATGCCCCTCCGGGTGCGGGTGTCATCGATTATGATGCCCTCAAGCCGTTCGTGGGTCCGGAGCACATCAAGGTGATAGAATTGAATCCCGGGGTGGCGCCAGAAGATGTCAGCAAGGGTCACGCCCATATCCGATCGGTCTGGGGGCCGGAGTAGTTCGAATGGCTTCCCGTCCCGACAACTCCTCTCGAAGAACGCTGGTGCAATTGATTCGCCTGGCAGTTTGTGGACTGCTTTTGGCGGCCATATTCCACAGAATCTTTTGCAACGAGGCGCAGATCGACCTTCTGGCCCAGGGCAAGCCCGAGGCTTGGAATACCATGGGGCGTTGGGAGCAGCGTCAATACGCGTGGACCCATAGCCCTGCGAAGCTTCTGGAGACGGCCCAGCGTTTGGATCCCGGGAGCCTAGGGTTGGCCTTTGGCCTCTGCGGTGCCCTGATTTTTCTGGGGGGGCTTCGTTGGCGGGAAGCCCTTCGGGTCCAGGGTCTGGAGTTGCCTCTGGGCGAGGTGACCCGGCTTTCGTTCGTGGCGCACTTCTTCAATGCCTTCTTGTTGGGATCCACCGGAGGGGATGTTTGGAAGGCCTATGCGGCCGCTCGGAGTACCCACCATAAAAAGGCGGAAGCGGCCCTCACGGTCTTCGTGGACCGCCTGATCGGCATCTTGGCCTTGCTGGTGTTTGCCGTCTTCTTCGCCATTCCCAATGGCCCGCTCTTCCTGCGGTTTCGTAGCTATGATGGCGTTGGTCTGGCGATCTTTGGCATGATGGTCGTGGCGATGGTGTGTGCCGGTGCCGGGTTCTTTACGGACATTCTTTCTGAAGAGGGTCGTTTGAGCCGATGGATGAGCCGTTTCCCGCAAATGAAGGGCCCTTTGAGAGCACTGGCTTCGTGCCGGCTGTTTGGACGCAATCCGGGATTTCTTTGGCGGAGCGCCTTGCTGTCGATCGTCATCAATTTGGCCATTGTGGGAACCTTTGCAGCGCTGGCTTCTGGTTTGGGATTGCAAATTCCCCGGTGGAACCTGTGGTTTGTAGTACCGGCGGTGGTTTGTCTGGCAGCGCTGCCGCTCACCCCCAGTGGTCTGGGTGTCCGCGAGAATCTTTTTGTGGTGCTGCTGACGGTTGATTTCCCCGCCGGGTTCGGGGTCAAGCCGGCCGAAGCGCTGTCGCTCTCGTTGCTGGGTTACACGTTGAACCTGGCCTGGAGTGCCATCGGCGGACTGGTGTACCTGACTGTCCGTAAGTACATCCCGCCGGAGTCCTAGTCGGATTCGGAGTCGTGGCTTGCCGGATTGCCGCATGCGTCCAGACTGTCGACATGCGTTTCACAGCGGTGACAGTGGTTTCGGCGTTGGCCTGGATGACGGCCGGTTGCGGCAAGGATGAGGTCCGGGTGTATCAGGCTCCTCAAGAGGCCCCGACGGTGGCCGCCGCCGATGCTCGGGGTGGCAGGCCTCAGGATGCTTCGGTTTCCCCTGCTTCTGGATCCGCGTCTTCTCGATCCGCGGCAGCCGAGGCCGGCGCTTCGGAACGGCCGGCCGTGCCGTGGACCGTGCCGGCCGGCTGGGAAGAAAAGCCCGCCTCCGGCATGCGCGTGGCCAGTTACGCCGTCAAGCGCCCTGACGGCCGGTCGGCGGACATCTCGGTGGTCGCCATGGGCGGTGGTGCCGGAGGTGAGTTGGAAAACGTCAACCGCTGGCGCGACCAGATCGGGTTGGAGCCGGCGACCGAAGCGGACTTGGCTGGACTGCGTTCCCTCATCCCGGCCGGCAATCGCCAGGTGGTGGTGTACGAGTTGGACGGCAAAAAGGCGGTGCTCGACGGCAAGTATGCCGCACGCACGCTGGCGGCTATTCTGCCTGCCGGTGAGATGACCGTGTTCTTCAAGATCACCGGCGAGAATGCGCTGGTGGCCGAGCAGAAGCCCCAGTTCCTGGCGTGGTTGAAGTCGGTCGATACCGGCGGTGGCAGCGGCGGCAGCGCCGAGCCGGCTCCCGAAGCGCCTTCGGCAGCCTCGGCGGCCCCGGTGTCTGGTACAGCCTCGGCCGCTCCGGCGGGCCCTGCGACCTCAAACGCCTCGTCCGGTTCAGTCGCTGGCGGCGGGACCGATGGCCTCCCGAATTGGCAGGTGCCCTCCGGCTGGAAAGCCGCCGGCCCGAAACCCATGCGCCTGGCGTCCTTTGACATTCCCGACGCGGCCGGCAATGGCGATGTGTCCATCAGCAAGCTCAACGGCGATGGCGGCGGGCTCCTGGCCAATGTGAACCGCTGGCGCGGCCAAGTGGGCTTGGCGCCATTGGAAGCCTCGGCCTTGGCGGCCAATTCAACGGCCTTGACCACGGCCGGCGGTGACAGCGGCACTTGGGTCGAATTGAAGGGTGCCGACAAAACCATCCTCGGAGCGATCGTCGCCCGGGACGGGGTTTCGTGGTTTTTCAAAATGACCGCGCCCGCCTCGGTCGCCGTCCAAAACCGTGAGGCCTTCGAGAAGTTCGTGCGCTCGGTTCGCTTCTAATGGGGGGCAAGCCTCTCGTCGTTTCGAGAAACAATAGATTCCGGCGCAGTTTCCAAGAATTGATTCAATCAAACCCGATCGGCCACCGTCCGAACCTTTGTCCATGCTTTCCAAGGTATTCCAGTTCCTGTCGTCCCTGCGCCTGACCGTGGTGCTGTTGGGATTGGGTGTCGTCGTGGTGTTCTTCGGGACGTTGGGCCAAACCAGCGATGGTCTTTATGTGGCCCAAGAGCGGTACTTCCGCAGTTGGTTCGCCTACTGGACCCCGCACGGATCCACCTTTCCGGTAGTGCCGCTGCCCGGCGGATACCTGCTGGGAACGATGCTGGTCATCAACCTGATCGTGGCCCATTTCACCCGCTTCAAATGGACCTGGTCCAAGAGCGGCATCTTCATGACGCACATCGGGATCATCCTGCTGCTGCTGGGGCAATTGGCCACCGACATGCTGGCCCGCGAGAGCATCATGAGCTTCCGCGAAGGGGATACGCGGAACTACTCCGAGTCGTCGATGGACTTCGAATTGGCCGTGCTCCGCAGCGCCGGCAGCAACACCCTCGACCAAGTGGTGGCCATTCCGGCCTCACGGTTGAAGCCGGGCGCGGAACTGCGCCATGAGTTGCTGCCCTTTGCCATTCGGGTGAAGGAGGCCTACGAAAATGCCCGGATCCGACTGCGCGCCCCGGTGATGGACTCCAATCGTCCGCCCGCTGCGACCCAAGGCGTGGGCGCCCGGATCGTCATCGATGAGCAACCGCCGACGCGTACCATGGATGCCCGCAATGTGCCGGCCGCGGTGATCGAGCTTTCGGGGCCATCGAGCCTGGGCACTTGGGCGATCTCCGGTGAATTGAAGCCCCAGGCGGTGACCGTGGAGGGAACGGAGTGGCGCCTCGAGTACCGCCCGGTGCGCGATTACAAACCCTTTGCCCTGACGTTGCTCAAGACCACCCACGAGACCTACCCAGGCACGGACATCCCGAAGAACTTCCAGAGTCGCGTGCGGTTGCGAAACACCGAGTCCCGCGAAGACCGCGAGGTGGACATTTACATGAATTCGCCGTTGCGGTACGGCGGCTACACCTTCTTCCAGTATCAAATGGGCAAGGAGCAATTGGCTGACGGAGGCCGCGGTACTAGTGCGTTGCAGGTGGTGCGCAACCCGTCGTGGATCACGCCGTATCTCGGCTGCATCTTGGTGGGCGTGGGCCTGTTGGTTCAGTTCCTCATGCACCTCACGAAGTTCATCGCCCGGCGCAAGCCCCGGGCCGCCTGAAGCTCCATTGCTGGAAACGGATTTCTCCCAACGCGCACCGCCTGAAACATGAAAAAACGCCTTCCCCTCATCATCACGGCGCTCTTCGCACTTTGGATTCTGGGTGCGCTCAGGCCGCGGCGTGACCCCGAGTACGCCTTCGGGGCTTTCGGCCGCCTTCCCGTGGTCTTCAATGGCCGCCTGCAGCCCATCGATTCGTTGGCGCGCAATTCACTGACCCGCATCCGTGAAAAGGACACCGCCAACCTCGAACCGACCAAGGCATGGTACGAGCGGCCCAAGATCATTTCGGCCACCGAATGGTTGCTGACGCTCATGACCCGGCCCGAGGTTGCCGACGGCTGGAAGGTCTTCCGCGTGGATCACCCGGAGCTCAAGGCGATGCTCAAGCTGCCGGAGCCCAACCCAGCAGCCGGCGAAGACGGCAAGCACTACTCGTGGAACCAGTTCGGCGAGACGGGTCTCAAGCAAATCGAGGAGAGCGCCCGGAACATCCAGGAGAACAAGAAGGACTCGTCGCTCCGCAACGCCTTCGACAACGCCACCCTCGGGTTGTACGAGGCCATGACCCTGTACTTGCGCCTCAAGAACACGGTGCACCCGCAAGACGCGGTCCGCTTCGCTGCGGAAATTGCCGATTATCAGAAGGCCATCCCGGCGGGTGTGAAGGCCTTCCAGCAGCGCATGACGGGTTCCGGTACGTTTGACACCAATTCGCTCACTGAGGTGTTTGGACATGCCGAGCGGTATTTCGTGACGTTGCGTGGCGAGCCGCCGCTATTGATTCCTCCGGCGAATGGGGGCGATTCCTTTGCCTGGCAGCGCATGGGCGAGGCCCTGTTGGATGCCAGCTTCGGGGCGCCGTTGCTCAAGCACTTGATGCGCGTTCCCAAGGCCGAACTCCCGCCCGAAGCCGTGGCCGAGGGCATTCGAACGGCGGGTACTCGGCCGTTGTCGCCGGCGGTGGGGCATTGGGCGGCGATGGCTGACGCCTTCCGCGCGAGTCAGGTCGCGGGCTTCAATGCCGCAGTGGCCAATTATCAGACTTACTTGGAGTCGCTCCGCCTGGGCAAGGCCATGACTAAGTCTGCGCGTGAGCAGCTTTACAATGGCTTTGCGCCGTTTTCGAAGGCGGCCTCGCTGTACATCGTGGCGCTTCTCTTCGGTTGCGGGTTCTGGTTCAACTTCGCCGAATGGAGCCGCAAGACGTCCCTGCATCTGGTGCAGTTGGCCTTCGTGGTCCACACGCTGGGGCTCATCGCCCGGATGTGGCTGGAGGGGCGCCCGCCGGTCACCAATCTCTACAGCTCGGCCATTTTTATCGGATGGGGCGCGGTCGGCCTCGGGCTGATCCTTGAATCGTTCTGGAAAAACGCCATCGGGTTGGCGGTGGCCACCGTGATTGGTTTCTCCACCCAGATCGTGGCCCACAATCTCGCACTCGGCGGTGACACCATAGTGATGCTCCAGGCGGTGCTCGACACCAACTTTTGGCTGGCGACTCACGTGGTCATCGTGACGTTGGGCTATGCGGCCACCTACGTCGCCGGGTTCCTGGCCATCTTGTATGTGGTGTTGGGACTGTTCACGAAGGTCATGACCGCCGACATGGGTAAGAGCCTCTCGCGCATGGTGTATGGCATCTTGTGCTTTGCCACGCTGTTCAGCTTCGTGGGCACCGTGCTGGGCGGCATTTGGGCCGACCAGTCTTGGGGGCGCTTCTGGGGCTGGGATCCCAAGGAGAACGGAGCCCTCATCATCGTGCTGTGGAATGCGCTCATCTTGCACGCCCGCTGGGGTGGCATGGTTCGGGAGCGCGGAATCATGAACCTCGCCATCTTCGGGAACATCGTCACCAGTTGGTCGTGGTTCGGCACCAACTTGCTGGGCGTGGGCCTCCATAGCTACGGCTTCATGAGTGGGGCCTTCACCGCGCTCATGGTGTTTGTGGCCAGCCAGTGCGTGCTCATCGGTTTCGGGCTGATTCCGCAGGCGAAGTGGCGGAGTTTTTCGGTGGCTTCCGGTGCGGCGAAGGCTCCGGCGGTGTCGGCGGCCTGAGTCGTGGAACCGCATCGAGAGCATGGGCAACGAGATGACTGTCACCGAGACCTTGAAACACCTGGGTATCGTCGTGCCTCCGGCTCCGGGAGCGGTAGCCGCCTATGAGCCGTGGGTGCGCACCGGCGATCTGGTGTTCACTTCGGGGCAATTGCCCTGGCGCGACGGCCTGATGGCGTATGCGGGTCGGTTGGGAGCCGAGTTGACGGTGGAGCAAGGGTATCAAGCGGCCCGACAGTGCGCTCTCAATGCGTTGGCGCAGCTCGAGGCGGCCGCGGGCGGCGATCTGAACCGTGTCCGTCGTCTGGTGCGCGTGGAAGGCTATGTGCACTGCGCCGCGGGATTCCGTGGGCATCCGCAAGTGCTCAATGGTGCGTCCGATCTCTTCAATGCGGTGTTCGGTGCCCGCGGGGCCCATGCCCGGTTGGCCATCGGGGTTTCCGACATGCCGCTGGATGCCGCCGTCCAGATCACTGTCACCGCCGAGGTCGACGAGCCTTCCCAGTAGCGGAGCCTTCGGCGGGGAAGGGGCTGCCGCGGTCCGCAAGGGTTCGCGAGAATCCGCAAGGAATGGTCGCCATTTCCATCATCGGGCCCTTGCGGGATCGATGGATCCATGGATCAGGGCTGCAAGCGGGCCTGCTTCAATTCCACCAAGCCATCCTCCAGCCCGGCGCAGCGCACCTCGAAGGTCACGGTTTGGGCGGCTTCGAGGAGTTGCCACTTCGAGCGATTGTTCTCGGCGATCAACATCCGCCCGTCGCGTCGCGTGTGGAAGGCGGGGATCTTGTCGTCAATGCGCCATTCACACACCGGTCGCACGGCGGGGTCTGGCGTTTCCAGGAAGACCCGGACATTGCGGCTGACGATGCCCCGCTCCATGCGTTCCACCACGCCTGTGATGCGGAACGAGCGTTTTTGATAGCGGGCGTTGGCCGCCGGGGGATCGGAGCGGTAGTGATTCACCAGTTCCCAAACGCTGATGTCCTGAGCGGCGGTCACCGGTGGTAGTTGGGAGGCCGGGGTCGGAGGTACGAGGCCCGCCCACCGCGCGGTCTGGAGGGCTTCGAACACGGGCTTGGCCGCGGCTAAGAGCTGGGGAGCCGTCATCGGCTTGGCTTGGGTGGTAGCGGAATCGGATGTCGAACTCGCCGTTGCCGATGGGAGAAGGGGGGTACCTCGCAGGCGGGAGTTTTCGAGCGTCAGTCGTTTCAAGGCCGACTCGGTGTCGAAACCGAGTCGTCGTCGCAGCGGTTCGGGCATCTCGAAGAAAAACAGATTCGTCCGCCCCCCGGAGTATTGGAGTTCCAGGCGGTCTTCATCCAGACGCCGAACGGTCGCCTCGCGGAAGGTTCGGCCATCCAAGGTGACGACGTCTTCGGCCGTCAACACCGGCAGCAGCGAGGTCCAGGCGATGAGTGAGGCGAGGGGGCGATGCATCAGCCCCAAGGCAACCGGAGGTCATCTCCGTCGTCAATTGCCTGCAAAAGGGGCAACTCCGACGTAAGGTGGGCTTCAAGGGGGGCGAAGGCAACCCCGGGGCATCGACATCAGCTCGGTTTGCTGACCAAGGCGGCGCTGGTCCTCAGCCCGGGGTGGGTTGGTGGTGTTGTTAGGGCATTTTTGGCCTCTTGGAGTCTACCGCACCGGTTCTTCTTTTAATGATCAATAGACAATGGCCCTACAGCAATTATGCGAAATACGCTTGTTTGCAGGCAGCAGATAAACCTGTCATACAGTTGAAGTGAGTTTTTTTTCAGAGGAGTTGGCATCGCTAATTGACCGTGATTTCGAAGGGAGCCAACTGAAATTCGGTCGTTATGTAGGGATCGATCAAAGCGTGGTGAGCCGACAATGCGCAGGGTTGTCGATGCCTGACCGTGCCACTGTCCATCGATTGGCCAGAGCGCTTCCCGAAACTCAGATGACTCCATTGGTAGTGGCCTACCTTCAAGACCTTTGCCCGTTGGAATTTCGGTCCAAAGTGGTGATTCGAGCCAAATCGAAATTGGGTAAGTCGGGATTCGATAGAAGCCTAAAAATTGATTTGGAAATGTTGACCGAGCGGCAGCGTTCCTTGATTCGCGAGTTTATGCGTATCGTCGTCACAGAACCCCATACGGTTTCATTTTTGGAGGCTTTGCTGAAATTTCGCGATCAAGACGAGTCTCCAAAAGACACTTCAACTTGAAGCGAAACCCTATGTGATTGTTGTCAAATCAATCTTCATTCAAGGGGGTTGAGTTGGGCCTGCCAATTGGGCTTGAACATATCGATAGGAGGGTAATGGTTAACCAGACTCCAGTCGTTCCCGATCCTCCTTGCGAAGATCAAAAAGTTTTCGGGGAGGATTGGAGTGCTCTGCCATGCCGAATCCGACTTGGAATTTCAGCCGCTCTCCCACCGGTGGCCTTTCTTGGTTGGAGTATTTGCGAGATCCAGATCGGTCTCGTGTCGCAGGCGATGGACCCACTGCCATCGTTCGGGCTCT
>Ga0214917_10004496_pt1 | contig 15475 bp, 15 predicted proteins | sample LL_1208_BB_MetaG_FD_177983 | JGI IMG/M metagenome (GOLD analysis project Ga0214917, IMG submission 177983) | Freshwater microbial communities from Lake Lanier, Atlanta, Georgia, United States - LL_1208_BB | ecosystem: Environmental > Aquatic > Freshwater > Lake | place: USA: Georgia | collected... | reverse complement strand
AATTCAACTAGAAACAAAAATTGGGTACAACATAGACGAAGACGACTTACGAGGGGATATTAATAAGCTAATGTTAATTGGAATATATAAAAAAATTACCCCCAAAACCTATGATGATGATAGAGGAATAAACTTAGTGTTTGAATCAAAATTATACCCAGAAATTAAAAGGATTGATCTTGAAGGAAATACAGTTTTTAAAAATCAAGAAATCTTAAAATTAATTAAAAATAAAAAAGGAAAACGCCTAAATATAAAATATTTAAAAGATGATTTAGCAAATATTACCCACTTTTATAAGTCCAAAGGATATGATCTATTTCAGATTATTTCTTCAGAGATTGAAGGTAATACTTTAAAAATTAAACTGTCTGAAGGACAAATTGAAGAAATTAAGTGGCAAGGACTAAAAAATATTAAACAAAAATTATTACTCCGAAAAATTGCCTCAAGACCTAATAAAGTATTTAATTCGTTGTACTTAAGAAATGACAGAGACCTACTCATTCAGACGGGTTATTTTAGAGAGGTTTCCGCCCCATTATTACAGGAAAATACTACAAGAAATTCGGTAGTTATCACATTTCAGGTGGCAGAGCGCAAGGCCAATCGCTTAGATACCGGTCTTGAATTAGATCTTCGTGACTCTATTTTAGTATCTTTTTTTAGAGGAAATATTAATCACATCTTAAAGCATGGTGATTCCTTAGTTGGCTCCATTCAATTCGACCTCGAGAAAGCAGAAATTAGTGTCAGAAACCACTCCATTCGTTATACCACGCCATGGGACATCAAGGGGCATCCCATCGATATTTCTGTTGGAGGATGGCTGAGACAAGAAAGAGAGCGTATTTCAGACTCGGCTAATGATAATTTATTCGATATAAAGCGATATGGTGCCGAGCTATCGATAACAACACCAATTATTCAAAATCGGTGTATTTACACTTCCGCAATTAAAGTAGAGAAAATTGAAAATCAAGACACACGCTTAATTGCATTTGATCCATATTCTGTTCAATCGTTAAGCCAGACTATCAGTTATTTCAAATTAGATAATCAGTTTAATCCAAGGCGAGGCGTATATTGGACATTAAATCTAGAAAGAGGATGGGACATGGGGATTATCCAGACCCCCGGAGTGGCCTTTACAAGGGGTGGAGCTAATTTGGCAGGGTTTACCCCTTTGACAAAAAAGATTGTGGGCGCAGCGCGCGTATTTACGGGTATATTTAGTCCAGATAATGGTCAGCAACAAACATTTGAGCAAGAAATTTATGAAATGGGTGGACCCAATACACTTAGGGGTTACCGCATCAATAGGGCATTTATTGGCTTTAGAGAGTTATTATTTAATTTTGAATTGAGAAGAGATATCTTAGAAAATAAACAACTTGTGTTTTTTATTGATACCGGAAAAATATTTGATACCGGATTTGATTTAAAAACACAGGATTTTCACACAGGCTATGGCGTGGGAATACGATTTTTCACCCCAATTGGTCCATTACGATTTGACCTAGCGAGAGGAGAGCAAGATACCATCCTTCATTTTAGCTTGGGTCAACTTTTCTAGGGGTCCAAATTGTCCCTAGAAAATATTGTTTGCTCCATAGGCCGCTCGTGACTCTCGACCTTTTGGCGACAGTTTATTCAGTAGATCTTGCTCTAAGGTATGCAATGCATCAAGTCCCAGATGATCAGGTTCTTTAATCGAGCTAAATCCATCATTAACAGTTTCAACTGTAGCTTTGAGAATGTCCCCAAAATCAGATCCACTAGATCGTGAAGGTCCAGAGGAATGGCCTGCAGACGCCGGATTATTTAAGCCTCGAATATCCATAAATTCACCTCCTTATATAATAGTGTCAAAACTGACAGTCACTATAACGAAAAATAGAATAAAAAAAATGTACCTAAAAAAAATGGTATATCAAGATAAAAAAATCCCGCCATCATGTTTAGGTGATAATGGCGGGATAAAATTAAGCGTTAACGATTTGAAGAGGGAGGTTGATACAGTGATTAAATCGAGACTCAAATTGAGTAATGCCAGCAACAGTTGCAATCAGTCGGGCAGATACAACATAAGGGTCAGAATTTGCACCCGGACGACGGTCTTCGATATAGCCATAGCCTTTTTGTGCAACGCCTAATGGGATACGAATCGACGCGCCACGATCAGAAGTCCCTGATCTAAATTGACGGTAGGAGCAAGTTTCGTGCTTGCCAGTCAAACGTTGGTCATTGCCGGCGCCATATACCTGAATATGAGCATTATGGTTGGCTTCTAAAGCTTTTACAGCGGCTTCAATAGTCTGTTTGCCTTTTGCTTTATCTCTCATATCTTTTGTAGAGAAGTTGGTATGGCAACCTGCACCATTCCAGTCACCTGTTTTTGGCTTATTGGCAAAAGAGACTTGGACATTATAGTCCTCAGCAATTCGCTCAAGTAACCAATTGGCAATAATCCGTTGATCACACAGAGTTAACAAGTCATTATCATCGCCTTCAAAACCACGATATCCCACTTGGTATTCCCATTGACCTGGCATCACTTCGGCATTGATCCCATAAATGTTGATACCCGCTTCAATGCAGGCCGTGGCATGATCTTCAACAATATCTCTTCCAAAAATGCGATTTGCACCTACGCCACAGTAGTAAGGCCCTTGTGGTGCCGGTTCACTGTCTTCTGTAAACCCTAATGGAATACCATCTTGAAAGAGTGTGTACTCTTGTTCAAAACCACCCCAAGGCTCAAGCTCTTGTCCGCCAGCGGTCAATACATCTCTTAAAATTGATCGTGTATTGGTTTCATGAGGTGTGCCATCCGCATTAAATACTTCGCATAACACTAAGTAATTTCCATACCCTCGCAGAGGGTCTTGTACAAAATAAACAGGGGTTAAAACCAAATCAGACATATCTCCCGGTGCTTGGTAAGTTGATGACCCGTCAAAACCCCACTCTGGAAAATCCGCTAATGAGACAGTATCTTCTTCTGTAGACACCACGCGGCCTTTACTACGGAGCAATGCGGTAGGTTTTGCTCCGTCTAGCCAAATATACTCTGCCAATCCGATCATAATTAAAAGGCCTCCTGCCAATACTTTTAAATAGGGATGATAGGGGACAAAAAATAGAGTAGTCAAGGAAATCTCAAGTATGATACAAAGTATCACATGATGATTTCCTTCCGAAATTTACTATCTGCAGATCAAGTGACAGTGGAAGATATCCAAAAAATTTGTCAAAAAGCAGCAGAGTTTCATACTGGAAATAAGCGCTCATTTTTAGACATTGCCCGAGGGAAAATCATGGCCAGTCTCTTTTTTGAGCCAAGTACTCGTACGCGATTCGCCTTTGAATCCGCCATGCAAAGACTGGGCGGAAGTATTGTGACACTTGAAAGCGGAGCCTCTTCGTCGACAAAAAAAGGAGAGACTTTAGCAGATACCGGCCGAATCATGAGTGGATATGCCGATATCGCCGTCATTAGACACCCCCAAAAAAATAGTGCAGAGGAATTTGCGCAATTTTCATCTATCCCAGTCATTAATGCAGGAGATGGACCTAACCAACATCCCTCTCAATCGCTATTGGACATTTATTCGATAAACCATTTTCAAGGCCATTTGGATGGCCTAACAATTGGCATCGTTGGTGACCTTAAATTTAGCCGAACTGTAAATTCTCTGATTAAGCTACTCGCGTTTTATAAAAGGCACACATTTTATCTCATTTCACATCCTAATCTAAAAATGGCGGCAGAAACCGTTAATTGGCTTAAAAAAAATGGCCATCAGGTGATTGAAATGGAATCTCTAAAAGACGCCATTCCTCATCTAGATATCATCTATATGACACGAGTTCAGGAAGAGCGTTTTGAGTCAAGAGAGGCCTACTTAAGTGTGAAAGACCATTATCGTTTAGACAGAAGCCAATTACAGGATGCTAAAAAAAATCTTAGCATTATGCACCCCCTCCCTCGTGTTTGCGAAATAGCCGAGGATGTCGACGATCACCCCGCAGCAAAATATTTTGAACAAGCACACCTTGGCCTATATGTGCGCATGGCATTAATCACCGAAATGTTAGGCCTAAAATAAGCGACGTTTTTTTTCAATATCCCTCAATAACGCCTGCAAATTAACCCGATCCTGTTCAGATAAAGTTGGGGATGAAATTAAGGCCTGAGTTTCTTTGATTTTTTCTTCTATAGTCACAAATTGACTAGGGTCTTTGGATAATACGCCGCTGAGATAACGAGGCGTCATATATCGAGATAAATGTTCGGGTTTAGGCGATGGGTGGATGGCCAAATAGGCTCTATTAAACAATTGAACTAAAAATTTATCTTTTTGTGTTTTTTGACCAGACCAAATTTGCTTAATAATATCATCATAAGAGTCTGGATCACGGACCAGTTGTCGGATGGCCATTTGTAACCGATCAATACGTTCAAACCCCAATTGGTGGATTTGATACTCGATATCCCACTCTTTTTCAGTTAATTTGAAGTATTTTTCTAAGGTCATCTCTTTAATAAATGGCGTATTGGCCACCTGATTCACAATATTTCCAAAATAGACTTCCTCTTGGTAATTCAAAGGTTCAAGACGAAAAAAGTGTTTATTGTCATTAATATATTTAAAACACTCTAACAGTTGAGCCGGAGTAGGGTCATTAGGTAAGCGATCAAAAGCCTCTAAATCCAGTAATAATTTGGCTTTAGCTTGTAATTCAAGCCCCAACCAATACTTATATCTAAAATGCGCCAATTCCTCTTCGTCATCTTTGGGAAAATGTCGTATTTTTTGTTTGCCAATCACAATATGATCATATTTATAGACGTCATTAGGGATAGTCACTGCCGAAAAATCAAATAAAGCCATGCCAAATCGATTTTGGATTTCTTGAATTAATTTAATTAATAATAAAACATCTTCTTCGGCATCATGGGATTGTGCATCGGTGAGTACACCAAAAGCCTTAGCGGTAGACTCCAAAGTAAACGAATAATAGGGTAAATTTTGGCTATTTTTGTCAATAGTCCAAGGGAAAGTGTCTTGATGTTCAAAGGCAATATACTGTATCCAGTGTAGGACATCCAAATTATGCAATTTACCTTTAAAATACGGATTTAATCCATATCGAATCATTAAATTACGCAAAAAATTTAAATCAAATTGGTTACTATTAAACCCGACTAAAGTCGCATTACCATATTTTAAAATGGCAGACTCTAATTTGGCATGAATATCCAGTGCTGCCTCATATTCGGTCTGGCCGCTGGCGTTAATGTCATCAATATTAAGCTTATTGGTTAAAATTGCCCCTGGTTCTGCAATTTGGGTGCGATTAAGTTTAATCGTCCCTTTCCAAGTGTCAATCGGAACAAAGTCATCACCCGTAATCACAAAAGCATAAGACAAAATTTGTCCTAATAAATCACTGGTTGATGTTTCAAAATCGTAAAAAATAGTCATAAAATATCCTTGATGGTGCCCCCGGTAGGAGTCGAACCTACGACCTTTGGATTAGGAATCAAATGCTCTATCCACTGAGCTACAGAGGCAGTACTCAGCAATATACTACTTTTTATGTTAATCCAAAACCTTAACCTTATTCCGTCGCCAATCCCAAGGGGCGGTAGGAGTCTTGTCCGCCCATACCCCCAGACGGCCCTTACGTGCGGTAGCTTCAAGTTTTTGATAGTGACCGTCATCCGAATAGGACTGATACCACCATGCCCAACCTAGCCGAACCATTTCGGCATTAATGTTTTTGCCATTAATTAAAATAATCCCGACATAACGCCCATAGCGATCCTGTGTTTCAAAATTAAGCGTAGCGGTTTTGCCAACTGTAAGCGCTCGCAATGCCGCTGTAGCCTCAGGCCCGCGTAATTGTTTTTTTTCAGGGGCATCAATATGCTGCATCCGCACGGTGAGTGGTAGCTGGTAATACATGACAGACAAGGTGTCTCCATCTTTAACACTTTTAATGGTGACAGGGATTTCCAATGCAAAACACTGGAAACCTAAGCTAATTAGGAAAAATAAAATGGTAAAAAAGGACACTCTATAGTTTATTCACAAATGCCATTTCGTTTTCTGAATTGGCTTTAAACTTTGTATCTAAATCAGCCAATTCCTGGACTACTTTTTTCTCTTGAGAATTAAGTGTTTTTGGGATTGCCACACTGACTTCTACATACTGATCGCCTGTCCCATATTTTTGAAGGTGGGCTACCCCTTTACCTTTTAACCGAAACAGTGTGCCAGGTTGCGTCCCAGCGGGTACTTTTAACTTTGTTTTGCCTGAGAGTGTAGGCACTGTGACCTCTGTACCTAAAACAAGTTGGGCATAAGGTAGGCTAATGGATAAATAAATACTGTCTTCCTCACGTTTAAAATAGGCATGAGATTTAACAGAGATAAAGACATATAAATCTCCAGCAGGGCCACCACCTTCACCATGATTGCCTTCTCCAGATACTCGTAAGCGATTGCCAGAATCGACACCAGCGGGGATTTTAACCGAAATCTGGCGTTTTTGTTTTTCAAGCCCCTTACCATGGCAATTGGTACAGGGTGATTTAATAATTTCACCAGCTCCACGACATTCAGGACACGCAGATACTTGAGAGAAACTACCTAAAATCGTTCGTTGCACAGTATGCACTTGTCCCGATCCATTACATTTAGCGCAACTTGTTTTGCTTGTGCCCGGTTTAGCCCCAGTACCTTCACATTTTTGACACTTATTTAAATGGTAGATTTCTATTTTTTTCTCGACACCTTGTGCTGCTTCTTCGAGCGAAATTTCCAAGTCATATCTAAGATCTTCGCCTTGACGAGGGCCACCCTTGCGTCGGGATTGTCTGCCACCGCCTCCAAAGAAACTGTCAAAGATATCCTCAAAGGATTCAGCGCCGCCAAACCCACCAAACCCACCACCGCCAAATCCACCTGCCCCAGGCTGGTCATCGGTGACGCCAAATTGGTCATATTGGGCTTTTTTCTTGGTATCCGAAAGGATGTCATAGGCCTTTTGAACTTCTTTGAATTTATCTTGTGCACCAGGGTCTTTATTGACGTCCGGATGATATTCCCGGGCGAGTTTTCTGTAAGCCTTTTTAATTTCAGCTTCATTCGCACTGCGGCTTACCCCTAGTATTTCGTATAAATCCTTGGCCATCATGACATCCTTTCAACTCATAAATTAATTCGTCTTTTTGTCGTCGACATCAGAGTACTCTGCGTCAACAATAGTATCATCAGCTTTGGCGCTTGGCTCTGCTGTTGATCCTTCAGCACTGCCTTCTGGGCCTTTTGCGCTTTCAGCCGCTGCTTGGTAAAGCTCTGATGATGACTCATGAACGACTTTTTGGAAAGTCTCAAACTCTGCTTTAATTTTATCAGTGTCATTAGAGTCTAATGCGTCTTTCATTGACTTAATCGCAGCTTCAACTTTTTCTTTGGTTTCTGCTTTGATTTTGTCGCCGCTGTCTTTAAGCAGTTTTTCTGTCGAGTACACTAAAGAGTCTGCTTGGTTTTTAACTTCAACTGCTTCTCGTTTTTTCTTGTCTTCTTCGGCATGAGCTTCTGCATCTTTTTTCATGCGTTCAATATCTTCATCTGATAAACCAGAAGAGGCGGTAATAGTGATTTTTTGCTCTTTTCCAGTACCTTTATCAACGGCCTTTACATGTAAAATACCATTGGCATCGATATCAAAAGTGACTTCAATTTGAGGAATTCCACGTGGGGCAGGGGCAATTCCTTGAAGTGTAAACCGTCCAAGCGACCGATTGTCATTGGCCATTTCACGCTCACCTTGAAGAACATGAATTTCAACACTTCCCTGATTATCTTGAGCAGTTGAAAAGACTTGGCTTTTAGAAGTTGGAATCGTTGAGTTACGCTCAATTAATCGAGTGCAAACAGATCCCAAAGTCTCAATACCAAGAGAAAGTGGGATAACGTCTAATAATACAACGTCTTTTACATCGCCCGCTAAAACTCCACCTTGAATGGCCGCACCAATCGCAACGACTTCATCAGGGTTAACTCCTTTATGAGGCTCTTTTCCAAAAAACTTTTTAACAGCCTCTTGGATAGCCGGTATGCGGGTTGTTCCACCAACTAAAATGACTTCGTCAATTTCGCTAACCGAAATTCCAGCGTCTTTTAGTGCTTTTTCGCAAGGTGCAAGTGAACGCTTAATTAACGGCTCAATCATTTGCTCAAGTTTGGTTCGGCTAAGAGAGACATTTAAATGCTGTGGGCCTTCCGCAGTAGCGGTAATAAATGGAAGGTTAATGTCTGTGTTGAAAGTCGATGACAATTCAATTTTGGCTTTTTCAGCGGCATCTTTTAAACGTTGAAGGGCCATTTGATCTTTAGATAAATCCACACCCTTTTCTTTTTTAAATTCTGCAACTAACCACTCAATCAATAGCTCATCGATATCATCGCCGCCTAATTGAGTATCGCCATTTGTTGATTGGACTTCAAAAACGCCATCCCCAATTTCAAGGATAGAGATATCAAAAGTACCACCACCAAAGTCATAAACAGCAATTTTTTCATCTTTTTTGCTGTCTAAGCCATACGCAAGTGCAGCCGCTGTGGGCTCGTTAATAATACGTAGGACTTCAAGGCCTGCAATTTCGCCAGCGTCTTTGGTTGCTTGGCGTTGGCTGTCATTAAAGTAAGCAGGTACGGTAATAACCGCTTTTTTAACTTCTTGACCCAAATAGCTTTCAGCGTCTTTTTTAAGTTTTTGTAATACCATGGCCGAAATTTCGGGTGGTGTGTAGTCTTTGCCATTGGCCTTTACTTTAAGAGCTCCACCGACTTCAGTAATTTCATACGGAAATTTGCGTGTAATTTCACTGGCCCGTCGTCCGATTAAACTTTTAACAGAATAAAGAGTGTTTTTAGGGTTAGTAATAGCCTGACGTTTTGCTGGAAGTCCAACTAAACGCTCTCCGTCTTTCGCAAAGCCGACAATTGATGGCGTAGTGCGAGCACCTTCTGCGTTGGCGATGACAACTGGCTCGCCACCTTCCATAATCGATAAGCAAGAGTTTGTTGTTCCTAAGTCAATTCCTAATATTTTTTCACTCATTGTAATCCTCCTATTTTTATTGTGATACGACAACTAAACTGGGTCTAATCACCCGGCCATGAAGCGTATATCCTGCTTGCATTTCCTTGATGACTAAATTAGACCCTTGATCCGACTCTTCATGTCCGATCGCTTGATGGAAATTAGGGTCAAATGGTTGACCTAATGCTTCAATCTTAACCACGCCGGACTTTTCTAAGACGGATTTTAATTGTTTTTGAATTAATAAAACGCCTTCTAGTATTTTTTGGGCACTGGCCTCATTGCCCGAATGTTGAATCGCCAATTCAAAGTTATCCAAAATTGGTAACAATTCACTTAATAATTGCTCCTGTGCAAATTTGCGAAAGGAGACAATTTCCTGCTCTTTGCGTTTTCGAAAGTTATCCAAATCGGCATAAGCGCGTAGCCGTTGATTATTTTCTTCGGCCAACTTGGCTTTTAATTCCTCTATTTCCTGAGTTAATGCCAGTGTAGGATCGTCAGTAACGGTGTCCTGTAATGTCTCTTCTGCCGTATTAGTTTCTTGGTGATCCATAATTACCTCCTTTTGAAATCGATTGTGTTAAATACTCTGATACCATAGCACTCAATGTATTAAGCTTTGAAGCAACGACAGAATACGGCATTCGTGTCGGCCCCAAAACTCCAATCACCGTTGAGTACGAGTGGCCCAAAGTTACCGGTTGTAGTACCACGCTGCATCCATCTAGTAAGTCAACCTGATGGTCTGATTTACCGATAAAAATCGAGTGGTCAGCCTTTTTTGAAAGTGATCGATTTAATAATTCTAACAGCACCTTATTTTCTTCAACTGCTGCCAATACTTGCTGAGTAAATTCAATATTTTTAAACTCAGGCAACTTTAGCATTTTAGATGTGCCATTTAATATCAGTTGATGGTTACGCTGATGATGCACATTCAATCGATCAATTTCAGAGGCAAGCTGCGTTAGTACCGATTTATAGTCCGGCAAATCGGTGATCAATTTTATAAAAAACTCTCTAGGGATATCCTGCACATTAATGCCCTCTAATTTAGAGCTTAAAAGCTGGGATAACCGATTTAAATCCTCCTGATTAACACCTTCATCCAAGGTCAAAATAAATTCATGATTAACACCAATTGCGTGCAACAAAATAACAAGTACCCGATTAATATCCACTAACACCATGTGAACAAGCTTTAAGGCATCTTGATAAATTGTAGGCACCATGACAATAGTCGTGTAATCAATAAGAGAAGACATCACAGATGATATTTGAGTTAATGCGGTTTCCACATGGAGGCTCATCGAGTGAATTTGCTCAGAAATCACCTGATATTCCGTTGTGCTTAGGGAATGAGTCGCCATCAATTCATCCACATAAAAGCGATATCCTTTATCCGTAGGAACCCGTCCGCTTGAAGTATGAACATGCGTTAAAAACCCTTCGTCTTCTAATTCATGAAGCGCTTGTCGAACGGTGGCAGAGCTGACATCAAATGCATCCAGTAAAGATTTAGATCCCACAGGTTCTGCGGTTTGGATATATCTACTGACAGTTGCATTTAAAATTTGCTTTTTTCGCTCGGTTAACATTTTTCTGCCCTTCTAGCACTCTAATGCAATGAGTGCTAACTTAGGCAAAGAATACGGTAATACCAAAATGATGTCAAATATCAATATTAAACAGAGATAAATGTATTGACATCAAGTATCAATAGAAATAACATTATCTACTGATACTTAGTATCAAAAAACTGATAATCAAATAAACAAAAAATGAAAAATTGTACACTACAAAATTGTGAAACCAATAGCCAAGTCACCATTTCTGATATAGCGCCAGAGTGGGAAGGACGCCTTCGATTTATGGAGATTGGCGGTATTAAAGGTACTCCAGTGACCATCCACAATCGCATAGGTAAAACCGGTTCAATTATAGTATCTTTTCGCGACACTAAATTTGCAATTCGATACCAAGACGCTGAATATATCCGCGTAAATCATTAAATCATGCAATCCGCCCGCCGGATCATCCTCATCGGTGCCCCAAATAGTGGCAAAACCACATTTTTTAATCATCTCACCCGTTTAAAATACAAAACCGTCAATTATCCTGGTTCAACAGTAGAATCGGCGATTGGAAAATTACAATATAGCCAAAAAAACCAGTATCCAATTCAGGTGGTCGACACTCCCGGCATCATGTCATTATCGCCAAAATCAGAAGATGAGCAAGTCACGATTAATATCCTCACTAATGCCAAAGAAAGTGCATTTATATTGGTACTCAATTCTGTGCATCTCACGCGTCAATTGGCATTATTTAAACAACTTAGTTATATGAAAATCATACCTACAGTTGTCCTAAGTTTAAATGACATTGCTGTTCAAGAAGGGGTGTCGATTGATACTACTGCATTATCAACTATTTTGGGGACGCCGATTTATGCGATTGATGCCACAAATGCATCTCAAGTGGTTGAAGTTGCCGAAAAATTAACTGAAGTTAAATATCACCAAGCCATGCCAATTACCGCATTGTCAGATGATCAAATTATACAAAGCATACAGTGGGCTCAGTCCATCGCGGATTCTGTCACCTCGCAAAAGATACAAGTCAAAAAGTATGACATCGACAAGATATTATTACATTCAATAGCGGGCCCCATTATTTTTTGCACAACTTTATTTATTGGGTTTTGGAGTATTTTTTCGCTAGCAACACCCATAATGGATAAAATCGACACCGTGGTGGCATTATTACAAGCCGGAGTGACCTCATATCTCCCGCCTTCTCTGATATCGACGATTATCGCCAAAGGGATTATCCCTAGTATTGGGGGAGTTATTATTTTTGTTCCTCAAATTGCCTTATTATTTTTTTTAGTAGGTCTACTTGAAAGTAGTGGATATCTCGCAAGGGGTGCGGCATTATTGGACAGGCCTTTGTCTAAAATTGGCCTCAATGGACGTAGTTTTGCGCCTTTATTATCTGGGTTTGTGTGCGCAATCCCGGCAATCCTTTCTGCGCGCACGATTACAAATAAAAAAGAGCGTCTTATTACCCAGTTAATCACGCCCTTAATGAGTTGTTCGGCCCGATTACCTGTCTATGGCTTATTGCTTACATTATTGGCCCTTCGCATATCTCCAGCGATTGCGAGTGTCGGCATGATAGGTATTTATGGCGCCTGTATTCTCATCAGTGCCATCATTGCAAAAATAATGGATCGATTTATACCCAATACAGAAACCACAGGGTTTTATATCGAATTACCCAAACTTCAAACGCCAAATATTAAAGGGATTTTGGTGCAATCTGCTCATCAAACCATGCAATTTGTCAAAAAAGCAGGCCCTATTATAGTGATCGTGGGTATTAGCCTGTGGGTATTATCCGAATATCCGTCACCCACCCATAGTTACATCGAAATGATCGGAAAATGGCTAAATCCAGTATGGCTTCCCATGGGTGTCGATTGGCGTATTGGTGTTGGGCTTTTATTATCTTTTGCTGCGCGAGAAGTATTTGTATCAGCGATAGCGGTAATCTTTGCTGTCGAAAGTGGCAGTAGCTCTATGACATCGATGCTTCAGCTTGCCACCTTACCAAATGGGCAGCCTTTGTTAAGCGCGGCATCCATAGCCGGATTAATTGTATTTTTTATGATTTCAATGCAATGTATGTCCACATTTGCAGTCCTAAAACAGGAAACCAATACCTGGAAATGGCCATTAATTGTAACGGTAGCTTATACCTTATTAGGATATGGCGCAGCTGTACTAACCTATCAGCTTATGAGTTACTTATTATCGATTTAATCGAAAGGTAATCGGGACTTCGGCTGTAGATGAGATGGGGATGCCGGCAAAGGTTGCGGGTTTAAATTTCCATCGTTTAACTGTCTTAATAGCGGACTCATCCAACGCTTTAAACCCAGAGCTTTTGCTTAAACTAACCAAAGCGGCATATCCATTTTTATCCACATTCACATATAAAATAACAGTGCCTTCTTCACCTCTCCGTTTAGCGGAGTCGGGATAAATAGGGGAGGGATTAGACAGGTAGCTTGGATTGGCTTTAGTCGAAGACGTCATGCCTGGTCCGCCATTTCCGTCACTGCGAGATGTCCCTGTGGCTGCCGGGCCGCTAGACTGTCCAGAGCCTGATGATTCAGCGGCAAGATGTTGTTCTGATATGGATATCGAAGCAGAAGGTGGGGTGGGGGTATTGGTCACCGGTGTGGGTCGCTCAGAGATGGCATCTGATTCGGAGATGAGGGTCTCTTGCCGAGTGATGACAGGAGCGTGGGGGCGAGTGTCTGAAGGGAATACGCTTTCTTCCATATACACATCGATATCAAGATCGCCGCCGTTTGAAAGACCAGTTCCAAATTCAGGGGATAGCCCAAACGAAATTGCCAATACTCCAAATATACCCAAATGCACAAGGACAGAAGTCCCAATAAATTTGAGCTGATTAACTTGCTTTTGTGCGGATAGCGACTTTGCTAATGCCACTTTTTTTAACCTCATCCAACACTAAAACGGCCTGGCCAAACAATGCATCTTTATCGCCATTAATAATCACTTTAATCTCAGGGTTGTCAGATTTAATCTGAGATAATCGAGCGGATAAATGGGTAAGTGACAAAGCCTCTTTATTAAGATAAACCACGCCATTTTCGTCTATGCTAATCACAATTAAGTCATCTTTAGCATGTGCCTGAGACGATTGAGCGACGGGCAAATTAACCTGGACGCCTTGATTTTGAACCATAGACATCGACACCATGACAAAGGTGGCAAGTAAAAAAAAGACAATATCAATAAGCGGAATAATTTCGATACGTGCCCGTTTTTTAGCATTGGGTGATGCAATTTTCATCGAGAAGTAGTCCGTTTTAAAAGCAATAATTCAAGGTGAGTGGCGCTGTCTTCAATATCATGACGGGCTTCTTCAAGCATGCTTGTTAAATAGTTAAACGGGATTAGGGCCATAATTGCAATAATTAACCCAAACGCTGTTGCAATTAAAGCCTCAGCAATGCCGCCTGTAATAACGGTGGGGGCTTCAAGACCGGCATTACCCAATAAACCAAAGGCATTAATCATTCCTGTAACGGTTCCAAACAAGCCTAGTAAAGGGGCAAGAGTAATAATGGTATCTAACACAGAAAGACCTTGGTTAAACCGTTTAAGTTCTTTATTGGCGGCTAATAATAAGGCATTGGTAAAAGAGTCTTCTTGATGGGTTAATCCATAAATTAAAGTTCGTGCAACAAAATCTTGTGAGGATTGCCCACTGATAATGGCTTGGGGGATATCTCCATGTTCAACATGTTTTAAAATATGTTGAACAGTTTCTGGATCTCTGGACTTTTTAATCTTCACGATAAAAGTGAGGCGTTCGATGACAACGCTTACAGCAATAATTGATGCCAGCAGTAACGGCCACATGACTAAGCCGCCCTTTACAAATAAGCCAATCATTTTAACTCCTTTAACATACACAGGATAAGAGTGTCTTAAAACAGCCTTAAAAAGCCATTTCTATTTCACTTAGTTGATACTAAGTATTAGTTTTGATGAAGTGTAAGACGGCAGTGTAAAATCGTCAATAATATTAGGGTTTAAATTAAAAATAATCCGCCTTAATACCTAACGATTAAAAAATATATTTTTTACAAACATAAAAGGACACAGCGCAGACGATGCCCGAAATAATGCCACCCCATACGATATCAACCACCGTCACCGTCCAAGACCAATTTTTAAGCGTGGCCTGATTCGTCAAATCATAAGTGGCATAGGCAAACATTCCCAATAAGGCGCCTTGAATCGCCACAGCACTCAAGGACATATCAGATTTAAGTGCGGGTAAAACAACAAAATAAAAAGTAGCAGATGAAAAGATGATATAAAAAATAATCGCTGCCGGCCAATTAGGAGAGCTTGCCATTAAATGGCCAATACGAGGGCTGTAAAAGCGTTTGGCCATAAAGCCCAACCAAAAAAAGTCCAAAATCGCCATAGGGACAGCGGTAGAAAAAAAGGCCAACACAGATTTATTGAATGTCATGAAGGTATCATACAAAATAAAACATAGGTTTGTGAAATAGAATTGACTTAGACAAAAAATAACATTAAGTTAAAAAGTATTACGCCGGATGACCACTAAACCGGCTTCCATTACTCCTAACCCTTAGTTAATGGGAATGGTAAGGATTAGGACTAGGAGAGTGGTCAGAAGTAAAATTCTGACCATTTTTCTTTTTATTTCAATCCTTACTCACCTCCTTTACAAGCAATAACGCTTTTAAAAAATGCGATGCCGCAGAAGA
>Ga0214917_10004494_pt1 | contig 15478 bp, 14 predicted proteins | sample LL_1208_BB_MetaG_FD_177983 | JGI IMG/M metagenome (GOLD analysis project Ga0214917, IMG submission 177983) | Freshwater microbial communities from Lake Lanier, Atlanta, Georgia, United States - LL_1208_BB | ecosystem: Environmental > Aquatic > Freshwater > Lake | place: USA: Georgia | collected... | reverse complement strand
GCCGGTACGACCCGCTACGCTGCTGACGGCATCGGTAGTGTCAGACTTTTCCCAGACCGTGCCGTTGTAGATAACGTAATCGCCAACATCGAAGCTGATTGCCCCCGCCCCGAAGTTGCGGCTGCCCGCCGTCGTCACCCGGTACACGTCCCCCGTGTTGCCGGTGCCGTTAACCAGCGACGGCGTGTTCGTGGCCGCGTTCCACACGCCCTGATACTCCATGATTGAGTTGGGCAGCTCAGAAACCGGCACTTTGCCGTTGCTGTCAAGACTTGCTGCGCTGATCGCTGCCCTGGCGGCAGCCTGGGTTGACCCCGCCGCGATCACCGACGGCTTACCGGTCAGTGCCGCCCACTCCACGGGGAAGTAGCTGAGGGCCGTCCACGCCGCTGAGCCGTTGCCCACCTTCAACTTGCCGGTGTCTACCTCGTAGCCGAATTCTCCCTGCGCAAGTACCGTATTGGCGCTTGTCCATTGCGCTGCCGTTCCCCGGCGTATCAGAATTTGCGTCAAAGTGTCCCGCCATCAATAAGGCCCAGGCTTGTAGTCGTTGGGCTACCGCCATCAATAATTGCTCCTGGCACGACCACAGGAGAGCCTATTGCCGTGCCCCCGATGTAAAACTGCAAAGAGTCGTTGATTACCGCTATGTTGTCGACCGCAGGTCCCGTAGGTCCCGTAGCGCCGCCGCTTCCCGCAGGTCCCGTAGGTCCCGTGCTTCCCGCAGGTCCCGCAGGTCCCGTAGCGCCACGGATGTACCCTGCTGCCGCCCAGCCCTGCGCAGTGAGCTGGAAAACCTGTGCATCCTGGGTGTTCAGGTAGAAATCACCCTGGCTCTGGCCGCTAATTTCTCCTGGCGATCCGGTGCCCTGGTACCACACGCTCCCGCGCGGCCCTGTCGGCCCCGTGGGGCCGACACTGCCAGCGCCTCCTGAGGGTGCGGATGCTACCCAATTAGTCCCATTGCTGGTCAGGACCCATCCAGCTGCTCCCGGCGCGACGGCCTGTAGTGCGCCGGTTCCATTACCGAGTAACACTGCGTTTAGCGGCAGGTTATCGGAGCCGCTTCCCCCATTTGCGACAGGTAGGACTCCCGTCACGTCGTCAGTGAGGACGACCGACTTGTCTTTTATTTGACTGCCGGTTACCTCTGTCCGTGGCATAGCGTCACTTCAGGTAGGTGACGCGAATACGGTCACCGCTGACCGGCGCGGTCAGATAGGTGATGGCGGCACCGGCAATGGTGTAATCATTACCCGCACCTGGCTCCTGCAGGATTCCGTTGAGGAAGACCTGCTCAGTCCCAACGACCGGCGTATATGCCAGGGTAAAGGCTGTGTTTGTGCCGTTGATCGCACCGCTCGGGGCCTCTCTTACCACGAGGCTCGTCTGCTTGAGGACGGTGCTGGCCAGCGTCACGCTACCGGCACCACTGACGCTGCTGATGTCGCCAGACAGAGTGGTCGGGGTCAAGACCCCACCCGCATCAGCAATATAGACCTGACCGGCGGTGCCCTGTTTGACCCGCAGGCCGTTGTTCACCTCAAGGCTGGCATCACCTAGCCGGACCTGCACGCTATCGGCATTGACGGTCAGGCTGGTATCAGCGGCGACCACATCAAAGGCGCTGCCATTAAGGGCAAGGCCGCTACCGGCGCTGTAAAGGCTGCCGCCCGCTACCTGGGTAAAGGTCAGCGCGGTGGTGCCGAGCGTGATCGGGTCGTCGCTGACCAGCGTCCAGGAGCTGTTGCCGTTGCTGTTTCCCTCACTGACAAAGACGGTCGCCCCCGCCGTGACCTCAGCACTGCTGTCGGCATCAGCTGCCCTCGTCGGTGCGCCGCTGGCGTTGACCACATAGATGCCGTTTTCCGACCCTGTAGCCTGGTTTTTAATCAGGACGCGGTCGCCGGTAGCCAGGGTCACCCCGTCTACCACACTGCCATTGGCAAAAGCGCTGGACAGAGTCCCGCTGGCTGTGGTCGCCGCCCTGACGCTGCTCTTCCAGTCGAAGCCCTGGAGGAGCCCGTCAACGTAATTCTTGTTGGCGGCATCAGTGCCACTGACCGGGTCGGCCAGGTTGGTCAGTCGGTTGTTGCCGACTGACTGATCACCGGAGAAGGCGCGGGTGCCGTCGGCTTTGATGTAGCTAGTCGCCAGGCGGTCGTCGGCAACCGTGCCAGACTTGATGCGGTCACTGGTGATCGTGCCAGAACGAATCTGAGTTTCGCCGTTGATCTGGGTCTGTGCCATGTGCTTCCTTAAATCTCGTAGGTCACTGCAATTACGTCAGTGGCCAGGGGTGCCGTGGTGAAGGTCACGGCGGTTGTACCGGCGGCGGCTTCCACAAGAAAGCCTATCCCATTGACCTCAGCAAGGCCATTGCGAAACACGTTGATACTCGCCGTGCTGGCCGCCTGATGTGAGAGCAGGAAACTCGTGGTCACCCCATCTCCGTTAGTGATTACCTGGGTAAACCACTGTGCAACCGGCCCTGTCGCGCCCGTGGCTCCCTGTGGGCCAATCGGTCCCTGGGGCCCGATTGCCCCTTGCGGCCCTGGTGGTCCGCCGACCAGTATCGCGCCGACCGGTGTTTCTGTGATATCGACATCAATGACAGGCTGGTCGACGGTGATCGCGATTGTCGGTTGCTCAACGACGACATCAAAGGACAGCGTCGTGGTCACTTGCCGTCGTTTCTCTCAAATGTGCCCACCAGCAGCGCGGTCTCCAGGGACTGCCCGACGGCGGGCTGGGACATTACCGCTCTCCAGGTCATCCCGGTTCGACATTGGTCTGCGATTGAAGACTCAATGCGCACCGTGGCCAGGTCACCGACGACACTGGCAGTGATACGGGTCGGGCTGGCCCGGTCTATGTCAATGTCGACATAGACCGCACAGTCCCAGTTCTGGGGCTGACCGGCACTGTTGCGGCGGCGGATGGAGAACATGCGGTCGGTGCCCTTGGTGACCGGCAGGACGCGGTTGGGAAGTCGGGGCGCGACGTAGCTCATCTACGACCTCATGTTCCGGTCTATGGACATAAGCACCGACAGTCCAGCGGCACCTGCGCTGGTCAGCGCACAATCCTGCCAGCGTAGCGGTACGCCGACCCCGGCTGCGGTGACGGTGGCGACCAGCGTCTGGGCGAAGGTTCGGATGGCCCTGACGGACGTGGCTGCCCAAAAACCCCTAGTGAACCAGGCGGCTGATTCGCGTATTTCCTCAGACCACGATTCGTCAAGCAAGTCCTCATCAAGGCTGCCGACCTGGGGCTCAAAGGCGGGCAGCCCAGGACGCGTGATGGGTTGCACAGGGTCAGGCATTGCATGACTGGCCGGTTTTGGCGTGTCCCAGGGCAGGCTCATGTGTTGAAACTTTCTTTAGCTTTACGATAGACCGCTTTGGCATCTACGCCCATCTTTTCCGCAATGGCAAATACCAGCGCCTGGGTGATCAGTTGCTCGGCGCGCAGATCAAGCAATGTCGCCTCAATATCCTGCTGCGTGGTCAGCGGCTTGGGGCGACCCGCCAGGGTGTTGGTCAGCACCAGCACGGGAGTCGGCGTGGGCGGTGGTGGTGGGGTGGGTGCGACGTTGGCGTAGATGTAGCCCTTGGGGGGTACCAGTGTCGCGGCCTGGTCAAAGCTGATCCACGCCTGGAATGGCCTAAACCCGCTGTCGGCCAAGCGAACGCTGCGCGGTGGGGTGTCGTCGTAGCCGACGAGGCTGACGTAGTGATACACCGTGCCGCCGCTGTAGGCGAGATTAGGGCTGCCCTTGACCCCGCGTGGGTAGTTGTTGGGCGGGGCCACCACATTGAGGATCACGCCGTAACCAGCATCAATAGATTGGGTAATGTGTCGCCAGAACAAATCTTTCTGTGCCCCGGTCGGCGGGTCGTTGGGCATCTGCACGCTGGTGTAGTTGGCCTCTGGCAGCCGCGCATCAAGGCAGCGCTCAATAAGCAGCACGCTGTCAGTGCCACCCTGGTGGGTGCCGCACTCCCTGGCCAGTACTGCCTCAGGCACAGTAATACCCCTGATGGCGAGGATGACCTGCGCGCTTGCCGGGCCGCACCAGTAGCCGGTCTCCTGGGGGATTATGGCTGGGTCAAACCGCAACACTCTCTCACCCACCGGCTTGGCGGGACCTAGTAGGTCTAGCAACGATTCACCCATCCTTTTTGCATTGTCATAGCGCCTACGACGATCCTCAATCCCATTGAGGCCGCCGTTGACCAGGCGTGTTGCGCGCTCAAGGTCTTGGGCGTCTGATGCCTGGTTCATGGGCCGCTGCGTGGTCCAGTACCAGGTCACGCCGGTAAACCCGTATTGATCAGAACCAAGCTGGCCGGGGTTGTCAACAAAATATGTCGGAGTGGGGACCAGGCCGCGCCCATAAGCCCACTCACTGCATTTGGCGTAGTTGTACCGGCCTGTTATCTGTATCGGGCCCCGGCCCTTGTATTTCCTGCCATCACCAGGGTTGACATTACCCAGGTCGGCCCTTCCCTCATAGGCGGACCCGTCGGCTATTTCCTCCATGTAGCGCAGCCCGCCTGATTCATGGCCTACCTGCGCGCACCACATCGCGATTCTGGGTACCGTGGTCGCCTCGCACTCCCGTAGGCACTGCGCCACCGCTGGGGCCAAGGCGGTGTAGCGGTCCACGGGCAGGTTGCCCATCATCGCCGCCGCCAGCACGCCACTCACGCCGTTATCGTATTCCACCTGCGGCGCAGGGGCCTCTATCAGCGGTCCCTGCGCGTGCAGTGTCGTCTCAAAAGCCAGGACGTGGTAGGGCTCGTTGGTCGCAGTGATCCACTGGGATACCCACAGCTTCATGCCGTTGGGCTGGTTAAGCCTGCTGAGAGGGCTTATGTACCCACCGTAAATCTGGGGCACGTCGCGGCCCTGCACGTAATCAACCCGCGTCGCACGTCGCCAGTCCCCGGCGGGATCGGGGATGGTGAGCAACGACTGGCAATAGCGGCCTGCGTCGAAAAAGGACAGCACGGCGTTGCTTTGCAGGTACCTAAAACACAGTTCACCATGCTTGCCATCCAGCACCGGCTGGCCGTTGTTCAGCGCCTGCCAGGGCGCTACCGGAAATCCGAGCGCTGGGCACCGCCAGGCCCATACCGGGCCGTCGCGGCGCAGGCCATGAGTACCAAAAATAAAGACGGTGTCGCCCACCTGGTCAAAGGTGAGCATGACCTGGCCGGGGTGGGCTGGATGTCTGATCTCAAACCCCGTCGACTCCCATGTCACCAAGTCGCGGCTCCTGCGAAAGACGGTCCTAAGCTCATTGCCCAACCCTGCTGTGACCATGGCGGCCACCCACCACCACTGCCCAACCCTGATGAAGTCGCAGGGCAGAATCGTTGTGTATTCCGGGTTATTGTGCGGGTAGTCCCAGAGCTGGCGGCGCGGTGACAGCGAAATACCCTTGTCGGGCTGGGGTATGCCCAACACGTTGTAGTCCCTGTCGTACATGATCACTGAGGGACTTTGCCAATCCTGGCCCCAGCTGAAGCTGAAGTTGTCGCCAAACATTGCCGCTATTGCATTGCGGTCGGTATCCCAGCGCAATATGCCCAGGTCGGCCAGCTCCATGTGGACTGAGCTGGTGATTCCCCTGCCCGTGACCCTACGTGGTGAGCCCGGCAACATCGGCAATCAGCCCCTTGCCGGGAGTGCCGCCCACAGCGGTGACGGCAATGGTAAGGATGTCACCAGCGGCAAAGTCCCACGTACCCGTCGCCGTACCGCCGCTGACCTGACTTGTTGCAGCGATGCTGACTGATGTGCCGGTGACGGCACTGCCATTGCGCCGCAGTTCAACTGTCATGCTGCCGCTGACATCAGCAGTAGCGCCACGGTAGGTGACCTGGGTAAACCTGACCGCGCGGCACAGCCGCACGCCGAAGGGAAAATCCCCGGTCCCGGTCGTCCTGGTCTTGTTGGCCCCTATAACGACGATGCTGAGGTCGCTGACCTGGCCCGCTCCACCGGCCAGCACGACGGCGGTGCCCTCAACTGCCACCTGGCCCGGTCCCGTGCGCGTGATCGTGGTATCGCTGGCGTGGCCCAGCTCTAGCCCGCCCAGGCCCAGTGTCGTGGTGGTATTGCCCGTAATATCGGCCACAGTGAGCGTGACATTCCCCGTGCGACCGGCGACGGTAGACACCGCATCAGTCGTATCTGCTTTCTCCCACGCTGACCCGTTGTAAATGACGTAGTCGCCGACATCAAAAGTCACAGAACCGCTGCCCAGGTTGCGAGCCCCGGCAGTTGACACCCGGTAGACATCCCCGGCATTCCCTGTCCCGTCAGACAAAGTCGGGGTGTTGGTACTGGCGTTCCAGGTGCCCTGGTACTCCATGATGCTGTTGGGGAGTTGACTGACGGGCACTTTGCCGCCGCTGTCGAGGCTGGCGTACCCGTTGGCGACGCCCCGGTTGGCGGCGTTTTCTGCGTTTATTGCGCTTCGCGCCGCAGCCTGGTTAGCGCCCGCTGCGATGACGGCGGGTTTGCTTTGCAGCTCATCCCATGTCGCTGCGCCAGGCGTCCCAGGCGGTCCTTTGAGGTTGCCGCTAATTGTCCACGGCATGGCTAGCTGAACTGATAAAGGTCGCCGGACTGGGTGTCAATATAAACATCTCCCGCAAGAACGCCGGAGATGCCACTGGGGCTGCCGACCCCGGTGTACAGCAGGCTCCCGCGCGTGCCTTGGCTGCCCTGTGGGCCGGTTGCTCCGGCGGGTCCGGTGGGTCCAGTGGCTCCGTCGGCCCCAGGCGTTCCAGGGTCACCCTGCAATCCGCGCTCTCCCTGTGGCCCAGTTGCGCCCTGAGCACCGGGAATACCCTGCGGCCCCTCAAAGGGTATGCCCTGGCCATCTGGCGTCCAGCTATCCCCGTCGTAGTAATACAGCAGCTTGTTGATGATGTAGGCATCGCCCTCTTGCGGGTTGGACACAGCCAGCAGGGCGGCATAGTTAGCGAGGTTGCCGTTGATGTCCAGTGAGACACCGGCTGTCCCCTGTGGGCCTACCGGGCCTTGCGGGCCTTGGGAGCCGACCAAGCCTTGCGGGCCTTGCGGCCCCGCGCTGCCCTGTGGGCCAGTGGCTCCGGCGGGTCCGGTCAAGCCCGGCGAACCGGTATCCCCTTTCGGGCCGGGCAAGCCCTGCGGCCCGCGTATATTCCCTGCGACTAACCAAGCCATGTCGGCTCCCTTTCTCTGTCTTCCTTTGTACTAGGTGCCTACAGCTGGTAGAGCGTTCCTGACAGCGTGTCGATGTAGAAATCTCCCGGTGACGCTCCGATCACCACCGTAGGCGGTCCCTCCCCTGACCACCACACTGAGCCCGGCGGTCCCGGCGGTCCTGCTGGACCTGCTGGACCCGCAGGACCCGTGGGACCGGGCACCGGGCGACCCAGTACGGGCGTGCCGGGCTCAGGAGTCAGGTCTGCGATGTCCAGCGTGTCATCCGACTCGGGTGCCTGGAAGTCGAATGTGTTGAGGCTGATCTGACTACCATCGCTGGCGCGCAGGTCAAAAAAGCTGACCCGGTAATACAGGTCGCTCTCAATTCCCAGGTCAGGGGTTTTTGCCAGCAGCTTGACCCCGACGTTGCCGCCGCGCCTGATAACGCCGTAGGTGATGGTGGCCTGGACTGGCTGGAGCACCAGCACGCCCTGGTCGGTTTTAAGTGCATCACCACTTTGGAACAGCGGGGTGAAAATAATTGAGCCCGATACCGGGCGCAGCGCGGGCTGTGCGCTGCCATCCCAAAGCTCCTGGCCCGCCACGGACAGGTAGTTGCCCGTGACTGTAAAGTAGATCAGCGCCATGAACACCCTCTTACGTCGGCCAGGGAACAGTTTACGGCCTGCGGGAGATATAAGCACCAAGGTCGCTGATTTTGCCCAGTGCGTCGGTTTAGTATTGGCCTATGCCGCAGGAGCCTGTAAACCCATACGAGACAACGACCGAGCTGACGAGCGACTTCATGGGGCCTGGAGAGCCGGGTGCTGTGCAGCGGGCCTACCAGTTCAGCCTCATCCTGCAAGCCGCCGGGGCCATGCCACAGGATGACTCAGCTTACTGGCAGGACCCGGCAGCCTGGGGTGACCATTACCGGGCCTGGGAGGCCGCTGGGAGCCCGCAGCCGCCGGAGGGTAGTGACCCTGACTGGGACGCGTTTTTGGAGGCGCTGCTTGAGCTCTAGGGCTCATTGGGCTGCGGCTCCTGCGGCGCGGCCTTGGTCTCACCGTTGCGGGCCTTACCGGCATTAGCCAGCAGGTCCAGCAGGCCGCCCCCGGTGGGTGCGCGTCCGTTGCGGCCCTCAACCTTGACCCCGTTAGGCCCGTCACTGATGGTTATTTCATCAAAGTCGCCGTCGACCCACTTTATGCCGTTGACCTCAATGCTTAGGTGCTTCACCATGGTCCCTTCCTGTTGTGGCCAAACTATAGCGTCTTGTTGATAAGGGTCATCGAGAAATAATTCAACGTGCCCTCCAGGTTCGCGGTAACGTCTGTACCAGACCACGAGAAGGCGGCGGCATTAGCGCCAAACAATGCCCACGCCGCGCCCTCCCCGTTAAAGCCAGCCTGGACCGCACCCCCGGCTGGGAGGTAGATGTTAAAACTGCTGTGCACAAAACGCCCGCCGAGGAACCCCAGGTTGGGCAGCAGGATGTCGGTGCCGTGCTTGTACGCCGTGGTGGGGATCGTTGGGAAGCTGTTACTGCGAAATATCAACGGCGCGATACGCCCGCCCAAGCTGACCAACGGCTTGATGTAGTACGCGAGCTCAACCATGTACCACCCTGCCGTCACGGCACGGAAGATGCCCAGCAGGTTTTCAATCCGGCCCGTACCGGTAATGACCGCGTTGCTCGCGCCCAGCACTTCAATATCGTTACTGCTTATGTCGATGTGGGTAAAGAACCCTTGGGGAATCTTTGTCAGGCCGACATTTCCCTCTGCATTGACGTTACTGCGCCGGGAAATCTGCACACCCGCGTTTTGCGACGGGTTGACGTTCTGCCCGATGGTGACAAAGGTGCTGGGTGCGAACTTGTCGGCGGGCAATTGACCCGCAGGTAATTTGTCCGGCGTCACTGCACCCGGTGCGATGTTGCTGGAATTGATGCCACTGTTGCCCGTGGCAATACTGGTGCCAGGCAGCAGGAAGGTCGGGGCGAGATTCGCCGTGGTGATTCCACTTGCCCCGGTTCCGATCAGGGAAGTCGTGATGGAGCCGGGCAGGATGCGGTTGGCCAGGTTGGTCTCCTTGACCACCAGGTCGTCTACGAAGAAGTTGTGACCGGCGGTGACCTGGCCTGGCCTGAGCCAAAAGCCGAATTCCGCGCGGTCGTAGCCGGTGTTGGGCACGACCAGGTTTGCCGCTACCAGCGACCATCCCTCACTGTCCCTGGTCGCGGTGGCCAGGTTGACATCTCCACTCTGGCTCAGCGACGCGCCGGTTTTGCTGTTGTTGAGCGTCACGAGAAGAGTCACCGTGCCGGTTGCGGCCACCGTGCCGTTCTTCACAAAACAGCCGACGTAATACTGCTCACCCGGCCTGACGACCACTCCGCGCGCGCCGGTAATCGGGCTGCTGGGCGTGGTGGTGTTGTAAGTGCGGGGCCGCAGGCGGTAGCCCCGATTGTCAACGATGAAGTAGAAGAAGCGGTCGGTTGAGGCCGCCGTCACGCGCAAGCTGTGGCTGCCCGACCGGGCTGAGGTGCCCTGAGCGGGGGAGGCAAGCGTGGCGTTGGCGACCCGTGTGCGGTCATAGCCATTGCCCTCACTGGGCGGGACGGTATCAGGCCAAAATGAGGGGAACTCTATGCCAGGGTCATTGACCAGGTTGCCGCCGCTACCTATATAACCGACTGACAGGTTCTTTGCCGCCTCAAGCGCCTGGGTCAGCGTTGTGGCGATAAAGGGTCCGACAAAGGGCACGCCATAGAGCGCCTGGATCACTGCGATCCATAGCTGGTAGGCGTAGCCGCTGAGGGTTTCATCAAGTTTTTGCATGAGCGCCGTCAGGCTCAGGGTCGTTGCTGAGGCGGCGATATTGCTGACCAGGCTGCTGATGATCGCGCCTACGGTGGTGGCCGCATTGGCAAAATCAGTAGCAGTGATGTTGAAGACATTGCGCAGATTCGTAAATAGGTTTCCCAGCTGAGGCAGGCCAGCGGTCGTGCCAAACGTCAATCCGGTGATCGGTGTTATCAACTGACCGAGAAGACTGGTTGCGGCAGGGTTTCCGGGGTTGAACGCCTGCAAGGTTCCTGGCCCCGTCAAGCCGCCCGTCAGAAAATTCCTGATGGTCGCCAGGGTGGCCTGCCCGGTAGCCCCGGTGATCTGAAATACGAGCTGCTGCACCAGCTGAACGCCGCCGTCCCCGAGCCTCTTTATGTCCAGCAGTGTGGTGTTGACCTGCTCATTGATCTTAGTGATGAGCTCGTTCAGCAAGGTAATGAATGCTTTTTCAGTCGTTTGTAGGCCGTCGCCGAAAAATGTCCTAAGGTTCTTAAACAGCGTAACTACGTTCCCCGCCGCGTCGCCGAGAATCTGGAGGGCGGTGACGCCAGCTGTGAAGAAAGTATCGACTATTTTGCCGCTACTCATAAACCCGGCGCGGGTCAGGACTGCGGTGACAATCTGCAGTAGCTCAGCGGGCTGTGGCGGGATGGGGCGCTGTACCGCCCAGTTTTCTTCGAGCAGCGACAGTGCCTTAAGTACGGCAATAAGCGCATCCGTCGCATTCACGGTCAGGCCACTTAGGCCACTTATTACTTTATACAGCACGCTGGTGGTAGTGCCGGTGAGCTTTTCCAAAAGCCCCAAGAAAAGGTTCTGCCCGGCGACGTAATCGTCAGGTAGCAACCCCAGTGCGGTGAGCACGGTAAAAAGCGCATCAGTTGCAGGCGCGGCCAGACCAGTTATTACTTGATACAGCAGGCTGGCGGTGTCGCCGGTGAGCTGCTTGAAGAGTTCTAAGAAAAGGTCGCCGCCCTCGGGAAAAGGGTCAGGTAGTAACCCCAGTGCCGTAAGCACCGCTTGCACGTTTGTCGCAGCCTCAAACTGCTCCAGTATGCCCTCAAGGATGCCGAGCAGGGTAGTTCCTGCGAAATCCGACGGCAGCAGAGTCAGTTTCTGAAGGAGCTGCACCAGCACCGCTTGACCGGCCCCGGCGGTGTTCTCAATGAGTCTGCTGACAAAGCCCCAAAAAACCCCAGCGGCATCCATCGGCGCTTCCGTAGCGGGCAAAAGCCCCCATTGCTGTAGCAGGCCGATGAGGATGTCCCATAAGCTGCTGCCCTCAAATTCGCTACCTAAAAGCCCTGTGGCCTTGAACAGCCCGATAATGATTGCCGCGCCGTCTGTGCTGAACCCACTAAGGCCGCCTAGCAAGCCGATGATGAGGTCGGCTGCCGTTCCCCCCTCCCCAAACTGAAAACCGACCTGTTGAAACAGCCCGAAAATCAGCTCAAGCGGACTATCCACAAACGGCCCTAGAGGCAGAAGTCCGAACTGCTGTAGAAGTCCCTGTAGCAGTTCCCAGACGCCTGCGTATTCCACGCCCGCGCTATCAGGGGGGAGCAGGCCAAACGCCTTGAGTAAGCCGATAAGCAGGTCCCAGGTTTCATCAGTCACATCCTTCACTGCGGCAAAGAGCCCCAGCAGGTTAGGGTTAAACACCGACGACAGCAATTCCTCAGCGCTTCTGAACAACCCCGAGAGATCAATTCCTGTCAGGTCGTTGACTTTTGTCAGCAAGCTGGCGACAAAGGCGTCAACGTCTTCGGTGAACTCAAGCCCCCACAGGCCGCCGAACAACTCAAGCAGGTCGCTACCGAGCTTGAACGCCGGGTTGACGAAATACTGCAGAAATCCAGTCGCCGTCCTGTCGTTGTGCTGACCCTTCCAGGCGGTAAAGAAGCTGAGCGCCGGGAAGAGCTGCTCAATTTTCTCAAACACCGACCGAAGGAAGGGCTCAAGGCCCTCATTGAGGGTGAGCCCTGTTATACCCCCCAGCTTGCCCAGCAACCCGCCCAGGTCCTTGAAGAACTCTGCCAAGTCCCCCAGCGACTGACCAACGGTGTCCAGAATGGCGTTGATAAGCTGTTGCACGATGTTGAGCAGCGCGTCGGCAACCACGTCCAACTGCTCAACCATGCTGACAATGCTCTGGTCGAGCTGGTCAAGCGGGCTCTTGTCGACGCGGAAGAGATTGACACCAGACAGCGAATTGGTGCCGCCGAAGAGGTCTATTGCCCCGGCCATTAGTCCACCGTCAGCGGGCCGGGATCGCCGCAGGGCATGACCAGCACAAACAGTTGTGCATCAGCTGGTGAAAAGCTGTAGAGGCCAATGGCACCGTCGTTGTAGAGGTTGATGTACAGCGTGCTGTCTGCCGGGTTTTGGTGATTCGCGCTTACTTTAGCCGTGGTGTTGGTGGGGGAGATGGCGCGACCTGGGTCTGCCGGGCTGCTGAAATGCGGCATAATTGCCACGTCGGCAAAGCTATTCCCAAAGCCCCGCGCGACCAGCGCGCCGGTCTGCGGGTGGCCCATCCTCACCTCGCAGCCAATGGTCAGCGGTGTCAGTGTGGCCTCAACCCCAGTGGCACCGCAGTGGCCCCACACAATGGGCACCCAGTCAAACGCCTGCGGCGGAATTGTGAAGCTGCCGATGGGCGCACGCTGGCTGACTCCGGTGAAGCTGGTAAACGCGCTTTCAGGCATGCTGTAGGGGCCGGGGACCAGTTGACTGATGGACACTGGCACCCACAGCGGGTCGCCGTCCTCATTGGTCTGGCCGGTGTAGCCCAGCACGTCACCGGGCTGCGGCGGGTTTGTGGTGAAGTCGACATCTGGACAGTTCCTCAGGCTCGCCGCCGGTCCCGTCGGACCCGGCGGCACGTTGAGCCTAAAGTTCCACGCCGGGTACTGCGTCCCCTGCGTCAGCGGGTCCGTCACGACCTCAGTGCTGCCGCTGGTGATCAGCTCAACGCTGGGACTGATCTGCGGCATCGCCCCCGGCGGCCCAGGGCTACCGAGCATAAGCCTGCGCCAGCTTGTGCCGTACCAGACATACATGCTGGACCCGATGATGTCGCCTTGATCATTGACATCATCAAGCACCCAGTATTTGCCGATATCGGCCTCGCTGTTCGTCATGGTCGACGGCAGCTCATCTGGCTCGCTAATTGTGTCGGTCTGCAACCGCAGCGCAAAGGCATCCTGCCCCGGTGTGCCATCAGGACCCAGTACCGCAGCCATGAACAGCGTGCCGTTGTCCCCGGCTATTTCATAGGTCGCCCAGAACTCAGCCGGGTCACCCGGCGGCACCACCACGCCGTAGACCTTGGTGTTGACAAGATAGTTGGACAGGTAGGTAGCGTCTCCGACGGTCACGGTGTCACCCTCCTTGTCGATGGCGCGGCGTAGGTGTCATAGGCGTCGATGGGAACCACCATAACTAGTAACTGCGCGTTTTGTGGATCGAAGCTATAGGTGCCGAACGCCCCATCGTTATGCAGGTCCACATACACCGTGCCCACACCATCTGTCTCTACCCCGTTGACCATATTCTGGGTGTGATTGGCGGGGACAACGGCGTAATTGTTGAGCCTGGTGATGTTACGCGTGCGACGAGTGGGACTGCTGTAGTGCGGCATGATGTTGACCTGCCCGCGCCCGTTGCCAAACCCCCTGGCCACCTGGCGGCGCTTTGGTCCCAGGCTCACCTTGACCCCGATGCGCATGCGGGGGTTGAGGCCCGGCAAGCCGGTGAAAATGCTGGTGGGGTCCTGTACGGCCTCTAGTTGCCCGATGCCGAACCTGATCGACATCTGGGCAACCAGGTCCTGTACGTACTCAACTACGTCATCAACGACAATGCTGTCGGCAATGATGTCGTCGGCCACCCCAAGTACGTTATTGACCAGATCGGATACCAACGAGAAGTCCAGGCCGGTCTTGCCGGTGATCTCCTCCACCATGTCCGTTACGTCCTGCTGCGTCGGGTCAGTCAATGTGCCATTGGTCAGGCTGGTGATAAAAGTATTGACACGGCTGCTGACCTGGCCAAATGCCGTCTGGTCGAGCTGCTGACTGCTGACGAGAACGCGGCGCATACCAGCAACGTGGCCCCATACCACTGGTGTCCAGTCAAAGGGCTGCGGCGGGACATGGAATGTTGCGATGCGCACCTGCTGGCCGATGTTGAGTCCGGGTCCGAAATCCACCGGGTCGGTGTTGTCGAACTCGATGAAGTCCTCTTCCGGTATGCTGTAGACACGGGGGGCCAAAGCCAGCACGTTGGCGGGCCGCCAGATAGGAAAGCCCAGGCTGTTCTTGTCGGCGCTGCACATGAGCACCGAGTATTCATCAGGCGGCGGGTCACCGTCATAGTCGGGGAACTGATCAAGTGGCCTGATCTGACCCTTGGCACCGGCGGGTGCGGCTAGGTTGAACTCCCAGTTGGGCACCGCGTTTGTGCCGCCGGTATTGATATAGCTGTCCTGGCCGGGCTCAATGAGGCGCACAGTGGGCCGCACGCGCGGCAGTGGGCCCAGTGGACCCCTTGCCCCCATCTGTATCGTCTTCCACCTGTCCCCGTACCAAACCTTGGCGTGCTGGGAGATGATGGTGCCCTTGTCATCCCTCATTGAGATGACCCAGTATTTGCCGATATCCGCAGGGGTATCCGTCAGGTCGGTAGGCAGGGTCTCATCAGTAACGCCGCTGTCGTATTGCTGCCGCAGGGCGAATTGGGGCTGACCGTCGGGGCCGGGGCGGCCCTGGAGGGCTGAGAGGTCCAGTGCCCCCCGGTCGTCCATGATTTCAAGCTCAGCGCCATACACGTCAGGGGTGTCTGGCATGGTTTTCTCAGCGGTGATTTTCGCCCGTATGACACAGCTTGTGAGGTAGACGATGCTGCCTATCGGCATTCTCGTCATGTCTTATCCCTCGGCACAAAAGACGTGGTCAGCTTGGGCGTATTCTGCCAGGTCTGTGGCATATCCATCGGCGGCTCGCCGTCACGCAGGGCCGCCAACCTGCGGGTATCCGGCGGCAGGTTAGGGTCATCTGCTTTGTCGGTGGGCTTAAGCGCTTCCTCTGCCGTGTCGGGCTGGCGAATGTCCACCCAGGTGTGGGCGTTGGCATAACAGCCCGGTGAGGAGAAATGCCGCTTTTTGATAAAAGGGGTACCTGACATGCGCGCACCGGCCAGCGCCAGCGTCCAGGCTATGGCGATCCGCGTCGGCGTCATCATATTGAGGTCATGGACATGACCCTCAGGGTCCACCGGGTAGGACAGGCAGTCCAGTATTTGCAGGTAGGCGTTTTGCACCTCCATCATCTCAAAGGCGCGTTCACGCTCCTGCGGCGTCAGGTTAGCCTGCTCTATCGTGGTGGGGGTCAACTCACCCATGGCCCCGAACTCAAGGC
>Ga0214917_10004491_pt1 | contig 15486 bp, 12 predicted proteins | sample LL_1208_BB_MetaG_FD_177983 | JGI IMG/M metagenome (GOLD analysis project Ga0214917, IMG submission 177983) | Freshwater microbial communities from Lake Lanier, Atlanta, Georgia, United States - LL_1208_BB | ecosystem: Environmental > Aquatic > Freshwater > Lake | place: USA: Georgia | collected... | reverse complement strand
ATCGCGCAGCGCGTTTGCCCGAAGCTCGCAAGCATAAAGCGCTCACGGGCATCAGGCGCTTGCACCGTCTCCAGTCCTCGAGGCGTTCGGGTTGACCGCCGTCGCTAGGGGCGAAGCCTCGCTTTGGGCTCCCTCAGCGATCGTCGCTGTCGAAGCTTGCGGTATTGCCGCAGCGTCAGCTGCAGCCGATTCGGCAGCCGTAGCGCCCGTTTGGTCGGAGGCTTCGCCCTGAGCTAGTACCAGCGCTTCTGACGCTGCCCCCGCCTGAGGCGCTGCATCGGAGCTTGCCTCGGCGGCGCCGTTTGCATCCGCGGCGCGGTTTGCCTCGGCGGCAAGATGAGCTTCGCCCTGTGCCTCAACCATCGCGGCTTCAGGCGCTTGCACGCCAGGGTTTGCAGTGTGCGAATCCTCAGCCTGCTCCGACGCCGGCATCGGATCGTCATCATGCTCAGCGCTCTTATCCTCATCGGCATCGCCAGACAGCGCAACGCGCGCTGCAAGTTCAGCAAGCGACATCCCTGCAGCAGCGGCAGCGCCAGCCCCAAGGGCAGCAGCGCTGGCAGATCCTTTAGCCTCGGTGGGGCTAGACTCGCCTGCCCGCTCAGGCGCTCTCACGCTTTCGCCGGCTCGCGCACCGGCAGCGGCCCCCTGCCTCATCCCCATGCGGCTTGCGGCCGCATTGTCAGTACGGCTTGCTGGACTTGGCGTTGCACTCGCGTGAGCGAGTTGATCCATTTGCGAACGCAGGCCCTGAAACTGCGCACGCAATGCTGCAAGACCTTGATCACTCACATGCTTATTCAGTTGAAGCGCGGCTGCGAGCGCGGCAAGGCCCGCAATAAGAGCCGCCACAAGCAAAGCGCCGATTTTCACAAAACCGGCCTGCAGGCTCGCTTGCATCGACTCGAGCACCGTACCGTGGTGGGCCAGCGCTTTGCTAAACTTGTTGTGATGATCAGCGAGGATTTGCTCGGTCTTAAGCCACATCTGATCGGCGGGCTTTACTGCTGCCTGCTCCACACCGCGCTTGACCAGATTGCCGCCCAATAAAGCAAGACTTGTCGCATAAGCCAGCCTTTCGTCGCCCGCCAGGCCTTCCATGTAGGCCCGTGAAAAACCGCTGCGCAGCTCACGCCGATCGTTTTCACCGATGAATCGATAGCCTTCGGGGATCTCAAAGAGCAATCCCGTGTTGGAGGAAGTGATCATTTCGCCGTCGGGCGCCACCAATTCGCCGCGCAAAACCTCATTACCCCGCTGCACTTCGAGCAAGACCGCCGACTTCCCTGCCGCGGTAAGCTTGCGCAAGCCATCCCAAACAAACCCTGCCTCTTCGCCATCCACACTTAAAATCAGATCGCCGACCCGAAAGCCTGCTCTCGCAGCAACACTGCCTGGGGCAACCCCGGCAACATTAGCCCGCGTGCTGCGCAAGACGGCCTCTGAACGTGTGTTTTCAAAATTCGCGATTTGCTCAAAGGCGTAGTCGATCCGCGGATCGGTCCCTTCGGGGAGCTTAACCTTGGCGTTGTTTGCGGCCTTGGCTTCCTTGGCATGATCAGCTTTGCCCGAGCCATGTTTGCCACCGTCGGCGGGCGCGAGTTCGGCCAGATCAACCATGGGAGGCGCAGCAGTGTGGATCGCCTTGTTGAGGCCGTTTTGCGCAAAAACGCTGTAAAGCGCAAAAAGCACCAGCACCAGCGCAAGCCCGCCCAGACCTTTCATGGTGAGATCAAGGCGCTGCTGAACCTCTTGCTCATGGCTCTTTGCAGGCGCAGCTTTCGCCTTCGCAGCACCGGAAGCAGACGCGCCTGCTTTGGGCTTTATGAATTTCGACAACACCGGGACCTTGCCCAGTGTTCCTTGTAAATCAATCGCTGGCAGTTTCAACTTTCTTCCCCACTTGCAGAATGCGGAAGCTGCGCTTCATAGCATCCACATCCCTTGATGCCGCTTCCATTAATGTTCTTTGCAACCGATGATCCATTCGCAAACGCAGCGCAATGAAGGCTGAGAGCCAAGGCCCGACATGCAAACTTGAGACAAACTCCTTGTCAAGCTTGGCACGACTCGCATCGGGTCGGGCCCGCACTTCAGCCAAAAGCCTTCCATCTTCGTCATGCAACGTGATCTCATAATAATCGATCCTGCTGTACTTCCTCTCAAGAACCCTCAGCAAATACCAGATACCCTCGAGCTTGAAGTAGATCTTCCAAGGGTCACTGTCCTCACTTGGCAGCAACACATCATCGGGCTCGATACCGACTTGGCCATGCCAGGCCCGATCGATCGCCTGCGCATCTGAACCCTTTTTGGGAAGCGTTTTCAGACTTTCGAAGAGTTCAAAAAGCGTGAGCGTTAAGCGATGTTCGCTTGCCATGTCGCGTACCCTCGCCACATGGCGCTCGGTATCGGCTCGATCCGCCTCCATTGAGGACTGCAGCTGCGCCAAATCCATATTCAGTTGCTTTTGCAATTCGCTTAAGTGTTGTTCCATGCGTTTAACGACCTGCTCGGCCGTTGTTGGCGGCAAACTTGGCATCCTGCCTGCTGTGAGTCCTGGATCTGGACCCGCCTTGAGCGCTTCAGCAGTCGGCTTTTCGTTGCGTTTTTGCAAAAATGCACCAAGCCAGACAAGACCAACCGCCGACAAAAGCAAAAGCAACACCAACATGACGGTGTAGTCGGTCTCGGTGAGCGTGCCGGTTAGACCCATCCCTTAGCCCCCATTGTTTCCACCAACAAATCAGGAAATGAACCTGACTGCCATTGGTCGATTTCCACCAAGGCATGCGGATTCATCGCGCGCAGATGACTGGCCGCGCGATCCGCCTGCAAATCCTGATCGGCACGATTAAGCCAAAGCCTTGTGCCCTTTCCATAGTGCACGCTCAACTCGACGAAGTCCAGCGAATCTGTGTAGGAGGCAATCTCGTCCCAGCGCTGACAAGGCCAAAGATCGTGTTTTCGCGGCGCAGCAAATGATGGCGACGGTAGCAAAAAACCAAGCATCGAACCCCATTCATGACGTGCTATCGCCAGCGCAACACTGGCCCACATCCCTCGCCCGGAACGGGTTGAATGGCAAAAGGGCGCGTTAAAGCCCAAAAACGGGTCAAACAATTCAGCCTGTCGGATCGCACCTTCACGCCGACAGCCCAACCAGTAGCCGAGCGCAGCACCCATGCCCGACCCCACCCACTGTATCGGACCCACGGCTTCAACAACCGCCCGCAGCCGATCAGCGTTGTGCGCCATGCTGCCGATATCCTCTTGCCCCCAAATTTGACAAGGGCCAATCCAGGAGCGCACACGACGCACCAGTTCCTCCATCGACTGATCATCGAGGGCCGGACAGCAAATCACGGTGGTGGCAGCTGACATCAGTGTGGGGGTATGGTTTTGGGGTATGGTGTTGCCCAGACAACGCGCCCAGCGTGCAGCTTAATCATGTGAGCGGTACATGGTGTAGAACATCAGTCCAATACGTACCCGAATGGTGGTGGGGTGGCCGATGGGACTCGAACCCACGACAGCCGGAATCACAATCCGGGACTCTACCAACTGAGCTACGGCCACCACTGAGGAAGGCGGATTGTAGGTTCCTGAGCCTATCGACGTCAAACGATGCGGCGGAAAAACGCAAGCTTTGAACGCCGAGGCATGCCGTGGAACGCTGAGCAACGCCGAGGCATGCCGAAGAACATCGCGAGCTGAGAAAGCCATCAGCAATCCCCGGCCCAGGGCTCGTTCGTGCTGGCCTGCCCAGCACGACTCGAACGTGCGACCTACGGCTTAGAAGGCCGTTGCTCTATCCAGCTGAGCTATGGGCAGATTCCTGGGCTCGGTGGTCGGGGTGAGAGGATTCGAACCTCCGACATCTTGCTCCCAAAGCAAGCGCTCCACCGGGCTGAGCTACACCCCGAGCCCGTTATTCTAACCTGCTTCCTCAGCTTATGCTCGCTGCCAGACGTTGCGCATAGGCCTGCGCCTTGGCCTCGTCAGGGTGTTCGACCATGACCCGAACAACCGGCTCGGTACCTGAGGGTCTGATAAGCGTGCGCCCCTGGCCTTGAAGCTCACGCTCAAGCGCTTGAAGTGCAGCACGAAGCGGCTCGTGATGTTGTAGCTGAAAGCCAACAGGGCTTGGCACATTGATCAAGACCTGGGGCATGAGGACGAGATCGGAACAGAGTTGAGCAAGATCTTTACCCTGATCCACCATCGCAGCGAGCACTTGCAAACCACTGATGATGCCATCGCCGGTGCTGTGCAAATCAAGCGCAAGCAGGTGCCCCGAGCCCTCCCCACCCAGCAACCAGCCACGGGCCTGAAGCCGCTCAAGCACATAACGATCGCCAACCTTCGCGCGCTCAAAGTCGATGCCTTTCGCCCGAAACGCCCGTTCAATGGCGAAGTTGCTCATCAGGGTGCCCACAACACCCGGAATGACCTCACGCCGGGCTCTGTCGCTCACCATGATCCAAAGCAATTCATCGCCATTGAAAATACGACCGCTTCGGTCACACATGATCAAACGATCGGCGTCACCGTCTAAAGCGATCCCTAAATCAGCACCTGTTTCGATCACTTTGGCGCGCATGGCATCGGGGTGGGTGGCACCGCAGTTGAGGTTGATATTCGTGCCATCGGGTTCATGGCCGATTCGAATCACATGAGCGCCGAGTTCATGCAATACAGGGCCGGCAACATGGTAGGCCGCCCCGTGTGCTGAATCGACCACAATCTTGACGCCTTTTAAGTCAAAGCGTTGCGGGAAACTGCTTTTGCAAAACTCGATATAGCGGCCTGCCGCGTCATCGATCCTTCTTGCCCGGCCCATGTCCGCCGCCGCCACACAAGACAGATCGGGATGATTCATCGAATCGCTGTGCAGGTAAGACTCGATTTGCGCCTCAACCGCGTCGGACAACTTGCTGCCCTCACCCGAGAAAAACTTAATCCCGTTATCCTCATAGGGGTTGTGGGAGGCTGAAATCACGATACCTGCATCGAGACGAAGTGCTCGGGTAAGGTAGGCCACGCCAGGCGTGGGCAGGGGGCCCACCAAGCGCACATCCACGCCCATCGAGGATAAGCCCGCCTCAAGCGCCGCTTCAACCATATAACCCGAAAGCCTCGTGTCCTTGCCAATCAAGGCCACAGGCTTGCGGCCCGCCCGCGCTCCCGATAGCCCAGCATGCGCTTGCAGCAACACCTTGCCCGCCGCCTGTCCGAGCCGCAATACAAACTCAGGAGTCATCGGTAAAGAACCCACCCGACCGCGCACACCATCGGTGCCAAACCAGCGCCTCGTCATCTTATGCCTGTCCCCTTGCCATCTTCTGCACGCCCCCTTGTCATCTTATGCATGCCCCCTTGCCAGCGTCCCGGATTCCGAAGCCTGAAGCCTCGTTTCCTCAGGCATGCTTTTTCTCCATTAATGCGCCGTAAACCTTCAGTGCATCGACCGTCGCAGCCACATTGTGAACACGCAGCATCGATGCGCCCAGACTCGCAGCCGCAAGCGCGCCACCGATTGATCCTGGATCGCGTTCTGCAATCGCTTTACCCGTTAGCTCACCAATAAAGCGCTTGCGTGATAGGCCAATTAAGAGCGGCAATGACCCGTCATGCAAGCTATATCGTGATAATAAACCCAATGATCGAAGTAAGGCCAGGTTGTGTTCAAAAAGCTTTCCAAAACCGATCCCGGGATCGAGCACCACCCTGTTGACATCAAGACCATGGCTCAGACCCAAACGCAGCTGTTCCTCGAAAAAACGTCTCACAAGCCCCACAACACCGCCCTCGCTTTCGGGATAATGCGGCGCATCTTGCATGCTGGCAGGCTGCCCTTGCATGTGCATCAGGCAAATTCGAGGCGCTTGAACGGCGATCGGCCAAGCACCCTCTGCGCGAAAGCCATTAACGTCGTTGAGCATGTCAGCGCCCTCTTGGAGGGCGGCTGCCATCACGGCGGGCTTCATGCTGTCGACCGAGATACGAAAACCCAACGTCTGCTTGAGCGGCGCCAAGCGCCTTAAGACCGGCATCAAGCGATCGAGTTCCTCGCGCTCGGACACGGCCTTGGCGCCGGGGCGAGTGGACTCAGCACCAAGATCAATCCAGTGCGCCCCGTCGGCAACGAGCTTGAGGGCTTTAGCAAGCGCCTCATCGGGGCTTGAGAGCCCGCCGTCTGAAAACGAATCGGGGGTCAGATTCATGACCCCCATCACCTCAAGCATCAATGGCACCACAAAAGAAAGTGGGCTGGCCCTAGGGACGTGGGATGACCCTAAGCATGTGGGCTGAAACTGGGTTTGTTCAAGCTGCCGGCGCCTCCGGCACATCGCTTGGTGTGGGTTGAACTTGCGGACCATTGGTGCCGCTTGGCGCACTTGGCTTGTTGTTGCCCGGTTCTTTGGGCGGACGTGGTGGCAAGCCATTGATGATGTCGTCGATCTGATCTGCGTCGATGGTTTCCCACTCGAGCAAAGCTTTCGTCATGGCCTCGACTTTGTCGCGATTATCTTCGAGGATTTTGCGCGCAACACCATACTGATCATCGATGATCTTGCGAATCTCCGTATCAACCTTACGCATCGTCTCTTCCGACATATGCGTGGTCTTGGTGATCGAACGCCCGAGGAATATTTCGCCCTCGTTTTCGGCATAAACCATCGGGCCGAGCACATCGCTCATGCCGTAACGGGTAACCATATCGCGTGCAAGCGACGTTGCACGCTCGAAATCATTACTCGCACCGGTGGTCATTTGATTCATGAACAGCTCTTCGGCGATGCGACCACCAAAGAGCATCGAAATCATATTCAACATGCGTGTGCGATCCATCGAATAACGGTCTTCGGTGGGCAGTTGCATGGTGACACCAAGTGCACGACCTCGCGGGATGATAGTGACTTTGTGCACTGGATCGGTCTTTGGGAGCATCCGTGCAACGATCGCGTGGCCCGACTCATGGTAGGCGGTGTTTCTGCGCTCCTCTTCAGGCATCACAATCGAGCGTCGCTCGGCACCCATGATGATTTTGTCTTTGGCTTTCTCAAAATCCATCATTTCAACCAGCCTTGCAGCGCGACGCGCCGCAAAAAGCGCTGCTTCGTTGACTAAGTTGGCGAGATCAGCGCCCGAAAAGCCAGGCGTGCCACGTGCGATGATGTCCGCCTTCACATCCTGAGAAATCGGGACTTTGCGCATATGGACATTGAGAATTTGCTCACGTCCGCGGATATCAGGCAGGGGCACAACCACCTGACGGTCGAATCGGCCAGGACGCAACAAGGCGGGATCAAGTACATCGGGCCTGTTGGTTGCAGCGATCACGATGATGCCCTGGTTGGTCTCAAAACCATCCATTTCAACCAGCATTTGGTTGAGCGTTTGCTCGCGTTCGTCGTTGCCGCCACCCAAGCCAGCACCGCGCTGACGACCGACCGCATCGATTTCGTCGATGAAAATAATGCAGGGCGCCTGCTTTTTGGCGTTTTCAAACATGTCGCGGACACGGGCCGCACCCACGCCGACAAACATTTCCACGAAATCAGAGCCTGAGATCGAGAAAAAAGGAACCTTGGCTTCACCCGCAATCGCTTTAGCAAGCAGGGTTTTACCGGTACCCGGCGAGCCGACCATCAAAACACCACGTGGAATTCGTCCACCAAGTTTTTGAAATCTCGACGGATCCCGCAAGAAATCAACAAGCTCTTGCACCTCTTCTTTGGCTTCGTCGCAACCTGCAACGTCGGCAAAGGTGATTTGGTTGTTGTTTTCATCGAGCATTCTGGCGCGTGATTTCCCGAAGGAGAAAGCGCCGCCCTTACCACCGCCTTGCATCTGGCGCATGAAAAACACCCACACACCAATGAGCAAGAGCATCGGAAACCAGGACACAAAAACACTCATTAAAAAGGATTGCTCTTCGCGAGGCTTGACATCGAATTTCACGCCATAGGTGACCAAGTCACCGACAAGGCCGCGATCCAGATAGGTACCTGTGGTTCGGATCCGACGGTCATCGACGGTGACGGCGGTGATGTCAGCGGTCCCGGTGGTGTCGCTGATCACCACGCTCTTGATTCGGCCATTTCTGACGTCGTCGAGAAACTCGGAGTAAGGCACCGAATTGCCCGAGCTTGTGCTGCGATTGTCGAACTGCTTGAACACCGTAAACAAAACAAGCGCGATGACAAGCCAGATGGCGGCTTTGGAGAAGACGTTATTCAATCGATTTACTCCTTCCTGGACCTTGCAGTGTACGTAATCTCAATGACCTTCGCCACTGAGGGGTTCAGAGCGCCGGGTTGAGCGTCCACGGCGCGCGACGAAGGGTTCAACAGCCTGCTACTGAGGATTCTGTTCCAAGGATTGACTCATGACCCTCGGCAGCAAACCCTTACCCAACAAATAGGTTTCGGCCGACTCCTCGCGACTCGCCTTCGGTTTCCGGATGAAAACCTGCCGAAACTCGCGCTTATAAGACTCCACCCACTGACTGAATCCACTGCCTTGAAAACACTTCACCAACAGATTACCCCCAGGTTTGAGATGCGTGGTCGAAAAATCAAGTGCAAGCCCGATCAAATCACCCATCCGGGCACTGTCAGCCGAAGCCACACCGCTTAAATTCGGTGCCATATCCGAGATCACAAGATCGCAGTGGCCATCAGGTAGCACTTCCTGAAGGATTTGCAAGGTTTCCTCGTCACGAAAATCGCCAATGAGGCTCAAAACGCCATCAAGTGGTTCCATCGGCAACATATCAAGGGTAATGATTTTGCCGCGCAGCGCATGGTTGGCAAAACCCAAGCGCTCGCGCACAAGCTGCGTCCACGACCCTGGTGCAGCCCCCAGTTCGACGATACACATCCCCGGCTTGATCAACTTATCCTGATCATCAATCTCAGCAAGCTTGAAAGCCGCACGAGACCGGTACCCCTTTTGCTGGGCTTTCCGAACATAGGGGTCATTGAGATGCCGATGCATCCAGTTTTGGTTAAAGCGATGCTTTTTGCCGGCTGGCATGCATATCCCCTGGGGTGTTTCCGATCGCTGCGCTAGATCATCCGTTTGAAATAGTCGATGGTTTTCACAAGTCCCTCCTCCAGGGAGATCTTGGGTTCCCAGTCAAGCGCCCGCTTAGCAAGCGAGATATCGGGCCGACGCTGCTTCGGATCATCCGAGGGCAAAGGCCTGAAGCTGATCTTGCTGCGCGAGCCGGTCAGGCGCAACACCATTTCTGCAAGCTCGAGCATGGTGAATTCACCGGGATTGCCAATATTCACCGGCCCAACAAAATCTGCCGGCGAATCCATCATCCTCAGCATGGCTTCGATCAAGTCATCCACATAGCAAAAGCTTCGGGTCTGACTACCCTCACCAAACATGGTGATGTCCTCGCCTTTGAGCGCCTGTACGATGAAATTACTGACCACACGTCCATCGTTCGGATGCATTCTCGGGCCATAAGTGTTGAAGATCCTGACGACTTTGATCTGTAGCTGATGCTGGCGCCAATAATCAAAAAACAAAGTCTCCGCGCAACGCTTGCCCTCGTCGTAGCAGCTGCGCAGTCCGATGGGATTGACCTTGCCCCAGTAGGATTCAGGTTGCGGGTGAACCTCGGGATCACCGTAGACTTCGCTGGTTGAAGCCTGCAGAATCCGCGCTTTCGTGCGCTTGGCAAGCCCCAACATGTTGATGGCCCCATGCACGCTTGTTTTGGTGGTTTGCACAGGATCGTGCTGGTAATGAATCGGCGAGGCGGGGCAGGCTAGATTGAAAATCCTGTCGACTTCCACATAAAGCGGAAAGGTCACGTCATGCCGCATCAGCTCAAAATGCGGATGATCGAGCAAATGTTTGATGTTGGCCTTGTTGCCGGTGAAGTAATTATCAACACAAAGCACATCATGGCCGCGCTCAATTAAGCGATCACACAGATGTGAGCCCAAAAAGCCTGCACCGCCCGTTACTAAGATCTTTTGCATCGCTTTACAATCACTTGATGAATCAACGAACAAACGCCGGCAGCAAACGCGCATCGACGCGAAAAAAAACCCTGGGCAATCAGGCCGAAACCCCGCAAGGTCGTGCCCGCAACGCACTGATCATCGACCGCCAACTCGACGGTGACAACCCCGGGGTGGCGCTGATCCTGAGCGCAGCCGAGCGCAAATCGCTCAAAGCGGCTGCGCATCATCTCAACCCTGTGGTGATCATTGGCCAGGAAGGATTGAGCGAAGCGGTCATCCGCGAAACCGACCGATCGCTCCGCGCCCATGAGCTGATCAAGGTACGCGTGGCGGGCGACGATCGCGAAACCCGACAGGCCATTCTCGAAGCGCTTTGCGAAGCCTTGAACTGTGCCGCTGTGCAGTCCATCGGTAAGTTGCTCGTGCTTTATCGCCCGAAGGATTATTCGTAGCGAACAGCCAGCACTTCGTAAGACTTGATGCCCCCGGGCGCCTGAACATCGATCGGATCACCCTCATACTTCCCGATCATGGCGCGCGCAATCGGGGAAGACACCGAAATCTTCCCCTTCTTGATGTCGGCCTCGTCGTCACCCACGATTTGATAGGTGACTGTGTGACCCGATTCAACTTCCTCGAGCTCAACCGTGGCACCAAACACAACCCTGCCTTCGGCATCGAGCAGTTTTGGATCAATAATTTGAGCGTTACTTAATTTAGATTCCAGCTCGGCGATTCGTCCTTCAATAAAGCCCTGGCGCTCGCGCGCTGCGTCATATTCGGCATTCTCTGATAAATCGCCCTGCGCACGAGCCTCGGCAATCGCGGTAATCACTGCAGGACGCTCGACATGCTTGAGTCGGTGCAATTCCTCTTTGAGCAATTCAGCACCGAAGACTGTTATCGGAATCGTAGCCATTTCATCCTCGAATTAATGAACAAGTGAAGCATGCAATTGCTGCAAAGCATAAACGTCGAGCGCTTTCATGGCACGCATGCCTTCAACCGCAGCCGACGCGCCTGCAATCGTGGTAAAGACTGTAACCCGTTGGGCAAGTGTGGTGGTGCGAATCGAACGTGAATCCGAAATCGCATTAGGTTTTTCTTCAACCGTGTTGATGACGAGATCAATATCGCCATTCTTGATCATATCGACGATATGAGGGCGCCCGTCCTGAACCTTATTCACCACATCGACGGCAATCCCTTGCGCACGAAGTACCGTCGCAGTGCCTTTGGTGGCAATGAGGCGAAAGCCAAGCTCAACCAAACCACGCGCTACCGCGATCGCCTTGAGTTTATCGCTATTACGTACTGAAATAAATACCGTTCCTTTTTCGGGAAGCCTCGTGCCGGCACCAAGCTGAGACTTCACATAAGCCTCGCCAAAGGTTTTCCCAACACCCATGACCTCGCCGGTCGACTTCATCTCCGGCCCAAGCAGAATATCCACGCCCGGAAACTTTACGAAGGGAAAGACTGCCTCCTTGACTGAAAAATAAGGTGGCGTCACTTCATGGCCGATTGCTTGATCAGCAAGCGAGCGCCCAGCCATGGCGCGCGCAGCGATCTTGGCAAGCGCAAGCCCTGTCACCTTGGAAACAAAAGGCACTGTTCTGGAGGCCCGCGGGTTGACCTCAAGCACATAAACCTTGGGCGAATCCGCATCGGCTTGCTGAATTGCAAACTGCACATTCATGAGACCAACCACCTTCAATGCCCTAGCCATCGCGGCGGTCTGCTGCTTTAAGGTTTCAATCAAGAATTGGGGCATCGAAAAAGGTGGCAAGGAGCAAGCCGAATCGCCAGAATGCACACCCGCCTGCTCGATGTGTTCCATCACGCCGCCAATGAAGACTTGTTCACCGTCGCTTAAACAGTCGACATCAACCTCAATGGCATCGTTTAAAAATCGATCGAGCAAGACCGGTGAATCATGGGAGACCTTCACGGCCTCGCGCATATAGCGCTCTAATTGCTTTTGCTCATGAACGACTTCCATGGCGCGGCCGCCCAAGACATAACTCGGTCGCACAACCAGGGGATAACCGATCTCTGCGGCAAGTTTCAGCGCCTCGCTCTCGGTTCTGGCCGTGCGGTTTGGCGGCTGCAGCAAATGAAGTTGCTGCAAGAGTTTCTGGAAACGTTCGCGATCCTCAGCGATATCAATGGATTCGGGCGATGTTCCAATAATAGGAACGCCATGCTTTTCAAGGGCCAAGGCGAGTTTCAATGGCGTTTGACCACCGTATTGAACGATCACGCCTTTGGGCTTTTCAATGGCGACAATTTCAAGCACATCTTCCAGGGTGAGCGGCTCAAAATATAAGCGATCGGAGGTGTCGTAATCGGTCGATACCGTCTCAGGGTTGCAGTTCACCATGATGGTTTCATAACCATCTTCACGAAGTGCAAACGCAGCATGCACACAGCAGTAATCGAATTCGATGCCCTGCCCGATTCGATTGGGACCACCGCCGAGTACCATCATTTTGGGTTTGTCACTCGGTGCGGCTTCGCACTCGTCATCGTAAGTCGAGTACATGTAGGCTGTGTTCGTTGCAAACTCAGCAGCACAGGTGTCGACCCGTTTGTAGACCGGACGCACACCCAGGGCCCATCGGGCCTCACGAAGCTCATCGGGGGTGCAGGAGAGCAAGCGTGCAAGCCGACGGTCTGAGAAACCCTTAGCCTTCATCGCCCTCATTTCATCGCGCGTAAGCGAATTCAATGACCGTTGCTTCAAGCGCGCTTCAATCTGAACGAGTTCGGCGATGTAGTCTAAAAACCAGGGATCGATTCCGGTTTCCTCGTAGACTTCCTCAACCGATAAGCCAATCCGGAAGGCGTCAGCGACATAAAGCAAGCGCTCGGGCCGCGGCTCGCCAATCTCGCGGGTAATTTCGTCTTCATCAGTCGAACGTTCATCAAAACCATCGATACCCGTCTCAAGGCCTCGCAATGCTTTCTGTAGCGATTCCTGAAAGGTTCGACCGATTGCCATCACTTCGCCCACCGACTTCATTTGCGTGGTGAGACGCGAATCGGCCTGGGGGAATTTTTCAAAAGCAAATCGCGGCATTTTGGTCACCACATAGTCAATCGATGGTTCAAACGATGCCGGCGTCAGACCGCCCGTGATCTCGTTGGTCAATTCGTCGAGGGTATAACCGACTGCCAGCTTGGCAGCCACTTTAGCAATCGGAAAGCCTGTTGCTTTAGAAGCCAATGCAGAAGATCGGGAAACACGAGGATTCATTTCGATCACAATCATCCGGCCGTTTTTCGGATCAATCGCGAACTGCACATTGGATCCGCCGGTATCCACCCCGATTTCGCGCAAGATCGCAATCGAGGCATTGCGCATGATTTGATATTCTTTATCGGTCAGGGTCTGCGCAGGCGCGACTGTGATGGAGTCGCCGGTGTGAACGCCCATGGGATCGAGATTTTCAATCGAACACACAATAATACAATTATCATGACGATCTCGCACCACCTCCATCTCGAACTCTTTCCACCCGATCAGGCTCTCTTCGATCAGCAACTCGCGGGTTGGTGAAAGATCAAGCCCGCGCTTGCAGATCTCAAGAAACTCCTCCTGGTTGTAGGCAATGCCACCGCCCGTCCCGCCCAAGGTAAAACTCGGCCTGATGATGACCGGATAGCCGATGGTGGTTTGGACGTCCTGGGCCTCTTGCAAGCTGTGCGCAATACCCGAGCGCGCCGATCCAAGACCGATACGCTGCATGGCAAGTTTGAACTTCTGGCGATCCTCGGCTTTCTCAATGGCCTCGGGTGATGCACCGATAAGTTCGCAGCCATACTGACTGAGAATGCCGCGCTGATGTAATTCGAGCGCGCAATTAAGCGCGGTCTGTCCGCCCATGGTCGGCAAGACCGCGTCGGGACGCTCTTTGGCGATGATTCGCTCAAGCACCTGCCAGGTTATCGGCTCGATATACGTCATATCAGCGGTTTCAGGATCTGTCATGATCGTGGCCGGGTTGCTGTTGACCAGAATCACCTGAAAACCTTCCTGCTTAAGCGCCTTGCAGGCTTGCGCACCTGAGTAATCAAATTCACAAGCCTGGCCAATAACAATCGGCCCCGCACCGATGATCAAAATGCGATTAATATCAGAACGTTTTGGCATCTTGATCTATCCTCTTGCCTGATGCAGGCGCATCGCTTCAATAAATCGATCAAAGAGCGGTCCCACATCATGAGGACCCGGACTTGCTTCAGGGTGCCCTTGAAAGGCAAAAGCCGGACAGTCGATTCGCTCGATACCTTGAATCGACCCGTCAAACAAAGACACATGCGTGACCCGCAGATTTGCAGGCAGACTTTCCGGGTCGATTGCAAAACCATGGTTTTGGCTTGTGATCATGACCGATCCGGTTTTTAGATCTTTCACCGGATGGTTTGCCCCGTGATGACCAAACTTCATCTTAACGGTTCTGGCACCTGATGCAAGACCCATGATTTGATGGCCCAGGCAGATACCGAATAAAGGTAATGCTTTTGCCATCAGCGCGCGCGCTGCTTCAATTGCATAGCGACAGGGTTCGGGGTCGCCCGGTCCATTGGACAAGAACACGCCATCGGGATTCAAGGCGAGGATATCGTCGACGGAACTTTGCGCCGGCAGCACATGAACCTCGCAATCCCGATCAACCAGCATGCGCAAAATATTGCGCTTCACCCCGAAATCAAGCGCAACAACCCGGCATCCCGCAAGGCCCTGATCCTTGGGCTGACGACCGGGGCGCTCGGGACTGTGATGCCCCCCCTCGAGCGACCAGCTGCCTTCACGCCACACATAGGCCTTGCCGGTTGTGACCTCCTTGGCAAGATCAAGCCCTGCCATGCCCGGAAACGCACGCGCTTTGCTTAAGGCCTTGAGCGCTGCCTGCTCGCGGTTGCCAGCCTCCTCACCGGTGAGTAAACAGGCTGCCTGCGCACCTTCACGTCGCAGGATTCGGGTGAGCTTTCGGGTGTCGATCCCGGCGATCGCACAGATGCCGCGTTGTTGGAGATAAGCGGGCAAGTCCTGCTGTGAGCGCCAGTTTGACGGGCGCAAGGCAATCGCCTTGATGATCAAGCCAGCGGCGTGAACCCGGGGCGCTTCATCGTCCTCGTTGTTGGTCCCGACATTGCCGATATGAGGGTAGGTCAAGGTCAGCAACTGGCCGGCATAACTCGGATCACTCAGCATTTCCTGATAGCCGGTGATTGCGGTGTTGAAGACTGCCTCGCCAACAGCGCAGCCGTCTGCGCCAATTGATTCGCCGTAGAAAATCTGGCCGTTCTCAAGCGCAAGCACTGCCGGCTTGATCACGGCGAGCAGGCTAAGCGATGGGTCGCTTGGATCCTGACGTTGATGTTGACTTTGGCTTTGACTTTCGCCTTGAAGTGCTGAGTCATCCTGCTGAAGTGCTGCGTCATGCTGCTGAAGTGCTGCGTCATGCTGCTGAAGTGCTGCGTC
>Ga0214917_10004489_pt1 | contig 15490 bp, 12 predicted proteins | sample LL_1208_BB_MetaG_FD_177983 | JGI IMG/M metagenome (GOLD analysis project Ga0214917, IMG submission 177983) | Freshwater microbial communities from Lake Lanier, Atlanta, Georgia, United States - LL_1208_BB | ecosystem: Environmental > Aquatic > Freshwater > Lake | place: USA: Georgia | collected... | reverse complement strand
CGTTGTACTTAGTAATTGTAGGCTTACCATTTTTATCTAAAGCTGGAACAGTCTTTGTGACATTCTTTCCATTTTTATCTTTAACAGTAATTTTCTTAGTCTTATAAACAGGCACCTTTACAGTTCCACCGTTTACAGTCTTAAGTGCTGGGTCATTCCAATTAGTAATTTCACCGGAGAAAATCTGGGCTAGTGCCGCTTCATCAAGGTATAAAGGTGTTTTGACTGTTGGCAGGTTATACATAATTGCAATTGGAGCTGCATAGACTGGCGCATAGACAAAGTTTGTTGGTGCACCAGATGTATATGGAGCATCTGATCCAGCAAAATCAACTAGGTTGCCAGAGAAATCTGTACGTCCCTTTCCTGAACCGCCACCAGTGTAATTAACGGTGTGGCCTGAATCTTTTGCAAAATCTACTTTACAAGCATCAATTAATGGTATGGCAAATGTTGCACCGCTGCCATTAATCGCGCCAGCAAATGCTGGTGATGCAGAAATTAATGCAAATGTGGTTACGATTGCCGAGAAGACAATCTTCTTTCTAGTTTTCATTTAACTTTCCCCTTTGTGATAATGGAACGAAGTAGTTGAAAATTAGTGATTGCGGCTTAACTTTTAGGTTAATTTAAACCAACAGAGCGTGTAGATCAGGTTAACAATTGGTATCCAAAACTTAAAAATTGCTGAAGGAAAGCCTCAGGCTCGATTCAAATTTCTAAGGTTAACCAAATCTTCCAGAGACATAATCCTCTGTTCGCTTCTCCTTTGGATTAGAGAAGATGTCTGAGGTTGAACCGACCTCAATTAATCTACCTGGACCGCCATCTGATAAGAAAAATCCGGTGTAGTCAGAGACTCGGGCTGCCTGCTGCATGTTATGAGTAACAATTACGATGCTGATTGATTTTGAAAGCTCAGCAATCGTGCCTTCGATCCGTAAAGTTGATCCTGGATCAAGGGCTGAACATGGCTCATCCATCAACAGGACCTGTGGATTAACTGCAAGTGATCTGGCAATGCAAAGGCGTTGTTGCTGTCCACCTGATAAAGCACCACCATACTCATTTAGGCGATCCTTAACCTCATCCCATAATCCAGAACGCACCAGGCAACTTTCCAATAATTCATCAGCATTATTTATTTTAATCTGGGCTAATTTTAATCCAGAAAGTACATTTTCTTTGATAGTCATTGATGGAAATGGATTTGGCTTTTGGAACACCATACCAACCTGTAATCTGATCTTTGTAACATCAACACCTGGTTGGTAAACATCTTTACCATCAAGTAATACCTCACCAGCTAATGCTGCTGTTGGAATAAACTCATGCATTCTGTTTAGAGTTCGAATGAATGTTGACTTACCACAACCTGATGGGCCAATTAATGCAGTTACAGTTCCACGTGGAAATTCCATTGAGATATCTTCTAGAACATGCTTTGAACCAAACCAAGCATGCACATTTTTTGCCTCAAGACCGGTACCAGCCATTTTTTCTGATTTGCCCTCCTGTGGACGACGAGCGGCAACACTTGCTAGCGAGCTTGTTTGTGCCTTAGCACCTTGGTTTGTCACACCTTTGCTTTCAATCTTTTCACTTGTATTACTCATTTCATCCTCTCGATTCATCCCTTGGTTGTCAGACTGATTTGAATTCACTACTACTTCCCCTTGCGATCTTTAGTCGCGCCAAAATAACGAGCTAAGGAGAAAAATATGAAAACCACAATCATCAATACAAAAACGCCTAGCCAGGCACGTTGAATCGACAACTCATTTCCTAAACCGTAATTTTTCCAAACATAATATGGCAGTGCTGAGTTATTGCCGCTAAATGGATTTAAGTTCAGCGCATCTGCCCCACCGATAGTTAACAACAAAGGTGCGGTTTCTCCTGCAATACGGGCAATACCCAAGATGATTGCAGTTACTAAGCCGCTTCGCGCTGCTGGGATAACAATCATGGCAACCGTGCGCCACTGGGTGGCACCCAAAGCCAAACCGGCCTCACGAAGATCCGTTGGAATTAACTTTAAAACCTCCTCCGAGGTTCTTGCCACAGTTGGGATCATTAAAATTGCAAGCGCCATAGCGCCAGCAACTGCGTTATAGCTATTTCCCAAATTAATCATCCAAATTGCATAGATAAACAAACCGGCAACAATAGATGGGATTCCACTCATTGCTTGAACAAAAAATCTTACTAAGCCAGCGAATTTTCCTTTAACTTCAACGATATACAAAGCAGCTAATATGCCAATTGGCGTACTAACCAAACTTGCTAGTAATACCAAGTAGACAGTTCCAACAACTGCATGAAGCAATCCACCCTCACTTAATGGTGAATCTGAGGCAGATAGTGACATGTCCTTTGTGAAAATCCCAAGTGAAAATCCACCTACACCTTTACGTATGATTTCATAAAGGAGAGAAATTAAGGGCACAACTACAAAAGCGGCTGCCACATAAACTAAAACTGTAGTAGTTGAGTTCCAAGCTGCCTTTCGATCACGTCTTAAACCACTGACAACTGATGCAGTTAATACCGCCATAATAATTAGGACAACTGTGAATCCTAAGGTTCCTTTTAATGGCGAGAATCCCACAATTAAAAATGTGGAAAGGGCAGTAAAAAGCGCGCCAAGTATTTCTGGAATAAGGTTTTTTGGTTTTGGCTGCCAAGGCTTACTTGGCAATGGCTTCTCTAGCAGTGCGCTCATTAACCTTTTCTCGCAGTTCTATTAATGATGATGTTTGCTAGGAAATTTACAAATAAAGTAACCAAGAAAAGTACAAATCCGGCAGCCATTAAGGCTTTTAACTCAACGGCATCTGCCTCACCAAATTTATTAACAATCATTGATGCAACAGAGCCACCAGCACTAAGTAGAATCTCAATTCTTATGTCATAAACCAGATTTAAGACGGTGTAGACCGCAACTGTTTCACCTAATGCTCGACCTAAGCCAAGCATCGCACCACCAATTACACCACCTGAACCATATGGAAAAACTACCGCTTTGATCATCGCCCATTTTGTAGCACCTAATGCATAAGCAGCCTGGATTCGATCAAGTGGAGTTTGGGCAAACACTTCACGTGATATTGATGTAACAATTGGAATGATCATAATTGCCAAAACTAGACCGGCAATAAATGGTGAGCGAGAGAATGCGTTCGCTGGCATATCAAAGATCGGAATAAATCCTAAATACTTATGAATTAATTTTGCCCAGTACTCTGCATGTGGCATTAATATGAAGTATCCCCATAATCCAAATACCACTGATGGAATTGCTGCCATTACATCAATAATCAAAACCATCGGCTTCTTTAGCCACTCTGGCGCGTAATAGGAGAGAAATAGTGCGGTGCCAACTGCAACTGGAACGCCAAAAATTACCGCTAACAGACCAATCACCAATGTGCCATAAAGCATCGCACCAATTCCGTATGAAGCAGGAAGTCCCTCATCAGGTAGCGCATCAATCCAATCAAAGCCAGTTAAAAACTTTAATCCTTCACTTCGAAAAACCTCAAAGCCGTTATAAACCAAAAAAAATGCAATTAAGGCGAGAATAAATAAGGAAGATAAGCCACCAGCGGTAACAACAGCTCTAAAAACTTTGTCAGAAAATCTAGGTTCGGAGGAAATAAGCCGTGGCCGTGGAGTTTGAGTCATACTCATGGCGCAATCATGGTGGTATTGCGCAAGGATTGAACAGATGCAAGGTTAAAAGCAGGTTAACGAAGGGTGAAATCAGGCGTAGATCTGATCCAATAGGCTTGCCCCATATGAGCCAAGATCTGCCACACCTAATCTGGGTCGATTGTGAGATGACAGGGCTAGATATCAATAAAGATGCCTTGGTTGAGATCGCAGTTTTAGTAACTGATGCCCAACTTAATGTGTTGGGTGAGGGTGTTGATCTAGTTATCAAATGTGAGCAATCTAAGTTAGATGGCATGGATGATTTTGTTAAAAATATGCACACCAGCTCTGGCCTGATCTCTGAGATCCCAAATGGCACAACCCTTGAAAAAGCTGATGATGCAATCATTACCTACTTAAAAAAGTACGCACCAAGTGAGGGCAAATCCCCATTGGCTGGAAACTCTGTCTATGTTGATCGCGCCTTTATAGCCCGAGATCTACCAAAGTTAAATGCCTATCTGCATTATCGAACCATTGATGTTTCAACCATCAAAGAGTTGGCACGAAGATGGCATCCAAAAACCTACTTCGCAGCCCCAGCCAAAGATGGCAATCACCGGGCATTAGGTGATATCCGAGATTCCATTGCAGAGCTTGATTACTACCGCAGCGCAATCTTTCTTCCATAATTGCCCTTAGATATGGTGAAAATGCTTTAGGTATTTTTTTACCGTATCATTGTCCAAGCAATAAACATGGTGGGCGTAGCTCAGCTGGTAGAGCACCCGGTTGTGGTCCGGGATGTCGCGGGTTCGAGCCCCGTCGCTCACCCCACATTATTAATACTTACCTATTAATTTATACCTTATTTAAAAGGTAGTTTTAAACTAAAGATCCTCTAACACTAAAGGCCTCTGCCACTCTGGCAACAGAGACAATAAAGGCAGCAGAGCGTAGATCAGTATTATACTTTTTAGCGGTCTCATTGACATGAACAAATGCTTTTTGCATTCTTACATCAAGCTCTGCTCTAAATTTTTCCTTTGGCCATGAGAATTGTTGAATATTTTGGGTCCACTCAAAGTAGGAGCCCATTACACCACCACTATTTGCCAAGATATCAGGGACAATAACAATATTATTTGAACGAAGTTTTTTATCCGCACTTGTCATAATTGGCTGATTAGCACCCTCTACAATAAAGGCTGCTTTGACTTTATCAACATTTGAATCATTAATAACATTACCTAAGGCTGCTGGGATTAATACATCACACTCAATCTCAAGCACATCAGCTGAACCAATTCGGTTATCGCTTTTAACCTCTGAAAGAAGTGCCACGTTGAAAATTGATTTCACATCAATGCCGCTTCTATCCACAATGCCCCCCGACATATCAGAGAGGGCAATCACCTTCATTCCTAACTCTTGGCAAACAAGGGCTGCATACCTGCCAACATTTCCAAAGCCTTGAATAGCAACAGTTGCACCCTCAACCTTTTTACCATTTTGTTGCAATGTGGCAGCGGTAATTTGGGCAACACCTCTTCCGGTTGCCTCCTCCCTACCAGGGGCACCAAATAAACCAACTGGTTTGCCAGTAACACAAGCTGGTTGGAATCCCTCTAATCTATGAAACTCATCCATCAGCCATGCCATAGTTTGCGCATCTGTTCCTAAATCAGGGGCTGGAATATCTCGGTTTGGTCCTAAAACATTTATCAATGTTCTAGTCCATCTTCTAATTACCTCCTCTTTTTCAAGGGGAGTTAACTTTGTGGCATCAACTGTTACCCCACCTTTACCACCACCAAATGGCACATCAATTAATGCTGTCTTCCAAGTCATTAAAGAAGCAAGCGCTCTAACCTCATCAATATCAACATCTTGGTGAAATCTAATTCCACCTTTTCGTGGCCCCCTGGCACTTGAGTGCTGCACCCGGTAACCAGTTAAAACCTCAATGCCATCTTCTCTATGAAGTGGAATAGATATTGTTACCTCTCGCTCACAAGAGGTAATAGCATCGACTAGGCCTTTTCTTAATTTTAAAACATCACCCGCTTGGGTGACTAGCTGATTAACCTCAGCAAAAGCGGAGTGGCCAGACTGCACTGTCATTGCGCTAATCTAGAGCAGATAAAGGGTGAGATCAAAATGTTTGGATTAAATTGTGATGAAATCTCACCAAAATATAGATTCTCACGCTGATTATGCTAGATACTTTCTATCATGATTGTTGATATCGGCCTGTATATAAATGGTAAGCGCGAATCAGGCCCAGATGACATCTCTGAGCTAGTCAAGGTTGCGCAAGAGGCCCAAGGTTATGTCTGGATTGGCTTATCCGAACCCACTGAAGCAGAGTTTAACCATGTGGTGGGTGAGCTTAAGTTTCATCCATTGGCGGTTGAGGATGCGATCTCGGCAAAACAACGGCCTAAGATCGAGGATTACAACGGGTTAACATTTTTTGTTATCAAGACAGTTTTCTATGATGAGTTAAAATCTGAGATAACCACGGGGGAATTACTCTGCTTTATTGATAAGCATTTCATCGTGATTGTTCGCCATGGCTCAGGCTCACCACTTACCACCGTCCGACATGATTTTGAACAACACCCAGCGCAGGTAAAGCTAGGACCTTTTGCAGTATTACACGCAGTCGTTGATCGAGTAATTGATGGTTACACCACAATTGCAACTGAATTAGAAAATGATGTGATAAATATTGAATCAAAGGTGTTTGGTGGTAACCGAAAAACTTACAGTCAGGAGATTTACTTTCTAAAGCGGGAGGTAATTGAGTATCGTCATGCAATAGAACCATTACTGGCACCCTTGCAAAAAATTGCTAACGAAACAAATTTTTTAGAAATTAATTTAATTAAACCATTTTTTCGCGACACAATAGATCACCTACAACATGCTTGTGAGCATGCAGCTGGCATGGATTCTCTTTTAACCACTGTTTTACAAGCAGATTTAGCGCATGTGCAGGTTAGACAAAATGAGGATGTTAGGCGAATTTCTGCTTGGGTTGCACTTGCAGCTGGACCAACGATGGTTGCTGGCATATATGGAATGAATTTTGAACACATGCCAGAGTTAACTTGGAAGTATGGGTATGGAATAGTTATGACCATAATTGGCCTACTGAGTGGATTTTTATTCTATAAATTCAAAAAATCTAAGTGGCTGTGAGCAAAAATCTTGGGTTTAATTGATCTAATCTGCTGATAGGGTCAGCCAGTAGTAAAAAGCCGGGTTGTTAGCTCAGTTGGTAGAGCAGGTGACTCTTAATCACCGGGTCGGGGGTTCGAGTCCCTCACAACCCACTGAATAGGAAGTATTCCCACTACAACTTTTAAGCTTGCCCTTAGAACTAATACATCATAAAAAATTTAATTCTCAGTCAAAATTCATTTGAAGTTGTTAATTTTCACATATTGACATGGATAATTCATCGCATGAAAAAATACTTTATATCTGCAATTTCTCTATTTTTGGTACTTTCTGTTCCTCCAGCCTATTCGGCAACAAAAGCTAATCAGTGTGCGCCTACACAAGCTGTTGAACAAGGTCCATACTATTTAAGTAATTCGCCAGTAAGAAGCGATGTGACTGATAAGCAATCAGGCAAAGCAATGACTTACACATTCACAGTTTTAGACACATCATGTAAGCCAATTAAAGGTGCACGAATTGATATTTGGTTTGCAAATGCCCAGGGCGTTTACTCCGGGGTAGGAAATCAGGGAGATGACTTAGGGGCTGGCGTTAACTCTGGTAATTTTCTAAGAGGAACCCAGACGACTGATTCAAATGGTGTGCTTACTTTCAAAGGAATTTACCCAGGTTGGTATCCAGCAAGAACTATTCACGTCCATCAAAAGATCTGGGTCAACGGCAAAGAAGTATTAACTACGCAAACATTTTTTACTGATAAGCAAAATGCTTCAGTGATGGCCACAGAACCTTATAAGAGTCGTGGTGCACAGAAGGTGACTAATTCGACAGATATGGTTTTAAATAGAGGAGATGTTGTTTTGAAAAAATCACTAATGAAGGTAGCTGGTTCAAAGGCATCTTTCACCTTTGTGGTTAAGGCCTAGTTCCAATTCTGGTTTTAACCCTTGATTCTTAAGGACTGGGCCGGGGTTCGAGTCCCTCACAACCCACTTACTTTCCTAAGTAAGCCTTTTCTAATTCAGCTAAATTAATTTTCTTCATGCCAAGCATTGCTTGTGTGGCTCTTTGAGCGCCTTGTGCATCTGATCCACCTAGATACTTCATCATCTCTGGTGAGGTTACTTGCCAAGAGATTCCAAACTTATCTTTAAGCCAACCACACTGACTTTCACTGCCACCATCTGCGGTAAGCAAATCCCAGTACTTGTCTATTTCACTCTGATCCTTGCAAGGAATTTGAAATGAAATTGCCTCACTGTGTGGAAATTGCGGACCACCATTTAAACCAATAAATGGCCGGCCAAAAATTCGAAAATTAACTACTACCTCTTCACCTTGTTGGTTGCCTGGTGTTTGAGTTGGCGCAATCCAATTATCAGCGAATGAACTATCTGGAAAAATTGAGGTATAAAAATTTGCAGCTTGCCTAGCATTACCATTAAACCAAAGACAGGTTGTTAATTCCATGTATTGATATTAACTTACAGATTAAAGATAATTCAAAGTGTTGATTGCTTATTAGAAAGAGTTGTGTCATGGCGGCTGGATTATGCATGACGACCTCCACACATACTGGTCTATTCAGGATGAGCGAAATGAGGCACTCAATATCTTCCATCTAATTATTCATTCAAAATCAACCATAAATTTAACTCGCCATTTAAGTTAACTCCTATGCTGGAAAAGTGGATATTAAACGCCTAGAAACCGCTCGTTTATTTCATCGTTTTGGCTTTGGCCCAAAACCAGGTGAGTTTGAGCAGGCGCTAAAATCTGGCTTGAAAAGCACGCGGAAAAAAATACTTTCAGTGAGCAAATTACCCACCTCTTCTTTTGTTAGTGATCCAATAATTACCGATCTAGGTAGACGGCCTGCGCCTAATACCGCTGGCGTAATAGATTTTGCAACTACTAGGCGTAGGCAAATAGAGGAAATGCAATTGTGGTGGCTGGATTTGATGGTTGTAAGTGACAATGGATTAATTGAAAAGATGACATGGTTTTGGCATGGCCATTGGGCAACATCGATTCAAAAGGTTGATTATCCACTGCCCATGTATCAGCAAAATAAAATTCTGCGCGAGTACTGTCTTTCTGACTTTACAAAAATGACCAAGGCAATGGTAAATGATGCAGCACTTCAACTCTGGCTTGATGGTCCTAGTAGTACTGCTAAAGCGCCCAATGAAAATCTTGCCCGCGAATTACTGGAGCTATTTACCCTTGGTGTCAATCGTTATACCGAACAGGATGTAAAGGAGGTGGCTCGAGTCTTAACCGGCTATCAGGTAGTCCCATGGAGTGGCCAAGTGATAATTAACCCAATAAGGCAGGATAAAAATCTAGTGACAATCTTTGGCTCAATTGGGATTTTAAATAGTGAAAGCTTGGTAGATATCTTGGTACAGCGCAAGGATTGTCAACGATTTATTCCAGAACGTATTTGGTATCGATTCATTTCAAGTAGTGAAAAGATGCCCGATAATTTTGAAGCCGTCAATGCTTTTGCTAGCCGAGATATTTCAAAAGCAGTTAGTGCAACGGTAAATGCAACCGCTATCTCAAATCCAAAGTATGAATTAGTAAAGTCACCCGTTGAATGGTTTGTCGCCGTATGTCGAGCGTTGGAGCTTATCCCATCAAAATTAGCGAGCGGTGAAACATTAATTAATCACTTAAACAAGTTAGGTCAGGTACCTTTTTTGCCACCCAATGTTGGTGGCTGGCCAACAGATCAAGGGTGGCTCTCCTCCGCTACCGCCCTTTATCGGGTTGCTTTTGCAAATTGGTTGATCCAACAGAGTCGCCTACGGGTCATTAATGAAATACCAGTTGCTCAGCGCACACAAAAAAGTGCTGATTGGTTAGGTGTACCGGAGTGGAGTGAGCGTACCAAATTAGTTCTTGATGAATCTGCCTCAAATCCTGAGCAATTTGCCTTGCTAGCACTGTGCAGCCCTGATTACATAGTCAGTAGATAGGATAAAAAATGCAAATAATTACTAGGCGGAAGTTTCTAAAACTAACCTCAGGTGCTGTCGCAACAGGTTTGGCTGCAAAAATAATCTCATTTGAAGATATCGTTAATGCTGCAATTAACAACCCGCTACCTGCAAATACTCCAATCTTGGTAGTAGTTACCTTATATGGCGGAAATGATGGTTTAAATACTGTAATCCCTTTTAACGATTCGCTTTACTTTAGCTCTCGCCCAGGATTGACATACCCAGTTTCACAGATGTTGCCTTTAGATGCAGAGTTGGCATTAAATCCAGCGATGAGTGGTATGAAAACCTTATGGGATGAAAAGAAATTAGCAATTGTAAGAGGGGTGGGTTATCCAAAACCGGATTACTCCCACTTCTCGTCAATGGCAAAATGGCAAACCGGATCACCTAACAACAACTTAAACACAGGTTGGATAGGTAGGTGGCTTGATACTCAAAAGGATGATCCAATGCTTGCAATCTCACTTGGCTCAGTATTGCCGCCACTATTTTCTGGCGCTAAGCGATCTGGATCAGCACTTCCTTTAGGTGGTTTGGTCCTCCCGGGGGGTGCGATTGCAAATCAACTTCAAAAAATATCTAAGCCATCAAAAACCGATTCAAAATTAATGGCAGCAAGTGCCACAACTATGCGTAATCTATTTGCAGTTTCAAGCGATGTGCAGCCAATATTGAAAGCGCCTGCTCCAGTTGCACCCGATTTGCCTACGGTGAATGGTGGAAATGCTGGTGGTGATAACAATCTGGCACAGCAGTTTGATGTAGTTTCAAAACTGATAGCTGCAGATTCACCAACTAAAGTTTGGTCAGTTTCGCTTGGAGGCTTTGACACCCACGCTAACGAGGCCAATGCCCAAGCCGCTTTATTGGGAGTTGTATCCTCCTCAATTTATCGCTTTATGAGTCAATTAAAATCAACAACCCGAAGTAATGATGTAACAATATTGGTCTATAGCGAGTTTGGCAGGCGTGTAGTAGCCAATGGATCGCAGGGAACTGACCACGGCACCTCAGGTCCGCTCTTTGTAATCGGCAACAACGTTCAGGGAGGGTTCTATGGTGATCAACCATCACTTAAAAACCTAATAAATGGCGATTTAGCGGTTACAACAGATTTTAGAGATGTATATGCAACTGTGCTCGAAGGAGTGCTTAAATCACCAGTTGAACCAACATTAGGCAACTGGAGTGGCCGGATCAATTTCTTGAAAACTGCATAGTGCTAATTAAAATTCAATATTATCGAGTTGGAAATACCAGCAAATCAATAACCGCATCAACTCGAGTCGCAGATAATTTATCATAATCTAGGGTTAACTCCTCGATTTTTGCCTTTTGGGCTGAATCAAATATCCGGGCAAGATTTGTTTGATACTTCTTTATAAGTAGCGGAATTCCCTCCTCCCGCCGCCGCTTATGTCCAACTGGATACTCAACTACTACCTCATCCAAGACTGTGCCATCACTTAATGTAATTGTCATTGCATTTGCAATCGATCTTTTTTGCGGATCATGGTAATCCGCTGAAAATGCTTTATCCTCAATGCAAATAATCTTCTCCCTTAACTTATCAATTCTTGGATCAGCTGCAATATCATCCTCATAATCGCGGGCAGTTAATCTGCCAAATATCAATGGAATTGCCACCATGTATTGAATGGTGTGATCACGATCCGCTGGATTTTTTAGCTCACCCTTCTTATCAATGATTCGAATACATGCCTCATGGGTTCTGATTGAAACAGTTGCAATATCCTCAGAGCTTTTTCCAAGTGATGCTAACTTTTTATTCAAAATCATTGCAGCCTCAACCGCAGTTTGGGCATGAAACTCAGCTGGGTATGAGATTTTAAATAAAATATTCTCCATTACATACTCTGTGTAAGAACGCTGGAATACAAACTTATTTCCTCTAAAGGATGAATCATAAAAACCCCAAGTTTTGGCAGACAAAGCTGATGGATAACCCATCTCACCTGCTCTTGCAATTAATGCAAGACGAACTGCGCGGGAGGTGGCATCCCCTGCCGCCCAAGATTTTCTAGAGCCAGCATTTGGAAAGTGTCGGTATGTTCTAAGTGATTGACCATCTACCCAAGCAAGGGAGATTGCAGCAAGTATTTGCTCTCTGCTTAATCCCATCATCTGTGCAACTACTGCAGTGGAGGCAACCTTCACCAAAACCACATGATCAATACCAACCTTATTAAATGAGTTTTCAAGTGCAATACACCCTTGAATCTCATGGGCTTTAATCATTGCGGTAAATAAATCACGCATTGTGAAATTACTCTTTGTAGCAAACTTTGGGTTGCGGTTTAACCAATCTGCTACTGCCAAAATTGCACCTAAATTATCTGATGGATGACCCCACTCAGCAGCAAGCCAGGTGTCGTTGTAATCAAGCCAGCGGATAGCAGCACCAATATTAAATGCAGCTGTTACTGGATCTAGCTGGTAAGAAGTGCCTGGAACTCTTGCGCCATTTTCAATCTTTACTCCTTCAACAACTGGGCCTAACAACTTGGTGCAGGCCGGGAATTCAAGTGCTTCAAGACCACAACCAATTGTGTCGATAAAACAAAGCCAAGCAGTTTGGTAAGCAAGCTCAGATTTAATCTCATAATTTAAAACATAATCTGCGATATCAATTATCTCTTGATCATAGGGGCAGCTAGATTTTGTAAAGCTTGAACTCATCTACTTTAGCCACGCTTTTCTATTGGGATAAAGGCTCGGTTTGCCTCACCTGTGTAATTAGCAGCAGGTCTAATAATCTTATTATCTACTCGCTGCTCCATTACATGCCCACTCCACCCTGTTAGGCGGGCAAAGATAAAGATTGGGGTAAAGAAGGTGATTGGAATACCCATCTGTTGATAGGCAACAGCTGAAAACCAATCAAGATTTGGGAACATCTTCTTCTCACTCATCATCACAGATTCAATCCGCTCTGCCACATCAAATAACTTTAAGTCATTATTTTCAGTTGAGATTGATTTAGCAATCCCTTTAATTATTGGATTTCTTGGATCAGCAATTGTGTAAACTGGATGTCCAAAACCAATTACTACCTCTTTAGCTGCCAATCTCTTCTTAATATCAGCCTCTGCTTCATCTGCTGATTTGTAACGTTGTTGAATTTCAAGAGCCACCTCATTAGCACCACCATGTTTAGGTCCACGTAAAGCTCCGATTGCACCGGTAATGGATGAGTAAATATCAGAGCCAGTACCTGCAATAACGCGGGCGGTAAAGGTTGAGGCATTGAACTCATGCTCGGCATAAAGTATTAAAGATGCTTGCATTGCTTTCACCCAGGATTGCTTTGGCTTTTCTTGTAAGAACAATTGCAGAAAATGCTCTGCTACCCCATCTGCATCAGTATTAAGAGAGATTTTCTTACCAAAGTGTGAGAAGTGATACCAGTACAAAAGCGCAGAAGGTGAGGAAGCAATTAACCGATTTGCTGCTTGCAGTGCGCTATGCGCATCATGTTTTTCATCCTCTGGGTAAAAACTACCAAGGGCTGAAGTGGCGGTTCGAACCACATCCATTGGATGAGCTGTTTTTGGCAGGTTTTCTAAGATTGTTTTAACCTCACTGGGCAGATCACGTAACTTTGATAACTGCGCTTTGTAATCTGCTAACTGCGCCTTTGTTGGTAGGGATCCATAAAGAATTAGGTAGGCAACCTCTTCAAACTCACAATTTTGGGCAAGATCATTTATCTCATACCCTCGGTAGTGCAGATCATTACCAGTATGTCCAACAGTTGAAAGTTGAGTATCTCCGGCTACAACTCCTGAGAGTGCAACTGATTTTTTTACTCTTACCTCACTCATTATTTAACTATTTGTTGAATCTATCTAAGGATTTTTCATACTCATAGTAATTAATACTCTTATATAACTCATCCCTTGTCTGCATCTTTTCGATTACATCTTTTTGGGTGCCATTTGCCTTAATACTTTGATACACATCTAGAGCAGCCTTATTCATCGCCCTAAAGGCGGAGAGTGGGTAAAGTGCCATTGAAACTTTGGCGGCTTTTAACTCTTGGGTGGTAAACATTGGGGTCATACCAAACTCAGTAATATTTGCCAGGATTGGCACATTAACCTCATCAGCAAATCTGTGATAAATCTTTAAATCATCAACTGCTTCAACAAATAACATCTGCGCCCCAGCCTTCACATAAGCCTTAGCGCGATCAATGGCCGCATCTACTCCCTCGGATGCAATCGCATCAGTTCTTGCCATAATTACAAAGGAGTTATCACCCTTGGCAGAAGCAGCTGCGGTAATTCGATCAACCATCTCCTGCTTTGAAACTAACTCCTTATTTGGTCGGTGACCACATCTTTTGGCGCCAACCTGATCTTCAATATGAGCAGCTGCTGCTCCTGCTGCGATGAGTGAGGTAATAGTTCTTGCGATATTAAAGGCAGATGGACCAAAGCCGGTATCAATATCTACTAAAAGTGGAAGCTTGCATACATTAACTATTCTTCTAACATCAGTTAATACATCCTCTAATTGGGTAATTCCTAAATCTGGCACACCTAATGAACCAGCAGCAACCCCACCACCTGAAAGGTAGATCGCTTTATAACCTGATTGCTCAGCCAGGAGTGCGTGGTTGGCATTTATTACACCGACGATTTGCAATGGGGATTCAGCAGCTAAAGCTTGCTTAAATCGATCCCCAGCTTGCGCTATCACATCTCTTAATCTATCACGCAGCGATTAAAAACTATATTTCGCACTTAATCTTGGCCACCTAATTGACTTTTACTGCAACTTCGATAACTTAACTACATGCATGCAGTGGTAATTGGCGCAGGTGTGATTGGTTCATCCATTGCACTTCAATTAAAAAGATTAGGCCATGATGTAACAGTTGTGGATAGAAATTCAGCTGCTGGTATGGGCTCCACCAGTGCATCTAGTGCGGTAGTTAGATTTAATTACTCAACCTTTGATGCTGTGATGCTCTCCTGGGAATCCTATTTTTTATGGAAAGAGTTTAAAGATTTAATTGATGGCACAAATGGTTACTCAAATAATCCAAAAGCTAACTCCCAAGATCATTACGCACACCTTGAGGATCGTGGCTATGTCATGTTGGATGTGCCAGTTCTCTCTAATGAGAACACCATGAAGTTATTTGACCGTGCTGGAATTCCATATGAGATCTGGGATTCAAATAAATTAAAGGTTGGCATGCCAGGAATTGATGCTGGTCGTTACTGGCCAAATAAACCAGTTAAATCAGATGAGTTTTGGAGTGAGGCAAAAGAGGAGCTAGGTGCAATATTTTCTAAACATGGCGGCTATGTATCAGATCCCCTTCTCGCGGCGCAAAACTTTGCAGCCGCTGCCAAGCGCGAGGGAGTAAATTTAAAATTTAGAAAAGCTGTAGTAGGTATTGAAAAGAAAGATGGCAGAGTGAGCGGGGTAAAGTTAAGCGATTTTGATTCACAAAGTAAGAGGGTGCTAGATACAGGAAGTGAAGTAATTAATGCTGATGTTGTAGTTAATGTGGCAGGGCCTTGGTCGACTTTAATAAATCAAATGGCAGGGGCTGGTACTGATTTCACCGTTGAATTAAAACCACTACGTGCTGA
>Ga0214917_10004488_pt1 | contig 15491 bp, 15 predicted proteins | sample LL_1208_BB_MetaG_FD_177983 | JGI IMG/M metagenome (GOLD analysis project Ga0214917, IMG submission 177983) | Freshwater microbial communities from Lake Lanier, Atlanta, Georgia, United States - LL_1208_BB | ecosystem: Environmental > Aquatic > Freshwater > Lake | place: USA: Georgia | collected... | reverse complement strand
ACATAACTGCGCAGTCTTGTATGTGATTGGCGTAACGGACTTTTTAATATCGCGCATCCACCATCAAATAGTTAAATTGAGCCAGTGGACGGTTTCGCCAAGTCTCAAGGTCAGCATCCAGCGATTGTACGATTCGGGATACTTGGGATGATGACACCTGACAGTCGCAGAGGTCTTCGAGGATCTTGGTGACTTTTCGAGTCGAAACGCCTTGGATATACATCTCGGCGATTGTCGCCAAAAGTGCACGTTCAGAACATAGCCCTTTTTGGATTGCCGATGGATAAAATCCACCGTTACGGGTCTGCGGAACAGCCAATTCGAGTTCGCCGATTCGGGTTTTGAGGACTTTGGGCTTAAATCCATTCGCCTGATCCACCCGATCTTGCGTCCGTTCATACGGCCGGGCATTGAGATACCCACTTCGTTCCATTCGCATCGCTTCATTAACGAGCAGTGGAACAACCTGCGCCATATTTTCGCTAATTCCAGTTTGCATTAGCAATTCCATTATTTCCTCTGTTGCGGTACCGTTTTGTCGAGCCATGTCTGATCCTCCTGTTAGTAGTTTTAAGGGACCACTATGGAATCAGATTTGGCTCTCTTAAGTAACGTCCGTTCAGGACAGTGTCCAGACTAAACCCTTCGGGCGGCTTTCGCCGGTCTGGACACTGTCCCTCTCCTTGTTGCGACTTTGATGTTCGAGTGGAAACTTGAACCAGCATACTCTGTATATCAGCTTCGATTGACTGCAACTTATGTTACGGCCGCCTTTTTTGGACACTTGTATTGGTGGATATTGTGGCCGGTGCACCGGGTCTTATTTTCTTTGATGCTCAATAAAATTGAGGCCGATGTTATTTCCGCTGTCTAAGAGTCACGTGATTGTCGATATTCAGATGGAGACATTCCGGTTATGTTTCGAAATGCTGTTTGGAAGACCGAATGTGAATTGAATCCGACCTCGTACGCGATCGAAATGATTGTCCGTTCCGGATAGTTTTTTAAAAGAATCATTGCATCTTCCACCCGGTAGCGCTGGATATATCGAGAAAATGTCGTGGCCAGATGGTCATTGAGTAATTGAGACAATTGATATCGAGATACGGCTAAGGTGGTTGCACAGGATTCTAGCGACATATCGCTACTTCGATATGCTTTGTTAGTGACCATTAGGTGTTCGAGATTATTTGCCAGTTTCTCCGTATCAAGTTTGTATAAATAGTTGCGTTTGCGGTAATGATTTTTTAGGTCAATCACCCAACTTAATACGAATTGGGGGTCTCTGACATAGGTAGCCACCCCGATCAGGACGAGTAATGACAAGGTCGACGAGCCATAGCGAGCCGCGGCAGTAGCAATCGGAATAGATATCGTACTGATTGCTAATAAACAACTTAATCCAATCCCAAAAAAGATTGCAAAACCCGTAACTTGTTTTCGGTTTTTCGTCGAAAAATTATAAAAATCTGGGTCTAGCCAATAGGTTAAGAATAAAAAGTAAATGCAAACGCAAGCGGATAGGATCGTAAATGGTAAGAATATTAGGGTATAGTGTCCGCCATAAAGCTGAAAAATTAATCCCTTCTTATATGAATTCGGCACTAAACAAAATCCGGCGAATATGGCCCATGATAACGAACAGATACCAAGCGCATACCGCTGTTTTAAGCCCAGTGATCGCTCTTGGATATGAGTTGCCAACAGCAAATAGAAGATAATTGATGCCGAAATGGTCGCAGGAACATAGCTCATAAAGAGGAAAGGTAATCGGTAAAGTTGGTGTGCTGAGAATATCCACAGGTATGCGATCAGTATCCCTAGATTGATAAAGAGGCCACTTAACATTAATCGCGGTGTCGCTGGTTTAAAGACTGCGTAAATGACACTGAGGGTTACCAGTAATACGACCGACGAATACACAATCGGTGAGAGGATCCTAGGATCAATCATTTTCGTTACCAAGTTCTAATTCAGAATCCCGCTCAAATATGAATACTCTTTTAAAAACCAGGTTCCGACCTGTTTGCGAAGACCGGATTTTTTTTGGTGCCATTTAGTCATTGTCTTGATTAAACTCCCATGTGGTGAAGTCAGTTTGTATATCAATACAGACAACGGATTAAGCCCCAAAAACCATTTGAGTTCTGGGTGTTTGCTCAACATTATGCGGGCAGACTCGCCTTTTTTAACGTTGCGTTTGATTTCGTCGTCTTCAGACACGACGTGGTAATGATAGTTAATGGCAGCGGGTAAAAATCGGAGTGGGACTTTTTTCTGTTGCAGCCGATACCCAAGTTCCAAGTCTTCCCAGCCATATCCTAAAAAATCCATATCAAATCCCCCTTCGGCAACAAACAGGGATTTGGGGAACGAAACATTGCCGGTTAAAAAATAGTACCAGCCCAATTTTTGGCCATTTTTTAATGATTCGCGAATATAGGGATAGGTTTTGTTGGGATCCGGCGGCCAGTGGAGCTCTGTCATGTTAAGGGTTACCCCTTCAAAACAGGTTGGGTTGGCCGTGGATCGGTGGGCCTGGATATGGGTCTCAATAAAATCAGGATGAGGAATCATGTCGGCGTCGGTAATGATGATGACTGGTGCGCATGCTACTGCAACACCACGGTTGCGAGCCCCCGATTTTCCTTGATTGTCCTGAATGATGCCGTTGAATTTGAACCGAGGCGCAAATTGCGCGAATAGGTCATGGGTTCCATCTGTGGAACCCGAATCAACCACGATGACCTCAAATATCCCCGGGTCACAGTTTTGATTGGTGTATCCATCCAAAACCCGTTGTAGTACCGGGGCTTGGTTAAATGTGCCGATGACGACGCTAATTTCAAACGTGGGAGTCATGGGGCTGCACTATAACATTGTTGTTGCGACGGGGTCACACCCTTAGGTATCATACTTGTATGACATTATCCCAATCAGATCTTACCGCTATTTCTGACTTATTAAATCGTAAGCCTACCACCGTCGAAACCCATATCTTTGATGCAATGTGGTCCGAACATTGCTCGTATAAAAGCAGTAAAGCCGTGCTTAAAGCGCATCTTCCGACCAAGGGATCTGAAGTTGCCCTCGGAATAGGCGAAGATTCTGGCATTATTCGTTTTGTCGAGCATAATGGGCGCCAGTATTGTATCGCGGTTTCACATGAGTCGCATAATCACCCGTCACAGATCCTTCCAATTGAAGGTGCTGCAACTGGTGTTGGGGGGGTGGTTAGGGATGTCTATTGTATGGGGGCCGATGTAATTGGAGTGCTAAACTCGCTGCATTTTGGATTGAGTGGCGATCCTCAGTCTGTTGTCCATACAATTGCCAAAAATGTGGTTGTTGGTGTTTCCGACTACGCTAACCCATTAGGGGTGCCGGTTTTGGGCGGCGAGACCCTTTATCATCCGTCTTATAACGATAATTGTTTGGTGAACGTGGCGGCGTTAGGCATTTTGGACGAAGCCGATATTATTCATAGCTACGTGCCCAATCAAGCAAAATCTGAGCCTTACGATGTGATTTTGTTTGGCAAAAGCACCGATGCGACTGGCTTCGGTGGGGCAAGTTTTTCGTCGTCGACGTTAGATAAAGAAAATGATGTTCAAAATGTGGGTGCTGTCCAGGTTCATGATCCCTTTTTGAAGCGGGTGTTGGTCGAAGCAATCAAAGAATTACTTCGAGTGGTTAAAGAAAAAAACGTGCCGATTGGCTTTAAGGACCTGGGGGCAGGTGGGATCTCGTGCGCCACTTCCGAAATTGCGGTTGGTGCGGGTATGGGGGTCGACATCGATCTTGATAAAGTGAATGTTGCCATTCCTGATTTGAAGCCGGAAGTCATAGCCTGTTCTGAGACTCAAGAGCGATTTTGTTTAGTGGTTCCGAAATGGTTTTCGCAGGATGTATTGGATATTTTTAATCGACAATTTTCGTTACCTGAAATTTACCCATCGTCGGGCGCCGTTGTAATTGGCCATGTTATTCCAGAGAGCAAGTACATTGTACGGTATCGGGGTGAAATTGTTGCGGATCTGCCTGTCGAGGCCATCACGACGGAGGTTAAGGCCGACCGTTTTGTGCAAGAGCGTCCAATTATTCGTGATGCAGACCATTTGGTAACGCTTGATGCTTCTGAGCATCAGCGGATTGCGACCCAACTGATGGGGTTACCTAACATGAAGTCCAAACGATATGTGTATCGCTATTTTGACAATGCGGTCCGTGGGGATACGGTTCTTTATCCCGGTGAGGGAGACTCTGTATTGGTAACGCCCATCGAGGGATGTAATGCAGCGGTTGCCGTGAGTATGGATTCTAACTTGTATGGAAAATGTGACCCCTATGTGAGTGGGGCGTATGCAGTTGCGGAAGCGGTCCGCAATGTTATTGCGGTCGGGGGTAGACCTTTGTGTGTAACCGATTGTTTGAATTACGGAAATCCAGAAAATCCAGCTGCTTTTTTTGATTTTGTTGAAGGTGTTAAAGGCATTGGCGACGCGTCCCGCGCGTTTGGGTTCATTGATGGGGAGGCGCTTCCTGTTATTTCAGGAAATGTGAGTTTGTATAATGAATCCAAAACCGGGAGTGCGGTCATCCCGTCGCCGGTGATTGTCGTGATCGGCCGAGTTGACGATTATCGTCGCGCGGTGACGATGCAATTGGCTGAGTCTGGGTTGCATCTTATTCGGATCGGGACTGCGTATGCTGAATTCGGCGGAACCCAGGTCCGAGAACTGGTTCCCGAGTTGAACGAGGTTGCACCTCAAGTCCGATTCGCCGAAGAGTCCCGTGCGAATCGTGTTCTACACGCTGCGATGCAAGAGGGACTTGTTGCAGCGGCCCATGATATTTCGGGCGGCGGATTGTTAGGTGCGGTGTTTGAAATGGTCCTGGGTCAGTTGGGGCAGTCGCATGTTGGGGTGATGTTAACGCCTTCAGGAGATCCGTTGACTGCGCTTTACTCCGAAAGCGGGGGATACGTCGTAGCGATTCGAACTGAGAATCTATCTCGATTTGAATCCATGATGTCGTCCGTATCTCAGTCCATTACCGTAGTTGGACACACCTGTTCGACCCGCACGGTGAAAGTAGTTTGTGGTGATGTGGCTTACGAAATTCCGTTGGAAGATGTTCGGATACAATGGAATCCCGAAATTTGATGAATCGACTTTTTATTTCCGCATTGGCGTTTGGGCTTGTGATCGCGCTTCCCGCCTATGGTCAGGTCCCCACGGATTCCGTGAAACGCGTAGTGGTCCGCGATGACCAGGAAATTAAATATCGGGAGGGGATGCAGCTTGAACAACTTCGGCTGTATCCTCAGGCTCGGGCTATTTATGTCGATATTGCTAAGCAATTTGTGCGAGCAGCAGATACGGGCAAATCAAAAGAGGCATTAGTCAATCAATTGCCGGTGGTATTGAGTTCGGTTTACCGGATGGGAATTGTTACTGCCAGAGATAATTATTACAACGTCCATCCCTTGGTATATCAATTGGATTCGTTTCAAGAAACGCAGACGTTGATTGACCAAGTCTTGGTCATAATGGGGGAATTTCGGCGGCAAGGGTTGGTGAGTCGATACTTGTATGAAAGTCTTTATTTTTCGAGAGCCTTCAACCGTGTGGCATGGGCGAATAAGCTTCTTATTGGGACTGCCTGGAAAAATTATGTCATTTGCCCACCGTCGGACGTCGTTGGCATGGTTGCGTTGGCCATGGCAGATTTAGATCAATTGTTAGTGCTTCAAGAATTGCCACCCAATTTAAATGCCCTGTCGGTACTCTATAAGGAGCCCATCAATAAAGACGTAACGCGCGATGTTAAAGAGCGTGATGTGTCACAAATTTTGACGGATCGATATGCGGATCGATTTAAACAATGGTCAAAAGATTCTTTAGAAATGCGAACTTATCGCCTAATGAATTTTGAGGACGATCAAATTAATTTGTCTCGGCTAACGACCAAGCGCACGTTGAATCAAGTGTATGGGGTGTTGGAATTTTATAATTCGCAAGACACGCAGCAGGCGATTGCGTTGGGGAAATCCAACTACACTCTTGAACGTATTTTATCCAAGGATAATCAACCGTTCTTCAAATCCCTAGAGCAGCTGGTCTCTTTCCTCGGCATCTACTAGGCTTAACTATACGCTACGCGTGACGGCTCTGCTCTGAGGTAGTCCGTGCCTCTTCCCCGATGCTACACGGATGTGGCGTTGGCGCTACAAATACACCTGTTGACGAAGATCTCGAGTTTTTCGGAGGAATCGATGAGAGACGACGGAATAACGGTTTCGGAAGGGATACATAAGTCTTTTGTTTTTGGAAAATGAAAATAGATGTCCTTCATGAAAAGCGAATAGCCTTGGGAAATGGCAGATTGGGCAGAATGCCTTAAATCGATTGGAACGTGAGTGGTCGTGTCATAAGAAGGCACACTTGGTTGCGTGGTAGAGTTGGCCAGCAGGTCGATTTTTTGCCGGAATCTGGAGACTTCTAAAATCTGTTCGATGGCAACGGGTAACGTGGCAATGTCGCGGACATAGTCGGACGCGCCAGCTGCGATGCAATTTGCATATTCTGCGGTGTCGCCTGTATGTGCAATGACAACAATATCCGGTAGCGAATTGATTTCAATACACTGTTCAATGATGTCCGCGCTTGAGTTGGCGTTTAGACAATAAATAACCACACGTAGTCGATATCCCAGAATCGCATATTGTCCGAGGAGATCCGAGTCTGATTCGAATTCCAGAATGTCGCAGGTCGACTCTAACTCGCGATATATTGCAGCCCTACATTTTGAATCGGTATTGAGTAGCCCTACTAACGGTCGACTCATTTTGCCCCACCTTTCCCCTTTTTTTATAATCAGATGACGATAGTGAAATTTGCGGAATATGGCAAGACGTAATTGTCTTGGCGATGGGATTTTACAACGATACTATGTTCTAATGGTGAGCCTATTAAATTCCGTTTTACCACGGTTGAATGACTATGCGATTCGTCAATTAAATCGATTGGGTATTTTTACCGTTGATGATGTACTCACGTATTTTCCGAGGGGATATCAGGACCGACGTCGGATACCAACGTTGTCTCAGTTATCTGATGGGAGTACCGCATTGGCCACCGGGGTGGTCGATGCCGTTATCGATGAAGTTGCTAAGAATCGTATTTCTATTATTCGGTGTCGGATTCGAGATTCAACCGGGGCCGTGGAGTTGGTCTTTTTTAATCAGGCCTATTTGAAATCAGTTCTCAAACCGGGACTTCAGCTTGTGGTATCCGGTAAGGTTGAAATCAACGCCTACACGGGTGTCCGACAACTCATCGTGGCCGAATTGGATGTGATTCGATCGGAATCAGATCGGCGGATGGCCATGGGGGTGATTGTGCCTATTTATCCCTTAACACAGGGTATTTACCAGAGTCGTATTCGATCAATTATATTACCCATTATTGAGAGGTATGTGGCCAATATCGACGATCATTTACCGGCATGGATACGCGATAAATTAAATTTGATGCCATTACCCGCGGCAATTCGAGAATTGCATATGCCCACTTCATCACAATTGGGTTCTGCGGCCCGTCAACGCGTTGCATTTGATGAGTTTTTGAAATTTCAGATGGCCTTGGTTGAAAAACGACAAACGCGCCATCGGGATGCCACCTCTGTTCAATTTGGGTGTGAGCACCCCTTAATTGATCGGTATCTTGCCCAATTGCCATATCGGCTTACGCCTGACCAACGGTCCGCGATTGCAGATGTCGTGATGGATGTGCAGTCTGGCCGTGCCATGAACCGATTAATTCAAGGCGATGTCGGGAGCGGTAAAACAGACGTGATTGCCGTATCAGTACTGCTCGCGATTGGATCCGGGTATCAGGCCGCCATTATGGTGCCAACTGAAGTCCTGGCGGAGCAGCATTTTCGACGATTCAGTAGCCAGTTTTTGAATTTGGGTATCGACGTGGTCTTGATTAAGGGGGGACAACGAAGTCGAGAGCGTAAACAAGCGCTTGCGAAGATTTCCTCAGGAGACCCAGTGGTCGCAATTGGGACTCACGCGTTGCTGGAGGACCCCGTCAACGTTCCTCGGCTGGGGTTGGTTGTTATTGACGAACAACACCGATTTGGGGTGATGCAGCGAATGAAATTGAATCAGAAATCGCTGATGCCGCATTGTTTGTATACAACGGCGACGCCTATCCCACGATCATTTATGCTTACGGTCTTTGGAGATTTAGACAAAACGGTGATTCAACAGTTGCCCCCTGGACGAATTCCCCCTCAAACAGCGTTTTTTCCTTTTCGTGCAATAAGTAATGTGTGGGGATTGTGCCAGTCCCAACTCGCGTTAGGTCGTCAGGTGTACGTGGTGTACCCACTTGTTGAGGAGTCTGAAAAAATGGATTTGGAGTCGGCGATTGAGGGATATGAAACGGTATCTCGCCAATTTCCAAACGCGACCGTCGGGTTGGTCCATGGCAGGTTGTCCGGCGCCGAAAAATCGGCACTGATGGCCCAATTTAAAGCGGGGGACATTCAAATTTTGGTTTCAACGACCGTTATTGAAGTGGGCATTGATGTCCCAAATGCGACAGTGATGGTGATCGTCAATGCCGAACGATTTGGATTGTCTCAGTTACATCAACTCCGGGGACGTGTTGGGCGGGGGGCAGATCGTAGCTTTTGCGTGTTAGTTGGGGATGCGAAGTCTGAACTATCACGTCGGCGGGTCGATGCCATGGTTCAAATTTCGGATGGGTTTGAACTGGCTGAGCTAGACCTAAAACTTCGAGGTCCGGGAGAAATATTAGGGACACGCCAGTCGGGACTGCCCAATTTTAAAGTGGCGGATTTGGTTAAGGATCAAGCGTTATTGCAGTTGGCCCATCGGGCAGCGATGCGTATATTTGAACGCGACAGCGAATTAATGGCACCTGATCATGCTCGGTTGGCCCGGTGGTATCGATCTGGGGTCGCATTTTCCGTTGAAACGAGGTTGAACTAATGAGGATAGCGGCAGGTGTATTAAAGGGGTTTCCCATTGTGTATCCAAGGAATCGCGCCTTCCGACCGACTCAAGAGAAAGTGAGAGCGGCGGTATTTAATATCATTCAAGACCGTTTGTCGGGTGCTGAATTTTTGGATTTATGTTGCGGGACCGGCGCCATGGGGTTGGAGGCACTTTCTCGAGGTGCCCAGTCAATTACCTTAGTGGATATGGATGTTCGGTACGCCGGGCAAAATCGGGATGATTCCGTGTCTCGTTTATTGCCCGAGATTCAGGCTGATTATAGACGTCGAATTACAGTGGTTCGGGCGAGTGCCCGTGATTTTATTCGACGGGCACGTCAGCAATTTGATTTTATTTTTATGGACCCACCATGGGACCGCGAGGCATTGTTTCCAGATACGTTACGGCTTCTGGGTGGGTCTGATATACTGCGCCCTGGCGGAAGCATTATTTGCGAACGTCCGACGCGGATGGAATTGGCGTTGCCAGACAGTTTGCATGTTAGGTGCGACTATTTTTATGGCGATACGATTGTCTCCATTATTCAATGGCGTGAGGGTGTTCATGCACACAGCAATTTATCCCGGTAGTTTTGATCCCATTACAAATGGCCACTTGGACGTTGTTCGGCGTGCATTGTCACTTGTCGATCGGGTGATTGTTGGCGTGATTTATAATCCGGCCAAGGCCCCTCTATTTTCGCTAGAGGAGCGAATGAATTTGATTCGCCATCATTTTAGAGATGAACCTCGTGTTGACGTTGATTCGTTTAGTGGATTGTTAATCGATTTTGCAAGACTGAAGAATATTTATACAATCATCAGAGGGTTGCGTGCTGTGTCTGATTTTGATTACGAATTCCAGATGGCCATTACAAATCGGCATCTCTGTCCCGAACTGGATACCGTGTTTTTGATGACGGATGTTGACTACTCGTATCTCAGTTCGAGCTTGGTCAAACAGGTGGCCCGGTTTGGGGGGGATGTATCGTCGTTTGTGCCCCCAGATATTGAAACTAAATTGAAGGAAAAATTGGGATTATGAATGAAGTATTGGGGTTAATTGATTCGATTGAAGCGACGATTTTAGAAGGTAAAAAAGTGCCTTTTTCAGAAAAGGTCGTTTTGGATGAGCGTCGGCTTTTAGGTCTGTTGGATAAATTGCGGTTGGTTATTAAAAATGATTCAAATCTGATTCGCCGTTCGATTGAAATGTCGTCTGATGAAGACCGTATTGCGGCCTCTGTGGTGATCGAATCCCCAACTGGGATTCACCCAGATGTGTTGCGTCAAGCTGAGGACGAAAGCCGTCGGATTCGCCGTAACGCTGACGAGTATGCGGATAATGTATTGGCGCATCTTCAGATGGTGGTAACTCGGGCACAAAAAAATATGATCAAGTTAGAACAAAGTATTGATGCCGGTCGTGAACATTTGGATTCGTTACGAAATGAGGTTCATTAATGGTACGCAGAGATGGAAGACGTCCTCAAGATATGCGTGAATTTTCGATTGTTCGCCAATTTACCAAGTATGCACCGGGATCGGTATTGGTTTCTACGGGCGATACAAAAGTGTTGTGCACGGCCTCGATTGAAGACCGTGTTCCTCATTTTTTGAAGGATTCGGGTCAGGGCTGGTTAACGGCAGAATATTCTTTATTACCAGGTTCAACTTCGACGCGTGTGCAACGTGAACTGAACAAAGGGCGACCCTCTGGTCGGACCAACGAGATTCAACGGTTGATCGGGCGCAGTTTGCGTGCGGCGATCGACATGAAACGATTGGGTGAAAAGACGATCTCCATCGATTGTGATGTGCTGCAAGCTGATGGCGGAACACGGACCGCATCGATTACAGGTGCGATGATTGCGTTAGTGGATGCCTGTCAGTCTTTGGTGGATCGACGTGCGGTTGCTACCAATCCCCTGATATCGTTGGTTACCGCTGTTAGCGTTGGGATTGTGGACGGTGTAGCGATCGCAGATTTGAACTATGACGAAGATTCCTCTGCAGAGGTCGATATGAACGTTGTAATGGCCGATGCGGAGCGATTTGTCGAGGTTCAGGGCACTGCGGAGCAACGACCCTATACCCGTGCGCAGCTGGATTCCATGCTGGACATTGCGCAAAGCGCGATTCGGGACATGAATTCCAAAATCCGATCGACCGTAATCTTGCCATTTTAATGGGGCATGTTCGTGCGGGGGTGATCGGGTTTGGTGTTGGAATTGCGGTGTCATGTCTGGTTGGATTTTCTCGCACGGTGTCGTTTCCAATGTTGGCCCGGGTTGGAGCCACGATTCAGACCTCGTACATTGACCCCAATGTCGATTTGCAGATCTTGGAAATTGCAGCTATTCGTGGGTATGTCGGTGCACTGAATGATCCCCACACCCGGTGGGTAGATTCTGATACTTTAAAGCGGATGCGCCACCACTTGCGAGGCGAGTCTGAAACGGCGGCCAAAATCGACATGGTGGACCGGGTGACTCTTGTGGGAAATGTGGGGTACTTGCGTATTACGAGCTTCGAAAGTTTGACGCTTGCGACCGAAGTCCGATCTGCTGTGAAAGCTTTGCTTCAGCAAGGGGCGCGTGGACTGATCATTGATTTACGGGGGAATGGGGGCGGGCTGTATTCTAGTGCCGTTAAGGTTGCCAATTTATTCTTGTCTGATGTGCCTGTTGTCCATATGGTTGATCGGCAGGGTAAATCACGAACCGACTATGCCGCGGATCGTTGCGAATTTGCAACATTGCCAATTGTGGTTATCGTTGATGAAGGGTCAGCCTCTTCATCTGAGATTTTTGCGGGGGCAATACAGGATAACCATCGGGGTAAAATTGTGGGACACTCGACCTACGGAAAGGCGACGATGCAAAAAGTATTGCCTCTTCAAGATGGGTCTGCAGTGGTATATACCGCGGCTCGGTATCTAACTCCGTTAGGGCAAGATATTTCAAAAAAGGGGATTTCGGTGGACGTCTCATTGCCCAAGAGTGATGTTGAGGGGCCTGTCGCTGCGGATCCGCAGGTGCGTGCGGCACAGAAATTATTAGGCGGCTAGGCCGCTGGTTTGTTCTTTTTCATCCGATCAAGCTGATATACGAATGCCAAAACTTCGGCAACTAACGTATAAAGCTCTGCTGGGATTTCTGTATTCAAGTCCAATTTACTTAATAGTTCGGTTAGTGTTTCGTCCTCATAAAATGGGATTCGATTTTCTTCAGCGAGCTCCAATATTTTTTCTGCAACTGAGGCGCGTCCGGTTGCAATAATTTTGGGAGCTTTGTCTTTTCCAACCTGATATTTAACGGCGATTGCACGCAGATCTTTTTTTTCGGGCAGCTGAAGCTCATCCAAATGCCGTTTGAGTTTACGGGCTTTTTTATTAATAAGTGATTGTGGGATTTTTTTCATACTTCTGTATTAATTCTTGAAAGGGTGTCGAGGTTGAGTTTTGGTAACAATAGTTGCTTAATATCAACTTTTTTTTCAGTGGTTTGTAGACCGACCAATTCGTAATCATGAGCGCTTAATTGCTCCTTGAATTCGCCAATCCATTTGCTGACCAGCTGTCGGCTGTCGTTGCGATCACTGCTGACGGTCATCCAAATTTTCTTTTCTAAGACATCCAGAATGACAACCATTTCACCGAGGTCTGTTGTTTCGAATTTGAGCAAAATTCGAGTTTTTTGGTTGTTATATTCGGTTTTTTTCTTCAAAGGATCTTTTCGGACTAAGAGTTCCATAACCGATTGGCCTTGCATCCACGGATTTGGAAACTGCCAATACCCGTAGCGGTCGGTTCCAATTTGTTGAGAAGCCTGTTCGGACATGATGACTTGGCTGGTTAATGATTCAAGAAACCCTGCAATCCCTTTTTGGAGACTGTCAGATGCCCCCAAAAATCGATCTAGTGCGGCACTTCGCGGTTCCCCTGCCATTTTCTGACGTAAGCCACCGATGAATTCATAAAGGGCTTTAAAATCCTTAATAAGACCGCCCCTGCTTAATTGAGCCCAGTCCATCCGATCATTTGGGTTCTTTGCCAGTTTTTTGAGGGTGTCATCTAATTCGGTGAGCGCAGAGCCCAAGCCGGCAATGATTCCCGAATCCAAAAACGCGCTTGCAAAATTCATTCCCAATTGAAATTGAGACATTGCTGATTGAAGCTGTTGGAGCTGTTGGTTGATTAAGGTTTGATTGTTCAGAAAATGCCCGATAATGTCCACACTCCGTGGTGTTTCGGCCAAGCCTTTTGAGAGACTAACAACGGACGATTCCAGTGAATTGGCATTTTTTCGTCCCTTGACCAATGTCTGAACGGTTTCGAAGTTTTGTGCAGATGCTTCCAGGCCGTATTGCAGAATGGTGGACATAATTTGAATATGTTCCGGTGTCGGTGCTTTTTGAATGTGAATGAGTTGATCGACAATGTCAGCTCTAGAAATTCGGCGAGCGATTGATTCCTTGGGGGTGGTTGCTGTGGCTGCATCCGCAGATGTAGCCGGTTTTAACGCCGATACTTTAGCTGTGCTATCAAGCGCGGGTGGGGCCGTTACATTTTTATTGATTCCTTGGCTTTCTTCGATTGAAAACGCTTTTTTGATGTTTCCAGATTCGTCGACCTTTGGCGACGCTTTTACCGCGGGTTCAAATAATCCAGACCGCCTAGGGCCACTTCCACTAATTCCTAAATCCATCGCGTTGATTCACCTCGCTCTCTTATTTCCCATCACTGCCGTGACTTAATCATTATCATCGGAATATATCGGAAATTACTTGTATTTAATTACTTCGTTGGGGTTTTATGGGAGATTGGGTAATCCCAAGCTCTTGTTGTAGGCCTGTTGCAGGTGTTGCGTCAACTCTCCCGACTTGAGATGGGGGTATCGTTCCAGTTTATCAACCCTGACAATCCCCTTTAATGAATTGGTTAGAAATACTTCGTGGAAATCATCGAGATCACTAAGTAGTATTTCTTGTTCGCAAATGTCGACATTAAATTTGTCTGCCATTTCGATTAAATGCCGGCGCGTAACACCTGGCAAAATGAATTGTGATTTGGGGGTGAACAAGACGTCACCTCTCGAGAAAAAGACGTTGGCTGTCGGGGTTTCTAATACTGCTTTTTTTTCCGAGTACAGGATGACATCATCATAGGGGTCACAAAGTGCCTTTTCGAGAATGTTTTTGATATATGAAAGCATTTTGAATTGGTCCAATTGGATACGTTGAAATGATTCTTGGCGGATGCCGAGATGGATTCCAATGGGTTTGCGAGTTTGGGTCATCGGTCGTAAAACAAACAGTATCATTGACTCTCCCATGACGATGCGGTGTGTACCGACCGGCCGATCGCCAGGGGTTAGGTAAATATTAAGGATAGCGGTGTCTGTGATATTGTTTTCGGTCACTAACTCGGAAATGATGCTTGCAGCCGTTTCTTTGTTGATGGGGAGTTCGATACCAGTGATAATTGCAGAGGATTCCAGTCGTTCCCAGTGATTGCCGAATAAAATTGGTTTTTGGTTGTAGATTCGGACGGTTTCAAATAATCCGTAACCATAAAGAAAGCCATAGTCGTCGTACGGAAATGGTACGGACTGTGCACTGCGTATTTGGCCTTGGTAATATACAAATGGATATAGATTCATAAGTCGCTAAATAGGATACACAGGAATAATTGTGTGCGATAGTCTCGGAAATTTAAGGAGTCGGTATAAAAATGGATCAATCATTGCAAGCGTTTGAAACTGCCCAGTCGATTTTGGTGGGAGGCGTGAACAGCCCGGTACGTGCGTTTAAAAGTGTCGGTGGTCATCCCGTGTTTTTTAATGCCGGGAAGGGTGCTTACTTGGAATCCGTTGATGGCGAGCGTTATCTGGATTATGTGTTATCTTGGGGGCCAATGGTGTTGGGACATGCACACCCTGATGTTACGGCCGCTTTGATTGATTCTGTTCGACGGGGTGTGTCTTTCGGGGCGCCGACTCCAAATGAGACGGTGTTGGCGCAGCTAGTGCAATCGTTTTTTCCGTCAATGGAGCGGATACGATTTGTAAATTCGGGTACGGAAGCCTGTATGAGTGCCATTCGATTGGCGAGAGGGGTAACGGGGCGAAAGCGAATTGTGAAATTTGACGGATGTTACCATGGGCATGCGGATTCCCTGCTAGTTGCTGCGGGATCGGGAGGCCTTACGCTGGGAGTTCCAGATAGTGCCGGTGTCATTCCCGAATTGGCTCAGTGGACAACCGTGTTGCCTTATAATGATGCATCTGCGGCGAGGGCATGTTTTGATGCGCTTGGGGATGAGATCGCTGCGGTTATTGTGGAGCCTGTTGCTGGAAATATGGGGGTTGTTGTTCCGGACGAATCGTTTTTGATGACCTTAAGGGCCCTGTGTACGAGAAATTCGGCGGTTTTGATTTTTGATGAAGTGATGACCG
>Ga0214917_10004487_pt1 | contig 15491 bp, 15 predicted proteins | sample LL_1208_BB_MetaG_FD_177983 | JGI IMG/M metagenome (GOLD analysis project Ga0214917, IMG submission 177983) | Freshwater microbial communities from Lake Lanier, Atlanta, Georgia, United States - LL_1208_BB | ecosystem: Environmental > Aquatic > Freshwater > Lake | place: USA: Georgia | collected... | reverse complement strand
AAGACCGTCAGGCCGATACCGCCAGCCGTGCCGCCGCCGTCCAAGACCGTCGGTGCCGCGCCGCTGCCGCCGCCGTCGTCCAAGACCGTCGGTGCCGCGCCGCTGCCGCTGCCGTCCAAGACCGTCGGTGCCGTGCCGCTGCCGCCGCTGCCGTCCAAGACCGTCGGTGCGACACCGACCGATGTCGCGCCGCCGAGCTACCGGATGGAGAAAAAGACGGAGGGCGGCAGGATCCGCTCCTCGCTCGTCCTGGAGGACAACAACAAGCCGCGCGACGGCAAGCGCTTCCGGCTCTGCCGGCTCGAGAACGGCAAGTACGCGCTGCGCGAGGTCGGTGAGGAGATGCCGGCGGCAGCCGACGAGAGCCACTACTCCCCGCTAAAAAAAGACGACGTGTCCGAGAGCGTCCCGATCCCTGTCCTGGTCAAGAAGCAGAAACAAGAGCTCGAGCCGCGCGAGATCAACACGCGCGTCGTCATCCCGCTGGGAAAAACCGGTGCCACCGATTTCGTGACCGGCGGCGGCCTGTACCACCCGCTCAAAGACACGACTTTCACCAAGGCGGTCGAGATCGCGCCGTTCCTCCCCTCGGCCGCCGTCGTTGAGCGGGTCGTGCTGACCGTCATTGCTCCCGACCTCGACGTCAGCGCCGACGTTGAGTTTACGCTCGCCTACCTGGAAGCCAACCAGCCCGGCCTGAGAAAGATCCTGTCCGTGCCGCTGGGTGCGTTCACGGCTCAGACGGCCAAGATCTTTAGCAAGAATCCCGAAAAAGAAGATAGCACGCCCAAGACCGGGAGTTTTCTCGTCGGGATCGTCTCCGTCCGTCCAACCACCGTCATCCGCCGGGGAAGCCTGATTCTAGACTACACGGTCACCCTCCAGCAGAAAAAATACCGCCGTGAACAGGTGATTGAGATCCGCAACACACAGGAAAAACTTTCTTTCTGAAATAAAAAACACGGGTTATGGTAAATGAAAGAGCCCATCACCGCGTTCGTCATGGATCTCTTTCATAAGATCTGTCGGGATCTAAAAAATGAACACGCGGTAATTAACGGCCAGGAGGACGCCAAACATGACCGCCTTGTTCCAGGAAAAACGGCTGACGACAAGGGTGTGCCTGACGCCCAGCGAGCTGGGCCGTGAGTACAGGGACATTATCTTTGGAAAGGTCTCGAAACAATTCGAGAATACCTGTATGGTCGACATCGGCTACATCTCCAGAGTGCTCTCGCTGGAACAGATCCATCATGAGGAGGTCATGAGGATGCTCCCCAACGTGTTCCTGCTCGTCAGCGCCAGGGTCATGGCGTATTTTCCTCGTCTCGCGGACACGGTTGATCTTCACGTGGAGTTCATTTTCAAGAACGGTGTCTTTGGCCGCTTCCACAAGATCCAGTGTCTGATTCCGGCCGTCTCGTGGAACGGGTGGGAGCTCCGCCAGGATTTTTCCGGAACCTTTCTGTACCATCTCGAGAGCGGGAGGATCATCCGGAAAGGCGATGTGGTGTCGGTTGTCCTCACGACGATCCGCTTCGAGAAGGACGTCTTTTCGTGCATTGCGAAAATAAAATAATTTCTTTCTAGTAGAGAAGGATGACGTCGTGTTATTTTTCAAGCGCCAGCGATCAGATCATCCTGGCCGCCTATGAAAAATCCTTTCTGATCGCCGTCGAGCAGGCCAATGCCGCCAGCCGGTCAAATGCTTTCTGTTCCGTGTCCTGCCCGTCGGCCGAGGACTGCGGCTTCGACAAGATCGCCGGTCGGTACGGCATCTGCTGCGCGCCGCCTGGATGCCGGTGTCCCTCCACCGATGGCTCACCGGGCGTGTTCCGCTCCCTGTTCGGGAACACCTCGTAAAAGATCTCCAAATACAGCGAGGGGTATCGGTCGAATTTTTCCAGGAGCAGTCTCGTCCTGTGGATCTGTCGGCGCGTCTCTAGGATGTCTCGGTTTGTGTCGCGGATCTCTTCCGGCGATCCCAGATACTCCAGATCCTCGCGGTTGGCTCTCAGGATCGCGAGGCGCAGCCGCTCGTTATCGAGGTGCTTCTTGATCTCGTCTCTGCAGGCCTGTCTCTTGTCCGCGCCTCGTTGGCGATCCGTTTTCTGTCGCTGCTGACCGAGGAACGAGGCCGTTCTTAGGGAGCGATCCTGCTGGCTCATTTAAGAGATCCGGTTCTTTTTTTTTTGTTCGGAAGAAAAAAAAAACGACAGCAGCAAAGATATCATGTACCAGACGCTCCTGACCATGGGAAAGACCTACGCCGCCACCGACAATCAGAAATTTCCCTGTGTCTCGCTGGCCTACCCGCGACCCGGTCGGTTCATGAATTATTACGACACGGACAGGCTTCGCTTCTACAACCGCGAGTACTACGAGCCACAGCCGCCGCTCCGGTTTCCTACGGTGAATGGTGAAAACCCGATGCTCGAGCCGCGGGAAAACCGTCTTCCGGTGAAAGGCTACTGCGACGATCCCAACTCGCTCGCGTGCCGGGCCCGGCCGCTCGGCGGGGACGTCGGTGAAGAAGGGTTCCGGCCGAAAAAACCGGAGGATCAGAAAAACCTCCTGCCGGTGCTCGACAGCCGCTTCAACCTCCGAGAGATCTGCAAGCAGTGCATCCTCCTGGAGGATCACCTGACGCACGACAGCAAGCGGTGCTACGACTGCTGCGTCAAGCACTTCCTCGCGCTCGAGGGCCTTAGCGAGGAGGCCGTCACCCTGGATAAAGAAAAGAACCACGACGACCTCCGCGCGATGCCGGATCAGATCCGGGAGATCCAGAAGCTGTGGTACAAGAATCCGGACAAGAACGCCCACGAGGCCAGCCAGCGGCTCCGCGAGCTCCGCAAGAAATTCATGCAGCACGTCTTTCCCGTCCCGTTCACCACACCCTCGTGTTCTGGCGGTGGATGCCGCATCGCCGCCGTCAAAACTGAACCCGGCAGCCAACCGGGCGTCTCACCGGTCAACCACCATGCGTCTTACCAAATACGAGAGGACAAGGCTTCTGGGTACGCGAGCCCTGCAGATCGCCATGAACGCCCCGCTCATGATCGATCCCGGGACGGAGGTCGATCCGCTCCGGATCGCGGTCATGGAGCTGGAGGCCGGCGTCTTCCCGCTTAGGCTGGTGCGGTCGTACCCGGACGGTCGCGTGGAGGAGCTATCGGTAAATAAGCCGGTAGAGCCACCGCCACAGCGGGAAAAACCACCCGCGACGGTCGAGCACCGTGCGGCATAGGAGGAATCGCCTGGACGAGGAGCCCGGTATCACCGCGTCCCGGAAGACGATCTCGTGGGAAAAGATGCCGAAGCGATCCCCGAACACGAGTTCCCGGTATTTTGGCGAGACGTCGTACCGGCTCTCGCAGCGGATCACCGGCGCGTCGATAAAGTACCCGTTCTTGAAAAACTCGGTGTACAGGAAAGACCCGTCGTCTATGAACCGGCCCTCGTACAGGTCTCTCAGGATCTCAACCTCGATCATCGTCTTGCCGTAGTCCAGGCGGACAAGGCACGGGCACGGCAGCGGCGCGTAGAGGGTCAGGCGGACTCCGAGATTCATTTTTTTCTGGGGGAAAAAATCTTAGACGGGATGAATAGACATTATTTTTCTCGCGGATCGAGAAAAATAGAAATCTATCCTTGTCGTAGAGATGCCGCTCCGACCGCGCTGTCCCGCCGTGCCGGCTCCGCCGGCTCTCAACATCTACAGACCGTCCCTCGACGGCCTCGGCCTCAAGAACATTGCCATCTACCCGTCGCGCTACGCGACCGCCGTCTCCAGCGGCACGCTGAACTGGGCGAACGTGAATTTCCAGGTGATTGGAGAGTCGGGGAAGCGGGTGTGGGAGTTCAAGGGCGCCGGCACCACGTCCGCCGACACCGTCCGCATTACGTATACCACAAAGACGGTCAGTGACCTCGGTTTTGAGGGCTTTGTTTCCGGCACGATCACGTCCGATGGCCATACAACGGCCATGAGCGCGACCAAATACGCTGCCGTGAGCGCGTCGAGCGCGAACGACGTAACGACGGTGATGATCACCATCTCGGGGCTCGGCGTGCTCGGCCAGTACGGATACACGATCTATGTGAATGATAGTTTTTCGAGTGCCCTCTCCAATATCACTGGAGGACTCTTATAAAGAGCCGGCTATCCCGAGTGCCCCGAACACCGAGGAGGCCATTGCCGTTCCGATCTTTTTTTTCCGGCCGCCGGCCGGCGCGTCCAGCGCCGCCATCGCCGCCTCGCCGCGCTCCCGCCATCCGTCGAGGAAGGCAGCGATCGACGCGTGCTCGCCGGCCAGGATGGTGGCGGACGACCGCGAGACGCCGTGGATCGAGGCCAGTAGAGCCAGGAGAAAATTCTTGGGCGTCTGGATGTCGCGCTTCCGCGGGACCATCGCTTTCTGGAGGTCGTCGACGCGGTCCGCCTCCGGCTCGGATCGTTTGAGCAGGGTGGCGTGGTGATCCTTCATCCAGAGCAGGTGGGCGGCGGTCTCCGCCGCCGAAACCGTCCGCCAGACGGCAAAGCCGTAGACCAGCGTGAGCCGGTGCGCGGCCGAGCGGCACGCGTCGTCGTCCGGCGCCGATCCCTCCAGCACGTACATGACTTTCCGGGTCGTCGGATCCTCGGCGCGCCAGGCCAGGAGCCGCGCCCGCTGCTCACGGAAGCGGCCGTCCCGGATCGAGGCCAGGAGATCCGACCACGTCTTGCGCTCGATCAGGATCTCGGTCTCGTCCCGGCACAGCCGCGCGTCCCCGAGTACCAGCGACTCTTTCGCAAAGAGCGTGTCGTCGTGGAGGTGGGCAATGACGGCGGTCTCTCGCGCGTCCACAGTGAGCTCCATTTTTCATCCACAAACCGTCCTCTTAGAGCAGGTTCAGACCAATTTTGAGAACGAGTAGCAGAAATATGATGACCGCGATAACCACGCAGACCCCGATGCCGATCTTTACGCCGCTGCTCATGCCCGTTTCAGCTGTCGGTGTCGGGCTCGTTATGTGGTTCAAAGACGAGGTTATGACCGGCATCGCGGTCGCGTTCGGAGCTGTACTCGCGCGATGGCACGTTGTAGGCGGGTGGCACGGCCGATACGGCGTCGGGGGGCTGGTCAGAATGATCGAGCCCTGAATCCCGAATCGAGCGCCCAGCCTCGGGAATCTAGGACGGTCCGATCCATTCTCAAGATTTTTCAATCTTATTCGACGATACGTCGAGTCAGATCCTGGATCGCGGAAAAAAAAAAAAGCGTGATAAAGATGTCTCCCCCAAGATTCGACGCGTCCCTGCGTTATTTCGAACTCTCTGGCTTCGAAGACGTCACTTTCCGCATGGACGTCGGTTTCGAGGCCGAGTGCGGCCGCATCGCCGTCTATCGGGTAGGAGACCGCGGAAGGCTCGCCTGGCTCGAGGATACGGCTCTAGGGAACGGCCTGTCCGTCACCCGGGATGCCATGACCCGCAACGAGCTCCACAAGAAAAAGCCCGGAAACGACGTCACGCTAAAGATCGGTAATGACCAGTTCCTCTTCGGAGAAAACCAGAGCCTCAATCACCTCGAGTATCATTTCTTGTCGGGTCGTGCCCATACCGTCAACAACAAGACGCTCGACCTCCAAGACCTGGTGGATCGGGTGGTTGCCGTGCTCAACGAGGAGCTCGCCGCTTTCGCCACCGTCCTCGGCCGCGAGCTCTCGCACGGTCGTTTCAGCCGGCTGACCACGCAGGGCGAGTTCCCGTACCAGGCCGGGCTCGTGTCTCGCGACAGCGTCCTCCTGCTTTTCAACCAGGACCGCAAAAAGACGTACGCTTTCCTAGAGCAGGCCACGGTCGGCGTGCCCTGTGCCGACGTCGGCTTCATCGTGCTCGCGCTGCTTTCCCTCGTGATCGAGAGAACAAAGACGACCGAGCTGGTCAGGCAAAAGGCCATGGTCTCCAAGATCTGGGAGGCGGTCAGCGACGCCACGGAGGATCGGCTCGGCTTCTCCCTCCTGTTCTTGCTCCTCTACCAGTATTTCAGCGAGACCGTGTATTTCAAGAGCGCCATGTTCTTTATCCGCACGCCGCTCCACCAGATCCTGGAGCGTTTCTCGGACAGACGGGATGAAATCATCAGATTCTTTTTCTACCTCGAGGAGCAGCTGCGCGAGGATCTCCAGCCCGGGGATCCGGAAGGATACATCAGGGACGTGCTCGCCAACAAGTGGTTCAGCTGGGGGACAAACCTGGACATGGAGGGTGACACCGTCCTCTTCGAGTTCCGCGGTCTCTACAAGGTGCTGAGGAAACACATGATCCTCCACCGCAGCCTGCGTGACGCCAGCGTCCTCGTTGTCTCGGCCGCGGAGATCTAAACGCGAAAAAAAAAAAGGACAAGAAAGAGCGATGCGGCATTTCTTGTCGGATCTTGTCTTCTGGTATCCGTCTTATCTGACCAACTGGATTATCACGGTCGTCGTCCTGCGGCTGTGCCGCGTGCTCCCGGCCTCGCAGGACTGGAGCATCCTCTGGCTCGCGACGCTCGGCATGGTCGGCGGGCTGTACCTGACGCACGTCTACCCGCGCCACATCAGCACGCCGTACTTTGGCGGCATCTGTCTGAAGGGCCTGCCGCTCGTCGCGGCGGATCTGCTCAGCCACACGCTGCCGGCCGTGGCCGTCATCGCCGTGATCCGGCGTTCTCCGGATCGGCACACGACGGATCTCCGCATGGGTATGGCGCTGCCGCTCGTGTTCATGATGTTCAACGACCCGCTGCGGCGGTACGGCATCCGCGTCTCGGATCTCGGCGCGATCGTCGCGCTTTCAGGCGTGGTTTTCTGCGGACTCTCGCGGTAGCCAGCGCATCTTGTCGGGGATGCCCGCGTAGTACCGGCGGTTCATCACGAGGATATTGGTCTCGTCGCTCGAGAGCTCCTCCCAGTCCGATCCGTCGGTGGTGCTCATGCTCTCTTCTTTTTCCTGCCAGAGCCGGGTCATGGCTCGGATCCGCGTCCGGCCGCGGCCAAAGAGCTCGCCGTCCTCCCACAGGAGATCGAGGAGGACACCGTCATCCGACACGACGGAGCGCAGGAACGCGTCGGCCGTCGCGGCCGTCGCGGCCGTCGTGTCGTTATCGAGGCACGGATACCGCCAGCACCGCAGCAGCGCTCGCCAGTCGTCGAGACGGGTTTCGGCCGCGCGGAGCGCGTCGTGTGCGGCACCTCCCTCGTGCTCCTGGAGCAGCCGGTGAAAGACGGCGTGCGACTCGCGGACGAGCGTGTCGATCATGCCCATCTCGCGTCGGGCACGGGCGTACTCCTGGGAGGCCTCCGCAAACTCGTCCCACCAGGCCATCATCCCGTCCGGACGGAGCATATCCCAGCGCGGTGCGTAGTCGTGGTCGAGGCGGTGGAAGAGCAGGAGGAGCGCGTTGCGGTCGTAGTCGTTTCGGGTCTTGTCAAACGAGAGGCCGCTCAGCAGGAAGAGCGTGGAGGACTCGTGGAAGGTGCTGATCATCTCGTAGTGACAGAACGTGTAGCACTGCCGGAAGAGGCGGCGCAGACAGATCGGGAAGGCGGCGGCGGACTTGTTTTCGAGGATAAAACGAGTCGTTGGCGAGAGCTGCTGGACGAGCACGGGGAGCGGCTCGTCGTGGAGCCGCGTCGAGAAGCGGATGGATCGCATCGTTGCCGGTCTGGATCGTTTGGCTGCGAGGGATCAATTTTTTTGCGTGTAGACGATGCTTTCGAGCATCTCGATCCGCGCCATCAGCGAGCGGACGAGGCTTTCTGCCGTCGACGGCGCGTCGGAAACGAGCGTGCCGCTGGCATCGCTGCTGAACGTCGCGTTCGAGCCGCTGCTCGTGCTCCTGCTGTCCTCGGTCTCGTTGTCGTCATTGTTTTCTTGTCCGGCCACAAAGCCGGCGTCGCCGGTGAAGACGTCCGCGGTCGCGACGGTGGCGTCGTCGTCCGTGCTGGTCGTGGTCCAGCCGCTGCTGCTGCTTGTCCAGCTGTCACCGTCGTCGCTGTCGTACTCGTCGTCTGCCGCTGTGCCACGGCTCGTGGCGAGGCTGCACCGGCTCCGTGTGGACGATGTCGATGTGGTCTTTACGGCCTCGATCTCTTTCAGAACCGCGGCGCGAGCGAAGCCGAGCGGGATCGACCGAGCCATGTCCACGAGCGTCTCGCGCGGGAGAGTGGTGGATCGCCGGATGAGGTCGATCACGAGCGATGCTTTCTGGACCCGGTCGTTTACGTTATCGTAGCCGCGGAAGCGGTGGTAGACAAGATCCATTTCTTTTTCACATGAAAAAGAATATTGGTCGCATTTTTCATGATCAAACATGTTTAAGAAGGACTGACTAGATAACCTGAAAAGCGGCTGGGTAAAGGTGGTGATGCGGTAGGGAATGCAGTCACACCCGCTCCTGGTTTACAATACATTTCTACATAGTCCGTGCTTCCGTTCATCTGTACGAGTGCAGTCCCAGCCGCTGCGTTGAAATGGCTACCACTTGTAGTCCAATTATTACTCCAAATGTATGGTGACCCGGTTGTCGTTCCATTTTTATACAGAGCAAAAACTACCTCAGCAGATGTCAAATTAACAATGAGACTGAAATTAAACTGATAATACCCGGCTACCAGTGGTGTGTAGCGGGAATCACTAGTGCTGTAGTACGTGGCCGTATCAAAATCTTTGGTGCTATACTGAAGTTTAGTGAAAATGTCCTGTGGGAGGGATTGATTGGTACCTGTCGCGGACGCAGAAAACACAGGAATCCCTCCAAGACCATTCGCACAGGTTAATTTTCCGTTTATGGTGAGCGTGCCGGTTGCGGTGTTTCCGGGAGTGATGCTAGACAGCGATGCCGCCGTAATGCCGGCGCTCAGCGCGCCCGACGTAACCCCCGTCGTGACGATGTAATTGCTGGTGTTGTAGTACAGGAGGTTCGTCTGTGCCGATGAGCTGATGATAGGGTTGACGTACAGGCTCGCGGTGTTGCCGGTCATGCCGACACCGGATGCGTTCAGCATGATGCTGTTGGCGGGTTGGCTCGCATAACCGGCCTGGTAACCGATCGCGATGGCGGCCTGACCCTGGTTTTGGAAACCTGCACCTGCGCCTATCGCGATGGCATTATTCCTCTGTGACTGTTCTCCAGCCGTAGTTCCTATTGCGATGGCATTATTTCCCTGTGACTGTCCTGCCGCGCCAGAACCTATTGCTATTCCATAAGAACTCTGATTCCCTCTCGCCGCACTACGCCCTATCGCGATAGAGTTTTGTGACTGACCGATGTACCCCGCCTGACATCCTATCGCTACTGATTGAAAACTCTGTCCCGTAAACCCCGCTTGGAAACCTACGCTCACCGTCCATTGGCTTTGTCCAATCTGTCCAGCCTGGTAACCGATCGCTAGTGCCTGTATATCCTGGCTTAATCCGCTCTGATACCCTATGGCAATAGATGATGTCGCCTGGGACGTCGTTCCTGCCTGATAACCTATAGAAATGGCGTAGGCTTGTTGGTTGTAGTATCCTGCCTGGTAGCCGTGTGCTATGGCGCCCGTTTGTTGAGAATAGTATGCTGCCTGATACCCGCTCGCCATTGCGTATTCACTCTGGCTCGTATAACCGGCCAGATAACCGTTTGCTATTGAGTATTGTCCTTGATTCCAATACGCCGCCTGATTTCCAATCGCAATCGCGAAATTTCCCTGGGTTTGAGCACCTGTATTATTACCGATCGCGATCGCCCCTAGTCCCTGTGTCGTCTGTCCAGCCTGACTCCCTACCGCGACAGCGTACTGCTGCTGATTTATTTGTCCCGCGGTACTCCCAATCGCAATCGCAAAATCCCCCTGGGTTTTAGCACCCGTTAGAGTTCCGATCGCAATCGCGTTTTGTCCCTGTGTTGTCTGTCCAGCCTGACTCCCTATCGCGATTGCTGTAGTTTTTTGACCTACATATCCAGCATAGTTACCAATCGCAACGGCATTAGAATTCTGTTGTCCGGTGGGATGACCGCACGCGTAATAACCTATTGCTACGGCGGCTGTTCCTTGGATATAATATCCGGCATTATTGCCAATTGCGATTGCCTGACTCTGTTGACTGAGACAACCTGTATTATTACCGATCGCGATTGCCTGGCTTTGTTGATTATTGAAACCGGCACTCGCACCAATAGCAATGCCTATGCTTCCCTGATTTAATCCTCCTGCCTGATTACCGATCGCGACCGAAGCCTGACCCTGGCCGGTCTGACCCGCGGCCGTTCCTACCGCTACGGAGTATTGATTCTGACTGTACTGTCCGGCCTGGTAGCCAATGGCCACCGCCTGTGTCGTCTGGCCGGTATATCCCGCCTGATAGCCGATGGCGATCGCACCCGTCGCCCCCGGGCTGTACTGCCCGGCCTGTACACCCAGGCGGACGGTCTGTGTAGAGACGTCTCCGGTCAGCGTTCCGGCAAAACTCGTCGCGACGACGTTCCCGGCGACGCTGAGGGTGCCGCCGGTAGGCACGATAGAAGAGAGATACGCTACAGCAGACGAGCCCGTTCCCGAGATTACCACGTTATTGTTGATGAACAGAGACATCTTATGCTCTATATCATTTTTTTTTTTTGTGCCACCGGCATGAAAAAAAAAACCTTCAATGTGTTTTACGCTGTCGCCTGCCAGAAAACGGTCACGGTGCCCGACGGAGCCTCGCTGCCCGTGTTCCTGATCCGGATGGTGAATCCATCGACGGTCGGGAGGCCATGGATGGTGGCGAGGCACGCGTCGAAGCCGGAGCTCTCGGCGTCCGGTGCGAGCGTCAGCACGACGTTGGGTGGCGAGGCGAACGCCGGAGAGAACGGGACGGTGATGTCCGAGAGGTCGTCGGTGACGGTGACGGAGCCGCATCGCGGCCGGTTCTGCTTCAGCTCCTGGATCTCGCGCACCAGGATGCCGATGATGCCCTGGTAGTTGAGGGTCTGGCGATGTTCGCCGTCCTTCTCGCCGCTCGTCAGGAACGGGTACGACTCCTGGACCTCGTGCGCCAGGAAGCCGACCTCGTCCCTGCCGGTCACCTCGTTATGGTAGAACCGCGGCCGGAGGTTGTCCACCGTGATGGTGTCCGTCGAGAAGTCGCGCACGGCCGTCTTGATACGGTAGTCGGACGTAATGCTCACATTCGCGGCGACGACGTTGCCCGTGGCGTAGATCTGGCCGTAGACGTACAGCGTGTTCCCCGTTACTCCGTCCGGTATGATGCTGCTGAGGTAGGCCGTGGCGATGCCGGTGCTCAGCACGCCGGACGTCGTCCCGGTCGTGATGATGTAGCCGCCCTTGTCGTAGTAGAGGAGGTTGGTCTGTGCCGTGGTCTGGGAGATCGGGTTGACGTAGAGGCTGGGCGTGCTGCCGGTCAGGTACGTGCCCGAGGCGTTCAGCATGATGCTGCTGGCGGGCTGACTGCTGTACCCGGCCTGGTAGCCGACCGCGACGGCGTAGGATCCCTGGGCGCTGTACCCGGCCTGGTAGCCGATCGCGACGCTGCCGACACCGGCGCCCTGCCCGGCACCGCCGCCGAGGTGGACGGACGTGGTGCCGACGGCCCAGGCCGGCGGTGTGCCGGTGGAGTTCCAGTAGATGTAGTCGGAATAGTTGGAGCCGGAGACGCTCAGGGAGCCTGTGGGTCCGGTCGCGCCGGTGCTGCCGGTGGAACCGGTGCTGCCGCTCGAGCCGGTGAATCCGGTGGGTCCGGTTGAGCCGGTTGAACCGGTAGCGCCGGTTGAGCCTGTGGATCCGGTGAAACCGGTGCTGCCGCTTGATCCGGTTGGTCCGGTCGATCCAGTGGATCCGGTGGGTCCGGTGGCGCCGGTTGAGCCTGTATATCCGGTGGAACCGGTGCTGCCTGTCGCGCCTGTAGAACCAGTTTTCCCGGTGCTTCCCGTCCATCCCGTTTGCCCAGTAAAACCGGTGGGACCGATCGGACCCGTCACGCTGATATAATCATCATTAGTGGCAATGCCTATTGTGTCGGGTGATATATTTTGTACTCCAATGGTATTACTACCGGGATCATAAGCTTGAATAATTTCCAGGTAACCACGACTTCCTGGGTCACCAAGATAATTTGTGATAATGATATATGTCCCGATCTGAAGGAATAGAGCAGGATCAACAGCACCTACCGGGGAAACATCAGTGATGGTAAATGTGCTCGTTGCACCGCTGGCTATAGAATCAGGAGAAGCATTGGTGATTTGAAATAAGAGCTGATTCCCTGATGGACCCACGTCTCCGGTGTAGCCTGTCGGCCCTGTTCCACCGGTGTTCCCGGTGGATCCCGTGCTTCCCGTCCACCCCGTTGAGCCGGTAGAGCCGGTCGATCCGGTGGCTCCGGTGTTCCCGGTGGCTCCCGTGCTTCCCGTCCACCCCGTTGAGCCGGTCGAGCCGGTCGATCCGGTGGCTCCGGTGTTCCCGGTGGATCCTGTGCTTCCCGTCCACCCCGTTGAGCCGGTCGAGCCGGTCGATCCGGTGGCTCCGGTGTTCCCGGTGAATCCCGTGCTTCCCGTCCACCCCGTTGAGCCGGTAGAGCCGGTCGATCCGGTGGCTCCGGTGTTCCCGGTGGATCCCGTGCTTCCCGTCCACCCCGTCGATCCGGTCGAGCCGGTCGATCCGGTGGCTCCGGTGAAACCAGTGGCACCCGTAGCGCCAGTTGCTCCTGTCCATCCCGTTGTTCCGGTATATCCGGTATATCCGGTAGAGCCGGTGGCTCCGGTCCATCCCGTGGAGCCGGTCGATCCCGTTGATCCGGTATCTCCGGTGTAACCGGTATAGCCGGTGGCTCCGGTCCATCCCGTGAAGCCGGTCGATCCCGTTGATCCGGTATCTCCGGTGTATCCGGTGACTCCGGAGGCTCCGGTCCATCCCGTGGAGCCGGTCGATCCCGTTGATCCGGTATCCCCGGTGTAACCGGTAGAGCCGGTAGCTCCGGTTGAGCCCGTGCTGCCCGTAGAGCCGGTGCTCCCGGTTGAGCCCGTAGAACCGGTGCTTCCGGTTGAGCCCGTGCTTCCCGTCGCTCCGGTCGAACCCGTGCTCCCTGTTGAACCGGTCGAGCCCGTCTCTCCCGTGCTCCCGGTGATGCCCGTAGCGCCTGTAGCACCAGTGAAACCAGTCCAACCCGTTGATCCGGTTGAACCCGTTATACCCGTTGATCCTGTTGAACCGGTGGAACCGGTTGATCCTGTTGAACCGGTTGATCCGGTCGAACCAGTTGACCCAGTTGAACCCGTCCATCCGGTTGATCCGGTTGAACCGGTGGCACCCGTCCAGCCCGTCGAGCCCGTGCTTCCGGTTAAACCCGTAGCACCCGTCCAACCCGTCGATCCGGTATATCCCGTAGAACCGGTGCTTCCGGTGATCCCGGTCGTCCCTGTGGCTCCCGTCCAGCCCGTCGATCCGGTGTAACCCGTCCAACCCGTCGATCCTGTTAATCCTGTGGAACCGGTCGCTCCCGTCCATCCGGTCGAGCCGGTAGAACCGGTTGATCCTGTATCTCCCGTCGATCCCGTACCACCCGTCAACCCCGTGGATCCGGTGCTTCCGGTAGACCCGGTGTTTCCGGTGCTGCCGGTCGGACCCCGAGGACCAGATAGGGCAAACGCTGCGTTCGCACCCCACCCAATATTTGTTTGTGATGTCAGATTTTGTACAACTATTGTATTTGACGATTTGGAGAGTACATAGAGATAGTTGCTCTGATTACTAGCATTACCTGCTATTTGGATAAAACTTCCTGCAGTAAGGTATGTCGCTGCGCTCGATCCTGCTGAAATGGTAGCGGTGTACCCTGTGGATAAATATGTCACACCATTGGAATTAGCAGAAGGGATAATACCCGTAAGCAACGGTCCAGGCGGTCCTGTGTTTCCTGTGCTACCGGTGGATCCGGTAGAGCCGGTGGCTCCGGTCCATCCCGTAAAGCCGGTCGATCCCGTTGATCCGGTATCTCCGGTGTCACCCGTCGAACCTGTCCATCCCGTGTATCCTGTGCTTCCGGTCGCACCTGTTGAGCCGGTCGATCCCGTCCACCCGGTCGAGCCGGTAGATCCCGTTGAACCGGTGCTTCCCGTGCTGCCTGTGGCGCCTGTGGCACCGGTCCAGCCAGTCCAACCCGTAGAACCCGTCGAACCCGTGATTCCGGTGCTGCCGGTAGGACCCGTGCTTCCTGTGCTCCCCGTTGAGCCGGTAGATCCCGTCCAACCGGTAGAGCCCGTATCGCCGGTCGCGCCTGTGGCACCGGTCCAGCCCGTCCAACCCGTTGAACCCGTCGAACCTGTGCTTCCCGTGCTCCCGGTAGAACCCGTGCTTCCGGTGGCACCAGTAGAACCCGTTGAGCCCGTGCTCCCGGTCGCTCCCGTGCTGCCGGTATCTCCCGTCCATCCCGTGGCACCGGTCGAGCCCGTTGAGCCGGTCGATCCGGTCTCTCCTGTTGAACCCGTCGCACCCGTGTCTCCCGTGCTTCCGGTGGCACCGGTTGAGCCCGTTGAGCCGGTCGAACCGGTGCTTCCCGTGCTGCCGGTTGAACCCGTGCCTCCCGTGCCTCCCGTGCTTCCTGTGCTCCCGGTCGAACCCGTGGCTCCCGTCGCACCAGTGTCTCCCGTCCATCCCGTAGCACCCGTTGAGCCCGTTGAGCCGGTGCTTCCGGTACTCCCGGTCGTGCCTGTGGCTCCCGTCCAGCCCGTCGATCCGGTGTAACCCGTCCAACCTGTCGGTCCCGTTGATCCGGTGGAACCGGTCGCTCCCGTCCATCCGGTCGAGCCGGTAGAACCGGTTGATCCCGTGGCTCCCGTCGATCCCGTTGCGCCCGTTGCTCCCGTAAAACCGGTGCCCGGCGGTCCCGTCGAGCCGGTGGAACCCGTCCAGCCGGTTGAACCCGTTGATCCGGTGGCACCCGTGGCTCCGGTATCTCCGGTCCAGCCGGTGGAACCCGTCGAGCCCGTCAGACCCGTTGCGCCCGTGCTCCCGGTGGAACCCGTTGCGCCGGTTGATCCAGTCGACCCGGTATAACCCGTCGAGCCCGTCGAGCCAGTCGATCCGGTGTCTCCGGTGTATCCGGTGGCTCCCGTGCTGCCCGTGCTCCCCGTGCTCCCCGTCGAGCCTGTCCATCCCGTGCTTCCGGTGTCTCCGGTGTATCCGGTCGCTCCGGTGGCTCCGGTTGATCCAGTCGAGCCCGTCGATCCGGTGTCTCCGGTGTATCCGGTGGCTCCGGTGGCTCCGGTTGATCCAGTCGAGCCCGTCCATCCGGTGCTTCCGGTGTCACCGGTGTAACCGGTAGAGCCGGTGGCTCCGGTTGATCCAGTCGAACCCGTCCATCCGGTGCTTCCGGTGTCTCCGGTGTCTCCGGTAGCGCCGGTGGCTCCCGTTGAGCCCGTCGAGCCCGTCCATCCGGTGCTTCCGGTGTCTCCGGTGTATCCGGTAGCGCCGGTGGCTCCGGT
>Ga0214917_10004486_pt1 | contig 15494 bp, 15 predicted proteins | sample LL_1208_BB_MetaG_FD_177983 | JGI IMG/M metagenome (GOLD analysis project Ga0214917, IMG submission 177983) | Freshwater microbial communities from Lake Lanier, Atlanta, Georgia, United States - LL_1208_BB | ecosystem: Environmental > Aquatic > Freshwater > Lake | place: USA: Georgia | collected... | reverse complement strand
GAAATATCCGTAAAATCGGATTAGCCGATATGCTGGGACTCAGCATTTGCGTCAAGAGTACCTTTGAAGCCATAGTTGCCGGCGCAACTGCTTCAGCGAAAGGTCTTCAGGTTGCTGAAGATGGGTCGCAAGAAGCCCCCACTAGAATTGCCTTAGCAATTTAGTGGCGGGAGAATGTCACGGCTTAAATATCTTTTTTCACCATCTCACTAATAATCGCATGAATAGCTTTATTAGGATTTAATCCTTTAGGGCAAGCATCAACGCAATTCATAATGCTATGACATCGAAATAATGCATAGGCATCATTTAACTGTTCAAGACGTTCTCTTGTTTTATCATCGCGAGAATCTAAAATAAAGCGACTTGCTTGTAACAATGCCGCAGGCCCAAGAAATTTATCTGGATTCCACCAATATGAAGGACAAGAGCTTGTACAGCATGCACATAAAATACATTCATACAGACCATCAAGTTTGTCTCTCTCTTGAGGGCTTTGTAATCTCTCACCAGTTGGTTGAGTCTGTTGAGGCTCTAAAAAAGGTTGTATTTTTTTATAATGATTGTAGAACTCTTGTAAATCAACAACTAAATCTCTAATCACTGGCATGGATGGTAATGGTCTTATAAAAACAGGCTCTTTAAGATTTTTCAATTCAGTAATACACGCCAAGCCATTTTTACCATTAATATTCATAGCATCTGAACCACAAACGCCTTCTCCACATGATCGTCTAAAAGATACAGTCGGATCAATTTCTTTAATAACTTCTAACACATCAAGTAACATAACACAACGATGTTTCTCTATGTCGACATCATACTCTTGCATACGCGGTGTTTTATCACCTTCTTGCCATCTATAAAGATAAAACTTCATTCACTTGTTCCTTTTAATAAGTACGCGCTTTAGGTTCGAATGCATCAACAAGCACAGGAGTAAAATTAATATTTCTATAACGAATATTCCCGTCAGCAAAACAAACAACATGTTTTAACCAAGCTTGATCATGACGTTGAGGATAATCATTGCGGAAATGAGCGCCTCGTGATTCTTTTCTTTCAATCGCACTGTATGCTGTTGCTAAAGAAACTGCTATTAAATTATCGAGCTCTAAAGCTTCCAGACGTGCTGTATTAAAATATTGGCTTTTATCTTGAAGTTGAATCTGTTTAATCTGTTCTTTTAAAAGCAAAAGCTTTTTTAAACCTGCATGCATTGTATCTTCTTGTCTAAAAACACCAAAATCATTTTGCATCACTTCTTGGATTTGTGTTCTGATCTCAGCAACAGTATATGGCCCTGTTTGAAGTTCCCAAGCATTTAATCGGTCAAAAGCTTTGTCAATGTGGATATCTTTAACGAGAGGCTCACTATTTTCCAGGGCTAACTGCTCTGTTATAAAAAGGCCTGCTGCTCGACCGAAAACAACTAAATCAAGTAATGAGTTTCCACCTAAACGATTAGCTCCATGCACTGAAACACAAGCGCATTCGCCGACAGCATAAAGCCCTGAAACAACTTTTTCACCATCGTCTGTCACTGTTAAGACTTGTCCATATTTATTAGTCGGAATGCCTCCCATCATATAATGGCAAGTAGGTACGATAGGAATTGGTTTTTCAACGGGATCAACATTAGCAAAAGTCATTGACAGCTCTCTAATGCCTGGCAATCTTGTCTTAATAAGATCTGCACCTAAATGCTCCAATTTTAATTCAATATAATCCCCTTTAGATCCACACCCTCTTCCTTCACGAATTTCTGTTGCAATCGATCGAGAAACAACATCTCTTGAGGCAAGATCTTTAGCATGAGGAGCATAACGCTCCATAAACCGCTCTCCATTTTTATTCACAAGATAACCACCCTCTCCTCGCGCTCCTTCTGTAATCAAACAGCCAGAACCACTGATCCCCGTAGGATGAAATTGCCACATTTCCATATCCTGTAAAGGAATGCCAGCTCGAAGAGCCATGCCTAATCCATCGCCTGTATTAATATAAGCATTTGTTGTTGAAGAAAAGACTTGACCGGCACCCCCAGTGGCTAAAACAACGGCGCGAGCTTTCAAAAACATTCTTTCTCCATTCTCCAGGCAAAGAACAGTGACACCGCAAACTTCTTGTTGATCATTCATCACTAAATCTAAAGCGATCCACTCATTAAAAAAGATTGTGTTATGCTTTAAGTTTTGCTGAAACAAGGTATGTAATAACGCATGGCCTGTTCTGTCAGCAGCCGCTGAAGTGCGTGTTGCTTGACCTCCTTTCCCAAAATCTTTTGATTGTCCCCCAAAAGGTCTTTGATAAATTTTTCCATTGTCCAATCGAGAAAAAGGTAAGCCCATATGCTCTAATTCATAAACGCACTCAGGACCAACACGACACATATACTCTATAGCATCTTGATCACCTAAATAGTCCGATCCTTTAACGGTATCAAACATATGCCAATGCCAATTATCTTCATCAATATTACCAAGAGCTGCTGTAATACCTCCTTGAGCCGAGACGGTATGAGAACGTGTAGGAAACACTTTAGAAACAACAGCTACTTGGTGATTCGCTTTAACAAGTTGTAATGCTGCTCTGAGACCGGCACCACCAGCGCCAATAATAAGCGCATCAAAAACACGTTCGGGAATAGGATGAGCCATGAGTTTTATCTCCATAAAAGAGCAATGCCTGCAACAAAAGACAATGCTAACAATAACCAATAAGATGCAAGAAATATCATTCTTGTCGCGGTGCATTTGATGTAATCTGTTGCGATCATACGCATACCAAGCCAAGCATGAATAGACAATAAAAACAAAGCTATTGACGTTGTTAGCTGCATAAAAGTTGAACGCATAAATGATAGCCAAAAGTGATAATCTATATGATGGACATGCAAGATCATAACAATAAAAATTTGTATGAAATAAAAAATAAAATAAACGCCACTCAAGCGTTGTAGCAACCATTTAGATAATGCGCTCATATCACACCCCAAAACCAGCCGATGAAAAATATGGTCTTTAAGATAGACAACACAAAAACAACTTTTGCTGAAAGACAAGCTTGTTCGTTTGTTCCAAAAAATCCGATATCCATTAAAAGATGTCTTATGCCAGCGTAGGTATGATAAATTAAAGCCGATATATAAAGAGTAACAAAAACTCGAAGCAGCAGCCCTTTTTGCAAGGTACTCATTAAATGATTAAAAGAATCTTCAGACTCAAGAGAGTAAAATAACAACGCGATAATCAGTGGTATAAAAAGTGCCATAAATGCACCTGCAATACGATGAGTAATAGAAGCCAATGCAGGCCAAGGCAATCGAATTTGCCATAAGTTTAAAAATATAGGACGATGCATAAAGCAGTATACTCCTTTGTTAAAAATACAGCTTAAGCTAAGTACACAAAGTTTAGCAGCTACTTTAAAAATATCATTATTATGTGTGCTCTCTGAAAATTTTCTTTCTAAAAGAATGCCTGCTAGGATTCTTACCATATAAACAGCTAAGATTGCTTATGATTGAAGAACATAAAGACACTGCGCATTTAAACATTCGCGGAGAAGAGTATACCTTTCCCATTCTTGAAGGTTCGCTGGGACAACCCGTTGTTGATATTGGATCATTAGGCTCTGCAGGAAAGTATTTTACTTATGATTCTGGCTTTAAATCTACCGCTTCTTGTAAATCATCCATCACTTATATTGATGGAGATGCCGGGATATTGCTTTACAGAGGTTATCCTATTGAACAGCTGGCTGAAAAAAGTAACTTTTTAGAAATAGCCTTTCTTCTTCTCAAGGGATCATTGCCAACCCAAATAGAATTTGATGATTTTCAACATCAGATTTCAATGCACACTATGGTTCATGAACAATTAAGAAATTTTTACAATGGATTTCGCCGTGATGCTCATCCGATGGCCGTTCTATGCGGTGTCATCGGAGCACTATCAGCCTTTTATCATGATGCTCTTGATATTAATAAAAAAGAAGATCGTTGTTTATCGGCTATTCGTTTAATAGCCAAGATCCCAACTCTTGCGGCAATGTGTTATAAGTACTCTATTGGTCAACCTTTTATCTATGCACAACATGATATGTCTTATGCAGAAAACTTTCTGTATATGATGTTTGCAGTTCCTGGCAATCTCAAGCGTCCTAATCCTATTTTAGTGAATGCTATGGAGAAGATTTTTATTCTTCATGCAGATCATGAGCAAAATGCATCAACATCTACAGTACGCATGGCCGGATCTTCCGGTGCAAATCCTTTCGCTTGTATAGCAGCTGGTATCGCTGCATTATGGGGGCCTGCACATGGCGGAGCAAATGAGGCTGTCTTGAAGATGCTTCGTGAAATCGGCAACCCAAGTCGTATTCCTGAATTTATTGCTCGAGCAAAAGACAAAAATGACTCTTTCAGATTGATGGGCTTTGGTCATCGAGTCTATAAAAATTTTGATCCTCGCGCAAAAATCATGCGTCAAACATGTCATGAAGTGCTGGCTGAGCTTAACATCACTCATCATCCTTTATTGGACATTGCGATGCAACTCGAAGATATTGCACTAAAAGATCCGTATTTCATCGAGAAAAAACTCTATCCAAATGTTGATTTTTACTCAGGGATTATTTTAGAAGCTATTGGTATTCCTACTAATATGTTTACTGTTATTTTTGCCTTAGCAAGAACCGTCGGATGGATTTCTCAATGGGATGAAATGATTTCAAATGATAAACTTGTTATTGCGCGTCCTCGTCAACTTTACACGGGTGAAAAGATTCGTGACTACGTATCGATGAGTGATCGTGGCAGATCCTCTGATCATAAGCTTGTTTAAGAAAAAATAACTGCTAAAGACCTTTCTTTTTTTAGGTCTTTAGCGTGGGACACAGCATTTGCATCAAAAGTTCCCAAGCGAGAGTTGCCGGCGCAACTGCTTGCGCGAAAGGTCTTCAGGTTGCTGAAGATGGGTTGCAAGAAGGCCCCATTAGAATTGCCCTAGCAATTTAGTGGTGGGAGTGTCACAAAAACCAACTTAATCTTGTGATCAATATTAATTATTGCTAGTCTGCTTAGTATATTATTTATCATCAGATAAAGTTGCATCGCAATAAACTTTTTCTCTTTTTGAAGTGATTGTCATCATTAATGAAAAAAAATAAATCTTAATTTTTTAAAACAAGGAGTAACTATGCAATATCTCCGTAAAGGACTCAATCAAATTAAAGGCGGTCTTGTATATCAAGCTAAACCAAGTGTGTTTGTGCTATCACAAGGTGATCATTTAGAGCTACCTAATTTTACGATTTCTTATCCACAAGCAGATGGTTTAAGTAGCCGTTATATTATTAATGGAAAAGCAGTCTATTGCAAACCCACAAAAGAAGATAACATCTGGAGTATACCATCACCGATCAGCGACTCTTTTTGCTCTCGCAACACCGTCATTGTTCATACTGATGGCACTTACTTATACATCGAGAATCATCAACCTCTTGCTGTTTTAGCTTAAATATTCATATCAAAGGAGTGAGCATATGAAAATTATTAAAAATATTCAATCTGTTAGTGGTGGATCTGTTTATAAACACGAAGTGAATTTCTTTGTTTTAAGCCCTGGCGATAGTTTAGTATTACCTGACTTTGAAATTAGCTACCCTAATGCAGGGGGACCAAGCGTTACCTATACCGTCAATGGTAAAACGATTAATTGTAACAAACAAAAGGAAGACAATACTTGGACCTCTCCATCACCTATTAGTGATTCATTTTTTTCGAAAAACAATATTGTTGTTCAAACTGACGAGCATTACTTATATATTGAAGCAAGCTATCTTACTCCGTACTTGCCGGCTTAATCATCATACTATCGACTGTGTATCAGTCGATAGTGCTCTTCGGTTTTTGCCAAGCTCCAATATAGTTTATCGATAAACTCTCACCTAAAAAAAATTTTGATGACTCTAAGGGATTGAATATCATTCCTCTTATGTCTTTGCAGACACAAGGCTCAAGATACTGAATTAATTCTTCAGGGGTTATAAATTTTTCGAAAGAATGTGTTTTATAAGGAAGCCATTTAAAAATATATTCAGCCAGAACAATCGCACTTATATAAGCAGCTAATGAGCGATTAATTGTTGAAATAAATAACCAACCACCTGGTTTAAGCCAAGAGACAAGTCTCTCACAAACCAGTTTAGGATTATCGACATGCTCAAGCATCTCAAAGCATGTTATAAAATCATATTGCGCTATGGGTGTAAAAGTTTCGACAGGATGGCAATGATAAAGAATTGACAAGTTACGATCTATAGCTTCCTTTCTGGCTATATCAATCAGAGCTTGTTCGCTATCGAGTCCTTCAATATTGATCTTTTGAGCAGCCAGAGTTAATGGAACTAAACCACCCCCTGTACCAACATCAAGTCCATGATCATCACAGTTGATAGAGTTCAGAACAAAAGGAATTCTAATTTTATTCATGGCATGAAGCAAGCCCATTTCACCATTTTGATCAAACCATGTACTTGCAAATCGTTCAAAATCGCCCACAAGAGATCTCTTTGTAGTTATGACTAAAGGTCATTTTATCATTAAATCAAAAAAGCGATACTGTAGTTAATGTTTAGGATTAAACCAAGACGCCATTTTAACAAAACAGTTTGACGATGTTTGTAAAAGCGATCCAAGAAGCAAACTTAAAATCACCAGCACAGACAAAGGCAATGAAAGATCGAACCAAAAAAGATGTAATAAAACTCTTTGTAAATTCATCGATACAAACAAGACTACTAATCCTGAAAAAACAATAAACTTTAATACACTGAAAAACATGATTATTGAACCTCTACATGCATCTTAAGAGTATATTCGGCATTCTCATGTTTAATGTCAATCTGCTGTGTTAATAAAGTATGATCTTTGCTCAATAAGTGCGCGAAGTTCTCTACACTCCATAAGGCTTTGAGTTGGTTTTTGTCGTTATGAAGCGTAATACCGATTGTTCCACATAACTGATCTGCAATAAGTGGCGGCATTTCTCGTTCAATTACCGATAGAGTCAACAGTACTTTTTGATCTTGTTGGACTAAACCTTTCCAAAAAACTGTAGGCTTAAAATTCACTAAATTTGATTGAGTATAACTAAATGGATACATCGGATAAAGCTCTGCTGATCGCTTTCCGTTAGCTTTTTCATCAATAACATAAAAATAAAGCTGATCTCCTAGTCCATCACTTTGCTTTTTTATTTCAATCTTATCTACTATGAGTAAAACATTCATGGCATAACATGTTGATAGAATAAGAGTTTGAGAAAAAAATAATCGACGTAATATAGCTCTAAACATATTAGGGAAGTCCTAATAAAATTGATCTTCTTTATCAACTATAGATACAAAGCTGAATTAGGACAAGAAAAGATATAATGAGGAAGCTTACTACCAGCGTTGCTGGTAGTAAGAATAACATGTAAAAGATAAAATTAATTTTTATCTTTAAACTGTTCTTTGAGGAGGTCACCAAGAGTAGAATTACCGGCGCCATCTTGACGTGTGTAATCACGAAGAACAGCTGCTTCTTCTTGTGATTCTTTCGCACGAATAGAAAGTGCAACTTGACGGTTTTTTCTATCAATGTTAGTGATTTTAGCTTCTACTGTTTGATCAACACTTAAAACATCGCGTGCATCATTAATTTTATCACGAGAAATATCTTGTGCTTTTAAATAGCCTAAAACTTCAGGAGCTAACTCAAGAGTTGCACCACGAGCATCAACTTCTTTAACCACACCAGTTACGATAGAGCCTTTTGCATAATCAACACAGAACTGATTGAAAGGATCGTTTTCTAACTGTTTAATGCCAAGAGAAATTCTTTCTCTTTCAGCATCAACTGCAAGCACGATAGCTTCAATTTCTTGACCGCGCTTATAATCTTTAACAGCTTCTTCGCCTGCTTTGTGCCAAGAAATATCAGATAAGTGAACTAAACCATCGATACTACCTTCTAAGCCAACAAAAATTCCAAAATCAGTAATGGAACGAATACGTCCTTTGATTTTATCACCTTTTTGACGTTGAGCAGCAAATGCATGCCATGGGCTAGATTTGCATTGTTTCAATCCAAGTGAAATACGACGACGTTCTTCATCAATCTCAAGAATCATGACTTCAACATTTTCACCTAACTCAACAACTTTCGAAGGATGAATATTTCTGTTTGTCCAATCCATTTCTGAAACGTGAACTAAACCTTCAATGCCTTCTTCAAGCTCAACAAAACATCCATAATCAGCAATATTGGTCACAACACCATTGACGCGCTTACCTTCTGGATAACGATTCGCCATACCAACCCATGGATCTTCGCCTAATTGTTTGAGGCCTAATGAAACACGCATTTTATCTTTATCAAACTTCAACACTTTAACAGTTAAGTTTTGACCTATTGTTAAGACATCTTGAGGATGTTTTACGCGTTTCCAAGTAATATCGGTAATATGTAACAAGCCATCAATACCACCAAGATCAACGAATGCGCCATAGTCTGTCAAATTCTTAACAACACCCTGAACAATACTACCTTCTTGTAGCGAGTGAAGAAGAGCTTCTTTCTCTGCTGTGTTTTCACTTTCAATAACTGCACGACGTGATACAACGACGTTATTACGTTTTTGATCCAGTTTGATAACTTTAAGCTCAAGCTCCGATCCTTCAAGATTTTGATCTTTCATGAGGCGAATATCAATTAAAGAGCCAGGCAAGAATGCACGAATCCCTTTAATATCAACGGTAAATCCGCCTTTAACTTTACCAACGATAAGAGCAAGAATACTGGTCTTGTCTTCTTGAGCTTGTGCAAGTTCTGCCCATGCTTCAATTTTCTTGGCTTTAGTTCTTGAAATTCTTGTTTCACCGCTGCCATCTTCGAAAGATTCAACGGCTACTGGAACGTTATCGCCCACAGCGATTTCTAACTTGCCATCTTTATCTAGAAACTCGTCAAGTTTAACGAGACCTTCAGACTTTAATGGAGTATCAATAACTGCATATCCACGATCATGATTGATACTCAAAACAGTACCATGAATGACGCTACCTGGATGGAAATCGATTTTTTCGAGAATTTGTTCGAGCAATCGTGAAAATTGTTCGGTTGCTTGTAGCTCAACGGGATCTACAGCTAAATAATCATGATCTTTGAGAGAAAGAGACATAATGACTTTAAGTCCTAAGTGTTTGATGAATTGTTAATAAATAAAGATCCAATAGATAAATCTTTGCCTTTAGCGCTAGCTAAGTACATACTATAACATAAAGATAGAGTAAAACCAAAAAACTCAATAAAATGCTTTAATTTGAGCAGGATTTTAAAAAATCAATGAGTAAAGTTTATTTTTTAAGCTTTCTCAATCTGTTTTAGCACTAAATCTAAACTCTGTTGAATAGTAAACAGCGATGTATCAATTTCAATAGCATTTTCTGGCTTTCTTAAAGGTGCGAAGAGACGCTGAGTATCCCTTAAATCACGCTCTTGTAATTGATGTAATGTTTTCTCAAATGTTGCGGTGAGATCATTCTCTTGCTCTGAAAGAAATCGTCGTTGAGCACGTATCTCCAAGGAAGCTGTTAAATAAAATTTATAGGCAGCTTGAGGGAAAACAATTGTTCCCATATCTCGTCCATCAGCAACAATATCTTTAACGCAATGAGCAATATCTCGCTGAATAGGTAACAATGCTGCGCGCACAAATTCCTCTTGGGCAACTAAAGAAGCCCAGCGACTCACATGCTCTGAGCGTAAAAGATCATCATTAAGCAACTTGTCTCTCCAGGTTAAAGAAAGTTTTTTTTCATTATAATTCAATGTAGTGAACTCAAGTTCTTTCTCTAACGTCTCTTTGCTATGAGGTTGATGTATTGTTTGAAAAAAAATATATCCCACCGCCCGATACAGCAGCCCTGAATCAAAATGGAAATAATTAAGTTTATTAGCTAACATTCGAGCCAATGTTCCTTTTCCCGAACATGCTGGGCCATCTATTGTGATAATATTAAGCTTTTCTTTCAGCGACATATTGCCTCTCTTCAAAATGATACAAAAATTTGATGAATCTAGTCATATCCTGTTCTATCAAGCTATTATACAAACTTATCCGATAACCATCACTAAAATTCTGATGAGCTTTTAAATAAAAAAAACCCTCTTCATGGAGTAATTGATTAAAAATATCTTTAAGATGATTAAATTCTGGCTTAAAATTAAACGTTATTGTAATAGTTGAACGAAATTCTTTAGCAATTTGATTAATAAAAAGAAGTGATTGATCCAAAAATAAATAAAGCGCTCGAGCAATTTCTTCACGCTTTTTTATAATAAGCTCTAATGTGTTTTCTTGAATCCATTCAATATAGTTGGCTATCATCCAGCTATGCATCACTGATGGGGTTGTTTCTTGACTCTTACTACGAGACTGAATTTCATAATTAAGTGAGCTAGGACAAAGAGTATGTGGCTTAATCTTTAATCTGTCGTATAAAACCAAGGAACATCCTGGCAACCCCAAATTTTTCTGACAACCAACGATAATAATATCATGGGCTTCAAAATTGACTGGACAACATAAAAAAGATGAGGTCATATCAACAATAACACATGGTACGCCCTGTCGATCGTTGATTTGAAAATACGATCCGGCTAACGTCTCATTATCACAATAATATAAAGAATCTAGTGCTAAATGATCCCAGGATTGTTGTTGGCAAATCAATGGGATAACAGATTGCTGCATACGCTTAGCTTCACGAATAGCCCAGCGTGTCCAATAACCAGTGAGAAGATAGCCTGTACGTTGCTTATGAGAAAGATTCAAAAAAACGCTGCTGATTTGTAATCTTGCCCCACCAGGCATTAATAAAATCTCAAATCTATCAGGAATACTCAGGAGCGCTCTCAGTTGAGCACAAGCATATGCCCACAATTGCTCAATATCTGCACTTTTATGAGATCGCTCAAAGATTGATATAGGGCGTTCAAATTCTTGAATAAATTTTTTTTTAATACTTAGAGGTATTGCCGATGGACCCGCTGAAAAATTAAGCACTGAGGATGGATCGAAACTTTTATCCACATTAAAAAAAATAGAAAAATTTCATTCACTATAATATAAAAAAAACAATTAAGTTAGGTTCTGTCGACAAAATATTATATGAGAGAGAAGACAAAAAAAATGGTAGTCTGATTTCGTGAAAAACAACAAAGCTACCATGGATGGATTATCATATCAATGAAAGGCAATGGGAAGTCATTTCTTCTTTATCTTCAGTATTGCATTCTCATAGTTCTGAGAATTTACGGCTCTTTGATGTTGGGTAGGCCCGTAAACGGATTCCTTGCATAACGATGATCAACACTCTTGGCCACAATAAGGGTATTATACACTAAAAATATCTAAAAAAACGATCGAGAACAAGATCTTAAAAAAAGAGCAGGGCGTGCTTGACCTTCCCGTAAACGAAAAGGATTGCGCACGTGTTTTGTTCAAAAGCTGCTCAATAATAAAGAACTTGATCTAAAACATTGCAGGTCTAACGCAGGACGCTTGATGATAACGTTTGCTAGACTCATCATAGTGATATAAATCATAACGAACACCAAGATTTTTAAGATCATTATCAACGCTTTCTAAATTATGCAAACTATCGTCAATAAAAACAATGCGCTTGTCTAAAAGTTCAGGGTGCTGTAACAAAATACGTTTTAGCACTAGGCCTTTTGGAGATCCAGCTGTAAAAATAATATGATCTTTAATATCAAAATCTGGATGTGCAACATGATAATTATCTTCATAAAGAAAATTGATCCCAAGACCTTGCAATTGACGATGTGTTGTTTCTGCCAGGGCTAAAGATCGTGCTGTTAAACCAATCATTGGAATACGTTGCGTAGTCCATTTAATCCAGAGTTCAGCTAATGCCTGATCAGTTAAACGAACATCTGTTTTATGTTGAATTGTGTTATATAGCTCAATAACAAATTCTCTATTTTCTGGATGAGCTGCAGCCATCAATGAACGAAACCAAGGATCGGATCCTTCATAAGAAATCGGCTCCATTAAAGTATGGTCGAGATCTAAAAACAGAATATCTTTTTCTGGATTAAGTTCAAGATTCTCAAAATTATATAATTTTTCAAAAGCATAAATAGTATTAAAGTTTAATAAACAAAGTATTAAGATCGAAAAATACCTCACTAAACTGATCATTCGAGTGTCTCTCCCCAATATAATAAATAATGCCATAAAAAATGATAAGGAACAAAACTGAGCAAACTGTACAACAACGCTAGCTATTACTGCAAGATGCTTTTGAGTATGGTATTATATTCTCTATTGCTAGCTTAATTTTGTAGTTATATGTCAAGTATCAAAGACGGGATCCAACCCATTACGCTCGAGCAGGAACTAAAAAAATCTTATCTTGATTATGCCATGAGTGTTATTGTTGGTCGGGCTTTGCCTGACTGCCTAGATGGTCTCAAACCTGTTCATCGAAGAATCCTTTATGCCATGCATGAATTAGGCAACACTCCTAATAAACCTTATAAAAAATCAGCTCGTACCGTCGGGGATGTGCTTGCTAAGTATCATCCTCATGGTGAAACAGCTGTTTATGATTCTATTGTTAGAATGGCTCAAGACTTCTCCATGAGATATCAACTTATTGATGGGCAAGGGAATTTTGGATCTATTGATGGCGACTCTGCTGCAGCAATGCGTTACACCGAAATCAGAATGCGTCAATATGCTGTCACTTTATTGGAAGATATTGATAAAGATACAGTCAACTTTTCTCCAAACTATGATGGATCTGAAAAAATCCCTGATGTTTTGCCAGCGAAAGTACCAAATTTCCTGATTAACGGTTCTTCGGGTATTGCAGTTGGAATGGCTACTCAAACTCCGCCACATAATCTTAAAGAAGTTATGTTAGCATTTTTGCATTACATGGATAATCCTGATGCCTCTGTAGATGACCTTATGTCTATTCTTCCAGGACCTGATTTTCCAACAAGAGCGCATATTTTAGGGCGCGCTGGTATAAGACAAGCTTATATAACAGGACGTGGTCGAGTAAAAATCCGATCAGTCAGTCATATTGAAGAAAATAATAATCGTCGCAGTATTGTTGTTACTGAAATTCCTTATCAAGTCAACAAGGCCCGTTTAATTGAAAAAATCGCGGAACTTGCTCGTGATAAAAGAATAGAAGGGATTTCGGCCTTACGCGATGAATCTGATAAAGATGGTATGCGTATTGTGATCGATCTGAAACGCGATGTTAATGATCAAGTTCTACTCAATCAACTTTATCAAAATACACAATTACAAACATATTTTGCTATCAATATGGTAGGCCTCGTTCATGGCAGACCAGAAATATTAACGCTCAAAAATATCTTTAAATATTTTTATCAACACAGACAAGAAATTTTAATCAGAAAAACACGCTTTCAACTTTCTAAAGCAAAGTTAAAAGCACATATTTTGGAAGGCCTTGCTGTTGCATTAGATAATATTGATTCTATTATTGCACTGATCAAAGAATCCTCCTCTGCTGCAGAAGCAAAAGAGCGTCTTTGTGCTCAACCCTGGGTTGCACCTACAGTTAATGCTTTAAATAAAGATCTTCAACATGTTCTTTTAATTAATGAGTATTTACCTTACGGACCACAAGATAATAAATACTTGCTTTCTATGAGACAAGCTGAAGCTATCCTTGAAATGCGCTTACAGAAACTCACGTCAATGGAACAAACAAGTATCAAAGATGATTTTGCAGAATGCTTGGCGCATATTGCTTATTTATGCACTATCTTACAATCAGATGAAGTTCGTATTTCTATTATCAAAACTGAAAGTCATGAGCTCATTAATCAATTTAATGATAATCGTAGAACGGCTTTAATTGAAGCTGATGATGATATTGAAGATGAAGATTTGATTCCTCCCGAGCACCTTGTGATCACTCTTTCTGCTGCAGGATATATCAAGACTCAACCATTATCACTCTTTGAATCTCAGCGTCGTGGTGGAAAAGGTAAGAGCGCAACACGTTTGAAAGCAGAAGATAGAACAACCCAATTGCTCGTTTCTCATACGCATGATCATCTTTTATGTTTTAGTACTGCGGGAAAAATTTACACATTACGGGTATTTTCATTACCTTCAGGTTCACGTTATGCTGGTGGCAAACCTATTGTTAACTGCTTACCGTTGAGTGAAGGGGAAAAAATTTCAGCGCTGTTAACGGTCAAAAATTTTGATGAGCCAGGCTACGTTTTCATGACAACTCGTTTAGGTGTTGTTAAAAAAGTTGATCTGAGTCAATTTGCTCATACGAGAAGCTCTGGAATCATTAGTATTGATTTAGACGAAGGGGATTTACTAGAGCATGCTTTCTTAACCGATGGTAGTAAAGATATTATGCTTTTTGCGAATAATGGTAAAGCTATTCGTTTCCATGAAGATGAAGTTCGTTCTACAGGTCGATCCTCTCGTGGTGTACGCGGAATGAGATTGAATCCTGAAAAACAACATATCATTAGTGCTGTCGCATTAGACATCGATCAAGACGAGATGATGATATTAACAGCTTCTTGCCACGGTTATGGGAAATGTACTTATGTGAAGCAATTTTTAGCTCAGGCTCGTGGCGGTATGGGCGTCATTGCAATGAGCTGTTCTACAAGAAATGGTGAAATGATTGGGGCGCTGTTAGTTCACGCCAACGATCATGTGATGTTCTTAACAGAACAGGGGATGATTCTGCGGACACAAATTTCAGCAATTTCAGTTTCTTCCAGAAATACTCAAGGTGTGCGGTTACTCCGCTTAAAAGAAGATGATCTATTGCGCCAAATTCAATCAATTAGTATTGATGAATCAGATATCGAAGATGAAAATCAAGATATGCTTGTTTTAGAAGAAGCTCCTGCTGAAGAAGATATTGATGAATCTGTTGATCAACTCGATACTGATTTATCAAACGAAGAGTAATGTGAACGCAAGGACATCAATTTAAGAGGGTTTTTATCAAAAAATGGGCAGAAAGATGGAGCTGCCCAGCTTTGCTAACGCGCACTTGCTGATTACATAAAAATAAGCTTTCTTTTAACTAAAAAATCTTTTTCATTTATAAATCATCTCGAAACCTACTGAATCTTTGGAAAAATATATCTGTCAGTATGCGAAATTTTTCATCTTCTAATGATTTGATGTTGTATGTGAACTACCCGCCGATGAATGAGCGGGCTTCCGATTAGGCGACAGCAACAGTGTGCTGACGCTTAACGTTCTTTTTTGACGTCTCATTGAGCACTGCGCTTTGAGCTTGACCCAAAGACGTCTTACTGCGCTCTCCTCGTCCTGTATCAACCTGAGGCCTTGGTGGAACCAAAACGCCTTTGGCTGATAACTCCG
>Ga0214917_10004485_pt1 | contig 15495 bp, 14 predicted proteins | sample LL_1208_BB_MetaG_FD_177983 | JGI IMG/M metagenome (GOLD analysis project Ga0214917, IMG submission 177983) | Freshwater microbial communities from Lake Lanier, Atlanta, Georgia, United States - LL_1208_BB | ecosystem: Environmental > Aquatic > Freshwater > Lake | place: USA: Georgia | collected... | reverse complement strand
GCCCCGCCCGACGGGGCGCCGATCCGTGAATCGCTTCAAACATCGCACAGCCATCGCCGATGTTGGCGGATCCGGCCAAACCCACCGATCCGGCGATTTGCGCCGCCACATCGGAAAGGATGTCCCCGTAGAGATTCGGCATCACGATGACGTCAAACACCTCGGGCGTGTCCGCCAGTTTTGCCGCACCGATATCCACAATCCAATGCTCCTTCTCGATATCGCCATATTCCGCGCCGATCTCATCGAACACCTTATGGAAGAGACCGTCCGTCATCTTCATGATGTTGTCCTTGGTGAAGCAGGTCACCTTCTTGCGGTTGTATGCACGGGCGTATTCGAAGGCGTAGCGGACGATCTTTTCACAGCCGGGCCGGGAAATGAGCTTGAGACACTGGGTGACGTCATAAGTCCGGCGGTGTTCGATCCCGGAATAAGTGTCCTCCTCGTTTTCCCGGACAATTACAACATCCATCTTCGGATGTTTGGTGCGGATGAACGGGTCGTAACTCAGGCATGGCCGGATGTTGGCATAGAGACCAAATGCCTTTCGGGTCGTCACGTTGAGCGATTTAAATCCCCCACCCTGCGGAGTGGTGATGGGCGCTTTGAGAAAAACCTTGGTCCGGCGCAACGAATCCCAGGCGGAAGGCTCAATGCCGGCGGGATTGCCACGTAAATAGACTTTTTCCCCAATCTCAATCTCTTCGATATCCAACCGGGCTCCGCCACCTTTGAGAATGGAGAGGGTGGCTTCCATAATTTCCGGGCCGATGCCGTCGCCGCGGGCGACCGTGATGGGAGTGCTTTTTGACATAAGTTGGAAATCCTTGCCCATCAGCACCCTCGGGTCAACGGGAATTCCCGTTTCCCAAGCACGCTTGAGCCCATCTGAAACCAAATCTAATCTGGGAGTGTGCGCATCGTTTCCCTTTTCCTTTTTGCGACTGCCTGCACGGTGTCCGTGAAGGCCAGTGACATCGTTCTCATTTCCGGGGGACCTGCCCTGCGCGCACATGAGCGCTTCAAAACCGCCTCACACGACAAATATTGGGGTAATTTCATCGATTCCGCACTCGCCCGGGTCGGCGAACTAAAAAAGGAGCTCGGCCCCGGGGATCGTCTGACTTGGCTAGTTTTTCGGCCAGGGTATGTGACGCGCGGGGAGGACGATAAACAAGATTACTTCAAACTCATCGAGGAGCGGGGGCAAAAACACGGTTTGGTTCCCGTGTATTTCGACAACAAGGACCAGCTTTTCACCCTCTTAAGGAGGGATGGCTCCCCGGAAAGGCCAAAAATCGCCCGACTCGAATACTACGGCCACTCCAACAAAAAGTGCTGGATGTTTGACTACAGCAACCGTGTCGACGGAGGCGCCATCGAGCCGCTCGTGGTCCATGTGGATGATCTGGAAAATATTTCCGGCAGCAGCTTCACTCCCAACGCCACCTGCGTCAGCTACGGATGTCATTCCGGCGAGGAGTTTTCCCAGCGTTGGCGCATGGTGGTGGGCCGACCCATGGTGGGGGCTATCGGAAAAACCGATTATAGCGATGGCGGAATGCCGAAGTTGTCCGAAGGCAAGGGTGGTTCATGGGCCTATTGAGATCGCTGTTGGTTTTTCTGGGCTGCGTGGAAATTTGTTTGGCCCCACCGCTTCCTCCCCGCACCCCTGCGGATGACTCCTCCGCCCCCTCCATCCCGTCCACGACGGCAGATGCTGATGCCTCCGCGGCTTCTCCCACCCAAGCCGAGCCCGGGGAAAATGAGGAAGTGCGCAGACCGGTCGAGGAAAAGGTCAAGCGGGCAACTCTCGCTGCCGCACATACCCCGGCACGGCACGGGGACACCGAGGGTCCCTACTTGATCGGCCAGCGGACCTTAGTGGAAGACTATTGCGGTTGGGGTTGGGTAAAAAAAGAGGGTGAAAGCTGGGGCCAGGCTCGCTGGATAGCGATCGAGCACAACCCCAAGGTTTGTCCTCCTCCCCATGCATTCTTGCCCCGTCCCCAGGACGACAAGGATTATCTTTACAAATTGTACGGGAACTTTGCGCCCTATCGGGCCTACGAACCCCAGGCCGATGTTTGGGTGGATGTTTTTCAGATCAAGGGGTTTGTGAGCCTAGGCCCGGCCAAGGATCCGATCCTTCGAGATCCGCCGGCCCACGGCAGCTCCAAGCCCAACCGCTTTGCCGAACGGGGAGCCAATCTCCGGTAGCCTTGACCCCCAAGGTGTCTCTTGGCATGATCCCTGCATGCGCGAGCAAATCATCTTGGAATGCACGGAAGCCAAGGCCGAGGGGAAACCCCCGTCCCGTTACTTCGGCACCAAGAATAAAAAGCTTCAAAAAGAGCGGATTGAGCTGAAAAAGTTTAATCCCTTCCTGCGCCGCTACACAGTTCACCGCGAGAAAAAGTAATCTCTCGCGGCTCCCCTCCCTCGCCCCTAGATCCTGCCTTACCCAGCACCGGTTTCAGAGGAAACCGGCACCAGCACCGCATCCTCCATGCCGTGGATCAGTTTTTTATCCACCGGACAAAGGGTGGCCAAGGCTCCATGGAGCTCCACTTTTTCGCCGGTCACGAGATAGTACGGACACAAGCGCAATCTCCAGCGCCGATCCTCGCTTTCGCCGGTTGTCTCATTCCAAGCCGGGTGGGAGGCAGCTCCCAATCGGGCGAACCTTTGCAATAAGTGGGGCTGGCTCCCCCACGCCCCCAAGGCGGTCCTGAGAGCCGGCGCCCATTTTTCCTTCGGCTGATCACTGCCCACGGTGACGCCCCGGGACCCCCAAGCGAGTGGGGAAAATCCGCTGACTTTGATAACCAGATCCCGGGCCCGCTGGCTGAATTTTTCCAGCTCATCCCAACGATGAATTTCCAGTTCAGGCAAAACCCCTTCCGGCGGCAGATCCACCGGTCGCAACGGCCAAGCCCGCGGCACCAAAGCCCGTAACTCGCGAAAATACCCCTCGCCCAGCTCCTTCCTCCACCACTCCTCCAGAGGTCGCATCCAAAATAGCGCCCACCATAATTTTTCCTCCAGAAAAGCCTTGGGCGGGGCTTCCATCGTTTGCTCGGCATTCCAGGTGGATCGAATCGTTGCCAGCTCCATCCAGTCGAACATTTCAAAAAAGCGGTAGATCGGACTACGGCCGCAGCGGTAGCCCTCTGCCGACTCCACTCGGGAATCCCCGACCAGCCAACGCCACTCCGGAAGGTAGTCTTCCGCCTCGCGCGAAATCACCACCTGACCGGATTCCCCCAGAACCTTATCAGCCATGTCCCGCAGGCCCTGGGAACCACCCAAAACCGCGTGACCAAGCTTGGTGTAATTCTCCTGCATCCAGGCCGTCAGCCCCACCCCCCCGGGAACAGAGTCAATCTCCGTCAAGGCCCACCCTTCCTCAGTCCGTAGCAGATCCGGTCGCAGAACCCGCGGAAGCGCCATTTTGAGTTTTTCTTCCCGTCCCAGCCGAATGACCTCGGCAGGCTTTCCCTGATCCAGCCACTCCGATACCCAGGGAGGAGCCTCCCCCGCAACACTGGCCTGATAGAGCCGGTTGGAAACCCGCAGGAAGGCGAAAATTTTCTTTCCTAGGTTTTCCAGAAAATGAATATCCTCGGCATCCAGCCGCAATGGCCGGTCCGACCACCGCCAACTCCTGCCTTTAAACAACCCCCCTGCCGGCAGGGCGGCCTGCAGGTCCGCCACCGCTCCCCGTAAAATTGCGCTCACCTTCGGCCTCTGGCTAATCGTGCCGCCAGCTGGACGGCTTCGATCATGCTGTCCGGCCTGGCTTTGCCTTTGCCGGCAATGGCAAAAGCCGTGCCGTGGTCCGGACTGCAGCGCGTGAAAGGCAGACCCATCGTGACATTCACGGTACGGTCAAAATCAAGCAGCTTGGCCGGAATCAGCCCTTGGTCGTGGTAAAGGGCCACCACTCCGTCAAACTCGCCGGCCACGGCCCTTCCAAACACCGTGTCAGCCGGCTCCGGCCCGACGATCCTCAAGCGTGTCCTCTTCCTGAGCCGGCGGACGGCCGGCACCACGATCCGTTGATCTTCCTTTCCAAACAACCCCCGTTCCCCGGCATGCGGGTTGAGTCCACAAACCGCGATTCTGGGATTTTTCGTCCCGATTTTTTTTAGCAGTTCCGCCAGGTGAAGACCTGCCCGAACAATCGCTGCCGGGGTCAGTCCGGCGATGGCTTCCCGCAGGGACACATGGGTGGTGGCCAAGGCCACCCGCAACCTCGGCCCGACCATGCACATCGTGACCCCCTCGTTCTTACAACCGAACCGCCGGGCATAAAACTCCGTCTGTCCCGGAAAACGGAATCCGGCTTTTGCCAACCACTCCTTGGAAACGGGACCGTTGACCACGGCTTGAATATCCCCGGCTCGAAGAAGCCGGACGCTTTCCTCCAACGCTCTCCAGGCCTCGCGGGCTCCGGCCTGGGTAGGTCTTCCCGGGCGGACCCCCCTTCGCGAGCCGATAAGACAAAATCTTATTTTTTTGCCCAGCCGTTGGGCAACCTTGGCCAGAATCTCCGGCCCGACTCCGGCTGGATCCCCCAGCGTCAACCCCATCCTGAGGGGGCCGGTCTTCACAAATATCTTTCGATGTAGGCGCCGCGTTTCAGCCGTTCGATCCACTCTTGCTCCACTTTTTCATTCTCTTTCGCCACCAGCGTGCTTTCGATGGCTTCCCGGATGCTCGACAAGGGGGTGACCGTCGCTTTTTTAACTTCCTCAACATTCAGGATATAGTAGGCGTTTTGCCCGTCCGCGGCCGGCAAGGTGATGATTCCACTGGACTGGCCGGGGCGAAGGTTGAATGCCACCTCCGTTAACTCCGCCTTGAGGGATTCTCGCTCGGCCCAGCCGCCATTGTCCTGAAAAAGGCCGCCCCCGGCCCGATTGTATTCGGAATACTTTTGCGCCAACGAGGCAAAGTCGATCCCCTGCTCCACGGCTCCCAGAGCCTCTTTGGCGGCGGCTTCCGGATTGGGGCTGCTTCCCGGTCCGATATAAATCATCCGCAGCTTGACGCGATCTGGCTGAAGAAAGTCGCGGACATGGTCTTGATAGTATGCCTCGATCATGTGGGGCGAAATCGTGATGAAACGCTTGGCGTTGATCAGGCGCATCTGCTGGACAATGAAGGTTTCCCTCACGTCCTTGCGCCATTCGGCGTAGGTATGACCCCGCTCTTCAAGGGTCTTGACCAAGGCCTGCCGGTCTCCCCCGAATTGGTCGCGGATCTTTTGGCGCTCCTCCCGGTCAAAAAAGTAATCCGGGAAGTTATATCCCTTGCTCTTGTAGTCCTGCAGGATCAGGCGCTTTTCAATCAGGGAGTCCAAAACCGTTCTCCTTCTGAGTTTGACTCTCTGCTTGCGCTCTTCATCGGTGATTTTTCCCTGCAACATCTGCTGCTTGAGATCATCCTCCTCCATTCCGGTCTGTCGCAGAACCTCCAACATCGTGATGGCCTCATTGTTTACCACGGCGGCCACCCCGTTGTTGAGGGTGGCGGGGGCTTGGGCCCAGATGGAGTGCCCGGCGACAAAAAGAAGGGGCAGTGCGGCCAGCCGCAAATTGGGTTTCATCTCAGCCATCCCTCAAGTTGTTGTAGCTTATCGGGGGCGGTTTGCCCGGTCAAACGGGGCAGCTTGGTGCCCACCATTTCCAGTTCCAATCCCTTCCACGCCCGGATTTTTTCACCTTCGGTTTCCAACCGGGTTACCCCCCCGAATCCGGCCACCACCCGTAGCCGGTGATATCCCAGCAGTAGCCTGACCTCGACCGGCCAAGGTCCGTACCGGTCTCGCCAAACCCTCCCTGCTTCGGACAACTCCTCGAGCCTCCCGGCCTCGGCCACAAGCCGATAGGCATCGATCCTTTCGCGAACTTCCGGAATATAAGCAGCCGGCAAGTAAGCGCCGGCCACGCCATGGCCCACTTCCGCCGCCCGTAAAGTCAGGAAATCCAGCCGCAGTTGGACCGGGGGGGGTGGCTTCCATCCCCCCTTCTTCATCCGGCTCACCGCGGCCCTCAACAGCCGGCAGTACAATTCAAAGCCGATGATCGCAACATGGCCGCTTTGCTCGGTGCCGAGCAAATTCCCCGCCCCACGAATCTCCAGATCCCGCATGGCAATCCGGTACCCGGCCCCCAGACCTCCGTGCATCTGCAGGGCCTCCACCCGTTCCCCCGCCTCCCCGCGCCGTCTTTCCCTCGGGACCAACAGCAAGGCATACGCGCGGTTTTGCGCCCGTCCGACCCTTCCCCGTAACTGATAAAGATCCGCCAATCCAAAACGGTCGGCCCGGTCCAGGATGATCGTGTTGGCGTTCGGAATATCCAGACCGCTCTCCACAATCGTCGTGCACATCAGCACATCGGCCTTGCCCCGGACGAAACTTCCCATGGCCTCCTCCAGTTCCGCCTCCCCCATTTGGCCGTGGGCGATCTCGACCCTCGCTCCCGGGACCAAACCCTTGATCTTCTTCGCCAGGATCGGCAAAGCCGCCACCCGGTTATGGAGATAATACACCTGCCCGCCCCGCTCCAACTCCCGGCGGATCCAGGCACGGATCAACCTCTCGTCATACTCCGCCACCACGGTCTCAATCGGGTGTCGGCCGGGCGGGGGCGTTTCAATCTGGCTCAGGTCCCGCGCCCCCAGCATCGCCAGGTAAAGCGTCCGTGGGATGGGCGTGGCGGAGAGGGTCAGCACATGCACCCGCCGGAATCTTTCTTTGTATTTCTCCTTTTGCCTCACCCCGAACCTTTGTTCCTCATCGATCACCACTAACCCCAAATCCTTGAACTCCACGTCGGGAGAAAGCAGCCGGTGCGTTCCGACGACCACATCCACCCCGCCTTCCGCCAGCTCTCTCAACACCTTGTTTTGCTCCGCCACGGTGCGAAAGCGGCTCAGTTCCTCCACGGTGATGGGCCAATCCGCAAAACGCTCCCGAAGATTCCGCGCGTGTTGCTGAGCCAAAACGGTGGTCGGGGCCAGCAGGACCACCTGCTTTCCGGCCGTGACCGCCTTGAAGGTGGCGCGGATCGCCACCTCCGTCTTGCCGTAGCCGACATCCCCGCAAAGAAGCCGGTCCATCGGACGGCTTCTTTCCATGTCGGCCTTGGTTTCCGCAATGGCTCTCACCTGATCGGCGGTGGGCTGATGGGAAAATTCCGCCTCAAACTTTGCCTGCCATTCGTGATCCTGGGGGAATGCAAAACCCGGCAGGGCCTCCCGTTCTGCCGCCGTTCGCAGAAGGGTGGCGGCGAAATCCTCCACCGCCTTCTCGGCCTTGGCCTTGGCCCGCTCCCATCGCCCGCCCCCCAGGGTGTCGAGCATGGGCCGCCTCCGCCCAACCCCCACATACCGGGAAACGAGATAGGACTCCTCAACAGGGACGTAAAGACGCGCCCCGTCGGCATACTTGAGCAGAAGACATTGCCCCCTTCCCCCGGGCTTTTCTCCCAGTCCCTCGTAAAGGGCGATCCCGTGCTGGAGGTGAACGACATAATCACCCAGTTTGATTTCACCGGGATCAAAAACAGGACGGCGCCAACGATCCGCCGCCCCGCCCAAGGCGCTTTTTCTCGGTAGTCTGCGAATTTCGGTCCGCCCCAGGAGCTCGGCCCCGGTTACCACCACCCACCTTCCCTCGGGCCAGGCAAAGCCCTGTCCCAACCGGGAGATTCGGAAACGGATCTGCCGGGTTTCTTCGGGCGTCAGATCACATTCCTGGAGCCATTCTTCCAAGCGTTCAGATTCCCCTTCGTTAATCCCCGTGACAGTGACCGACCAACCCCGGGATAACCATGAATGGATCTCCGCGCCCACCCTCCGCCGCCTTGCCTCCGCCAACCCGGTGTCCCGGATGGGTTCGCCCACAAAGCCATGCCGGACGGGGTGACTCTCCAGCCTGGGCTCCTCCGCATCGGCCAAGACAGATAATTTGCCCCAGCCCTCCCCTAAATAATCGCACAGGCCGGCTTCTTTGGGACTTCCTTCCGCCGAGGCCAGAAAAAGGGTCGTTTCCTTTAGTTCTGCCACGCCGGTCTGCTCGTGGAGGTCAATTTCCCGGATCGACTCTACCCTGTCCCCACCCCACTCCATTCGTACCGGAGCTCCCGCCTGCCGGGAAAAAAAATCCACAATGCCCCCACGCCGCGCCACTTCCCCTCGCTCACTCACCGTGCCGACCATGCGGTATCCCGCATGCACCAAGCTTTCCACAAACTTTAGGGGATCCAGTGGGTCTCCGGTCGCTATCCTCAGCAAGCGGCTTCGGATCCACTCCGGGCTGGGCAGTTTCTCGGCCAGAACCGCCTCCGTGACCACGACAATGCTGGGCCGCCCAGGTTGTAGAAGTTCCGCCAAGGATCCGATCCACTCCGCCTCCATGTCCGGATCGGGCCTGACTTTTTCCGAACCCCGAAAGGCCTCGGGAATCACCAGGCATCGCCCTCCCCATGCCTCGATTTCCGCAGCCAACTCATCTTGCTGGCGGACGTTCTCACAGAGCATCAGCCAGCCGGAACCTTCCCTTCGATTGGATAACAGCACAGCCGCCAAGGCCTGGGCTCCTGCAGGCCATCCGGCCAATGACCAGACCCCTCCCGTCACCCCGCTGGGCACGAACCGCTCTAAACCGGTTGTGTCCAGGGGCGCCCTACCCTCCGCCCGTTTCCCTGATGTCTGCAAAATCCGCCTTCAGCCTATCACGGAATTCCTGACCGGGGCGACCAGGTTGCCGGATCACCCGATGCCCATTCAGAATGTCTAGCGGTCCATCGGACGAGCCGCCTTCCTACCCCTGCGTACCCGAGCCTGGAATGGACCCGGAACTAACCCGATATCCCCACCGCTTTCGCCGCCGCGGCCCGTTCATCCTCCAATTCCGACACCGTGGCCGCCAACTTCTTTTGACCAAAATCGTCCAGCTTCAGGCCTTGCACAATCTCCCACTTTCCGCCCCCCAAAGCCCGGATGGGAAACGAACACATCAGACCCTTCGGCACCCCGTAGCTTCCGTCGGAACTGACTGCCACACTGGTCCAGTCCCCCTCTTTGGTTCCTTCATGGAGGGTGCGAACCGTATCGAGGGCGGCATGGGCGGCACTGGCCGCACTGGAGAGCCCCCTTGCCTTCAGGACCTCCGCTCCGCGCTGTTGGACGGATTTCAAGAAATCGCCCTCCAACCACGCCCGATCCCGGATCACCTCCGTGGCAGGTTTTCCGGAAATGCGAGCATGGCTGAAATCCGGGTACATCGTCGGGGAATGATTGCCCCAAACCGCCAGACGATCCACTTGGTCGACTGGGACTCCGGCTTTTTCGGCCAGGCGGGCTTTGGCACGGTTTTCATCCAAACGGGTCATCGCGAACCAACGGTCCGGAGAAAGACCCGATCCGGACTGTTTGGCAATCCAGGCGTTGGTGTTGCAAGGGTTCCCCACCACCAGGACGCGGGCGTTCTTGGAGGCAACTTCCGAAATCACCCGACCCTGCTCGACAAAGATTTTCCCGTTCAGACCGAGAAGTTCCGCCCGCTCCATTCCCTGCTTCCGGGGGATGCTGCCGATGCAGAATGTCCAGTCCGCTCCTTCAAACGCCTTTCGCGGATCCGAGGTGGCAAGGATGCCGTCAAGACACGGATTGGCGGCATCCCGGATTTCCATCACAACGCCCTGCAGGGCGGTCTCCGCTGCGGGAACTTCCAGCAACTGGAGACGCACCTTTTGCTGGGGCCCAAAAAGGCCGCCGGAAGCAATGCGAAAGAGGATCGCATATCCAATCTGCCCAGCCGCGCCGGTGACAGCCACGCGAATCGGGTCACTCATGGCCTTTGGCTGGCCTCCTGTTGCCCCGTCGTCCGCTTGGCTTCCCCGGGGCCAGCCGCATTGGTGGCATAAGGCTGAAATTTGAAAATCACCTCACCTGGACGGGCCACGTTGAGGGTGTCCCGCGACATCCGCTCCACCGTAAAGGGGTCGTCCTTCAGGCGGCCGGCCTCCTCCTGCAAATCCGCCAATTCCTGCTTCTTCTGGGTGATCTGGGTTTGCAGTAACTCCGATTGGTCCTTCAGGCGCTGGCCCCGTTTCCAGGCCGGATAAAACAAAGCCAGCACCACGGCCACCGCCAGCAGGCCGACAAGGGCATAGGCCCAAGGTTGGATCACCCGCCAAAACTGGCCCTTGGACGCAGGCGCCCCGTAGCCGCGCGGATCAAACAGTCGTGAGTTGTCCGCCATAGACGGCCTTGGAACCCAACTCTTCCTCAATCCGGAGCAACCGGTTGTACTTCGCCAAGCGATCCGAACGGGAAAAGGAACCGGTTTTGATCTGGCCCGCATTGGTCGCCACGGCCAGATCGGCGATGGTGGAGTCCTCCGTCTCGCCGCTCCGGTGGCTGATCACCGCGGTGTACTTGGCGGAGCGGGCCAGCTCGATGGCATCCAGGGTCTCGCTCAGGCTGCCGATCTGATTCACCTTCACGAGGATCGAGTTGGCCACCTTTTCCGCGATGCCCTTCTTCAGGAACTCCACATTCGTCACGAACAGGTCATCTCCCACAAGCTGCGTCTTGGCCCCCAATTTTTGGGTGAGGATTTTCCATCCATCCCAATCCTCCTCCGCTGTGCCGTCCTCAATGGAAACGATCGGGTATTTTTTTTGTAGCTGGGCATAGAAGTCGACGAGTTCGGACGCCTTGAGCCGCCGCTGATCCGACTTCTTGAAGACGTACTCCTTGGTCTTGGCGTCGTAGAATTCACTGCTGGCGACATCCAGGGCAAAGAAAACCTGCTTCCCTAGGGCATACCCGGCTTTCTCCGTGGCTTGTGCCATCACCTCGAGGGCAGCCTCGGTTGATTCCAGCCTTGGCGCGAACCCTCCCTCATCCCCCACGGCCGTGCCCAGCTTTTTGTCATGCAGGATTTTCTTAAGGCTCGCAAAGATTTCCGCCCCACAACGGATCGCCTCGCGGAAGGTCGGCAACCCCCGCGGAATGACCATGAACTCCTGAAAATCAATGGGAGCATCGGAGTGGGCCCCGCCGTTCAGGATGTTAGCCATCGGCACAGGCAGCACTTGGGCCTTTTCACCGCCAAGCCAACGGTAAAGCGGCTGGCCTTGGGCGGCCGCTGCGGCCCGCGCCGCCGCCAGGGACACGCCCAGAATCGCGTTGGCCCCGAGATTTTTTTTGTTGCCGGTCCCATCAAGCTCCAACATGACCTTGTCCAGCGCCCGAAGATCATTGGCGTCCTTTCCTTTCAGGGCGGGGGCAATCTTTTGCTTCACGTTCGCCACCGCCTTCAGGACCCCTTTCCCCCCGAAACGCTTGGGATCCCCGTCGCGAAGTTCCAGGGCCTCATGAATCCCGGTGCTGGCCCCACTGGGAACCATGGCTGAACCGAAGGCACCGCCCTCGAGGAGCACGTCGGCCTCCAGCGTGGGATTTCCCCTGGAGTCGATCACTTCACGGGCCGTGATGGCTTGGATTTTGCTTTTCATGGATCCGGGACGGACGTTCCGGCTACGTGCGGTACGGGCGGACGGAAAGAATCTTGGCCCGGCTCCTTCCGCCTCCTTCGGTCGGCAAATCGGCAGCTTCCCCGACTTTCTTTTTCAGCAACGCCTGACCGACCGCCGTCTGGTAGGAAATGATGCCGTTCTCCGGGTCGCTGTCCCAGGCTCCGAGGATCGTCACTTGTTTCGGTGCCTCTCCCTCGGTTTGGTACTCCACCACGGTGCCGATGTCGGCCACATCACCTTTTACGCCGCTGAAGTCCGTCCCTTGCGCGGAAACGATCATCGATTCCAGCTCGGCCTTGCGCCGCATCAGAACCGCCTGCATTTCCTTGGCGGCCTTAAACTCGTGATTTTCGCGCAAATCCCCGTACGAACGGGCCACCGCGATATCCTTGCTGTTGGCGGGAATTTTCTTGCTGACGATCTCCTCGAGCTCCTTTTTCCGTTTCTCCAGACTCTCCCAACTGACGACCAGGGACTCGGTGGCCGCCGCCTTATGCTCTCCGGCAACCATCGACCCGATGTGGGGATGCAGTTTGACGAGGGTTCCCATCAGGGAGCGCTTGTCCAGTTCTTCAAAAGCCGTGGAGGCGAGCGCCGCTCGTGTGATGTCCCTCATCTCCTCCGGAGCCGAGGCCGCCAGGAGGTCACGAATCAGATCCTTGTCTTCCAAAAGAAGATCGTGCAGGCGGGAGGCCCGCCACCGATCAGCCAACTGCTCTTTCTCCAGGACCGCCAAAGCGGTCAGGAAAAGAAAGGGGCCGCCGATCTTTTGGAAATCTCCCCCACGGTTACGGCAGAGCCAGACCAAGGTGTCCGGATGAACCTGCCGCTCGCGGAGTAGACGATCGAGGGCGCCTTCCAGCTCGGCTCCGCGGCCGGACTTTTTGAATTTGGCGGTGATGGCATCCATGAGCCTCCCCGAAGCACGGGGCAACAGGGCGTTGAAAAGCTCTGACCAACGCTCCCCGAGGAGCTCGGCCATCAACTCCACAAAGCGGGGTTGCTTCCCGGCAGGCAAGGTTTCCACCACACCGGCCAGGCGGGCGGGCTCTGCCGGCAACAACCCCCGCAACACCGTCCCAGGTTCGGCCGGAAGGCCAATCGCTCCGGCAAACTCCGCCCGCGCCAAGGCCAACTCAGCGACTTGGCCAAGCTGGCTCTTGGGCACTTTTTGCCCGGCGGCATCGACCAGCCTGAAAATCTCATCGGACTGCGATTTGAGGGCCCCGCTGTCCTGGTTTTTTTGCAACTTTTCCAACGCCTCCATTACCCGTTTGACTCCCACCGCTTCCTTCAGCTCCTCCATGCCCCCGGCTTTGGCCTCCGGCGCTTTTTCCAGGTACTGGATCGGGTCGGTGCGTTTCGTCGGAATCAAGAACCGCGCGTCCTTGCGCATGGCGCGCTTGGCGGACTCCCAGAATTTTTTCCAGTCCCCGGCCGCGAAAAGATGCGGCACAAAGGCCTCCTCCAACCGGGTTGGGGTGGCCTCCCGACCGAGTTGTTGAACCGCTTGCTTCATCAGTTCGCCGGGATCCTGACTGGCCAACTCCTTTACGGGGGCGGGATTTTTGAAAATGCGGGCCTCAAAGTGCTCCTCTTCGAGAACTCGCAAGGTCTGGGAGGCATACTCAAACTCCATCGAGTGACCCTTTTTGGCCCGGAAATCGATCACGAGGGATCCGAGGGCTTCATCGCGGGAAATAATCTGACCCACCCCCCAGCTGCGGTGGCGACAGACGGCTCCGGGAAGCATGGAGTTCAGCTTTTCCTGGAGTTGCGGATCGAGGGCCGACTCTTCCGTGCTGGCGGTTTTTTCATTTTCCGTATCGGTCGGCATTCTTGCCACCATACGGTTGCCTTACCCAGCAAGGCAACCGGAAATCTGGGGTTCGCGAGAATTACCGGGCAAATCAGGGGCTTGGCTTTTCCGCCGCACCTTCCCCATCCAGAACCTTGATCTTGTCCGGACCTTTCAAATCCATGGAAGGTTTGCCTTCGTGCATCTTGATTTTCCCCGTCACTTCCACGGTCTTGCCCTCACAGGCGGGCACGCCATCAGGAAACTTGTCGGTGAAGGCGCGGCAACTGAAGACTTGGTTGGGATATCGCCCCCCGAAATTCAGGTAGGTGGCGCCGGAAGCAGCCGTTTTCTGCCCATCCACCTTGCCCTTCACCGTGACCACTTTCCCATCATGCTGGGCGGCCTCCTCGGGGGTGATCACGGGGATTTCCTCTTTTCCCTCCTCGGCAGGCAGGGAAGACCCCAAAAACCAACCGCAGAGCAGAGCCATCAAAATATGTTTCATGCAATCAGACTGGGTTTGGGGATGATGACTGACAAGCCGCGATGTTTCAGTACACGTCAGATGCGGAGCTGCCAAAACTCTCTTCGAGAGTCTGCAGGTAGGCGACCGTGCGGGCATGCCGGGCTTCATCCCCCCTGCGGCTGTAACTGTTGAGCAGGTTGACCAGCATCCGCTCGGCCGTATCCCGGGGGGTCGCCCTCATGAACATGGGATTGGCCCAACACGCCCTCTCCGTTCCGAATTTGGCCGCCAAATCATCGGCGGAAAGCACCACACCGCCATGGAAGGGGTCGAACACCACCCCACCGATCCCCGCGAGGTAATGCCCGGGAGTGTTGAGCCCGTAGACATCCAGACCCGCACGTTGCCCGGAAAATATGTAAACCAAGGCAAGGGTCAGCGGGATCCCCTGCTTGGTTTCCAACACGCGGTGAAGGTAGCTGTTGGACGGATGAAAATAATCGTCGAGATTGCCCCGAAATCCTTCCCGCCGGGCCAGAACCTGGCGAAGGGCGGAGATGGAGTCAGTCGGTGAAATGCTCCGCCGGGGCAGGTTCTTTTCCACCGCGTCCCCAATTTGATCGAGGTAGGACATGCCCACCGCTGTGTCCACCTCCGGGCTTTCCATTTCGGCCAGTTGCCAGCAAAAAGCCTCCAGATCATTCCAGGACGACAGCTCTGGCCTGCTGACAGACCCGGCAACCTCCGGCTTCCAACCCTTGCCCCAGAAGCGAAGGATGAGCCGGGCCCGAGCTTGGATTTTCGGGTCGGTGCTCCCCGCCAGATCGGAGATCATGGACGCGTAGCGCCCCTCTTGGGACCGGATTTCCCGGATGGTCAGATCCGCAAGATCCGCATCGTCCCCGGCGAAGATTCTCTCCACCGCTTTGGCCTGATGGGCTTCATGCGGTTGGTTCATGGAACTTACCCCTTGAACTGGACGGGTATCTCCCCCCGCTGGGCCGCATGCTCTTCGTCGGAACAACCCCGGTCCGTCGGGACATCGGTGGCGGCTTGGGTCTCTTTGACCAAGCCTTTTTGAAGCATCCAAGCCTCGACCTCATCCCCGCTGATGTCGGCCAACATATGACCATCGATCTCGACGCAAGGGGACAGCTCCTGCCCGCTTTTCTGGATCATTTCCACCCGCTGGTTGAGATCATTCCAGATATCCCGGTCCTCGAATTCCAACCCATATTTGGCCATTACCGCCCGTACCCCCCGGCTCCAACCGCAATGGGGTTTTAAATAGGCGATGATTTTGGGCTGCTTTGCCTTTCCGCTCATAAGGTTAAAATAGTGGCTCTTGGTTTTTTCGCAAGGGGTTGGATTTTAGGCCCCTGAAACGCCCTCCACCTTGATGTGAACCTCCCGCAGTTGGCGAGGGGTGGCTTCCGCCGGGGCGCCGCTCATCACGTCCTGCCCTCGGGCATTTTTGGGGAAGGCGATCACGTCCCGGATGCTCTCATGTCCGAGAAGCAGAGCCATCAACCGGTCAAACCCCAACGCGATGCCCCCGTGCGGAGGTGCCCCGAACTTCAGGGCTTCCACCATGTAACCAAACCGGCTGGTTACGATTTCCCCGGGCAACTTCAGAATCTCCCGGAAGAGCTTGTCCTGGACCT
>Ga0214917_10004484_pt1 | contig 15496 bp, 14 predicted proteins | sample LL_1208_BB_MetaG_FD_177983 | JGI IMG/M metagenome (GOLD analysis project Ga0214917, IMG submission 177983) | Freshwater microbial communities from Lake Lanier, Atlanta, Georgia, United States - LL_1208_BB | ecosystem: Environmental > Aquatic > Freshwater > Lake | place: USA: Georgia | collected... | reverse complement strand
CATGGTGGCCGCGTCTACGCGACGGCCATGGCCGCGATGACGCTCGAGGTCTATTACCGGCATCTGCCGATGCACAGGCAGGGCCTGCCGATGGCGACCGTCCCGGGGGGTGGACGCCGCTGAAATCCCGCGTTTTTCCCGGTGTTCGTCGCGGTCGTGATTTGACCCACGGTCGGGTCGAGTTAGACTTGAGTGTGTCGGACGTGCACCTCCTCGAGGAGACTGATTCGTGGCTACCCTGTTCGCCGTGATGGGTCTCGGACCGGTCGAGCTGCTGATCGTGGGCGGCGTGATTCTGCTGCTGTTCGGCTCGCGGCTGCCCAAGGTGATGCGGTCGCTCGGCGAGGGCATCGTGGAGTTCAAGCGGGGCGTGCAGGGTATCGAGAGCGACAGCCCGGTCGACCGGCCCGTCGACTCGAGCCGCGTGGAGAGCCACCGTTAGGGCCGGACCTGCACATGCCGCCGGCGTCGCCGGCTCTCTTTCCCGCAGGTCCCGGCCGCACCACGGTGCGGCGCGATGAATCAAGAAGCGAGCCAGTGAGAGATGTTCGGTCTCGGCCCCGTTGAAATCATCGTGATCGGTTCGCTGGCGGTGATGCTCTACGGCAAGCGGCTGCCCGAGGTGGGCCGTTCGGTGGGCCAGAGCATCGCGGAGCTGCGGCGGCAGTGGGCCACGATCTCGCGGGATCTCGACGTCTCGGCCCATCTGGAGGGCCGCGATCCGCGTCCGGCCCGGCCGGTGCGTCGCTATGACGACGAGATCGCGGGTTCGGTCGCATCGACGCCCCGGTTCGATCCGCCGACGGAGTGAGGCTGGCTGGTGAAGCGGCTGGCCGCGGGCCGCCGACGGAGCGGTTTTCATCGGGGCTTTCGGCGATCAGCCTGCTGCGATCGGCCGTCTTTTTCCGCCGGCGAAGTCGTGCTACGCTTGGCCACATCGAGGGTTTCGGGCAGCTAGCTCAGTTGGTTAGAGCGCTACGTTCACACCGTAGAGGTCACAGGTTCGAATCCTGTGCTGCCCACTGGTCGGTCGGTTCGTGAATTCAAGAGCAGATCACCTCCCGATGGTCGGGAGCGCCGGCCGCCGTCGAAACGGGCGAAGAACACCTCGCGGCGACGCACGCCACGACGCCACGACGGCGGGACGGCCGGGCGGCGCGGGCAAAGACCGCTCGCATGCTCGCCTCCACCTGCTGACAGGGCAGGTAAAGCCAGTGCCCTTGTCCACGCACGGGAATGCGTCGCTGGATTTGTGGCAGAGATCGTCGGTCCCCACTAGCAACACCGCAAGAAATGAGTGCGGGGCCGGCTCCGGGGCCGCGGGGCGGTGTGGAGCCGGAGCTGAATCGGGCGGCCCAGTTGCCCCGTACCACGCCCCACTTCGCCCTCGCGGCAGCGGTCGGCTGTCATGGGCCGCGCAGTCGTCAGCCCGCCTCGTCGCCCGCGTCATCCGGGGAGTCCATCTCCTCGAACTCCTCGTCGTCTTCCCATGGCCAAAAGAACATCTGCACCTGCCGGAGAACGACGACGTCCTCTTCCTCGTTGACGTCGATCTGGAAAAGCAGGCCGTCGAACTCGCTCAGGTCCTTCGGATCCACCGGCGAGATGATGACGGTCTTCTCGTCAGCGGCGCTCTTCTCTGCTGTTACGAACGAGTAGCAGGCGATCTCGCCCTGAATGTCGACTTCATCGGCGGCGTCGAAAATATCGGCTTCGCCCTCGATCTGAAACTGCGGCATCAGCACCTCTGCACATGACTGCGAGTAGTTGCATCGAACGATCGACCGCAGAGCATACCCCACCCTGTGACGTCCAGGAATCACACGTCCACAGCCACCACCGAACATGCAACCGGCCAGAGCAGTTCTCGCCGGCCCACGAATGGGCAGAGGCCGCGAGCCGCTCTTTGATCAATCTCGACGGCGAGGCAGCACGAGCCCCAGGGGTGTGCGCCTGATGCGGTCTTCGCCGCGGCGGAAGGTCTCCCAGGCCTCGGCGTAGCTCAGATCCTCTCGCTTGGCGAGCCTCAAGCCGGAGTAGCCCAGAAACGAGGCCATGAGGATCCGAAAGGGCGTCATGGCCTGTGAAAGGTCGACCGTCATCGCAATCCGCCGCAACGCATCGGTTTCCCGGCCCCACGTGGCCGCGTAAGCCGCCAGCCCAGCATCCAGCGAATCGCGGTGCTCGTGCAGGCACTGGGCAAGCACCGTCGCGCCTTCCATGGCCGCATTCACCCCCTGCCCCACGGGAGGCACCGGAGCGCCGGCATCGCCCAGAAGCGCCACCCGTCCCGCCACGAGAGACGAGCACCGCTTCGTCTTGCCGGTCGGCAGACACTGCCGACGGCTGAACTCCTCCACTTTTGTATCGGAGGCGAAATGCCGCAGCAGCGGATGCGCCCCGTCGAGAAAACGACCGGCATCCGCGTCAGAGTCGAATCGCATCGTCCCGCTGAATCCGATCTGGCAGAACCACCGCGGATCCGTCGGTCCCCCGGGGCCGTTGATCGCCCCGGCCACGGCCGTCACGGGATGAACCGCAAGGACGTAGAGGTACTGCGGATCCAGCTCGTCGAGGTGCCGGTCCAGGTGCAGCATCAGGGAGTGGTTGCCCAGATCGGCCCCCTCGACTGCAAACCCGTTGGTGGAATCGGCGATGGACCGCCGCACGCTGCTGCCGCCGCCGTCGCAGCCCACGACCAGATCGAACCGTCGCAGCTCGCCGATGCTGTCGCCCCGCGACGCGATGCGGAGCTGTGGCTGTCCGCCATCGACGAGGTTCGCCTCCGCTCCGAAGTGGAGGGTCACGCAGTCTGCATGCCGCTGGAGCAGGTGGGCCTGAAGACAGCGGCAGATGTCACCGCGGCTCCCCGTCCAGCCCCTGCCGTGGTAGGGCTCCTCCGCGAAGCCGGCCCCGAGCCGACGAAGCCATGGATGGGGAGCGATCTTCAGCCCCTTGAAGTGAATGAGCCCCGCATCGAAACGGTCGGTGATGCCGATGAAGCGTGCCGCCCGGAGACCGTGGCCCGTGATGTCGATCGTGTAGCTGCGGTCGGGGTTGTAGATTTCGACGCTGCAATGGTCCTCGGCACGCTCGAACACCGCGATCTTGAAATCGCCCAGCTGGGCCAACGCCGCAGCCAACGTCAGGCCCGCAGGCCCGCCACCGACGATCGCCACGCTGATTGCCACGTCTTGTCCTCGGAGATTCCGCCAGAACCGGATCCTGTTCCTCGAGATGCATCGGCCGCCGACGCAAGCCATGAGCCTCAAGGGGCCGTGCGGCCCCCTGACAACCCCTTGCCGAGGTGCATGCCCGAATCGAGCAGCAGCAGTTCGCCCGTCATCGATGCGGCACCGTCGATCAACCAGATGACCGCGTCGGCAACCTCCCCCGGAGTGCTGGCTCGCTCCAGCGGAACGGCACGTTCATACTCGCCCTTCAACTGTTCCATGCCGCCCCCGCCAGTTCCGCTCGCAAACCAACGGCTGAGAATGAGGCCCGGGCAGACGGCATTCACCCGCACATCCGGTGCGAGCATCCGCGCCACGTTCAGGGTGAGGGCGTTGAGCGCCCCTTTGGAGGCGATGTAGGGGGCCGAGGTGCCGATCCCGAGCGCTCCGGCCATCGACGAGACATTGACGATCGCCCCGTTGGCCTTCTTCAGTTCCGGCGCACAGGCGCGGATCATCTGAAAGGCACCGATCAGATTCACGGCGTAGATGTCGTGGAACACCTGCGCATCGACGCCCTCCCAGCCCGCCATGCTGGCCATGGAAGTGCGGCCAGCATTGTTCACCAACGCGTCGATGCGTCCCCAGCGATCGACCGCGGCACCGACCATGCCGCGGCAGGCGGCGTCGTCGGCCACGTCGGCCCGCACCAAGAGCGTGTCGGCACCGGCCTCAGCGCAGGCTGCAGCCGATGCCCGCGCTTCCGACTCGCTTTTCGTGTAGTTGATGACGACGTCGTACCCGCGGCGTGCCAGGCCCAGGGCCGTGGCGGCACCCACGCCCGTGGCGGACCCAGTCACGACGGCGACTTTCCGCTCCGGCATCCCAACTTCCCTGCAACTCTGGCCCGATACCATGCACGACTCACACGGTATCCCAAACGGCAGGAAACGAAAACGCGGGGTGATTCACGCTGGGCTGAAATACTGACCTGCCCCCATGAATGACGCCAGTTTTTAAGTTAGGGTTTTGCCCTCCAACAGACCAGCCCTGTGCGGTTGCGGAGGCGTAGCCGTAGCAACCGCACAGGGCTGCAGCGTCTCAGGGGCCGGGGGCCGGTATCCCAGGGCACTGTGCGGCCGGATCGTGTTGTAGTGCTGCCGCCACCGCTCGATGAGCACCTTGGCCTCGAGCAGCGTGTCGAAGGCTTCCCGCTCGAGCAGTTCGTCTCGGAACTTGCCGTTGAAGCTCTCCACGTACCCGTTCTCCCACGGTGAGCCTGGCTCAATGAACAGCGTTTTCACGCCAACTCGCCCAAGCCATTCGCGGACGCACTTGGCCGTGAACTCGCTCCCGTTATCGCTGCGGATGTGTTCCGGCACACCCCTGTGGACGAACAGGTCACTCAGACGCTCAAGTACGTCCTCGCTGGTGAGCCTCTTGGCGACGTCGATCGCCAGGCACTCCCGAGAGAACTCGTCCATGACCTCCAGCCGTCAGCATCCGGATCGGCCGACCGTCCGAGGTGCGGTCGGCCACGAAGTCGTAGCTCCACACATGATTGCGATGCGTCGGCCGCAAGCGGATGCACGACCCGTCATTCAGCCAGAGCCGCCTTCGCTTGGGCTGCTTTTTAGGCACTTTCAGCCCCTCTTCCCGCCAGATCCGTTCCACCCGCTTGTGGTTCACCCGCCACCCCTCCCAGTGCAAGAGCCCCGTAATTCAAGGGAACCGTAGCGGCCATACTCGCAGGCCAGCCAAACGATTCGCGTCACAAGACGCGGCTCATCATCCGGGATACGACGCACCCTACGCTGCGTGCTCCGCGACTGCCTGATCACACGACATGCCCGGCGTTCGCTGACATGATCACGGCCGAACACGTCACGCACGTGCTTGACCGCCTCCCGCCGCTTCGCCGGGCTCAGAATTTGAGCTGCGCCGCCCAAGGGCGTCCCTCGGCAACTTCCCGAAGGATTGCCTTGTCCAACTCTGCGTCCGCCAGCAGCCGCTTGAGCCGGCAGTTCTCCTTCTCGAGCTCCTTCAACCGCTTCGCCTGGTCCATCCGCAGGCCGCCGTACTTTTTCTTCCAAGGGAGTAGGTCTGCTCCGTCACGCCGATCTTCTTCACAGCCTCGGCGACGGTCTTGCCCCTGCCCAGTTCAACTTCGACCTCTCGAAGCCTGGGGATGATGACCTCCGCCTGCTCCGCTTTTCCTCGTGGCATTTCTTGCCCTCCCTTGGTTACGGCCACCCAGGATTCTCGCTCCCGAAGTGGCCTCGTTTAAGAGGGGCAGCTCAGTCGCCGGCAACTCGCCGAGCTAAGCCTAATGGAAGCTCTGGCCGCCGTGAGCCGGCGTTCGCACTGCTTGCCGCGCTGCCTCGGGAATGCTCGTGCCCGCGACGAGGACCACCGCACGGGCGAGCAACTCGATGCGATCAGTGGAAATCACGTCGCATTTCGCGACGCAGCCGAACACGGCCCGCGGATTTCCCGTGTGACACGCAGGTTGTTCGCGCCCTGTGCTGCCCACTCGACCAGTTTCTGAAACTGGTGGGATTCCCGATGAACCCGCGGTCACCCGCACGGTGGCCGCGGGCCGGAGCGGAGCACGAGCCGCTCCGGCCCCCTCGCCTCACCACCGCCACGAGAGTCCCGAGCCACCGAAGAAATCCGCCGCGGCCTCGTTGAGCCCCACCGCGGCGTGCACGTCGACCTGCAGGTTCGGCAGCAGAAAGTAGTGCAGACCGCCGTGTGAATAGGCCTGCTGCGGCACGCCCACGCCTCCCACCTGTGCGAACACCACGAACTCGTTGAAGAGCATCACGCGCCGACTGAGGTCGTACTCGAAGTTGAAGGTCTGCAGATATTCGGTGTAGTAGCCGGCCGCGGCTGGATTGCGCCGCCGATTGACGTTGGTGTTGCACTCGATCTCGAGCCGCTCCCCCACCCGCCACGCGTAGACGAAGTTCATGCCCGGCAGCACCTCGTCGGCCGTGTAGGCCGGGCTGCCGGTCGGCACCCTCATCTGCGGAAAGATCGTGAGTTCCGGCAGGATGCCGGCCTGCGCCGCGAGCCCCACCTTCGCGCCGAGATACAGGTCGTCGCTGCCCCGCTGGAAGCTGGAGCCGGCCTGACTCGCGGCGTACTCCGAGAAGGCATTGTATTGAACCCGCAACTCGAACCACTCCTGCAGGACTCCCGCCCGCACGAGCGTTTCGGGATACGAATGGAGCTGCGTCGTCGTGCCCGCCGCGGTGTCGGAGTAGAACGTGTACCCGGTCTCCACCTGCACGCGGCCGAGCCCCACCGTCGAGGCCGCCTCGGCGATGTGCGGCCGGTCGGTCACGATCCGATCGCCGTAGAGCCCTTCCTCACCGCCGCCGTCGTCGCCACCGTTGTAATCATATGAGAGTAGCTTCTTCGGCCGCTCGTCCGCCGCCGCGCAGATGGGCAGGCCGGCCGCAGCAAGCGCGGCTGCGACCGCGATCGCGAGGCACGCGGCCCGCGCGGAGAATCTCCGCCACGAATATCCTCCAACCCTGTTCATACCGATGGTCATCGGCATGAAAATTCGGAAAATCCGTCAGATCTTGCCGCGGGGAAAGGTGGCCGCACCTTTCGTAGGTTCGCTTTTCTGCCGCGGCCGCGTATTCCCCGGGCTCGGGCCGGCCGCGATAGGGGTGCAGGATAGGTCTGACGCCGCACCCAACTCGGGGCCACCCGAGGTGTCAGCAGCCCGTGGATAAAGTCGACCGCCGCTGGATGCGGCGGCCGTCGACCCAGGAAACCCTCGGCGTTTCCTGCGGTCGACTTCGTGGACCGTCTTTGTCGGTCGCCATACGACCGGTGGGGGCATCGATGACTTTTTCCACAGGCAGCTAAGTCCGACGACCTGATTCTCGGATGCTTTGGTAGGTGTTTCGTTTTCACGCTATGTGTGCAGAGTCGCCGAGCGTTGTAGTGCTACGGTCTGGACAACCCCCTGCCGCGCGGTGCAACGCCCCGCACGCTGCACGGGCGCTCGACGGAGAGGTCACGGCTCGCTCCAGTGACGCTCGTAGGCACCGTCCGGGTCGTAGAACTCCTGCTGCTTGGCGATGTCGAACCGCCGCCCTCCCCGCGGATCCGCCCCCTGCCCCGCGATGTACTTCCAATTGCCCACGTTCGACGCCGGGTCGTAGTCGATGAGGTGTTCGGCGAAGTGGGCCTCGCCGACCGCCCACGGCCACTCCAGTTCGTGGATGCAGTAGCTCGCGACGATCTGTCGCATGCGGTTTCCCAGGAACCCCGTGGCGTTGAGCTCCCGCAGGCCGGCGTCGACGAACGGATGGCCGAGCCGCGCATCGGCGAGCATCCGTCGCCGCGGATCGTCGGCCGCGAGCGGGGCCGTTCCGCCGGCGAGATGATCGGCCCGCACCGCGAAAAAATCCCGCCACAGGAGCTCGAACCAGAGCCAGTAGGTGCCGTCGTTCGCGCCGTGCTCGTGCTCGTAGATCGCAAGATCGCTCGCCACCCGCCGCGGCGAGATGCAGCCCCACGCCAGCCACGCAGACAGCCTGCTCGAATAGTCCGGCCCCAAGAGCCCGTTGCGGGTCTGCTTGTAGGAGTCAGGGAGACGTCGATCGCGGTACCGCCGCCAGTGATCGACCGCGGCCGACTCGCCGCCCGCCGCGACCTGCGGGACGGACGGCACCTGAATCGTCGGACACTGCACGCCGTCGGGAAGCGGCGGCAGCCGCTCGGGGGCGGCGATGGGGGCGGTGAAGCGGATGCCGCCGGCTTCGACCAGCTGCCGAAACGGCGTGTAGGTGCGGGGGAGCCGCGACGCGTCGCGCGGCAGCTGCGCGTCGGCGATCATGCGGAGGGGCGAGAGATAGCGGTCGCGTACGTCCGCCGCGGGCGGCTCGTGCACCACGAGCAGGTCCGAGCCGCGGGCCCGCAGGGACGCCTGCAGGTCGGCGAGCGAGGCGAGGAGAAAGGCCTCGTGGTGGCGGCCCCGCGGGACCGCCGGATCGAGGGCGAACACCGGGAGCAGCCGATCGCGGGTGGCTGCCGCGGACACAAGCAGCGGATTGTCGTCGAGACGCAGGTGCCGGCCGAGGTGCAGTCGTGGATCGTTCATCGCATGCGTTCGACGGGGACGCGTCAGGGCTCCTGCAGCGGCCGCTCTCCCGCCCCGTCGTGACCCCGCTGCGAGAGCCTGCGCGACAGCTCACGCAGCTGCATCAGCACCCGGCGGCCACCGTCGGGCAGCGACCCGCGGGCATTGTAGGCAGCCCGCAGCCAGCGGCCCGCCTCCGCGTCGTCCTGCCGCTTCAGGAGCACCGCGCCAAGGGCCGCGGCCGCCGTCGCGTCGGCGGGATCCTGCTCGAGCCGCAGGCGGAGCCGCTCCTCCTGCTCCGCGTTCGTGCCGCCCCGGATCGCCATGCCGAGATCGAAGACCACGTCCCAGAGAGACTCGCCCCCCGCGTCTCCGTCGCGCTCCGCGCGGTTGCGGACGGCCGCCCGGGAGCGGGGCACGATCATGTCGAGGTCGCGGATCGTCTGGATCCGGAGCCGCGTCTTGTCGCCGGTCGCCGCCAGCGGCACGTCGATCGTGCCGCCCGGGGGCACGAGCGCATCCACCGACCGCTCGTCGTCGCCGGAGTCCACCGCGACCACCAGCACCGGCCGCCCGCCGCGGTTGGAGACCTTCAGCACGTCGCCCTCCCGGGTGGCGGCCACCCCGGCATGCTCCGTGGGGCGGCCGGCCGCAATGTCGAGCGTCCACGGCTCCGGAAACTCGACGTCGAGCAGGTGCAGGAAGTCGGACGAATACTCCTTGAAGATGCCGACATGCTCGTGGATCTCGTCCCCCTCGATCACCTCCACGACGACCTGGCGGCCGATCTGCCGCTCGAGGAGCGGATCGTGGATGCTGCTCACCTCCGTGAGCACGCTGCCTCCGAGCTTCGTCAGCGCGTCGGTGCCTTCCGCCGCCACGTAGCGATCCTGGGTCTTCTGCACGCGGCCGACCACGAGGGCGAGCACCTCGCGGAGCGAGTCGGTGGCGGTTCCCAGGAAATTCCACAGCCGCCGCCGCAGCCGGCGTCCCGGGCCGGGGTGGAACGACCGCGCGATGTCGGCGCTGCGTCGGGCCTGCTCCGCCTCGGTGAGCCGGTCGGCGTGGCGGAAGATCGACTGGATGAGATTGTACTCGCCGGCGTAGAGCAGGTAGGTGCTCTTCACGCGCGGCTCGCCGGACCCGCGTTGCGGAAACGTGATCTCGATGCCGCCCGGGTTCAGGTCGAGTCGCCCCCACACCTGCCGGCCATCGGTGCGGCAGAGCGACACCTGGAATCCCTGGAACGATTGCAGGCAGCGGTCGGTGAACCTCGACCGCACGAAGCCCACGAGCGACGTGCAGAGGAAGATCAGCAGGATCGTGAAGATGAGCGAGAAGTCCATGGCAGCCGTCGCGTGCATCCGTCGTGCAGATTTCCGCCCAGACTACCCCGCGCCAGGGCACGCCACCACCGGCTCTGCGGGCTCGGCGCCTCGCCCCGCCGCACCGCCGATCGTACGTCGGCCTGGAAACGCTGCAGGCAATTCCATGGCCCACTCCCCAAATCCTCGCCCAGGTCTTGTGAGAGAGTCCTCGTGCCTGACGCCTCCGCCACTGGATCGCCAAATCCAGCTACGCCCGGCTGGACTGGAACCAGCTACGCCCTGCTGGACTGGAACCAGCGATCCTGGGATTAGAAAGTTCAGGCGTGACGATTTCGCAACTCCCGAGGAAACCATGAAATCGATGGTTCGTCGTTGCCCGTAAACACCCCGCCAGCAATCAGGCAACGGCGTAGAGGGGTTCCGAAACCAGCGTCAGGTACCCTGGACGGATGCCTAAAATCTTCGAACAAGAAGGCTACTCGTTTTTCTTTCCAGCAACGATAAACAAAAATGGGCCGAGCACCTTGGCTGATCGAGCCCTGAAGGCATGGCACGAGCGAGGAATGATCTTTGTCAGATTCGCCAGCGGCCATGAGGTGAGTTTTCCCACGAAGGGTAATCCGCGACTGGAATCCGTTGCTGACGAAGATGTGGGTCGTATCGAAATCTCTCCATTTGGCCTGCACTGGCCGTCGCTCGACGAAGACCTTTCGTTTGCGGGAATCCTGGAGCGGCGTTACGGACAGCGGTGACTGCCCGCCCTGCGTGGAAGCGGCCTCGTCGGTGAAGATTGGGACCATGGAGAAGGCAGCGACCACCCTCAACAGGCGTCGTGATCGATGCCTCTTCGGGCAATGACCGGTCGGATGCCAGCCATCGAACGGCCGCACGAGAACGCTGTCGATCACCGCCAGTTCCGCTTCGAGGACGCCCGCCTTCCGGCACCCTCCTCGGTTCATGTCGGCCTTGCAGGGCCATGCGCAAAGCGCGTGCCAAGTCAGGTTTTGTCAGGGACTATTAAGATCGCAGCCTGGGACGCGGCGTCGCATCGGTGCCGCACGTGCATGTCTTTCCCGCGGCGGCCGAGGGCCGCGAGCGACCTCATGAGCCGCAACGGTCACGACGCCAGCGAGACCTCGGGGAAGCCGCCGGAGCGGTCCCCGTGCCGAGATGCGGATCGAGATGCGGATGAGGACCCGGGGGCGAGCCGGGAGTGGCAGGCGGACCGCGTCGCCCGCGCGCCGTGCGATCGCGCACCGGACGAACCACAGGGCCCTGCGGCGCTCCCCGACCCGTTTCGCGACGCCCGGATCGCGGCGGGAGTGCTGCGGTGCCCGTACGGCGACGAGGAGGTGCTGATGCTTCTGCGTCACGCGGACGTGCGGCAGGCGGCCCGGGACTGGCAGACCTTCAGCTCCGCTGCGCCGTTCCGCGTGCCGGTGCCGTCGGAGGAGGACGTGCGCACGATGCGGCAATTGCCGATCGAGACCGATCCGCCCGACCACGCCGACTACCGCCGGCTCGTCGAGCCGTTCTTCATGCGGGCGAAGGATCCGGCGTTCGTGGCCCGCATCGAGTCGGTCGTCGACGCACTGCTCGACGAGGCGCTGGCCCGCGAGTCGATCGAACTTGTGCACGGGTTGGCGCTGCCGCTGCAGTGCCGGGCGCTGGCCGTGCTCCTCGACGTGCCGCAGGCCGAGGCCGACATCTGGATGCGGTGGGGGCTCGACGTGCTCTACGAGGCCACGGACGGTGACGCACCCGGCCTCGAGGCCTACCACCACGCGCAGTTCGATCGGGCGGAGGCCGCGCCCGGCGACGATTTCTTCAGCGTCCTGTCGCGGGCCGACTTCCGGGGGCGGCGGCTCACCCGCGAGGAGATGATGGGGTTTGCGAACCTCACCTTTGCCGGCGGCCGCGACACGATCATCCACACGGTGGCCTGCGCGGTCGGCCACCTCGCCATGCATCCGCGGGATCTCGAGTTCCTGCGGGAGGACCCCGCGCGGATCGTGCATGCGTGCGAGGAGTTCTTCCGGGTGTTCATGCCGCTGACGCACATCGGCCGCGTCTGCCCCGTCGACACCGCTGTGCACGGAGTGACGGTGCCGGCGAGAGGCCGGGTCTCGCTCGGCTGGGCCAGCGCGAACCTCGACGAGGCCGCGTTCGCGTCGGCCCGCGAGATCCGGCTCGACCGCCGGCCGAATCCCCATGTCTCGTTCGGCTTCGGCCCGCACCTGTGCCTGGGCGCGGCGCACTCCCGGACGGTGCTCCGGGCCCTGCTCGCCGGTCTGTGCCGCCGCGTGGCGGGCATCGAGGTGCGCGAGGCACGCCCGCGGTGCGAGCGGACGGCCGGCTACGAGCGGCCGCTCGGCTACGATTCGCTCGTCGTGGCCTTCCGGCCGTCACGCTCCGCCGGGGTAGGCTGACGCCATGGCAGACCCACGTGCAGCCGACGTGTCCCGCCTCCCGCCGCCGGCCGACGGCAACGCAGCCCCCGCATCGGCCGCGAGCACCGACTGCACTGGTCGCGGCACGACGTCGCCCGGCTCGGTCGGGGCCGCCGGCTCGACCGACGTGCAGGGCTCGTTCGACGCGAACGCGTCGTTCGGCCTCGTGCTGCGGCCGTGGACGGCCGCGCAGTCGCCCGACCTCGTGGGCGAGATCGTCGGCGGCGTGCGGATCACCGGCGTCATCGCCGACGGCGGCATGGGCCGCGTCTACGACGGCGTGCAGGACTCGCCGCGGCGCCACGTGGCGGTCAAGGTGCTGCGGCCCGACGCCGTGTCGCCCGAGCGTCTCCGGCGTTTCGCCTTCGAGGCCGAGATTCTCGGACGGCTCAAGCACCCCGGGATCGCGCAGATCCACACGGCCGGCACGCACGCGATCGGCGGCGTGGAGCGGCCCTACTTCGTGATGGAGCGGGTCGACGACGCGAGGCCGATCGCCGCGTTCGTGCGGGAGCGCGGGTTCGGGCCGCGCGAGAACCTCGAACTCTTCAGGCAGGTCTGCGAGGCGGTCGGCCACGGCCACTCCCGCGGCGTGATCCATCGGGACATCAAGCCGGCCAACCTGCTCGTCGATGGCGCCGGCAGCCCCAAGGTGATCGATTACGGGGTGGCCCGGGCGACGGAGGCGGACGTGGCGGCCGCCAGCCAGATGACGGCTCTGGGCGACCTCGTGGGCACCGTGGCCTACATGAGCCCGGAGCAGTTCGCCGCGAGGCCCGATGACATCGACGTGCGGACCGACGTCTACTCGCTGGGCCTCGTCCTCCACGAGATGCTCTCCGGGCGTCACCCGTTCGAACTGACCGGCCTGCCGGTGTACGAGGTGGCCAGGATCGTCCGCGAGGCCAATCCGCCGCGGCTCGACCAGCTCGATCCGGCGGTGGGCCGCGATGTCGCCTGCATCGTGGCCAAGTGCCTGGAGAAGGAGCCCGCCCGTCGGTACGGGTCCGCGGGCGAACTCGCGGAGGACATCCGCCGGCACCTCGACGGCGAGCCCATCATCGCGTCGCCTCCCACGCTCCTCGAGACCGTGCGGCGTTTCGTCTCGCGGCACCGTGCTGTGACGGCCGCGGCCGCGGTGGCGGCGGCGTCGGTCGTCGCCGCGCTCGTCGGCATCTCGCTCCTGGCGATCGAGGCCTCGCGGCAGGCCGAGGAGGCGCGGCGGGGCCGGGAGCGGGCCGACGCCGTGCTCGCCTTCCTGGTCGACGCGCTGCAGTCGCCCGACCCGGCCCGCGACGGCCGGAACGTGACGGTCGCCGAGACGCTCACCAGAGCCGCCGACGCGCTCCGCGGCGACGACCATGCGGGAATCACCGACCCGGAGACCCGCAGCCGCATCCTCTGGGCCGTCGGTGCGACCCTCCGCAGGCTCGGCATGCCGCGCGAGTCGGCGCGGGCGCTCGAGGAGGCGGTCGAGACGACCGGGCCGGGCGGCGCGACTCCCGCGGTCGTCGCGTCGTTCGCCGGGGCGCTGCAGATGGTGGGCGATCTCGAGCGGTCGGCGGCGGTCTACGCCGATCTGCTCGCCGCCGCCCGACGCCAGGGCGAGCCGACGCAGCTCGCCGCGACGCTGCGGGGCCTCGCGTCGGTCGAGAACCAGTTGGGCCGGCACGACGCGGCGCGCGAGCACCTCGCCGAGGCCATCGATCTGCTCGACGGAGATGCGGCGGCCGGGCCCCGCGACTTCGCGGCCTGCATCGGCCAACTCGGCGCGATCGCGCAGCAGCAGTCTCGCTACGCGGAGGCCGCATCGCTCAACCAGCGAGCCTTCGACATCCTGGAGCGTGAGTTCGGCCTGCGCGACACCGATTCGCTCGTGATGCTCAGCAGGCTGGCCAACTCGTACGAGAAACGCGGGGATTCCGCGCTGGCCCAACAGCTCTACGAGCGTGGCATCCCGGTGGCGGAGGAGTATCTGGGCGACGACCATCCCGTGACCGCCGGGCTGCTCGAATCCCATGGAATGACGCTCATCAGCAGCGGTCGCGAGCGGGAGGCGGAGGAGCCCCTCAGGCGGGCGATCACGGCGATCGAGCGATCGCTCGGCCCCGACCACATCTCGGTCGCAACGGTCGGCGAGAAGATCGCGTGGAGCCTGCTGCGGCGTGGACGCCATGCCGAGGCCGAGGAGATCCTGCGGAACGGCCTGCGGATCAAGGAGGCCACGCTCGGACCCCGCAACGTCGCCACCGCGCAGGTGCTCGCGCTGTTGGGCTGGGCCGTGGCAGCCCAGAACCGTCCGGAGGATGCGCGGCCGCTGATCGAGCGCTGCCTCTCGATCCGTCGGGAGGTGCTCGGCGACGACAACGTGGAGACGGCCCGCGCGCTCTTCGCGATGGCGGACAACTGCACCGCCCGAGGCGACGCCGCGGCGGCCGTCCGGCATGCCGAGGAATCGATCGCCATCATGGAGCGGATCCATGGCGCAGACTGCCCGCAGGCCATCACGGCGCTCCACGCCCTCTGTCGCGCCCGGCAGAAGCAGGGGGATCACGAGGCCGCGGTCGCGCTGGCGTCGAGGGCCCTCGCGATCCGCGAGCGGGTGTCGCCGGAGGAGAATCTCGACACCGCCCTGGCCGTCAAAACGCTTGCCGATCAGATGCGGGCGGCCGGCCGTGGACACGAGTCGCTGGCGCATTACGAGCGCGCCCTCGCGATCCGCGAGAAGCTGCTCGATCCCGACAGCCCGCTCATCGCCGAACTGCGCAGGGCAATCGGTGACATCGCCGGCGCGGGGCGAGCGGTCGCCGCGGATGCCACGCCGCCCGCCGGCGACTCGGGCCGCTGACGGTGCCGCCAGACGTGGCCCCGTCGGTCATGCGGCCGGCCCGCGCACCGCGGTCATCGTGGCTTCGCCCCGGCCCGTTTCGCAGGTTTCCGACGGGGCGGGCACGGTGTTGTCGCTGCCCGGGCAAGATGGTAAAAATGCGGCCAGTACGGCTGACTTTCGTCTGCACTCCAGTGCTGTTCGGGAGCTGTGGCGTGTGCACAGGGCGATGGTCGCTGAGTCGAACGGTTGCGTGAGCAAGCTCCCGTCCCTGAGGTTCTTTTTATGGCCCGGAAGATTTACGTGGGGAACCTGCCTTGGTCCACCACGTCTGCCGATCTCGAGGCAATGTTTTCTCCCCACGGCGCGGTGCGGTCAGCGGAGGTGATCTCCGACCGTGAGACCGGTCGTTCCCGCGGTTTCGGTTTCGTCGAGATGGAGACCGACGAGGGGCTGCAGGCGGCGATCTCCGCCCTCAATGGGCACGAGATGAATGGCCGTCCCCTCACTGTCAACGAGGCCCGCGAGCGGACTCCCCGTTCGGGTGGCGGCGGCGGTGGGCGCGGCTATGGCGGTGGTGGTGGCGGCGGCTATGGCGGTGGCGGCGGCGGCCG
>Ga0214917_10004483_pt1 | contig 15499 bp, 19 predicted proteins | sample LL_1208_BB_MetaG_FD_177983 | JGI IMG/M metagenome (GOLD analysis project Ga0214917, IMG submission 177983) | Freshwater microbial communities from Lake Lanier, Atlanta, Georgia, United States - LL_1208_BB | ecosystem: Environmental > Aquatic > Freshwater > Lake | place: USA: Georgia | collected... | reverse complement strand
CATGGTCTTGATGCTGAAGCAGAATTGGCAAACATTCTTGCTTCAGAAATCCTTGCTGAAATCAACAGAGAAGTCATCAGAACCATCTACAAGATTGCTGAGCCTGGTGCTCAAGTCAATGTTGCTAATGCTGGTTTCTTTGACCTTGATGTTGACTCCAATGGTAGATGGTCCGTTGAGAAGTTCAAAGGACTTCTGTTCCAAATTGAAAGAGATGCTAATGCTATTGCATTCAGAACTCGTAGAGGAAAGGGCAACACCATCCTCTGCTCATCTGATGTTGCTTCAGCACTGACCATGGCTGGTCTGCTTGATTACACCCCTGCACTGAATGCAAACCTGAATGTTGATGATACTGGCAATACTTTTGCTGGTGTTCTCAATGGTAAGTTCAAGGTATACATTGACCCATATTCTGCAAACCTCGCTGCTAACCAATACTATGTTGTTGGTTACAAGGGAACCAATCCTTATGATGCTGGTCTGTTCTACTGCCCATATGTGCCTCTCCAGATGGTACGTGCTGTTGGTCAGGACACCTTCCAGCCTAAGATTGGCTTCAAGACCAGATATGGTATGGTTGCCAACCCATTTGCAAATGGTCTCACCCAAGATCTGGGTGCTATCAAGGCAAATGCAAACAGATACTACAGAAGAGTTGCTATTCGCAACCTCATGTGAGTTCTGTTCCATATCTTTAGGGGGTCCCAAAAGGACCCCTTTTTTATTGGAATAAATAGTTCAAAAAATGTCTCAATATTTGAGTAAAGTTCCAAAAAACAAAAATTTATTATCCCCAGTTGGATTTAAGTTTGTATTGGATAAAGCACCTAAAGTAGATTTTTTTTCTAACTATGCAGGTATTCCTGCAATCACTTTGGGTTCTACACTTCAAACTCGCTATGGAAAGAACATTGATATTCCTGGCGATAAAATGAATTTTGAAGATCTTCGTTTACGTTTTCTTGTTGATGAAGATATGGAAAACTATATGGAAATTTGGAACTGGATGACTGGTCTGGGATTTCCATATAGTTTAGAACAATATTCAGATTTAAGAGACAACTCACAATCATATAATTCTCCAGCATTAAAAGGAGATTTTTATGAACGTTCTGATGGAACATTAAACATTTTGAATAGTAATTTTAATGTTCAATCTAAAGTTATTTTTGAAGGATTATATCCAGTTTATCTTTCTGCATTAGATTTTGATGCAACATTAGAAGACATTAGATATTTTACTGCAGAAGTAACTTTCAAGTATATTTACTACAAAATTATTACTGGTTTATGACTTCTCTTGATGATATTCAATTAATGTGGAAAGAAGATTCAAAAATCAATATAGATGATTTGCATAATGAATCTTTAAAAGTTGCATCACTACATGCCAAATATTATGAATTATACAATAATTTTTCTTTGTTAAGAAAAAAATCAGAAATTGATTATAAGCAAAGAAAATTAGAACGTTATAACTTTTATGCTGGAAAGGCTACTTTAGAAGCATATCAAGAAGAACCTTTTCCATACAAAGTTAGAGATAAAGAAGGAATGCAAAAACATCTTGATGCTGATACTAAATTATCAGAAATTTTTATCAAAATAGAATATTATGATACAATATTAAAATATCTTGAAGAAATTATAAAAATGATTTCTAATAGAACCTATCAAATCAAAAACTCTATTGATTTTTTAAGATTCCAATCTGGAATGTAATATGTCAGATTTAATCATATCTAAAAAGAATGAAATTTATTTAAAAATAGAAACAGAACCTCATATCTTTTATGAGTTATCTGATCAGTTTACTTTTGATATTCCTGGGGCAAAGTTTATGCCCCAGTATAGAAGTAGGCACTGGGATGGAAAAATACGTTTATTTAATACCCAAACAGGAGAAATCTATATTGGATTATTAGATAAAATTATTGAATTTTGTGACAATCATAATTACATCTTTGAATTCAAAGATAACAAATACTATGGTCTTCCTGGAGAAATAGATGAGACCATTTCTTTAGAAGGTGTGAAAGATTACATGCAAAGTATTTGTTCTCATGAACCAAGAGATTATCAAATTCAAGGAGTACATGATGCTTTAAAGTATAAAAGAAAACTTTTACTTTCCCCTACAGCATCTGGAAAGTCTTTGATGATTTATTCTATAGTTAGATACTTTGTTGAACAAGATAAGAATATTCTCCTCATAGTCCCCACTACGTCCCTTGTAGAGCAGATGTACAAGGACTTTGAAGACTATGGTTGGGATTCAGAAGAACACTGCCACAGAGTCTATGGAGGCAGCGAGAGAGTGTCTAATAAATCAGTTATCATATCTACTTGGCAATCTATTTACAAATTAGAAAAACCATTTTTTGATAGGTTTGATGTAGTAATTGGAGATGAGGCTCATCAATTTAAATCAAAGTCACTTATTTCTATTATGTCCAAACTTCATGATGCTAGATATAGATTTGGGTTTACTGGAACTCTTGATGGAACACAAACTCATAAATTAGTTCTTGAAGGTTTGTTTGGATCAACATATAAACTCATCAAAACTGATGAACTAATTAAAAAAGGTTATCTTTCAAAGTTAGATATTAAAGTTCTTCTTCTCAAACATGAACCTCAAAAATTTGAAGTTTATGAAGATGAAGTTCAGTATTTAATTTCTCATAACAAACGTAATAATTTTATAAAAAAATTAACTTTAGATTTAAATGGTAACACACTTGTTCTTTTTAGTAGAGTTGCTACTCATGGTGAACCACTTTATGAAATTATAAATAAGGATAAGTGTGAAAATAGAAAAGTTTTCTTTATTCATGGTGGTGTGGATACTGAAGAAAGAGAATTAGTAAGAAAAATTGCAGAGGAGGAGTCTAATGCAGTCATAGTAGCATCTTATGGAACTTTCAGTACAGGTATCAACATAAAAAATCTTCATAACATCATCTTTGCATCACCAAGTAAATCACGAATAAGAAACTTACAATCAATAGGAAGAGTTCTAAGAAAAAGTAAAGAAAAAGTATCAGCTACTCTTTATGACATTGCTGATGACACTACTTACAACTCAAAAAGAAATTACACACTAAATCATTTAGTGGAAAGAATTAAAATTTATAATGAAGAAAATTTTAATTATGAAATAATAACCATTAACTTAAAGAAATAAATGGAACAAGAATTCTATGCTGCAATCAAGTTAATATCAGGTGAAGAAATCTTTGCAATTGTATCTCCATCAGAAGAAGAAAACAGAACTTTATTAATCCTTGAAAATCCTGTTACAATAGAACCAATGGTATCTAAGAATCAAGGTATAGTTGGTTACAAAGTAAAATCTTGGATGATGATTCCTGATGATGATATCTATATAATTGATATGAATAAAGTCATTACAATGACAGAAATTAATAATGATCAAATTATTAGAATTTATCAAAAGTTCATAAATAACTCATCTCAAGTACATTTAGATAAACATATGGGATTCATTTCTAAAGTAGATGATGCCCGTAAGTCCTTAGAAGAACTCTATAAAATTAGCTAGACCCCATCTTTCAACCCTAACAGAGTGATTCTAATGATCTTTGGGATAGTTGTCAACTCTCCTGATTGTGTGTTATAATTAACAAATCTTATTTTGTAATGATGGACAAATTTAATGCAAATGCTAATGGTAAAGACAAAGAAGAAATCAGAGCATTATGTGAACAACAAGGACTTTTATCAAGCTCTTGTTGAATACAAAAAAAAAGTTGATGATGCAAAAGAAAAAAAACTACCTAAACCAAGAGTTACTAATTATCTTGGTGACTGTTTCTTGCGAATTGCTAACCATCTTGCATACAAACCAAACTTCGTTAACTACATGTTCAAGGATGATATGATTTGTGATGGTATTGAAAATTGTGTTCAGTACATTCACAACTTTGATACAACCAGAACAAATCCTTTTGCATACTTTACTCAAATTGTTTACTATGCATTCTTAAGAAGAATTGCTAAAGAAAAGAAACAACTTGAGATTAAGTCTAAAATTATTGAAAGGTCTGGATATGATGAAGTATTCACTTCAGAAGATGGTGATTATGCAGATATGAATAGTATTAAGGATAGTATTAATTATAGATTTCAATAATGAAAGTTGCTATTTTTACGGACAGTCACTTTAATTTTCGCAAAGGAAACAAAATTTTTCATGATTATTTTGAAAAGTTTTATAAGAATATTTTCTTTCCAACATTAAAAAAATATAAAATTGATACAGTCATCCATATGGGTGATATGTTTGATAATAGGAAATCTACAGATTATTGGAGTATTGATTGGACTAAAAGAGTTATTCTTGAACCTTTGAAAAAATATAAGGTTCATGTAATCTTAGGTAATCATGATATTTTTTATAAGAACACTACCAAACTCAACAGTCCTATGTTACTGTTGAATGATTATAAGAACATCAAGGTGTACGATAAACCATCTACTGTACAAGTTGGTGAACAAGATATCTTATTTGTTCCTTGGATTACTCCAGAAGGTGAGCAGGAGACTCTACAAGCAATTCAAAACACCTCAGCTAAGGTTTGCATGGGTCATTTGGAATTGGGTGGATTCTACGTCCATAAAGGCAATATTCAACAAAATGGACAAGACAAATCTACATTTCAAAAATTTGAAAGAGTATTTTCTGGACATTATCATACAAAAAGTGATGATGGTAAAATTTTTTACTTAGGAAATCCATATCAGTTATATTGGAATGATTATGGGGATACTAGAGGATTCACAATCTTTGACACTGAAACTTATGAGATAGTTAGAGTTAATAATCCATATGAAATGTTCAAAATATGCACATATGATGAAGATAACTTACAACAAGACCTTAGTGTTTACAGTGGGTGTATTGTAAAATTAGTAATTAAAAATAAAACTGACCAACATAAGTATGAAAAGTTCCTAGATACTCTTATAAAGATTCAACCTTATGAATTGAAGATTGTAGAAAATATAAAATTAAATTCTGATTTTGATGCAGATTCAATAGTTGAAAACGAAGATACTCTGTCACTTTTGAAAAAGTATGTTGATGAATCTGAAATTAAGTTAAATAAGAATAGAATTAAAGATTTGATTCAATCCATTTATCAAGAATCATTCCAGTTACAATAATGTATATTTTAACTCTCAAAGATCAAGAATCTGAAGGCGCATATGCTGTTGCCAACAAACATGGAGAAAAGATTCTTTACATGTTTGAGGAAGAGGATGATGCTGTTAGATATTGTAATATGTTAGAAGATCTTGATTATCCTCAAATGGAAGTCACTCAGATTAACCCTTCTGTTGCATTTATGGCTTGCGACAGATTAGATTACCAATATGCTATAATTACCCCAGAAGACATTGTGATTCCTCCTGATTATGCTGAAGTTCAAAACTCTAAGTTATAAAAATTTCTTATCATCAGGAAATCAATTCACTGAGATAACTCTTAACAAATCACCATCTACACTTGTTATTGGGAGTAATGGAGCAGGCAAAAGCACATTATTAGATGCCTTAACATTTGTTTTATTTAATAAACCATTTAGAAAAATTTCAAAAAATCAACTTATAAACACAACAAACGAAAAAGATTGTGTTGTTGAGATTGATTTTTCAATAGGTAAAAATAACTGGAAAATCATCAGAGGAATTAAACCAAATATTTTTGAAATTTATAAAGATAAAAAATTATTAGATCAAGCAGCATCAGCAAACGATCAACAAAAGTGGTTGGAACAATCTGTTTTAAAATTGAACTATAAGTCTTTTACGCAAATTGTTGTGCTTGGATCTTCCAGTTTTGTCCCATTTATGCAACTCTCCTCTCAACACAGAAGAGAAGTTGTAGAAGATTTGCTTGACATTAAAGTATTTTCTTCTATGAATGATGTTGCTAAAATTAAAATTAAGGAAATTAAAGATGATATCAAAGAAGTTGGTTACAAAAAAGAAAATCTTGAAGATAAAATTAAATCTCAAAAGTTGTTTATTGAAGAACTTGAGAAACTTAAAGACAAGGACATTCAGGACAAGCGAAACAAAATAAATTCTCTTGAAAAAAATGTTGATGTATTGAACTTAGAAAATATCACGATTCTTGATAAATGTCATTTATCAGAAAAACAACTAAAGGAACTTTTATACTCAGAAGATAAACTAAAAAAACTTGAAAGTTTGAATGTCAAATTGGAACAAAAAATATCATTAATTATTGATGATCACAAGTTTTTTAGTAAAAATAGTGTTTGCCCTACTTGCACTCAAACCATTGAAGAAGAATTTAGATTAAATAAAATTGTAGAGATAGAAAATAAGGCAAAAGAAATTAAAAAAGGCCAACAAGAATTAAATAAATCTATTGAAGAAGAAACTCAAATACAAAATCAATTTGTTCAAATTACTAAAGAGGTATTGCAACTCAACAATGAAATTACTTTTAACAATGTTAAAATTTCTGAATTCAGAAAACAAATCAAAGAACTTGAATCTGAAATTCAAGAGATTATCACTCAGTCAAAAGATAGAAATATTGAATTTACAAAATTAGAGTCTTATCAAAACACATTAGAAAATTTTTTAAAAGACCTTTCTTCCAAAAAAGAAGAATTATCAAACTATGAATTTATTCATATGCTTTTAAAAGATGATGGAGCAAAAACAAAAATTATTAAAAAATATCTTCCTCTCATTAATCATACTTTAAATAAGTATCTTGAAATGTTGGAGTTCTCAGTAAACTTTACATTAGATGAGGAGTTTAATGAAAAATCACTGAATCCAATTTATGAAGATTTCTCTTATGAATCTTTTAGTGAAGGAGAAAAAATGAGAATTGACCTTGCTATTTTGTTTACTTGGCGTGAAGTTGCAAAGATTAAAAACTCAATTAACACAAATCTTTTAATTTTGGATGAAGTTTTTGATAGTTCATTGGATGATTTTGGTACAGAGTATTTTACCAGAATTATTAAATGTGAAATCAGTAAATCTAATGTGTTTGTAATATCTCATAAGAGAGATGAATTGTTGGATAAATTTGACAATACTATTACATTTGAAAAGAAAAAAGGATTCAGTGTCATGATTGACTCTTTCTGATAGTTGTGCTAATCTTAATAAGTAGTATTTTACATTATGTTTGAATTAAAATTTGATATGCCTGAAAATAATGAAAATGGTTTTTGGAAGTATAATGAAGATAAAACTTTGAAAGAAATTGAACAATATCTTTCAAGCACATATCATTCTCACTACACTTCTGAAACATCTAAAACTCAAACTTTGGATCTAATTGAAAGTATTGGTGATGCAGAACCATTTGTAAGGTCTAATGCCATTAAATATCTTTCTCGTTTTGGTAAAAAGAATGGTAAATCCAAAATGGATATCCTAAAAGCAATTCACTATTGCATTCTTCTCTATCACTTTGCTGGACTTCATAATGAAACTCAAGGAACCTATGAAACTTTCTAATAATACTATTACGCTTCTTAAGAACTTTTCCAATATTAATCAGTCAATTCTGATTAAAAAAGGTTCTCAAATTAAAACTATTTCAGTTCTGAAAAACATTTATGCTGTTGCAGATGTTGAGGAAGAGTTTAGTAAAGATTTTGCTATCTATGATTTGAATGAATTCCTTAATGGACTTGGACTTCATCAAGATCCTGATCTTGACTTTACCAATGATTCCTACCTGACCATCAAGGAAGGAAAGCGTAAAGTAAAATATTTTTATGCAGACCCTGAAGTGATTGTATCTCCTCCAAACAAAGATATTGATCTTCCTACTGAAGATGTTTGTTTCCAATTGGAACATTCACAATTAGACAAGTTAATTAAAGCAGCAAGTGTTTATAAATTGCCAGATTTGTCTGCTGTAGGCGAAGCAGGAGTTATTCATCTTGTAGTCAGAGACAAAAATAATGACACCTCAAATGAATACTCTATTACAGTTGGCGAAACTGAAGATAATTTTGTGTTCAACTTTAAGGTAGAGAATCTTAAAATGATTCCTGGTTCCTATGATGTTGTAGTTTCTCAGAAACTGTCTGCAAGATTTGTGAATGAAAAATATAATTTGAAGTATTTTATTGCTCTTGAACCTGACTCTACATTTAATTAATTTGTATTTTTATTATGAGTAAAGACTTTTTGTGGGTGGAGAAGTGGCGTCCGAAAAAAATTGAAGATTGTATTTTAACTGAAAGCATTAAGAAAACCTTTGTTGATTTTCTTAGTAAAGGTGAAATACCAAATATGCTGCTTGCTGGTCCTGCAGGTTGTGGCAAGACTACAGTAGCAAAGGCATTGTGCGAAGAACTTGGAGTAGATTATTATGTCATCAATGGATCAGATGAAGGTAGATTTTTAGATACTGTTAGGAATCAAGCAAAGAACTTTGCTTCGACAGTATCACTTTCTTCAACTGCAAAACACAAAGTCATTATTATTGACGAAGCAGATAATACCACCACAGATGTTCAACTCTTACTTAGGGCAAATATTGAGACGTTCTATAAAAACTGTAGATTCATCTTTACTTGCAACTACAAAAACAAAATCATTGAACCTCTTCACTCAAGATGTGCAGTTGTTGAGTTCAACATCAAATCTAAAGACAGACCAAAACTTGCAGGGGAGTTCTTCAAGCGTCTTGAAACCATCCTTGAGGCAGAAGGTGTAAAGTATGATCAAAAGGTTATCATTCAAATTATCAGCAACTATTTTCCAGATTGGAGAAGAACTCTGAATGAATGTCAAAAATATTCAGCAGGTGGTGAGATTGATTCTGGAATTCTTTCTACCTTTGCAGATGTTTCTGTAAATGATTTGATTAAGAGTATCAAAGAGAAGAATTTTCCTGAGGTTAGAAAATGGGTAGCACTCAACATTGATAATGATGCATCCATTATTTTGAGAAAAGTTTATGATTCTCTGTATGACAAGGTTGATGGTCCAAGTATTGCTGCAGCAGTTTTGATTGTGGCAAAATATCAATATCAAAGTGCCTTTGTGGCAGACCAAGAGATTAATCTTCTTGCAGCATTAACTGAAATTATGTGTGAGGTTAAGTTCAAATGAAAGAATTAAAAACTGCCTTACGTTATCCTGGTGGCAAATCCAGAGCAGTTCAAAAAATATCACAGTATTTTCCTAATCTTAAAGAAGAATATGGTGAGTTTCGTGAACCTTTTCTTGGTGGAGGAAGTGTTGCAATTTATGTAACTAAGATGTTTCCTCTTTTAGATATTTGGGTTAATGATTTATATGAACCTCTGATAAATTTTTGGCAACAACTCCAGATGTTTGGAAATGATCTCAAGGAAATGATCCTTGATAAAAAAATGGTTCATCACACTCCAGATTTAGCTAAAAAACTTTTTCTTGAATGTAAGGAAGATTTAAATGATTTAAATCAACCAGCATTATATCGTGCAGCAGCATTTTATATTGTTAATAAGTGTAGTTTCAGTGGACTCACAGAAAGTTCATCCTTCTCAGAACAAGCTTCAGAAAACAACTTTAGTTTGAGAGGAATTGAAAAACTGCCTGGATATTCTGAGATAATTAAAAATTGGCGTATAACTAATTACTCCTATGATTATCTTATGGATGGAGACACAGGTGCTTTTATGTATCTTGATCCTCCTTATGACATTAAGGATAATCTCTATGGCAACAAGGGATCAATGCACAAAGGATTTGATCATGATAAATTTGCTACTGATTGCGATTCTCACAATATGGATATGATGGTTAGTTATAATTCAACTCAGTTGATTAAAGACAGATTTAAGAACTGGAAAGCAATTGAATATGCTCATACTTATACTATGAGATCTGTTGGTGATTACATGAAGGACCAACATGAACGAAAAGAATTGATTTTGATTAATTATGAAGTATGAATTAAATGATTGGTTGAAGTCAATTAACCAATCTAAAGTTAATATTATGGATGATGATTTATCCTCCAAAAAAGATTATGCACCATATATTATCAATAGATGTTTGTCTGGAACTATTGATACTTTGATGTATGCTAATGAAATGAATAAGAATCATTCATTGGATAAGAAACTGCAATATGATTTTTTTATAAATACTGTGAGGACAAGGAAAAGATATTCTCCTTGGATTAAACAAGAAAAAATCAAAGAACTTGAAGTAGTCAAATCTTACTATGGTTATAGTAACGAAAAGGCAAAGCAAGCTTTGAGAATACTTTCCAAAGAACAAATTAACTTTATTAAAACTAAAATTGAAACCGGAGGAATGAGATGAGCGTTGTAAATGAACCAGAAGTGAAATGGTCTTTTGACCAAATGGTAGAAGTTACTTTAAATGAACCAGATGATTTTTTGAAAGTGCGTGAAACACTGACCAGAATTGGTGTGGCATCACGTAAAGAAAAGAAACTGTATCAGTCCTGCCACATCCTCCATAAGCAAGGAAGATATTATCTTGTTCACTTTAAGGAATTGTTTGCCCTTGATGGCAAACATGCAAATCTGACTGTTAATGATGTTCAGAGAAGGAATAGAATTATTCAACTTCTTGCAGATTGGGGTTTGATTGCAATTAATAATGTCACCAAGATTCAAGACCTTGCACCACTGAATCAAATTAAAGTTCTTTCTTATAAAGATAAGGATGAATGGATTCTTGAGACTAAATACAACATTGGGTCCAAGAAGAAAAAAGTAGAGGAAACTGAATAATAAAAGGGGGTTATCAACATCCCCTTTTTTATTGGATACTGTATAATTAATAATGGATGCCGTAAGGGTCCTCAAAAAACAAACTCGCTTTTAAAGGAGCTACCATAATGACTAACCTCATGCGTTATACTGCGTCTGATCTTCCTACCTTAATGGATAAGATTACACGCAATAGTATTGGAATGGATGAATATTTTGATAGACTGTTTAATCTTCATGAAACCACAACAAACTATCCTCCATACAATCTTATTCAGGTAAATAATGTAGAATCTTATTTAGAGATTGCTCTTGCTGGATTTAAAAAGGAAGAAGTGAATGTCTTCACAGAGTATGGAAAACTTTTTGTCGAAGGGCAAAAATCTGATACAGAATCGGATAGGACGTTTGTCCACAAGGGTTTGGCTCAAAGAAGTTTCAAAAGAGCATGGACACTCTCAGATGACACAGAAGTCAGAGAGGTCACCTTTGAAGATGGATTACTTACCATTAGATTAGGAAAAATTGTTCCAGAACATCATGCTCGTAAAGATTATCTCTAAATACTTTTGAATATCGTCGGCGCAGGGGGAAGGGTGGTCAGAATCATCCATTCCCCCCTTTTTATAAATATCTAAAAAAAGGTAGATGAAAACTTATAATGGGTTTTACAAAAAATCTATATCATTCCAAATTCATGATCAATTGAATCCTACCTTTTGGGATGGAGAAATGCTTCGTCCAAAAGTTAGATCTCAACTCAAGAAAATTGCTATGGCTTGGGTTGATTATGTGGGAATTGATAAGGGAGGTATAGAGGATATTTTACTTCTTGGTGGAAATGCTGGGTATAATTATACCAAGTATTCAGATTTAGATTTGCATGTTGTGATTGATAGTACTAAAACTGAATGTCCAGATTTGTTGTCTGATTATTATAAGAACAAGAAACAACTTTGGGCACTAACTCATGATGTAAAAATTTATGGACATGGTGTAGAACCTTATATTGAAGAAGTTGGTAAGAAGCGTAGAAAAAATCAAGGGGTATATTCTATTAAAAATAATAAATGGATCATGATGCCAGGAAAATTTGTTGGAGATATTGATAAAGACTTGCTAAAAGAAAAAGTTTCTGTTATGATTAATAAGATTAACAGTGTTATTAAACACTCAAATAATGTGACAGTTCTGGAAAATCTTCTTGAAAAAATTAGAGACATGAGAAATGCAGGGCTTGATAAATCTGGTGAGTTTGCTTTTGAAAATCTTGTATTTAAAGAATTGAGAAACAAAGGATACATAGACAAACTTGCAGATCACATTATAAAATTACAAGATAAATCACTAACTTTGGAGAATTATGTCTGTTAAACTTTTGATTTTAAAATCATATGAAGATGTCATTGCAGAAGTATCTGCAGAAGATATTGATGGTAAATGGTATGAGGTTACAAATCCATTTGTAACAAGATTGGAAGAAGATAACACAAGAGTTGTATTTTATCCTTATATTCCTTTATCTAAAGATAAAACTATTAAGATTCCATCTGATTGGGTAGTAACAGTGGTAGAACCTCTTGATGAAGTAAAAAATTCGTATTTGGAGCAATTAAATGGAAAATCTAAAAATTCTAATTCTGAAGAATGATGCTATTCTGATTACAGAAGTTGAAGAAGTAGAAACTGAACTTGGAGGACCAGATTGTAAATTAATCAACCCTTGCCAAATGTTTGTTTCAAATCAAACAACTTATGAATTAAAAAGATGGCCGGTCTTTACTGATCAAAAAGAATTAATGATTCATTCTGATTCTATTTTTACTATTGTAGATCCTAAACCAGATCAAGTTGAACTTTATTTGAAGACTATTAAATGAACTTTTACACGAATGTAGTTCTTGTTGGAAATGAAATACTTTCCAGAGGGTATGCTGACGGAAAACATTATAAGAACAGAGAAGAGTTTTATCCTACTTTATATGTAAAAACTCCCAAAAAGACAAAGTTTAAAACACTTGAAGGCAATTATGTAGAAGAAGTCAAACCAGGAACTATTCGTGAAACAAGAGAATTCATTACTAAGTATGAAAACATAGACAATTTTGAACTATACGGAAATACCAGATACATCAATCAATACATTTCAGAAAACTATAAAGGTGAAATTAAGTTTGATATTAATAAAATCAAACTAATTACCATTGACATTGAGGTTGCATCTGAAAATGGGTTTCCTGATGTAAAAAGTTGTCAGGAAGAACTCCTGACAATTTCTGTTCAGGACTATGCCACAAAACAAATTACTACTTGGGGTGTAAAACCTTTTGTCAACAAACAAAATAATGTAACTTATCACTATTGCACAAGTGAAGCAGATTTATTGGATAAGTTTATTTTTTGGTGGGAAGAATTTTCTCCAGAAGTAGTTACTGGGTGGAACTGCGATCTTTATGATATTCCATATGTGTATGGAAGACTTTGTAGAGTTCTTGGAACAAAAGTTGCAAAACAACTTTCTACTTGGGGTATTGTTACTGAAGATGAAGTTGTTCTTAAGGGAAGAACTCATACCAGATGCGATATTGCAGGATTGACTATTCTTGATTACCTTGAGTTGTATAGGAAATTCACTTATACAAATCAGGAGTCATATCGTCTTGACCACATTGCAAATGTTGAACTGGGCCAGAAAAAACTGGACCACTCTGAATATGATACTTTTAAAGAATTCTATACAAAGGATTGGCAAAAATTCGTAGAATATAACATTGTTGACGTGGAACTTGTAGATCGTTTGGAAGACAAGATGAAACTAATTGAGTTGTGTATTACTGTGGCATATGACTCAAAAGGTAACTATAATGATGTATTCTTTCAGGTAAGAACTTGGGATTCTATCATCTACAATTATTTGAAGGAGAAGAACATTGTCATTCCTTTTAAAAAAGACACAAAAAAAGATTCTAAATTTGCTGGAGCATTTGTAAAAGAACCTGTTCCTGGTAAGTATGATTGGGTGGTTAATTTCGATTTAAATTCGCTATATCCACATTTAATTATGATGTATAACGTAAGTCCAGAAACACTTGTGGAACAGAGACACCCAACTGCATCAGTAGAAAGAATCTTGAATAAGTCACTTGACTTTTCTGATTACAAGGACTATACAGTTTGTGCTAATGGTTCTATGTATAGAAAAGATGTTAGAGGATTTCTTCCTGAACTAATGGAACAGATGTATAGAGATCGTGTCATCTACAAAAAGAAGATGCTTGAGGCAAAGCAGCAATATGAAAAAACTCCAACTAAAGAGTTAGAGAAAGAGATTGCAAGATGTAACAACATTCAGATGGCAAAGAAGATTTCTTTAAACTCTGCTTATGGTGCTGTTGGTAATGAGTATTTTAGATACTTTAAACTTGCAAATGCTGAAGCAGTAACGCTTTCTGGTCAGGTTTCAATTCGTTGGATTGAAAACAAATTGAACCAGTACATGAATAAGATTCTTAAAACTGATGGAGTTGATTATGTTATTGCTGTGGATACTGATTCTGTGTATCTCAATATGGGTCCTTTGGTTGAAACTATATTCAAGGGAAGAGAGAAAACTACTGAAAGCATTGTCATGTTCCTTGATAAGGTCTGTCAGGTGGAACTTGAAAAGTATATTGAAGGTTGCTACCAAGAACTGGCTGACTATGTAAATGCCTATGAGCAAAAGATGCAGATGAAGCGTGAAAACATTGCTGATCGTGGAATCTGGACTGCCAAGAAAAGATATATTCTGAATGTTTGGGACAGTGAAGGAGTTAGATATGAAACTCCAAAACTGAAGATGATGGGAATTGAGGCAGTCAAATCTTCAACCCCTGCACCATGTAGGGTTAAGATTAAAGAAGCACTCAACATCATCATGAATAAAACTGAAGATGATTTGATTTCTTTTGTGGAGTCATTTAAGAAAGAGTTTTATAAACTCCCTCCAGAAGATATTTCTTTCCCACGATCTGTAAATGAACTCACAAAGTATAGGTCATTCCAATCAATTTATACAAAAGGAACGCCTATTCACACAAGGGGAGCTTTGCTGTATAATCACTATATCAAGGATAAATCTTTGGACTCTAAATACCCATTAATTAACAATGGAGAAAAAATTAAGTTCTGTTATCTTAAAAGTGCTAATCCAATCAGAGAAAATGTGATTTCATTCATCCAACAGTTTCCTAAAGAACTTGGACTTGGTAAATATATAGACTATGAACTTCAATTTGATAAGAGTTTCATTGAACCTCTTAAAAGTATCCTAAATTGCATTGGATGGAACGTAGAAAAAACTAACACATTAGAATCATTGTTTGCATAACTATGGACTTTTTAAAAGATATCGTAAAAGAAATAGGTGGGGAATATACACAACTGGCAGCAGATATTGATGAAACTGAAACTTATGTGGATACGGGCTCGTACATTTTTAATGCTCTTGTCAGTGGTAGCATCTTTGGTGGTGTTTCTGGGAACAAGATTACTGCAATTGCAGGGGAAACTTCTACTGGAAAAACTTTCTTCAGTCTTGCCGTCGTTAAGAATTTCCTTAATAATAATCCTACTGGATACTGTTTGTATTTTGATACTGAAGCTGCAGTAACCAAGTCTATGCTGCAAAGTAGAGGTCTTGATGTTAATAGGATTGTTGTTGTTAATGTGGTTACTATTGAAGATTT